>Ga0272445_1000334_pt1 | contig 46043 bp, 40 predicted proteins | sample YNPCB0031_FD_194404 | JGI IMG/M metagenome (GOLD analysis project Ga0272445, IMG submission 194404) | Hot spring sediment microbial communities from Yellowstone National Park, WY, United States - YNP-CB-003-1 | ecosystem: Environmental > Aquatic > Thermal springs > Hot (42-90C) > Sediment... | reverse complement strand
CGGCCAGCATACCCAGCCTCTGAGATGGTTTACTCCTATCGGATTATTCGAAGGGAGCATGGCATATCCTAGACCATACGTGAGTTTTAAGCTAGGGTGTACCGGAGGTATTCCATCATCGCGATTGTAGGATGGAAGCACCGTTGTCGTATCGAAACTTAAGGTAAAAAATTAAATTTGGAATAGGGGGAATCTTAGCAAACCTAGGCTCGATTAGCTCTCTACTCTTCTTTGCTTATCGCCTATTCTTAGTTACCTGCGTAAAGCTTAAGAGGCATGTGCTAAAATAATAGTGGGTGAGAGAAATGAAACTATATTCATTACTTGCTCTTTTAGGGCTTCTATTGGGGATCGCGAGTCCTTTACCGATCTGGCCTGGACCACACTATATCAGACACCTACCAGCTGGGATAACTAGTTTCATCTTAATAGTAGTAGCTTGCCTAAAGTCTATGAAGGAGGGTTCAAAAGTCGTCGGGGGAATAGCTGTTTTCTACGGAGCTATGCCAACCTTAGCTGGTTTAGGTATGATACTGCTCGCGGTTAGCGCAACGAGTATGGAGGTAGCTGCGATGGGTGGCGTTCTAATCGCAGGAGGCGTCTTCCTTCTTAGCGTAGGTCTCATCGCCATCCTTCTCGGCTACAAAACATTCAGGAGAGTAAAACGATTACCGATTAAAACATAGCTAGTGGATATTTATAAAACTGTAATGGGAAATCTCGAATTCTATTTTGCATAGTGAAATAGAAATTTATAAGTTAAAATCTTGTATTCGATCGAAGGAGGTGGAAGTACATGAATACTTCAGCTTTACGTAGGGCTACCCTCAGGAACGCTACACTCGAATAATTATTCGTTCTATAGAAAGTAATGTTACGTCTGCCAGATAGCTTCCTAGGCATCTGATATGGGAATAGTTCGAATGCTAAGAAACCGGCGATCTAAACCTATTAGGGGTTAAAGTTATGAATGTTATGGGGAGGGCGAAGAGAAGCTCCCGATCATCGTGGGTATTGAAGTTTTATAGCTATGGATTGCGGGAAGAAACCACCATTAGAAAACCCCATTATTTAAAATTAAAAACTACATTACCGGTGGATGAAGCTAAATAGGATCGATAGAGGAGGTAGAATCGAAGAGAAGAAGTAGTGAGAGGGTGAGTGGGGGGTATATCCATTTACCCGCATACAATATTCCAGCATATAAGTTGCAAAAATCCGGCAAAAGATTGTAGGAGAAAAGAAGCCGGTGAAAAACTATTATCCCAGCCTAAAATTATAAATATTGTTCCTAAATATAGTTCAAGAATTATACCTATAACTAAAGTTGCAATTATAGCTTTACCTGGTAAGCCTATAATTGGAGAGATAGATAGGAAGCTGAGAATAGCATATAAAACTGCGAAGTAAGCTGTTAAAGCAATATTCTTTGCTGTAGTTTTCTCTTTTCACGAGCATATCAACTCTTCCACTAAATTTATGATCTAATCGATAGCTTTACTTCCATTAAATAGTTAAAACCTTAAGTTTTATACTCCAAGATAAGTAATAGCTCATAAGTATTAGATCATAAATAGATTCATTCATATATCGTGTGGTTAAAGCTGAAAATTTAATGAGTAACCTTACTACAGTTTATATTAGTCTATCCATTTATACTTGTATACCTTGCATAGTAATATGCAGAGTGCAAGTTTTGCAGAAGGAGAAGTGGATCTGGTTCCCAATAATATTCCTTAAAATCGTTCTAGAAATATACTCTTTTTAACCACGCTTCCATATCTGAAAGTCGCAAAACCTCCCCAAATCTTTCCATTCAAAGAGTCGAGTATGCATTAATCTATAATCATAGGATCGTCTACAATATTTTACTCCGATTCAACCAGTATATGTAAAGGTTACTAAACAGCTTACTATGTCTTAGCTTTAACCCGATGTAGATCTATAGTATTTAATGTTATGTTTCCTTTAACTGCCTCTAGAGGTAGGTATCAGCCGGCATCCAGTCTACGGGGTTTAAGGTTTGATCGTTTACGTGTTCTATAGATTATACACTTATATATATGTGCACCAATTCTCCTTAGAGGTGCACACATATGGTATCCAGGACATTGAGGGTTTCGACGATAGCCGTATCTTCACCTCTATGGGCTCTACTCAACGCCTATGTAGGTCCGCTAGGATTCCAGCTGTTCAACCTACCGATACTATGCGATTTCTCATCCTACCTACCGCTCATAGTCGCGGCAGGTTTAGCTCGTATACCCGGTACAGCTATCTCCGTATCGATCGTAGGATCCTTGATACTCCTACTATTGAGGCCTGGAGCCTTCCATATCTTCGGCTTCGTAGCTTCATCGATATTATTCGAAGCTCTAGCTTTCACCGTACGCTACAGGTTTACAGGTAGATCTCTGAATATGGTTGTAGCATGTATAGCTACGATAGCTTCAGCATACCTAGCTGGGGTATTGATAGGTATAGTATTTATGGGTAGGAGTTTGGAGTGGGCTTTAGGATACTGGGGTCCACTACATGCTTCGGGTGGGATTCTAGCCCTCATAGTAGGTCTACCAACCCTGAGGGTTTTGGAGAAGGCTTTAAGGATCGAAGGGTGATAAGCTTTGCTAGATCTAGATACCTTGATGTCTAGAGCCGTAGAGGTTCATGGGCATAAAGGCCCATTCCTAGCTATAGGTATTAGAGCTTCACTCGAAGCTTTGAGGAGGCTTGGAAGGATCGATCTATGCATAGTATCGTGTCCGCAGGTTAAGCCATACCTCTGCATCCTAGACGGCATAAAGACAGTTCTACCGGATACAGCTGTGGAGGTGAGGGGATCTAGTAGCGGTCTCAAGATCACGTTTAGATCGGGTAACGGTACGGTATCGTTATCAGTTAGAGAAGAAGCTCTAGCTAGGTATACCGGTAGACCATGGGATACACTACCTAAACTAGCAGATGAAGCTCTATCCATAGACTTCTACGATCTATTCAAGGAGGAATCAACTTATAGAAGCTAGTATTACTAGTTTAACATTCTCCAGATCCCTAATACCCCTAAGCCTAGATACATACTCGTCGATCCTACCAGCGGCTCCCTTAACGAACACGGTCTCCAAGCATCTCTCCCTAGTTAGATGTATATGGAACGTCGATACGACTAGATCCAGGTATTCATGCCCAAGACCCCTAAGCTCCTCCTCGAGCCTAGGAGATCCATCCATATAGGTGTACGCCACCAATCCTGCGATAACCCTACCTGGATCCAGACGCCATATATTCTCGGATATAAAGTATCTTATAGCCTCGGCTACAGCGTAGCTCCTACTCTTAAACCCCAGCCTCCTAGCCGTTTCTCTAAACTCCTCGGCTAACTCATCCGGAAGAGATACACCGAACTTCACGGTCAAATCATCCACCCCTAGAATCCTATACGCGGAGGCTGCCTTCTAATCAGATCCTCGACTTCGCTTAGAGTAGGGCATCCCTCCATAGGCCCGAACCTAGTCACGGATAACGCCCCAGCAGCGTTAGCGTACACGCCGATCCTCTCTAGGCTCCACCCCCTCAGTAGACCTACTACGAAGCTTGCATCATACGTATCACCAGCACCTGTGGGATCGACCTCCTCAACCCTGAAGGCGGGTATATAAATCTCCCTACCCCTAGTGTATATCGTAGAACCCAGGCATCCCATCTTGAGGGCTACTATCTCCGCACCCATGGATAGTAATCGGTCGCATGCATCCCTAGGGTCATCCAAGCCTGTAAGCATGGTAGCCTCCTCTCCGCTCGGTAGTATAAGGTATGAGTGCTCCCATACAGGTCTACATATCTCGCGTATCTTCTCTACAGGTAGGAGTTCAGGTCTAAGATTCGGGTCGAAGGATATCTTGACGCCGCTATCGGATGCTATCCTCACAGCTTTATAGCATGCATCCCTAGATGAAGCGCTTACAGATAGAGCTGAACCCATTATATGTAGGAATCTAGCTGAAGCTATATAGTCTCTATCTATATCGTCCGGGGATAGGAGGGATGCAGCCGAATACCTTAGATGGAATATGAATCTTCTAGATCCGTTCGAACCGTAAGCTACGAAGGCTATACCCGTCGTGTATCCTTCAGCCATCCTGAAGTAGGTTAGATCGACTCCATCCATCCTAAGCCTATTCGCGACTACGTATCCGAAATCATCTGTCCCGACTACACCTATAAACCCTGATCTAGCTCCAAGCCTAGCAGCTGCATCGGCGAATATAGCTGGAGCACCGCTAGGATAGGGGCCTAGGAATTCAGCCGGAACCGTGAACGGTACATCCCTAGATTTACGCATAATCTCCACTAGAGTCTCCCCTAAGCTAACTATATCCGGCATACGATGGTCAACCCCGCTATCTAGGCATAGCTATAATCTCCCTCACCTTAAGCTTGAAGAACTCCCTACTATAAGCCGATGTAGCGATTATAGCCGTGTCAGCTCCACTACCAGTTCCGGCTACCGATACGACATCCACCCCTGGCGGTATAAGCCCAGCATCCGTAGCCATCAACACTATCTCTACGGCGACCTTCATACCTTCGGAAAACCTTCTAAGAGCATCCGCTACCACTCGTTCAACTGTAAACCCTCCCCCATACCTAGATCTGAACGAATCGCCTACAGTCCAGCCTAGGGTATGCGGGCATGTGAGGATCTTAGCCCATGAAGATCTAAGCCTCTCCAGATCCTCAGCGCTATACTCTATCGCTCCTGCATGAGTAACCACGATGAGGTTAACCCTATCCTTCAGATCATCGAGGAGATTCAAAGCTTTGAAAGCCGTATAGCCTCTAGTCGAAGCTACAACCATATAGCGTATTCCAATCTCCTCCAACCTGCTCCTAGCGGCTTTCAACGTTTCATCGGTATTCTCAGATCCAGGCTTATCGAAGTATACAACCTCGCGTCTCAGCATAGCTATCACACCTTTAACCCGGGATAGATACTACCGCACACCAGGTATATATGTATACGGGTATAGAGAAAATCAGGTATGCGGAGGCAATCTATTTGGGCATAATCTTTGAGATAGCGTAGAGGGGGCTAGCCGTATCTAGGCTACATCCCCCTAAGCCTACCCGGATGCTAACATTAATATCTCTAACTAGACCCGTATAATCTATGTAAGGATAGAGCCACTATGCGTCTAGTAACACTGGATTCATTCTCTAGATGCGAAGAACCTGAGAAGAAGGATGTAGATAGGGTGAAGAATCTAGAAGCTGGGGAGGGGGAGCCTCAAATCAGGATCGAGGAGCAGAAGCCTAAATCCCCAGCTCAGGATAGGCGTCCAAGCAATCTAGGCGTATCGATAGTATTATCCGTAGATTACGATGGAGCTGAGGGCTGCGCCTACGTTAAACTATACTGTCTAGAAGATGGTATGGTATACTTCTGGTACGATAATACAGGTCATAAGCCATACTGTTTAACCGATATGAGCTTAGAGGAGGTTAAACGTATACCTGATATAGCATCTCATCGAGGATTAGAAGGGTTCGAGGAGGTTAAACTATACGATGCCGTAAACGATGAGGAGAAGGTTATGACGAAGATTATAGCTAAAGACCCCCTATCGATAGGAGGTAAGCCTTCGGGATGTATAAGGGATATACTTCAACCTCGAGTTTGGGAGGCTAACATAAAGTATCATGACTGCTACATGTATGACACCGGGATAATACCGTGTATGCCGTACCGTATAATGGAAGGTAAACTGGTGCCCATCGATGTGGATCTACCTAGAGAAGCTAGAGAGTTCATAGATTCGCTTAGAGATGTAGACGACGATGAGAAGATCCTCATAGAGAGGTGGATGAAGAGGCTTGAATACCCTGTACCTAGGATGAAGCATCTAGTATTGGATATAGAGGTTGCATCCCCATACCCTTCACGTATACCCGATCCTAGGAAGGCTGAATACCCGGTAGTAGCCGTAGCACTCGTGGATTCAGAGGGGTCGAGAAGGATACTGCTACTCGAGAGGAATGGTATACCTAAGGAGGACCTCTCGATCGAAGGTTCATCTGTAGAATTCTACAGGGATGAGAAGCTCCTCTTGAGGGAGGTATTCGAATCTATCGATAGATACCCTGTGGTAGTATCGTTCAACGGAGATGACTTCGATCTAAGATACCTATTCCATAGAGCTGAGCGTCTAGGATTTCAGAGGGGCGAGATACCTATAACGCTATCGAGGGATTCAGCTTCGATTAGATTCGGTATACACCTAGACCTATACAAATTCTTCTTCAATAGATCGATACAGGTATACGCATTCAGATCTAGATACTACGAGAATACACTGGAGGGTGTAGCATCAGCTCTACTAGGTGTAGGTAAGATATCACTGGATAAGCCTATATCGGAGCTCGGCTACCGTGAGCTAGCAGAATACTGTCTAAGGGATGCTGAACTCACCTACGGTCTACTATCATATGAGGGGTGGCTTACATTCAACCTTATGGTTATACTATCTAGGGTTACAGGTACAACCCTAGAGGATCTATGTAGGCAAGGCGTATCGGGATGGATAAGGAATATGCTTGAGAGGGAGCATAGAGCTAGGGGGTGGATAATACCTAGGAGGGAGGATCTACTCAAAGTTAAGGGTGGAGCTACTACGAAGGCTGTTATAGAGGGTAAAAAGTATCGTGGGGGGCATGTGATAAAGCCTGAGCCGGGAATACACTTCCAGATAGCGGTCTTAGACTTCCAATCAATGTATCCGTCGGCTATGCAGAGATACAATCTAAGCTATGAAACGGTTCGATGCAGACATGAGGAGTGTAGGTCGAATATCATACCCGGCACGGCGCATTGGGTATGTAGAAAGAGGAAGGGTATTACAAGCCTACTCATAGGATCGCTGAAAGATATACGTGTAAGATGGTATAAATCTAAATCTAAAGATAAGAGTCTACCATCAAACCTTAGGGATTGGTATTCAACCGTATCCGAGAGCTTGAAGGTTCTGATAAACGCTTCATACGGTGTATTCGGAGCTGAGAACTTCGCATTCTACTGTCCACCCGTAGCTGAAGCTACAGCTGCTATAGGTAGATACGCTATAGAGGAGACTATCAAGGAGGCTAGGAGGCTTGGCCTCCATGTGATATACGGGGATACAGACTCCCTATTCATAGAGAAGCCTAACCCAGATAAGATAGTTAAACTCACCCAGTGGGTTAAATCAAACCTCCTCATGGATATAGATGTGGATAAGGTGTATAGGTATACCGTATTCAGTGTGAGGAAGAAGAACTATATAGGCGTATACGAGGATGGAAGCGTAGATGTTAAGGGGTTAACCGGTAAGAAGCGTAATACACCTGAATTCCTCAAGACAGCTTTCGCGGAGATGACAAAGCTACTAGGACAGGTAACCAATGAGAGGGAGTTTGAAGATGTTAAGAGGAAGATAAAAGATCTTGTCAGGAAGTACTATGCGAAGCTTAAGAGGAGGGAGCTATCCCTAGAGGAGTTGGCTTTCAAGATAATGTTGGGGAAGCCTATCGAAGCATACAAGAAAACAACACCTCAGCATCTAAAGGCAGCTCTACTACTCAGAAGTATAGGTAAGGAGGTGGATGTAGGGGATGTAATATCCTATGTTAAGGTTGTCGGTAAAATCGGTGTTAAGCCCGTCGAATTAGCATCCGTAGAGGAGGTAGATATAGCTAAATACGTCGATCATCTGAAGACGACATTCCAGCCGATACTCGAAGCCCTAGATATAGATTTCAACGAAGCTATAGGCCTATCGCAGTTAGATTTCTACGGGTTTAGCTTTGCTTAGAAGCAGCCTACCCTACAGTCGAGTATAGAGCATGATCCTCCTCGCATAGAGTTCAACCCCCGGTTAAAGCTATTAACGTTAATAAGTAGGTTAATCCAATATTTTATGGGCTTCGACTATGAGATTCTCAGCTAAGCTTGAAGAGATAGCTAAGGCTATAGAGGAGATGCGTATCCGTGGAGCTACACCTATAGCTAGAGCCGCGGCTGAAGCTTTAATCATGGAAGCTGAGGAGAGTAGAGCTTCGACTCCTGAAGAATTCGTTAAGGAGATGGATGGAGCTGCACGTAGACTCCTATCTACTAGGCCGACGGCTGTATCTCTACCCAACGCTATCAGGTTCGTCATGTTTAGGATACTATCTGCCTATAGGAACGGTGTATCCGTCGAGGATCTCCGTAGGACGGCGGTCGAAGCTGGAAAAGAATTTCTCAAGAGAGTCGATGAAGCTAAGAAGGTGATAGCTAAGATAGGCTCCAAGAGGATAGTAAGCGGGGATACGATACTTACGCATTGCAATAGCTCAGCGGTCGTAGCTATACTTACCGAGGCTAAGCGTCAGGGTAAGGATATAAGGGTGATAGCTACCGAGACTAGACCTAAATTCCAAGGTAGACTCACCGCTATGCAGCTGGCGGAGGCGGGTATACCCGTAACCTTGATAGTAGATTCAGCCGCTAGATTCTTCATGAAGAAGGTCGATAAAGTGTTCGTAGGAGCAGACGCCGTAGCTTCAAACGGAGCGGTCGTTAATAAGATCGGGACGTCGATGATAGCTCTAGCGGCTAAGGAGGCTAGGGTTAGGGTATTCGTAGCGGCTGAAACGTATAAGTTCAGCCCTGAGACGATAATAGGCGAGCTTATAAAGATAGAGGAGAGAAACCCGGAGGAGGTTATCCCCAGAGGATTCCTAGATAGGTATCCGCTGGTATCTGTTAGGAATCCAAGCTTCGACGTAACACCCCCAGACTACATAGATCTCATAATAACGGAGAAGGGTGCTATACCCCCTCAGGCGGCATACATTATAATACAGAGCGAGATATCAGAGATAGGATACGAAGACTACATGAGGTATACGACATACCTCGAGGAAAGCTAGCCTCTGCTACGCTTTAGAGGCTTAGGAGTCCAAGCTACGAACTGCACCCTTCTACTAACCTCCCTAGGGATGTATAGAGGTCTATAAGGCATACCCTTACACTCGGATCTAATCCTAGCTATAAGGTCGTCCACCTTCATATCGATCACGCAATCCTTATCGATCCTAGATTCCTCCCTAACCACAACCGGGAGCAGCCCGGTCTCCAACTCTCTATCCCCGACTACGATTATATAGGGTATCCAGGAGGCTTTAGCCTCCATAACCCTCCTAGAGACTGTGAGATCCCTATCATCCACCCCAACCCTTATAGATGATGATTCAAGCTTAGAAGCTAACCCTAGACAGAAGTCTAGATGCCTCTGCGAAACCGGTATAAGTCGAACCTGCTCTGGTGAAAGCCAGATAGGGAGCATCGGAAGCCTACCATCCTCAGTCCTTAGTAGAGCTGATTCTATAAGCGCGTAGAGTGTACGCTCCAAGCTTCCAAGCGAGGATGCATGAAGTATTATACACGGCTTAGTAGAGCCATCCGAATCCCTATACACTATACCAAACCTCTCACCGTTCTTCACGTCAAACTGTACGGTCGATAACTGAACGTTAGCCTCATCTGATCCTATAACCTGGAATTCGTTTTTGAAAGCATAGTAGTGGGTCATATAGGGCATAAGCTTAAAGAATGATGGAACCCCAACCTTAACGCAGAGGGAGATGAACCAATCCCTATACCTTTCGAAGAATTCTTCTACGCACTCCCATCCTAGAACCCAGTTCCCACCGGCTATAACCTTATCGAGTAGATCCCTGAACATAAGCGTTAGATTCTCGAACTCTCTTAAAGCCTCTTCTTCATCCCTGCAGAAGCAGTGTTGATCGGTCATGGTGAAGTATCTAAGCCTCCTAAGACCTACGAGCTCACCCCTCTGCTCCCTCCTAAAGCATGGAACCTCCTCGTAGACTTTGAAGGGCATATGCCTATACGTTAACTGAAGCTTCTGAACGTAGGGGAAGGCTCCTGGATCTGAAGCGAACCTTAATAGGAAGACCTCGTTCTCGATAGGTATCCTATAATCCCTCTCATGGAATTCGCCCATAAGATCCCTTATAGCTTTAACGCTCTCCCTATAGAGTAGGGGGTTCTGTATCTTAGTAGCACCCCATGGGAGGGCTACGTTGAAGAAGGCGTAATCCTTCAATAGATCGAATATCAGTACGCCGTTCGGGTAAAGCTTGAAATGCCCAGCATCGCTTTCAGGACAGTAATCTACAAGCTCCAATCTACGCATATACTCTATATGCCTAGGTCTACCCCTACCAGGACTACCTTCAAGCTCATTCCTAACGAAGATCTCTAGAAGCCTATATCTACGATCGGATCTACCGAATAGGGGGCAGCTCCTCCAGTTAGATGGGTTAAGCTCGTATACCGATCCATCGATATCTACCACCAGGAATCTATGAAACTTCTCCTTCTTCTCAGCTTTAGCTTCAACCTCGATATAGCCTCTACCCGTAATCTCCCTGGAAAGCTCCGAGAGAGGATGACCCTTAACAGTTAGGGAGAAGCTCTTATACCATCCGAACGGGGCTCTATAAACCTTAAACCCTACACTCGATAAGTTGTCCCTAAGCCTATCCAGTATCTCGATAGCTCTAGCCGGGGATGCTAGATCAGGCGATAGATGAGCATAGGGATATAACACGATGCTATCCACCGATAACTTACCTGCTACATCACATATAGCCTCAGCAGCCTCCTCGACTACACCATCCATATTGAATTCATCTCTAGATTCCACTGTTATGAATACTGTTAAAGCCTCCCCTATGGAGAACACCCTAGAATCATCAGGTACATCATCCTTCATAGCCGAGGCAGGTGTTAACACCCTATACTCAAACCTATCCACATGTAGTAGTAGCAGCCTCAAATCCTCCCCATCCCTTAGATAAGATCCGATTACGGGGAGTAAATCTAGAATAGATATTATATAAGGTTATATTCTAGGGGGGCGGGAACGCTTCTCCTCGTAAACCCTCCTAATCTCCTTGATAGCTTCCACGAAATCCTTATCCCTCACCGCCATAGGCTCTAAACCTGTGAGCTGGCATAAAGCTGACAATATGCATTTCTCAGCAAACCTAGCTCCATCGCCAAGTATACCTGTGAGGGCTTCATGGATTCTCGATGGATCAGATCCCATAGAACCCTTCTTAACACCGTAATTTTCACTCATAAAATAAAGTATAACCTCCCTACTAACACTCCCTATAATAGATAAACCCTTATCTACAGCTTCCTCAAATACAGCTTCGAATCCTTCTTCCAACTTCCCCTCTAATAGCATCAGCTAATAATTTTATATAAAACTTTCTAGCCTTAGAAATCGAAGCTAATAACTATATATCAGAAGAACTCTCCTTAAACAACTTATACTCCTCGAGTAGGAGCCTACCTTTAACGCTAGTTACATACACTATCCTATCTCCAACCCTGCGAGCTTCGAGTAAACCAAGCTTGATTAACGTAGGTAGAACCCTGCTAGCATCAGCATCTAGATTAATCATAGCTTCATCTACCCCATCCACGGAGCTCGATAGTATCCTCGAAACTATATCGAGAAGCGGCTTATCACCGGTCAAACCTTGAAGTAGAGTTAGGATCATGCACCCCTATATTAGTCTAAATCGGAAAAAACGTGAACCTGAACCGAGAATACTTTGTGAAAAGGGAAAAATTTAATAACCTAACCGCATCATATTATCTCACCAGGTATGAATACCCCTAGCATGGGGGAGGTGTATCGTATGCACGGAATACCGATCGACGCACCTATACCTATAGCTTAAACTCATCAGACTGCTTGGATGAAGCTGGATACCCGGATACTCTTATCGGCTGCACTAGCTTACCGTATGCTATTTCACTAACAGCATGTAACGTCTTATTCAGATCGAACCTCCATCCAGTATAATCGTCGTACATCTCATATGGTATACTATAGGATCGAGACTTCTTCGGATTTATTATATCGTATTCTATCCTCTCCCTTAGAGATGCTGCCTTCTCCGATACGTATTCAAGTATAGGTGTGACGTGTTCTGTAGGTACGAGTAGATGTGATGTATATGTTACCGGATGCACTGAGACGGTATCTCTTATCATGAACGGTATCTTCTCCATAATCCTCCTAGCTTCATCCACCATATCTCTGCTTATATTCTCGAATCTAACTATCACCATCATATTCGGATCCTGCTCAGCTTTTAACCCGCATCCGAGTAGCACTATATACCTCTTTATTATCCCCTGCTTGATTATATGCTCCTTATAGTGGTACAACACCTTCTTCGGATCGCATGAGATCCGTTTAGCTATATCTGTAGGTGTAAGGTAGGCATCCGCCTGGCTCCACGCTACTATCTTCAGATCTATCGAATCTATGCGTGGATTGCTGCATACATCCTCCTCTATAGATACCTCAAGTCCATCTCTACGGATATCATAATCGCTATTCAACTTCACATTCCACACCCCCCTCTCAAGATCGTAGAACTCGGCATCCATAGATACATACCTTACGGAAGTTATCCTTTCTAAAGAGTAGCGTTCTACGATCCCCTCCTCCACCATCTTACCTAAGAATACCTTATACTTCAACTCTAATTCTGGCGGTAACGCTAACTCGCATACGTACTCCCATCTAGGTATGGTCCTCCCATAGTAGTATAGATACCCTACCTCCGCTAGCTTATCCAGTATTTTCGATGCATACTCTTCGATCTCTGGGTTGAATTTCAGCCTTAATGTATACCTAGCTAACCCGAGTTTACCGTAGTCTATATGGGCGTATACTCTTACACCTCTATTTCTCAGCTGCGTATTTATCTTGTATCTCACGGTTTCCACTGGTATACCTGTTATCCTAGCTATAGCCGTATAGTTTCTAGGACCGAATATATGCATCGCTTTAACTATCTTCGAAAGGCTATCCCTCTCCCCCTCTACAGCTTTTACTAATTCCTCCCTCGATATAGGGTTCCCCGCTAGTAATACTCCTTTACGATACTCCATAACTCTTATCTAGAAGATATTCCGATCAACTATTTTAATATTACTCTAATCTGTAAGTTTAGAATATCGGAATCTACAGGTAGGATTAACCTCGGGGTTTATCTAAGCGGGAATTCGTAGCCGCATCTAGGGCATTTAACATAGCTGCAATGTAGATCCTCTATGAGTATGGGGCATGATTGGCAGCTGTACGCTCTAGCATACGTTAAGTCGAATCTATAACCGCATTTAGGGCATACGATCAGTCTACCCTGCCCAGCTATCCTCAACCCCCTCACCTTCACCAAGATAGAGCCCCCTCCTACTAATTAAACGTTATATACGGTTATCAAGATCATATGGTTTCAGGTGTATCTGGATGCTCGTAGTGGATTGCCATGTCCACAGCCTAGGATCGGAATCCGTAGATATGATACTTAAAGGTATGGATTCAGCCGGGGTTGATAAAGCTATCGTATTCTCTCCATACCCATCATCGATTCGGGGAGCGGATATATTCCCTAGACCCTTAACCGGCGTAACTAGGTATATGGAGTATAGCTACCCAGATGTAACAGTGGAGAAGCAGAGGGAAGCTATAGAGTTCGTAGCCGGCCTCCAGAGGGAGGCATCCGATAGGATCATAGCCTTCGCATGGCTTGAACCTAGACTCAAAGATTCTGTTCAAATCTTGGAGTGGGCTGTAGCATCTAAGGAGGTTAAGGGTGTTAAGATGATCCCGGATCACTGGTATCCATACGATGAATTCATGTATCCGATATACGAGAAAGCAGAGAAGCTAGGCGTACCTATAATATTCCATTCAGGCATCCTATTCGGATTCAAGGATTCATCCAGATTCTGCAGACCTGTAAACTATGAGGTACTCCTAAGCTTCCCAGATCTAAAGTTCGCTCTAGCCCATATAAGCTGGCCTTGGGTTGATGAATGTATAGCTCTATGGGGTCGATTCAGATCCTACACCCTCAGGGAGCTTGGAAGAGGTAGAGGGGATATACAGATGTTCATAGATATAACGCCTGGTACACCCCTGATATACCGTAGAAACGCTCTCCAGAAGCTTATAGCATACGGCGTCGAGGATTATATGCTATTCGGTACGGATTGCAGAGCTGGTAAACTTGAATACGCGAAGCAGCATATCGAGAGGGATACAGCTATCCTGAGACAGCTTATAGGCGTATCAGAGGAAACCGTAGGGAAGATAATGGGGTTGAATACTCTGAGATTCCTAAGTGTGAAATCCTAGATAGGATCGATGTATGCATCCCCCGTCTGTTACAACCCGTATTTCTACACTACCTATTCCTAGGCTTTATCGCCGTTAAATCGAGCGGCTGTCAGCGGTTTGGATACCGGTCTATCTACGACTAACCCCTCCTGGAAATCTTTATCCAGATCCCATACGATCTACATCATCGGCATCTAGGTGGTTTAATGGATGCTTATAGATGATCCCCGCCTACCGTTGATATCTAAGGGTTTCTTGAAAGCTACTAGGGGTAAGGATGGATTCTCGTTCGAAGAGATCTCTGAATACACCCGTATACCCTTAGAGGATATACCTATCCTACTAGGATCTCTGTATAGGGTAGCAGGGGTTGATGATCCACGCGATCTACGATCATCGAGGTTTAAGGTATTCATCTTCCTCGCTGCATCCTCATCGAGTCTGGAGGATGCAGCCTCCCTTCTAAGGTGGAGGGAGTTCGAATCATTCACATCTATGATCCTATCCCATCTAGGCTTCGATACAGTTCTAGGTTATAGGTTTAGCTTCCCCGATAGGAGGTGGGAGATAGATGTACTAGGCTTCCGAGAGCCTATCGTAGTAGCCGTCGATTGTAAGCATGTGAGGAGGGGTTATAGCGGTATGCTGGGTAGATCTATCGGTATGCATAAAGCTAGGGTTGAAGCTTTCGCTCAAACCTTGAGACGTAGCTTCCATAGGATCGTCGGTGGATGGAGGATTATCCGCGTGATACCTGTCATAGTTACCTTGAAGAGGAGTGGGTATACGCTCGTGGATGGGGTTCCGGTAGTGCATATATCCGCTCTAAGGGATTTCATAGATTCAGCTCTACCTATACTCCTATTTGAGGGTGGGTTAACCGTGCTAGAGGTTTAGCTCGGTACCCCGCGATGCACCGGATAGATCCGACGCTATATCCCTAGATATGACTTCACTCGGATCATCCATCGATTCGAGAATCTTCGAAGCCCTTCTCCTAAGCCTGTTTTTAAGGATCCTCCAGCTTCTAGCAAGATATCTAAGCTTCTCTAAAGCTTCCTCGAACGTGTATGCAGCCTCTAATAGCTTCATACGCTCCAGATACCTCTCAGTATAGTATGATCCGTAGAATCTTAAGCTTAGGGTCGGTACCCCTAGGAGGCTTGCCTCGCAAGTCATCGTCCCGCCGAATCCCACGAATATAGATGCATAGTATAGCAGATTGGCAGCTTCTATAGGCTCCCTACATACGATAACCCTATTACCTACATCCTCTAAAGCTTCGATCTGATTCTCGTATCTAGGTATAACTACAACCTTCAACGCCTTATTCTCCTCCGCTATACGCTCGATTAAAGCAGGTAGGGGAGACTTTGATCCTCTAGGCATGTAAGCTGATTTAGATTCCTCGAATCTAGCTACAAGTATGATTTCGTCAGGGTTTAAACCGAGCTTATCGATAGTCTCTGTGGACGGTTTGAATCCTTTAAGCCAAGATGCAGGGTCGAGGGCATTATACCTAACTATCTGCGAAGGCTTTAACCCGTATCGAATCCAAGCCTTCAGCGGTATAACCCTAGGCGTATACAGCTTCCTAGCTAGGGGTAGTGTAAGCCTAGCTACGGCTTCAGCATGGGGGGAATCGTTAGCTATGTAGAGCGGTATGGATAGACCGAAAGCTACCCTGGATGCTTCAGGTGATGAGAAGCATAGGACGGCATCCGGATCCACCTCCTCGAATAGCTCGAGCATCTCTAAGCATCTATCCAGGCTAGCTTTAAGCTTACCTTTAAGACTCCCACCTCCGTAGACGCCTATAATCCTAGCGTCGATCCCCCTACGTTGGATAAGCCATACCGTCTCCCTAAAACTCCTAGCAGATACATGGACTTCGAAGCCTATAGATCTAAGCTTACGGACCACAGGCTCGAAGAATAGTACCTGTTTAGGTGTAAGTATATCTACGATTATCCTCTTACCGTTACGCATGGTTTAAACTCAACCTTTCCCTACATGTTTAACGGATATCGTATAATCCTCTCCATCTATATCCCACTCCCTCACATACCCCTCCTCAACCCTACCTGAGACTACTACATCTAGCAGCTTCGCTCTAGTCTCGCTAGCTATAAACTCCCTATACTCCTCTATCATCTCTAAAGCTTCCAAGCTAGGTGCTGATACCCTAACCTCTATATAGTCTTCGACTGGTAGATCCATCTCCTTACGCATATACTGTATTCTCCTGATAAGATCCCTAGCAAGCCCCTCGGCTGCAAGCCTCCTATCCACGATCCTACTTAATAGGATCCTACCATGCTTAAAGCTACCTGTAACCCACCCCTCTGAGACCTCCTCGTAGAATTCAACCTCACCTACCTTAACATCGACCTCGCCGTAATCTAGAGCTACCTTGATAGCCCCCCTCGATTCGAGCATAGTTTGAGCGTAGCCTCCATCCATCCTATCCAAAGCCTCCATCACGGCTCTCGTATGCTCCCTGAATCTAGGTCCAAGCATCCTAGGGATCCCTCTAACCCTAAGCCTAGCTATCCTGCGAAACTCATCCAAGCCTATAACCCTAACATCCTTAACGTTAAGCCCTGAAGCTATCACATCCCTGAATACATCGATAGCCTTAGCTGTATCAGGATCCTCTGTGTAGATTAGGCATGATGCTAGAGGCTGCCTAAGCTTAACCTCGATCCTATTCCTTAAGCTTAACCCCTCCTCCATTATCGATCTGCATATATCCATAAGCCTTTCTAGCTCATCGTCAAGCCAGCTTACATCGGCTTCAGGCCACCCCTCCATATGTATACTCTCAGATCTACCGGGCTCAGCATACCTGAACATATCCTGGTATATCTTCTCGGCTAGGAATGGCGTATAGATGGCTAGTATCCTGAGGCATGTATCTAGAACCCTGTATAGGGTTGCGTAGGCCGTAACCTTCTCTATAGATTCCTCCTCCACCCATACCCTCCTCCTTATAAGCTTAGCATACCATCTACTTACATCCTCGACTAGAAGCTCCCTAACAGCCCTCAACCCCTCATGTATAAGGTAGGATTCCAAGGCTTCAGTCGCCTTCATAACCATCCTCTGAGTCTTGGATAGTATCCATCTATCCTCGGGTTTAAGCCTACCCCTCAGCTCTTCAAGCCTATACTTCGACGGCTGGAATCTATCTAGATTCATGTAGAGCGATGCGAACAGGTATAGGTTCCATATAAGGTTAAGCATCCTATAAGCCTCCTCCACGCCCCTCCATGAAAACTTTAGATCCTCCCATGGGGTGAATTGAAGCTCGTAGAATCTGAGAGTATCCCTACCATACCTCTTTATAACCTCCTCCGGGGCTACGAAGTTCCCCCAGGATTTATGCATCTCCCTACCAGTCTCATCGAGGGTGAAACCATGCATTAAAACAGCTCTGTAGGGTGCAGAGTTGAAGGCTACGATGGATGATGCGAGCTGGCTGTAGAACCAACCCCTAGTTTGATCGTGTCCCTCTAGTATGAAATCTGCAGGCCACCACCGCTTGAATTCATCACTACTTCTAGGATAACCTAAGCAGGCCCATGAAGCTACACCTGAATCCATCCATACATCCACTACGTCCTCAACCCTACGCATAACATCTCCGCATGAATCACATCTAACCTCCACACGATCTATCCAAGGCCTATGCAGATCTGTTAGATCCTCTACATTCGAAGCTTTGGATTTAAGCTCGCTTCTAGATCCGATGATAATCCTACGACCGCATCTACGGCAGACCCATATGGGTAGGGGTATACCCCAATACCTCTGCCTAGATATAACCCAATCCCTAACGCCTTCAAGCCAGCTTCTAAACCTACTCTCACCAGCCCAGCTTGGAACCCATAGGATCCCCTCATTCTCCTCTAGGAGCCTCCTCTTAATAGCTGTGACCTTGAGAACCCACTGCTTCGTAGCTCTAAGTATAAGCCTACTCCTACAACGCCAGCAGTGAGGGTACCTATGCTTAACGGTCGATGCATATAGTAGTAGACCTTTACGTTTAAGATCCTCTATTATAACCTGGTTAGCATCCCATACCGTTAGCCCTGCATACCTACCGGCTCTATCATCGAATACACCTCGAGAATCTACAGGGCATAGAACTGGTAGACGATACCTTAAGCCTACCTCGAAATCCTCCTCACCGTGTCCAGGAGCTGTGTGGACACATCCAGTCCCCTCATCTACGGATACATACTCCCTACTTAGAACGACTATATGAGCATCCCTAACCTCCCTCTGGATAGGGACCTCCTCGAATAGCGGAGGCTTATACTTTAATCCCTCAAGCTTCGATCCTGGGAATTTATCTACTACCTCGTATCCGAGTCTAAGCTCCCCCTCGAATACGGGCTTACACCTAGCCTCAGCTAGTATATAGATCTCATCGCCTACCCTAACCCTCGCGTAGACTTCATCTGGGTGAACCATAACAGCTACGTTAGCAGGTAGAGTCCAAGGCGTAGTAGTCCATACGAGTATATACTCCCCGCTCCTACCCTCGATCGGTAGCTTAACGTAGATCGACGGGTCCTCAACCTCCCTATACTCCTGGGATACCTCGTATCCAGCAGCTAAAGCCGTCTCGCATCTAGGACACCAATGGGTTACACGCAACCCCTCCTCGAGTAGCCCCTGCTCATCAGCTCTCTTTATAAGCCACCATACAGCTTCTATGAAGTCGTCCGATATAGTCATATACGGGTTACCCCAATCCATCCATACGCCTAGATTCCTAAACTGCTCTGTAAGTATCTTCATATGCTCTAACGCATAGCTCCTACACTCCTCCACGAACCTATCGACGCCTATAACCTCTATATCCTTCTTACTCTTCAATCCTAGAAGCCTCTCGACCATAACCTCTATGGGTAGCCCATGCATATCGAATCCAGGCTGATCCCTAACATCGTATCCACGCATCCTCCTATATCTCAAAACTACATCCTTCATTATCTTATTCCAAGCAGTCCCCACATGTATCGAAGCAGTCACGTATGGAGGCCCATCTAGAAAGTAGAATTTACCCCTAACACCGGTCGTAGACCTAGCTTTCTCGTATACCCCGCTTTCAAACCACCATCTAAGTATATCCTCCTCGAAAGCTTTAGGATCGTATCGTTTAAGCGATAAGCCTCCAACCATATACTCCATACCTATGCTGATCCTCCCCTACGCTCCGTTAGCCTGGTAGATCAGGGGGAAGTATCTATACGCGTCGTATTTAAGAGTTAAACCCGTAACGGTTAAGTATATCCCCTAGAGTTCAAGATACATCTATCTAGGGTATTGCCGGGGAAAGCTATTCTCTGCCTGGTTAAAACGAATCCGCACGATCATGAGCTATACAGGTTTAAGCTAGAGGAGCTTAGAAGGCTGGCTGAAGCTTTAGGCTACAGCATAGTCGGTGTATCCATCCAGGTTAGGGTTAAGCCTACCGTAGACTACGTCTTCGGATGGGGTAAGGTTATGGAGCTTAAATCGCTAGTATCATCCACTGATGCGGATACAGTCATATTCTACAATACCCTGACGGGTAAGCAGAAATTCAACCTGGAGAGGTTTCTAAGGTGTAGGGTTATAGATAGATACGAGCTTACACTAGAGATATTCAGCTCGATGGCTTCAGATGAGGTTTCGAAGCTTCAGATAGAGGTAGCTAGATTATCGAAGAGCTTCACATACGAGAAGATAATACTAGCCGAGAAGTATAGGATCGGAAGGGAGCATCCAAGTCTTAGAAGCCGCGGAGAATACATATACAGGAACCAGGTAGGAAGCTTAAAGCGTAGGCTATCGAAGCTTAGGGAGAAGATGGATAAGTATCTGGAGATGCAGAGAGCTCAGCTTGAGAAGAGGCGTGCCCTAGGCCTGCCATCCGTATGTATAACCGGATACTATAACGCCGGTAAGACTACGCTATTCAACGCGTTAACAGGTCTTAGGAAGCCTGTAAGCCCCCTACCGTTCACGACTCTATCGAGCAAATACTACCTAGTTCAAGGTGTCAGCCGACGATTCTTCTTAGTGGATACGATAGGCTTCGTATACGATCTGGATCCGATGATGATAGATAGCTTCAAGCTAACCCTGAACGATATAGTTCAATCGGATATAGTCCTGCTCGTAGCGGATATATCTGAAAGCGAGGATATAGTGAGGTTCAAGGTTGAAACCGTGAGCAGCATACTGGAGGATACGCTTAAGATCGATGGGTCGAGGATAATCCTCGTACTGAATAAGGTCGATCTGGTAAACCCAGTAGACCTACCTGCTAGGCTATCCTCGATAGCGGATTATACGAGGAGGTATCCATCGGTGATAGTATCGGCTAGCATGGGATACAACCTAGAATACCTATTAAGCTTCGTAGAGGGTAAACTCGAATCTATAAAGGATATCGTATACGCTAAACTTTAAAACGGATTTTCACACTATACTCTCTACCGGTTGATCCAACTCTATAGGGTGCCTAATCTTGGCATCGATCGATGAAGATGTATTTGCTAAGCTATTAAAGGATAAAACTATGGAGAAGGTTTTAGCATACATAGTCGAGAGTAAATCTGTATCCGTACACTACGATCTAGAGCATGGATACCACTACCCGAGGATCGAAGCTGAAGCAGATCTCACCCCAGATGAATCTATAGATCTGCTATCTAAGCTAGCATCGTTAAGGATACTATCAGAGAATATTCTATTCCTATCGATCGCCTGCCCTAGATGCGGCTCTACCAACGTAGCTATAGTCTATAGATGCCCTAAATGCAGCTCTATAATGATCCGGCGTGATCTACTCATGGAGCATATACCATGCGGGTATATAGGCTTAGAATCATCCTTCAAGGAGAAGGGGGAGGGTTCAGCTGTATGCCCTAGATGCGGTGCCTCCATTTCAGGTGATGTGAGGATAGCCGGCGTATGGTTCTCATGCCTATCCTGCAACTCACGCTTCCCAGAACCCGGGCATAACATATTCTGTAGGGTATGTAGAGAATTCTTCACGGTGAAGGATGCCTCTCTAGAGTTCGTCGTAGAATACTACGTCGGCGATGAGGCTTACTCGATTCTTAAGAAGCTTATATTCCCATCGCGTATAAGAGCCGTCATAGAGGGTAGCGGGTTCGATATCGAGGAGAATGTATCCATAAAGGGTAGATCAGGTGTGGTTCACCTAATCGATTTCATAGCTAGGAGGGGTCAGGGTAAGCCTATCGCCTTCCTCATAGAGAATACCCTGAAACCTATAACAGAAGCTAAGGTTATAGAGTGGTATACGAAATCCATGGATACAGGTATGGAGATAGTATACGTTACACCAGCCCCCATACCTGATGGTGCTAGGAAGCTTATACAATTCTATGGCCTCACCGTGATCGAAGCTGTGGATTCAGCCGATGCAGAGGTTAAGGTTAGAAGCATAATCGAATCCATAAGATAGGGGGTTAGGGGCGGCTCCCATCTAGCGTGAAGTCTATCCAGCTTATACATCGTTCGGGTAGAGCGGAGGATACGTAACGGATGGATGAGGATCCTCATCCATCCTGGAGGATCATACACGGAGCGAGGGGATGGAAGTTGGCATGGCGGCGGGGCGATTATATGAGGAATCTGAATACGGTATAGGTTGCGAGTAGGAGTATCATCGTATGTTTAACCCCGGCTTTGATAACCCCCTCAGATATTTTACCTATGGTTAAGCCTCCGAAGACGGATTCTATGATAGCTAGATCTAACATAGCTAATTTGAACCAGAATTTATCTATAGCTAGGGGTATCTGTGTAGGAGCCTCCCCTACGGTTATAGCTTCTATAAACCCCTTGGATAGTATAACTGTCAATACTAATAGTATGATTATCGATACGTAGAATACGATTACGTATGGTCTAAGCCTCCTAGATCTCTCCCTCCTAAGCTCATTTATCCTTCTAACAAACTCAGCCGTACCAGTGAATACCGTTCTAAGATCCCCACCATACCTTACGGCTTCCGCTAGCAGCGTAGCTATCTTCATGGATAGAGGTGTTAGAGCTCTAGCTTTGAGGATTCCTAGCGAATCCTCCACGGTGAACCCCCATTGAATCCTAGCAACCATATACCTTACATCGCCTGTGAGGGCTCCGTAGCTTCTAGTAGCAGCCTCCTCTAGAGCTCTGATGAGAGGTATGCCTGCCTGCTGTGCATCCGCGAGATCCATGAGGAATCTCTCCAGATTCTCATCGATCTCCCTGCATAGCTTAGAATCTATTATCTGTGTAAGGGCTGCAGGTATAAGCGATAAAGCTGAGGTTAAGGCTATGCTCAACCTAAACTCGTACGTTAAACCTAGAGCTAGATATAGCGTTACAGCGGATATAGATGATATGATCAGGGATGATAGGTACACTATAGGTTTAACCCTAGCCCATAGATATGTTCTTCCAGGCCTCCTTAGAGCTTCCATCTCGATGCCACCACGTCGATTATCAGTATGAAGGCTAGCGATGCGAACGGTACCACTACGTAGATGGTTATATCTACGAGCTGCCTAGCTGTCAGGGGGCCTATATACCCTCCCGCTAACCCTATCAAGACAGCTACGACGACTATAACTATAGGCATAACTATGAATAGGGTTAGATAGAATTCTGATAGGAAGTCGAGGGCTTCCGTTAGATCCTCGATGGAATCCCTATACTTGGAGAACACTCTCTCAGAGAATCCGATCATATAATTCTTCAAATCCCCCCCGCTCTTAACCACGGTGCTCATACCCCTAAGGAACGCTTGGTAGGCTCTAGATCTAGTACGATCCGCCTCCTCGTTTAGAGCATCGAGTATATCCCGGCCTAGAAACTCTACGCTCTTAACTATATTGAGAGCGCTGGATCTTACGTTATAGGCGTCGCCGACCATAGCTAGGGATGAGAATATCCTCTCTACAGGTATACCCGCGGTATAAAGTATGGACATGTATCCCAGCGTGTATATCAGATCGGATTCAAGCCTCCTAGAAGCTTCGCTCGATACGTATACCGGGTATAGGTAGAGTATCGTGAATGCTATGGTGGAAGCTATCACCATCCATATGATCAAGGCTAACGTATACGCTGCTACAGGCTTCAACCCTATCGAGGATAGGGGGTCTGCAACCACGCCTATGAGTATCGATGATAGGGAGCGTAGAGGCTCCATACCAACGGTGGAGCCGAGGATTAGGGTGAACGCTAAGATCATCGATACTATCGAAGAGTATAGTATCATGGAGGCTACATAATCCTTCGAATGTATATTCATGTACGCCCTATCGAGATTCCTTTGCACGGCTTTATTCAACCAGTGGAGCCTATCCACTATAGGCTTCAACAGTAGATAGCTCGATTTCATCCTATACACCTATCCTCGCATACCTTAACACCGATTCAGGATCGTACACATACCTCCTTACGATCTCAGCTACGTCGGCGAAACTCCTCCTACCAGTTCTACACATCCAATCTATAACCATCCTCCTCCTCCCAAGCTCCTCCTCGATCCTATCCATAGAGTAGCCTATACGCGTCGCGATATCCTTGAGCGATAAGCATCTACTTAGATAGCTGAAGCTATCATCCTCAGGATTCCACCTATAGACTACGTTCAACTCTACCTGATCCCTACTCTCATCATAGCCTACCACTTCTGCTACGACTTCAGTCCTCCTTATAGGTGTGCCATCCCTCTCGGCTCTACGTTGAACCACTATCGTATCGAGCATAGCTACCATATTCTTAGGTATATTCATCGGGGGGGATTGGAGCCTCATCAAAGCGGCCTCCACGGATTCGGCGTGCAACGTACACATACCTAGATGACCCGTAGCTATAGCTTGGAATAGCGTATACGCCTCCTCACCCCTAACCTCCCCTATGATTATATAGTCCGGCCTCTGCCTCATAGCTGTCCTAAGCAGATCGTAAACCGTTATCTCACCGCCATACATGGTTCTAGGTCTAGTTATAGATCTAACCCAGTTGGTATGGTATAGCTGAAGCTCAGGCGTATCCTCTATGCTGACTATCTTAGCATCCGGGTGTATGAAGTTGGAGAGGCAGTTTAGCATCGTCGTCTTACCTGAAGCTATACCCCCACATACTAGTACCGATACCCTATTCTCGACTAGGAACCATAGTAGCGCGGCTATCTCGGATGTAAGCGTCCCGAAGTTAACTAGATCGACTATCGTTAGTAGATCCCTCCTAAACTTCCTTATACTGAAGCTGCTACCATGCCTAGTAACCTCGCTACCTAGGGTTAGGTGTATGCGTGATCCATCCGGTAGCGTTGCTTCGAGTATAGGCTCGGCGTACGTTATCATCCTACCGCTCCTATACGCAAGCTTGATGATGAATGAATCGAGCTCCCTAGCCTCATAGACTATGTTTGTAGGTATGAATTCATAGCTCCTATGCCATACGTATACAGGTCTACCTGGACCGCTACACGAGATATCCTCCACACCCGGGTCCTTCATCAAGGCATCTATCCTACCGTAACCTAGTAGATCCCTCACTAGATAGTATTCGATCTTCCAGAGGGATAGGCCTGGATCCACACCCCTCCTAGCGAGTATCCTTCTAACCCTATCCTTCAAGTATTCTACGGCCTTCCCGTACCCCCCGATCTCGTCGATGGTCTTATCTATACTCTGGAGGAGCTCGGATTTAACGAGATCGATTACGGCTCTCTCCCTATCGGTAATGGTAGGCTCGACAACCTCATACCGTACCTCGCCTGTCGATGGATCTCTGAAGATTATACCGTAAGCGAAGCCGGGTTCAAGCTCGTATGTATCCAGCACCTCCCTACCCCTATACTCCTCCACTAAGCCTATATTGGAGGAGCTGGAAATCTCCGATGGCGGTGCTACAATCCTCTTAGGCTTGAGGATCCTAGCGATAGCTTCCATTATCCTCCTAGACATCGCTAACCCTTCACTCTACCGATGAATATATTCCCTCTGCGGGTTATAACCTTAACCTCCACTAGATCATCGGGTACGCTATCCATTAGCGTATAGGCCTCACCTGGACGTAGAGATACGCTCATATCCCTCCTAACCCTGGAGCCTGAACCGTAGACCTCCCATAAGGCTACTATATCCACGGTTACATCACCTACATTCTGCACTTGGATGACGCCTAAACCGTATACGCGTCCTGTGAACCTAACCTCGAGATTCACGGCGTATACGGTGAACGATGAATTACTCCTAGCATAAACCTCTAGACGTATGGATCCATCCGGATGTATGTATCTATTAGGATCCCTCACGATGTACGGTCCATAGCTTCGATCCCCACCGGATATATACATACATGCCAGGGTATCGCTCCCACCACCCGGCTTCAGTATACGGATCGTATGTTCGATGCTACCCCCCTGGGGGGTGTAACCCCTATAGTATACGGCTAGATACCTAGGCGTACAGCCCTCGAGATCGATCCAGACGGGTATGCTAACCTCATAAAGCCCGTACCCCTCCACACTCCTAGATTCTATCATCCTATCGAGGATGTAGACTATCCTATGTTGAGAATCAGCCTCATCCAATCCTAGGAACTCCAGCCTCTCCCTACATCTGAGATCCTCCCTATCAGATACCTCCATATAGACTCCGTAGGCTTCGATCATATACGCAGCTATCATCGTCGATGCTATCAGTAGGAATACTACGCCTATAATAGTAGATTCACATCTACGATCAGATCTATGGATGCTCATCTACGACCACCCCATAGGTATGCAGGGTATACTCCCCCATCCTCTGTAACTATCTTAACCATGTACACGTATGGCGATCCAGCATCTACGTATACATCGGTTACCGATCCATATCGTAGTACATACCTGCAATCCACGAATCCAACTCTATACGGATCATAAAGCCATATCCTAGATAAGGTAGCGGATCTCGATTGCGATGAGCAGTGCAACCCTATCCTAACGATATTCGACCTCCTAAGATAGCTTCTAACGATCGATCGATCCACGTGGATCGATCCGTTTACGGCTTCGAACCGTATATCGATCGATCCATAGCTAAGATAGCGTGAAGCATCATAGAATCTGAACGGTCCGTAAAGCTTGGGGTGCGATCCTACCGTAAACTCCGATATCAGATCCCATCCTCCACCGCTATGATCGTATAGGTATATCCTAACCCTAACATAGCCTGATATCGATCTAGCCGTAGTATCCACTTCGAGCGTATGTATGGATTCCACACCTAGATCCACCTTACAGTTAGCCTCACCATCTACGGCTAGATCCTGGATCCAGCCGATATACTCCTCCTCATCTACATAGTATGCGTACTCTACCGTCAGGGATTCCTCCAGCATCCGCACCCTCCTCATCATGGATTCGTAGAATCCATCGAAGATACCCCAGTATACGTAAGCTAGTAGCGTTACAGCTAGTATGGCTACGGCTAAGCCTATGGGCTCGGCTTCACACCTGGATCCTAGGGGCCTCCTCCTCGACGCGTGCAACCCTCCCACCCTCTGTGTAGACGGTTATGATGTATCTCCCCCCATCCATCCATTCGTAGTTTGCATCGATCGATAGGTGATCCCCTGGTTCAACCGTATACCCTCCATCTAGGATGGGGGTTCCGTTCACGTATATGCGAGCGATAGTTAACGGTACACCACCATAATTGTATATGGTGATCGTTACGATCCTCCCACCGCCGGTGAGTCTAAACCATACATCCTCGATTATGAACGCCTCCCTCATCATCTGTAGGGTTGACACCCTCTGGGTATAGACCCATTGATTAACCGCTACCAGTACTATCGAGGCTATCGCTACCACCATAACAACCATTAGGAGTGATCCGATTACCTCCGATACAGCGTACCTCCGCATAGCCTAGATATACTATGCTATGTATATCTCTCTTTAAACTTAGCCCCGCTCTATTTCTAGATATTTTAAAACTGAAAATTATTTATAGGTAATGTTCAGTATAATAGCTTAGATGTGCTATTGCATAGGTATAATCTGAACATAGATAGGAAAGCTGTAAGCCCTGTAGTAGCAACCCTACTACTCATAGTGATAACGATCGTAGCCTCCGTTATGATATGGACGTGGATATCCAGTATGGTTAACCAGAGGCCATCCCAGATAATAGTAGAGAAAGCGATCTATATCGATAAGAGTATCGTAGGGGTTACGATAAGGAATATAGGTGCTACGACGGTTAGGATCGGCGATGTCAACATAAAGGTTGACGGATCCGACTGGGATTCTAAGGATGACGACGATATACTAGCCGGAGCAGGCTACGTAGATCTACCACCTGGTAGGATACTCGTAGTGGAGGTTAGGAGGGATGAGGGAACACCGGATATAAGGGTAGGCGATAGGATTATAGTAACGGTTCTAGACGACTATGGGAATAAGATATTCATGGCTGATCTAACGGTCGTCTAGAATTGGAATAGCATAACGTTCATTACCGATAGAGTAGCAAATACCATGAAGACTAGTATAGTCGAATGCGTAAGCCCAGCCATCGTCTGCTGGCTACTTATCTTACCTGCTACAAGCCCTATCAGCCAAGCGTTTATTATCATGGATGTAGCGAAGTAGAATACAGCTTCCTCCAAGCTTATCGGCGGCTTGGTGGGTAGTATAGCCATCGTCTGATGTGTGAAGAATAGTATGAGTATGGTGGATACCACCGTCATGAGCGCTCCGAAGTAGGGCATCATTATGTAGGGTCTTATCCTCGCCCTAAGCTCCTTCTCATACTCCGCTAGAGAGAATGAGAATCTAGCTAAAGCCTCCAGTATCTCTACGCTTCCACCACCTACATCTATAGCTTCGGCTAGGAATATCGATAGAACCCTAACAAACCAGTTTCTACTCTTAGCGATCATCCTCTCTATAGCTCTGCGTATAGGTATACCCCACGATAATAGCTTAGCCATATCCCTCACGAAGGGTGTGAACCTACCGTAGCTCCTCCTAGCCGTATAGATTATACACCTCTCAGGAGATATACCCGTCTTCCTAACCTCTACTAGATCCCTTAGGAAGCTAGCTACATCATCCTCGAAGCCCCTACTACCCTTAGCTAGAAGCGAATAGTGTAGTGCTGGGGGGGCTGATAGAGCTATAAGCCCTATAGATAAAGCGAATATAGTCGATACCACTGTATAGCGTGTTATCACCCCGCCCTGTATAAGGCTCCAGCCCCCTGTAGCGTATAACACGGCTAGAGCTACACCTACGCCTAAAGGTATGCTCAGTATAAGCGTCCTATTAGGCTCGTTTATCGGTATGACCATCCTAGGCATCATAGCATCTACGAGTAGGAGTGTTACCAGCGATAGGAGGGGCATGAGTAGGTATGCGAATAGGATTAGCGATACTACAGAGAAGAATGGGCTTCCAGCTTGGCTAGGCATCATCGTGGATACAGCGAAGAATATGTAGAATCCAAGACCTAGGAGCACTATAAGTATTACGTATATCTCAGCAGCCATAGCAACCCTATCCGCTATCCTCCTAATCGTAGCCGCATGAGCTTCGAATAACCCCTCAGTCTTACTGTACAGATAGTGTACGATATCTCCACCCCTCCTAACGGTGGACGTATATCCCAGTATGAAATCCCTATAGTACTTATTAGGATGCTCCTTAACGCTATCCTCCAAGGCGGATATAGGATCCTTACCGAAAACCTTTATATCCCTAAGTATACGTTTAGCCTCCCTCGAAGCTTCAGATAGATCCTTTATCCTAGATAACCTATCTAGAGCTTCGCCTATACTCAACCCTCCTCTAATCATAGTCGATACATACGCCGCTAGGAATGGTAGCTCATGCTCTATATCCTTACTCCTACTAGAAGCTTTGAGGGATGGATATATCATGAAGGATGCGAAAGTCATGACAGGTATCATCGAAGCTATCATCAGGACTAGAATCTTAGCGACCATACTCCCGGAGTATAGCACCGTTATGGCTACAGCCATGTAGGCTGCATAAGCCGATATAAGCGTGAATAATAGGACTCTAGCAGAGTACAGCGTAGGGCTTACATCTATACCGGCTCTAGCTAGATACTTATCGAACTCGAAGCTTCTGGAAACGCTGGATGCTAGCCCCCCGAACAGGGAGTATGCGAATACATCGAGTTTATCCATGAATGTTAAAGGCTCTTCAAGCCTTGGTAGGGCTTCCTCTACAACCTCTCTACGTCTCCTCAACCGCACGTTTATACACCCTCCACGGATCTGCATAGTATAGATGCACGATCGAAGCTACATCCTTATAACTTCTTATACCCTTGGAAGCCATCCATTTCAATACGGTGCTACGCCTAGAGATCTCCTCTAGAAGCTGATCGTAGCTCCTACCCATAGTCTCCGATATCTCGGCTAATATCAGGCTATCCTTCAGATTCTTATCGAATCTATCCCTGTAGGGATCCCACGTAGATACACGATTGTAGCTTCCAACCTGCTTCACCTCGTACACCCCTGCAACCCTACGGGTAATCCTACCCGCAGGATACTCATCCGAGAATAGTCTAACCCTCCTTATTATCAATCCGAGCTTCATCAAAGGTATATAGCCCTCAGGTATATTCATAGGTGGTGATGTTAAACGTTTAACCGTTGCATCCACATCCTCGGCGTGTATACTCGTAAGCCCTCCATGACCCGTGGCTAACGCCTGGAATAGTACGTACGCCTCCTCCCCCCTAACCTCACCTACTATTATCACATCCGGTCTATATCGTAGGGAGACTTTAATGAGATCGAATAGGGATATCTCGCCAACCTTCTCAGGTCCGAGGCTATAGCTAGGTCTAGATACTAGTTGAACCCAGTTCTCGAGCGGCAGTCTAAGCTCGGGTATATCCTCTATCGTAACGACTTTAAGCGTAGGTCTGAATAGGCATGTGAGAGCGTTCAGTAGGGTTGTCTTACCGCTACCGGTAACGCCTATTATCATAGCCGGCATCTTATACTCCATAGCTATCCATAGGTATGCCGCAGTCTCAGGATCCAGTGTACCGAAGTTTATCAGATCCACGATCGATATGGGATCCTCCCTAAACTTCCTTATAGTGAACGTGGATCCGCCGGTCGATATCTCCTTGCTGAAGGTAGCTGCGACTCTATGCATACCGGGTAGCATAGCATCCAGTATAGGCCATGCGGTCGATACATGCTTACCGGCTTTATGTGCAAGCTTCAATATGAATTCGTTAAGCTCCTCCTCGTTTTCGAACATAATGTTCGTCGGTATAGATTCGTACATTCTATGCCATACATAGATAGGTTTACCATGCCCATCGCAGCTTATATCCTCTAGATTCGGATCCCTCATCAGAGCGTCCACAGGACCGTAGCCTAGTATATCCCTCTCAGCATAGTATAGTATCTTAGCCCAGGATATACCTGGTATATTACCGAGTCTAATCCTATACTTATGTATGGTTTTAACGGCGGTCTTCCTGAAATGCTCATATGGATCCCCAGCCTCCTCTATAGGTTTAAGCTCCCATTCGAGTGTTTCGAGTATGCGTTGATAAATGGATTTCTCCCTACGCGTGAGTTTAACCTCGTCTACTAGGTATACTATCTCGCCTGTCTCCTCGTTGCGAGCTATAGCTACACGTACGTAGGGCTCCCTTATACTGTAGCTTTCGATAACCCTGAAGCCTTTAGGTATAATGCTTGGGCTTACGGCTATCAGGCTTGCCTCTGTAGAAGCTTTAACCTTCTCGGTACTACTTTCACTCATACCATCTACTCCTACTATCCTGAAATTAAATATGTTTAGAAATAGAAAACTATTTAAGGTTTTTCTATTGCAATATAACAAGGTGTGATTCGAGTTTGAACGGTAAACAGGTAAGCTTAAAATCGTGCATATTCGCCGCATCCATACTGCTAGCTTTAACGCTAGCATCCATGCATGCTCAGAGATCTAGAGCTGAGTATATAACCCCGACTACAGCTATACCCGGATCCACGTATATCAAGGTTGATGGATCTATAACATCCCTGGATATATCTTACGATGGTTCACGTATAGCCATAGCATCGGATGCCGGGTACGTATACCTGGTTGGATGCGATGGTCGTATCCTATGGAAGACACCTATGAGATCCAGCGTATCGCATGTGAAGGGTAGCTTAAACATCGAATGGATCGTAGCAGTATCTAGGGCTATGGAGCTATCCGTATACAGCTATAACGGAAGCCTAGTAGATTATAGGCGTAGCTGCAGTAGAGCACCGGCTAGAAGCCTACTATACCTATACAATACATCGACCGTAGTGCTCCTAGATGAGCTTGGATGGATATACTCGTACGCAGTAGGCGAGCCGGAGGGTAGGGGTGAAGAATGGATACTCGGATACAGCTATACCGCTAAGAACTACGGTGTATCTATAGGTAGATACGATCCGGCAGTATTCACGGAGATCTACCCATCCACATCCGCATACGGCTTAACAGGTGAAGCAGCTATAGCCGTATACGCTAGGATATTCGATAATAGGACTGGGGCTCCATCGACATATGAAGCTCCGCTGCTCAGATTCTACAGGTTCACAGGCATGGTTATGGAGAATCTATTCCAGCTAGTCCTGGATGATATGCGTGGATACAGGCTCGACTCCCTAGAAATATACGATACAGGCTCATCCAAGCTGATCCTAGCGGCGGGTAGCAACCCGGCTAACCCCGATCCTAAAGCTAGATACCTGATACGCTTATACGAGGTTAACGGGTATAAGCTTGGAGCACTGTATACTGCTAGATCCTCGTGGAGCTATAGTCTCGGTGGTCGATGCATAGCTCTGAGGATAGATTCTAGCGGTAGCTATATCGCCCTAGCTTCAGAGGATTACCAGCTATACTTGTTCAGGAGGTCGACCGGAAGCGTAGATTATGCTTGGAGTGTAAGCTTAGGCTATACACCTTCATGCATAGCCTTAGAGTCTACACCCCTCACCATCGCCGTAGGCACGGTTGATGGCTGGATCTACATGCTAGACGGATCCGGTGATCTACTATGGAGGGCTCCGGTTAGCGCATCGACCGTAACCTATATCGATCTATCTAAGCTAAGCTATAGGCTAGCCGCAGGCTTCTCTGATGGAGGCTTAACGATAATATCTGATGCTAGGTTGAAGAGGCGTATACTGGATGTATCGCTCATAGATCCTACCGGTGCACCTATATCCGGGGCGAACCTAACGGTAGCGGGTATGGGTTTAGAAGCGTATACTGTTACACCTATCAAGCTGCTCCTACCGGTGGGATCCTACGCCGTAGTCCTAGACCATATAGATATAGGTATGGTATATATCGATGTAGGGTTGACATCGGATCTAGAGTTGGAGGTCGATTTTAGGATTCTAGCTCAACCTATGTATCCGCTAACCTTGAACGTCTACGATGAGAGGAGCTTAGATGTAAAGCCTGAAAGCTACACCGTCGAGATCTCAGGTAGGCTTGGACTCAACATGACTGCCACCCTTACGCAGCTAAACTCAACCCTAACACTACCTAGGGATACGTATAATGTGAGGATATACGCAGACCACTATCGACCATATAATGCGACCGTTAGATTGGTATCTGGCGTCAACCTTACAGCTCCTCTAAAGCCTGAGACGTATAGCTTAGCTTTAAAGGTTTATTCATGGCTTGAGGGATTCATAGGTCAAGCTAGGGTTGAAGCTTGGTGGATGGATAGATTGTACGGCTACACCTACACATCGGCTAGGGGTGAAGCCACCCTCACACTACCATACGGGGATTACACGGTGAATATTCAAGCGGATAGGTATACGCCTAGAACCATACCCCTGCATCTAGCAGGTAGCATCGCTCTGGATGTACCTTTAGAGCCTATACAGTATACGGTAAGGATATCCGTTACAGGCTCTGATGGGACGCCTATATCCGGATCCGTGCAGATCTATAGAGCTGGTAAGCTCTACCGCGAGGAGGTTTTCGTAGGAGGGGTATACACCGGTATCCTACCATACGGATCCTACAGGTTCGATTTCTCATCTAGAGGGTGGAAGAAAGCATCTGTGGATCTCTCCATACCTGAGAAGCTCTCAGCCGATATAGTGATGAATCCTGAAACTTATACGCTAACCTTAACGGTGGTGGATGACCTGGATAAACCCCTAGATGGCGCTAGGATAACCCTGTCAGGTCCTATAAGCCTCTCATCGTATACGGATAGCTACGGTGTATTCAGGGTTGAAGCTATCAGAGGCGGGTATACCATAACCGTATCTATGGATGGATACAGATCCACGACTACGTACGTTGATCTATACGAATCGAGGCAGATGCTTGTAAGGCTTCAGCCGGAGCTAACCACTATCATATGGAGATACCTACCATACATAGTGTTATTAGCCGTAGCACCCGTAGGATCATTGATAGCCATACTACTATACCTACGTAGACGTAGGAGGATGGAGCTTGAGGAGATATCCGAGGAGGAGCTTGAAGCAGGAAGCTAAAGGAGGTATAGGCTTAAAGCCGTGAAACGATTCATAGCAGGCATATTATATCTGTCTACGCCTAATCTCTATTTCGGATAATAGGTGTACACCCTGCTCCCAGGGTTGGAGTATTTAGTAGCGGATGATGCTAGATCCTAACTATAATCGTTCTAGGTACGCCATCCCTATAGACTACTTCGACCGGTATATCTAAGCCTTGCGCTTCCTGGAATACGGATACAGCCCTCCTAACGTTCTCAAGCTGGTTTATATGATCCTGAGTGCTCTGCATAGCCTCCAATAGTATATCGAGCTCCTGCTTAGGTGAGGGGTTAATCAATGCCTCCACACCTTTAAGATCTATGATCTCGCCTTCAGGGAACTTCCTCTTAACTATCTTGGATAGTAAGCCTTGAATCTTTATATGCCTATCAGTCCTAGCTTTAACAGATTCTATCCTACGCATATAATCGCCTAGAAGAGCTTTGAGACGGGTAACCTCGCTATCGATCGATTCTAGGAAAGCCTGCAGGCTATCGAAACCCCTAACCTCTACGACCAACCCCTCAGAACACCGAGAGATATACGTGTAGGGGACTCCTAATAAAATTTTCGATAACTACACCTAAACGTATTACCGAACCGTAAGCTTTAAATATTAGAGAAAAACAAAATTATTACAGAATATAGGAGGTGAGATAGATGAAAATATCTAGAAGAGAAGCAATATCACCGGTAATAGCTACGATAATAATAATAGCCGTAACGATAGCTATATCGCTAGCAGTAGCAGCATGGCTAATGGGTCTATGGTCAGGATTCGTAGGAGGACCAAAAATAACAGCATCGCTAGTAAAGATATCTTATAATAGTGATGAGGAAACGATTAGTGCTGATGTGAATTTCATTAATACCGGTACCGCAGCAGATAGAATATCTTCACCTACTGCAGTTACGCTCAGAATCGGAGGAAAAACGTATACATGTGGATCTATAGCTCCAACTGATGCTACAATTAAGCCAACACCACCAGATAACCCTACACAGTTGACTTTTACGTTTACTGACATTGATATTAATCCTGTAGGTTACACGGCAACTATCGAGATTCGCTTAATGAGTGGAAATACTATAGTGCTAACAGGATCTGTAATAAGTGTATGAGCATAACGAATTCATATCGAAGCTTCACATAAAGCTCGTGGATAGTGTTGAGATCTATATAAAAGAACGTTAACAATTGTAGTATTATAATATAGGATAGGGTTATTGTTGCTGATATACTCTCGATACTGCTTCCTAACCTTTTATTACTAGATTTTCAGCATTATACATTATGCATTTCAAGTATATAACGATCTCGAATCGCAATGATATCGTATTACTTGATCCTTAATGTCTATCAAGAATCCTATATGGCGAGTGTTCCCAGCTTTCTAACCTCTTAGGATTCCGGTCCAATCCCTATTTTTTACTGGTATATCTTTTACGCTACCCTCTCCCTATGATATCCTCGGCTAGCAACATCCACGTATATTAGATGGATCCCGGTTAGGTTTAGCGGAACTTGGTTAACTTTTACAGGGGGCTCCTTCTATTCTAGCAATTTCCTCTTAGCTTTTTCATACTCCTCCATCGTTATCGCTCCGGAATCGAGTAGCTTCTTAAGTCTTTCAAGCTGATCGACGATAGTCTCTGTAGAGGTAGCCGCTGAGGTTTGCTGAGTGGGTGTCGGGGATGCTCTTCCCTCAGCCATCCTCTCCACCGAGATCGCTATCCTCTGCTGTTGGAAGACCTCCCGCCACTCTGTTAACTTACCCATCAGGATTTCTCTAGCTTTCGCCGGATCTAGGATATCCCAGAACCTATTACCCCTACCCTTAACGATGGTGGGTGCGGCGGCTCCCCCTCCGACCACCACACCCCTTCCGACAGCGGCTCCCCCACCCCTATACCCAACCTCAAGCCCTGTAGCCGTAACGAATACAAGCGAACCACAGTTAAACCTCCTCGCTAGAAGCCCCTGCATCACATGCACATCCCTAATCTGATCGAAGGTTATCTCCCTAGCGTAGCTTCCGAAAAACCATGACTTCTCTATGCGGACAGCCTTATCTGTTATGAAATACGTGTAAGCCTTCTTATTGAAGTAATAGAGCGGGAAGAAGAGGAGGCAGAAAGCTATCCAAAACAGGATAAGCGGTGGAGCGAAGATGAAGATAGGGCTCAAGACTATGGTAACAACCATGAATACTATAGCGAATTTCACCATCGTCTTCTTCACGAAAGGCTTACCACTCCAAAGCACCGACAAACAACACACCTCTACGATTCGATAAAATTACATTTCACATATATTTAAACGTTTATAGAGCCTGCCAAAGACTACGACATCCATCCTAAAGATATTCGACTCCCACTTCAAAATAGTTTTCAAACATCTAAGATATACGATACCTAAGCCCGCATAGCTTACGACAAGCTTCATATCGATAGCATTCACAGGAGCTTATAGGCTATCCAGATACTTCCACCAGCTCTAAACATCCCCACTCTATCCTCCCAGCATTTACCAAGGCTATCATCCGTTTCGATCCTCGACGCACCGCCATCGGAAGCTATCCAGATCTAGGTGCATCATCTAGCGAAGCCGGTGAGGTAGGTTTATACAGGGAAGGCTTTACATCAAGTATCCCAACATGTTTTGTATCCGAAGATCCGCTACCTTGATGCAGCCTCTCCGATCCAAGCTTTCCTCGAAGATCCTCGGGAAATTACTTGGATTTTCCTTGGGAATTTCCTCGGAAGGATGCCATGGGATCATCCGGAAATTCCAGAATTTCCCTTATTCTCGTCTATTCCCGCATATCCGATTCTTCTCCGATATTTCCTAGCCTTTTGAATTCCCTCTAAAACCGGGAACTACAGGTTTTCTCCTAGGAAAACCTGATACCCTAAGTTAGTGGTATTCCGGCTTATCCAGCTCGGCTATAAACCATGGATAGAATCTCTCTTCATCCTCTCTCTTATTTACGACTCAGAATCGATGGAAGCGTTCATCGATATGCTTCTCTAACGCTTTTCTCATCGAATTTAATATACGATCATAATCCAGTTATACCTATAGAATGGGGTTACCGTTATCGTATGAGGATATGGGTGGGGGATTAACCGGGGCTTTCTATGTGATTAGTTTTAGCTCTCTACCGAATGCAAGCTTGATATCCCTCTTAACGCATTCATCTCTAAGATACTCTAATACTTCGCTCGGAGCATTACCTACCGCTAGTATTCTAAGCACGGTTCTCCTACCCTTAACCTTCTCAGCAGCTTCAACCCTAGATTCGAACTTCTCCAACTCCCTCCTAGCAGAATCCCTATCCCTCAGGTAGAGTGTAGCTTCACCTACTACTAAAGGATCCTCGCAGAATATATCCACCTGGTAAACTACACCCTCATATAGGAGGAAGCCCTTACCCACACCTGCATCCGGGTAGCCCATATCCTCTAATAGAGGCTTTACAAACCCGCATGCATAATGCTCTATAGTAGCTCCCAGAGCCTCACCGAAAGATTCGAAAGAGCTTCTAAGCCTCCTCTGATCCATCCTCAAATCCCTAACCTCCCTCCAAAGCTTAGTCTGCTCTTCTCTAAGATCTCTAATCTCCACCCATAATTTATCCTGCCCCTCCCTTAGCGATTTAATCTCCATCCATAGCTTATCCTGTCCCTCCCTCAGCGATCTAACCTCGATCCATAACTTCTCGATATTCTCCCATAGCTTATTCTGTCCCTCTCTGAGATCTCTAATCTCCATCCATAGCTTATCCTGTCCTTCCCTTAGCGATCTAACTTCTCCCCAAAGCTTCTCAGCATTCTCCCATAGCTTATCCTGACCCTCTCTAAGACTCTTAACCTCCATCCATAGCTTCTCGATGTTCTCCCAAAGCCTATTCTGTCCCTCGTAGAGATCGGATAGATGCGATTCGATGGTATCCAGCCTCCTAAGAATCTCCGATAACCCTATATAGCCTGCTACCGCATACCTAAACTCGTAATCAGTTTCCAAGCTTCTAAGAAACCTAAGCTTCTCCTCCCTAGATAGAGCCTCCACCACACCTACCCAGAGTATAAACACTATAATCATGCTAATAAACATCTTGCTATCAGGTGTGCTCCCCGCCTACCCTGCTTCAATCCACTACGAGTCGGCTGATGGATATAGTGAAGCTTCTAAGATAGCTGAAAGTATGGCTGCCACCATAGGTAGCCTATAAATCGCTGAGGCATTAGCTAATCGTAAGCATAAACGAGGGAAGATCTGGGAGGATGCCGAGGGGTAGATAATCCCCTCTCGAAAGGGAGTCTACCCCCCCCCATTGAATTATATTGTAGCTTAAAGGTAGGGGATATCTAATGGGATCGGGTACTCTAGCCAGCATCTACGATCGATATTCGAGTATTCAGAAATCTTTAAGTAAGCAAATATTGAGAGATATAGTGTAGAGAGTTTGAGTTATTATGATGTTTAAAGTTAGATCGAAGCTAGGTCAAGCCGAACCCGTATCCATAGTGATACTTACAGGTGTAGTCCTAGCTATAGCTCTAGCCGTATACGGATACTTCGCATCCCAAGCCGCTATAGCATCCTACCGACAGAGAGTACAAGCTGAGATAGCTAAGCTTAAATTCAACATCGTAGTTAGCGACCTGTACAGTAACGGTACAGATCGCTATATACTTATTAAAAGATTGGATACCTCCATGGCTAGGATCACATTCTCGCTGGTTCTAGGAGAATTCTATGGAGGAACCCTCCTAGTATATAATACACTAACAGATATGGCTCAAGTATACGTGTTAACATATAGCGGCGGCTTATATACGGACGATCAGATCTCTGCAGCCCAATCCATCCCATTGGATAGACTTTATACATCCATAGATACGCCCCTATACTCTGGATACCTGAGAGGTCGAGGTTTAACCTATATACCTGTATACTATCAGGAAGCCGTGGAGAAGCCGGGGGCTCGGGGATGCGATATACTCCTACACATAAAGTTCAACTCTCCTATAACCGGGAGTGGCTACCCGATGCTCATCGTAATAGAACCTATAGGAGATGAATACTACATAGTCGATGTATACCAGCTTCCTAAGGTGTCTACGCTGTGAGGTGTATGGGTGTGTTTGATCGTAGGTGTCAGGCTGGTGTTGTAGGCGGTATAATTATAGCTATGCTAGTATTCAGCATAATCCTACCACTCATACTATACTACCAGAGGATGGCAGAATACAATACAGCACAAGCAGAAATAGGAATAAAATACCTAGAGGAACAGGCAAGGGAGATGCTGAACGTTAGAGCTCTATCACTAGATGAAGTAACACCCTCTCTTGACTGTCCTGTGATCGAAGCCGTGAACGTAGGCTCCATACCCGTAACCTTGAAGAGGATATGGCTTATCAAAAGTTCTAAAGTCGATATGCTAATAGACCTCTCCGAAATAGATCTTATCGATCTAGCTTTAAACGGAGAAAATCTAACAGGAGGAGAAGTACCTACACTACAACCAGGATACACTTTAAGAATAACCGTGAAAATCATAAGTTTAGAAGATGCTGAAAACTACGTTTTCTATCTAGAATCAGATAGAGGGATACTACATCCGAGAAGAGGAGTGCAGCCGCTCATACCTAGCGAAAGCGAAGAATTTCCTGAAAACCTCTCAGAGATATTAGGCCCTACATTCCTCGACTTCTTCTCCTTCAGATGGTATCTATACGATGGAAGATCTCTAACCCCATGGCCGTATGGCTACGAAAGCTTCACCATACCTACTGGATCTACGGTTGCGTTTGGAGTCTACGTATGTAATAAGGATCCTCTAAAGAGGACTATAAGGCTAGATGAGTATACGCATATGTGGATGTACTACTCTGGTTCTGGAGAAGAGCTTAAAAAGAGTGAATTCTACATAGTGGGTGTCGATACTTACGGTAGAGTCTACCCTTACGATCCCGATAAACCTATCACCATAGATTACGATCAAGTGGCTCTCCTAGTATTCGCAGCAAAAGATCCTGGAAGTGCTCGGGGAAATAATGTACCTAGTAGCGGGGGTGTAGGTTATACAAATCTTCTTATTCATGGTTTCGTCGATGGTCTTCCGTTCTCTCAGAATATACCCTTCGTAGGGATAACGTTTACTTAGTGTATCACGATGCTTCTATATCATTTTAGGATAGTTACATTCTTACTTAAATTATCAGAATAGCGTATAGTTGAATTAATCTTTATTGTTTTATATCATCGAGCTATACTTTCAGGTATGTATATATCTGGTGATGTTTAAGATAGTTAACCTTTTAATAGGGGTTATCTATCGATTTATATAGCGTATGGAGGTCTGCTATACAGCGGTGTTCATGTATGATGCTCTACGTATAGTTAAGCTACGCTGTGAGGTGTATGGGTGTGTTTGATCGTAGGTGTCAGGCTGGTGTTGTAGGCGGTATAATTATAGCTATGCTAGTATTCAGCATAATCCTACCACTCATACTATACTACCAGAGGATGGCAGAATACAATACAGCACAAGCAGAAATAGGAATAAAATACCTAGAGGAAGGAGCTATAGAGCTGTTGGATGCGAGGGGTCTTCCATATTACCGTATCGTTTCCACCGGCTATCCGGTTATCGAAGTTTCGAATATAGGCTCCATACCCGTAACCTTGAAGAGGATATGGCTTCTAAAGGCTTCCGCTATCGCTAAGATGATAGATCTAACCGGTGATAATGATTTAATCAAAGATTTATATCTAGAGGGTAGAAGCTTGAAGGGGCTTCGCACACTTCCAACCCTACAGCCAGGAGACACTATAAATATAACATTGAATATGAACCTGATCGAAGCGATAAACTACTACTTCTTCATAGAATCGGATAGAGGAATACTACATCCGAGGGAGATGGCGCAGCTACTCGTACCTGGAGGTCCAGAATTCGGAGAACCCCAAAACATCCTAGGCTCCTCAAGAATATACTTCTTCTCCTTTAGATGGTATCTATATAACGGTACGAGTGGTAGTCTAACCCCATGGCGAGACGGCTACGCAAACTACACGATACCTGTAAATGCTTTAAGTAGTGGAGGGGGCGGCGGGAAAGATAAAAAGTATGATGGCATCGTATTTAGCGTCAGAATCCTGAATATGGATTTCTACGAACGGAATATTATACTAGATGGGGATACGCATATTTGGATATACTATTCTGGTGGAGGTGCTCTTCAGAAGTGTAAGTTTCATATAGTAGGTGTCGATGAGGGTGGTAATGTTAAATCTTATGTTCCCATCACCATAGGATATGGTACAAGCGTTACAGTATACTTCTTAGCAGAGAGTGAGGAAGTACCCCAACCTGGACGTGGGAAGATTCTAATAGGCTATGGTAATCTCCTTATCCATGGCTTCATCGGTGACCTTCCGTTCTCTCAGAATATACCCTTCGTAGGGATAACGTTTGTAAATTTACAAAAGTAGTAAAAATGATTATTTCTATTTGATATATAAAATATTATTTTAAATTTATTAAATGATACACATCTGTGTTATGGTATGTGTGTTGTTTATATTTTATTTCTATTTTCTTCGTTGTGCATCGTTATTTTATCTATTAGTGTTTGTATCGATGTTTCGAATGCTGCGTATATGGTTTTTCCCGCGTCGTATAGTAGTATTAGTGAGAATGTGAAGGCTGCTATCGTTAACGCTATGCTCAGCCACCCTCCCACCCCGGGTATCGATGATGTTAGCGGTGTCGTTATGGATATGGCTATGGCTAGTAGGAATACTATGGATACCTCTTTCAACGCTCTTATTATCGATGGGCTTCTATCAGGGTTGAATCCAGGTATACGCTTCAGCAGCGTATTCGACGCTATATCCACCAATCTTATGAGGTCTAGTATTATTCTTAGGGCTATGAAGAATAGTATCACCGTAATCATCAGGGTTAACGCTGCTACTACCGTGAACCCCTCCCGCGGTACGACCGTTAGGATCGATGGTATATTTATGTTTAGGAAGCTTAGAGCTAGTATCATGAGGGCTAGTATTCCTATGTTAGCTAGTATCCTCAGTATCCTACCTTCGACTTCCCTCTTCAACCTCTAACTATAACCCTCCTAGACATGTATATTTATATTCTATCCATGAGATTATCCATAGATCAGGTTTATAGATCCTAGCCTGATTATCGGCTATGTTGTATCGAGGTATGTCTAGGGATCATCTAGAGGAGTCTAGGATACGTATATTGAGAGCTTTGGAGAGGAGGGTTATCCTATCATCCTTCGGATCCGGGTTTATAAGCCCCTTCATATCCATCTATGCAGCTCAGCTTGGAGCCTCACCTACAGAGCTGGGCTTGGTTCAAGCTATAAACTCCGTCTCCCCTAGCATAGCTCAGATACCATGGGGTTTCGTAGTGGATAGGGTTAAGCGCTGCATACCCTTCATAGCTCTCGGAAGCCTACTCTACGGATCTATACTCCTACTGCTAACCGTTACGAGCGGGGTTAGGGATTTCATACTCGTGATACTATCGGCATACATACTCCTAGCTATGGCTGCACCGGCTTCGAGCTATCTTCTAGGAGAGTATTCCACGGGATCTGATCGCGGTAGGATTATGGCTAGGCTTAACGCTATGGCTTCCATGGGTAGTATGCCTGCGACAGTCCTATCCGGGTATATGATCTATAGGATGGGTGGATCGATCGAGGAGATGTATCGTATACCCCTAATCCTATGCTTCGTATTCAACTTAGCGGCAGCTCTAGCCGTCTTCAGAGTTAGGGAGGAGCATATCGACGGTCAGCCTTCATTCTCGATCAGGGAATGGGGTAAAGCTCTGAAGACTAATAGATACTTCAGTAAGCTGTGCATACTATCCGTATTCCAAGGCTTCTCTATGGGTTTAGGCTGGCCTCTATTCACCCTAACCATAGTTAAGGTTGTTAAAGCCGATATGTTCCAGGTATCCCTTCTAAACGTTATCAGCGCTTCCACTGCTATAATCGTACGTAGATCCACGGGTAGGCTTGCCGATAGGGCTGGGCGTAAACCCCTGATAATCATAGGTAGGGTTGGATTATTCCTCATACCCCTCATATACGCTGTAGCTAGATCCATAAACGAGCTTATACTAGTAAACTTCGTAGTAGGGATACTGACGGCTGCATCCGATGTAGCTCTATCCGCATACCTACTAGACATATCTCCCAGAGGTATGAGGGGCTCCTATACAAGCCTATACAACGCCGTAGCCGGATCCTCATCGTTCATAGGATCCACTGTAGGGGGATGCCTACTAGATTCGCTTATAGCTATGGGCTACGGATTCCAGGAGTCCATGACGATCATGTACACAGTATCGATATTGGGTAGGATAGCCTCCGGGATACTATACGTAACGATAGAGGAGCCATATAAGTATCCAGCTAAATTCGAGGAAGAGCTTAAACGCATATTCGAGGAAGAGGTGGAGGCTGTTGAGAAGATGATAGCCGAATACAAGCAGGTGGAGGATGAAGATCTGGAATGGTTCGAAAGACTGTCAGATCTAAGCTCTAGGAGATAGGCGTATCCACCATTCCAGGATCGATGATATTAGAGTAATCGGGTTTAAGCATACGGCTTCGAAGCTACCAGGAGGGTTGAGGGATACCTAACGAGATTGGAGGGGGTTTGAAAGGCTCCCAGGAGCGGTGGAGTTCATCGATGTAACCCTCCCCTAGGATATGCCTAGCTGCGTCTACCCCCTCCCCCCCTGGTTTTTCCATAGTATTTCTCCATACCCTGATCCATAAACCCTGTACAGCACCTTGAGGAGGCTCCATACCCTATCTCGAGTAAAGCCTTTAACCCCTACCCGTGGATCTATCCTTAGGCGGTGGTATAATTGGCGTATGAGCCTATCAGGGTTGGGATAGGTGGTCTAGGTAGGAGTGGCTGGAATATTCATGCACGAATATTCGAGGAGCTATCCGGCATGTATAGGGTTGTAGCCGTAGCCGATCCTTTAGAGGGTAGGAGGAGGGAGGCTTACGCTAAATTCGGCTGCCGCACCTACGAGGATTTCCAAGGTTTAACCGAGGATGACGATGTGGAGCTTGTAATCGTAGCTACCCCAAGCTATCTACACGCGCCTCACACCATAGCCGCCCTAGAATCCGGTAAGGATGTAGTATGCGAGAAGCCTATGGCTTCAAACCTCTCCGAAGCCGACGCTATGATAGAAGCCTCCCGTAGAACAGGTAGGATGCTTACCATATTCCATAACAGCCTATTCGCCCCAGACTACCTTAAGGTTAAGGAGATAATCCGATCGGGTAAGCTTGGAAGAATACTTATGATCAAGATCTACAATCATAGCTTCGGTAGACGCTGGGATTGGCAGACTCTGAAGAAGTTCGGCGGAGGAGAGCTTAGAAACAACGGTGTACACCTCATAGCTCAAGCACTACAACTAATCGGCGATACAGATCTAGATATATCCTGCGATCTAAGGAGAGCCCTAGCCCTCGGAGACGCTGAAGACCATATAAAGCTATTGCTGAAACCGAGATCACAGGATTCTCCGCTCGTAGATATAGAGATGACGAGAGCATGCGCATACCCGCAGAATAGATGGCTCGTTATGGGCACCCAAGGAGGATTGGTAGGAGACTCCAACGTTATCAGATGCAAATACTTCAACCCAGCATCACTGCCGCTTAGAAAAGTCGAGATCGAACCTACACCCGACCGTAGCTATAACCGCGAAGAGATACCATGGATAGAAGAGGAACATCGTATAGGGGAAGCAGTATCCAGCGGTATAGCATTCTATAGAAAGCTATACGAAACTATAAGGTTCAAGGCACCACCCCCAGTTCCGCTAGAGCTAGCTCGTAAAGTTATGTGGATCGTAGATAGATGCTTCGAGCTATCAAGTTAACCCTAACTATAAAACCGGTTAGATACTCTACCTAATCGATGTCGCCGCAGCTTCTACCGCATCGTCGATAAGAGTATTTCGGTAATACCGTGAAACCCTCCTAGATGATTATAAACCCTTGAAGGCATACCTCGCCGTAGCAGATGCCAAACAGCATACCGGGATACCTAGGTCTACTTATCGGGGACCACTAGAGGTAGCTTCCCTACCTTATAGGCGTTAACCGCGTCTCAACCCCATCCTTGGATGTATCCACCTCTACGGCGTAGAGCTCTGTCCTAGGTTTAACTCCATAGAGTAGGAGAGCTCCATGCTCCCTAGTAAGCTTCAGATGCATCCTGAATATCGATGGTAAGATATCCCGCATCATTTGATATATAGGTTTCGCTACGACTATGTTCAGAGCATCGATTCTTCGAGCTTCGGCTATGCTTAAACTGATCATCCTAATGGAATCCTCCAATCCGTATCTAGCTATTAAGCTATCCATCCCGGTTACCACGAGCGGCGGCTTCCTACCCTCCATAAATCTACGTATATATTCGAAGAGGCGGTTGTAATCCTCACGGATATCCTTTCCCTCAAAGGTGATCATGTATGGATGCTCCGCCCCCTCGATCCCTGAGCTAACCTCCGCAACCCTTAGAAGCTCCTCTATCTTATCAGGACATTCGATATACCTGCCGTAGGATATAATATCTTTAACCGTAGTGTTCAACGGTGGGATGATGATAACGGGTCTATGTTTACAGATAAAGCTATAAACTAATGGAAGTATTAGGCTGAGCTGATACCCGGTATCCTCCACCCTAGGATCTACCTCTAAGATTACCGTCGAACCTTTAGGGTATCCTCCTATAGCTCTATCCAAATCCTTAATACCGGTGGTGTATGCTTCTTCCGACGGATCTTCAGGTGGCGGCGCAAGCTTATACCCCTCTAGCTTCGGTAGCGTAAACGGTGGGAACACCTTAACCCCACCGCTTAACGTGAAAATGAACTTATCCTCCTTAAGCTCCCTACCTCTTAGCTTAGCTATCGCTAAATCTCTTAGAGGTCTTCCGTCGAGAAGCCTCCTTCTAAGGATTAGTACGGCATCCGCTATGAATTCTTCTATCCCAAGCCCTATCCGTCTACCGCCTATAGGTACCTCCTCTACGAGTATGGTCGTGCAGCCTAGATCCCTAGCAATCCTATACAG
>Ga0272445_1000331_pt1 | contig 46263 bp, 50 predicted proteins | sample YNPCB0031_FD_194404 | JGI IMG/M metagenome (GOLD analysis project Ga0272445, IMG submission 194404) | Hot spring sediment microbial communities from Yellowstone National Park, WY, United States - YNP-CB-003-1 | ecosystem: Environmental > Aquatic > Thermal springs > Hot (42-90C) > Sediment... | reverse complement strand
CCTTGAGCTCCTGGTAGAGGAGAGTGTGAGCCTTAGATAGTGACGTAGCTCTCTTCTCAATAATCTTCTCGACTGAGTGGTTGAGCGCGTCTCTGTACCTCTTCAGCAAGTCCACGAGCTCTTCCTCGCACCCGGGCTCGGGCCTAACCCTCATCTTGATTGTCAGGGTTAGGAAGCCCTCACCACCCAGCATGTTACTCGACCCTGTACTTCGCCAGGCTGACCCTCCTCAAGCAACGGGGACACGTTGCGAAGTAGGGGTTCTTTCCCCTGTAGTCCCAAACGTAGTTACACTTCGGACACTTGAGTTTCGTCATACGCTGGCTAGTACTAGCTAGTAGTGGTTTATAAGCTTTTCCCACCATCCCCGCCTTAAAAGGCGAGGCTTTCAGTTGTAACTATAGTCACGCCCTTCGAACTATCATACCCGGGAGCGCTACAGACCATATGGTCCTATATAACAAAAGGAGGAAAGCAGTGTGGAGAATGAAAGGTACAGCTTACATCGACACACCGCTAGGAACACTCAGTATACCCTTTGACATTTCACTTTAAATCATCCAATCCTTTTTAAGCTCTGAAGGGAGGCTTTACAGTAACTGGTCTGCCCTAAAGTGCCTTTTCCGTTAAGACCGTGAGGTTTTGGGGCTACATTCCTTCTTCCTAAGTTTGGCCCAAGCCATTGTTAGCCCATTACCCTATCCTTTTCAGGACTCAGGTTATGAGTATGTTTGTAAGCAGTTGCCAGATCTGTTGAAAACCTGTTCAACCTTCCGCATCTCTCGCATCTGAGACTAAATAATTTGTCTATCCATCCATATTAAAAGGTAGGCTTTAGGTTGATTTAACCCAAAGTTTATAACCGAAAGCCTCGCCCTTCAGGGCGGGGATGATAGAAAAGTTAAATAAATAAAACATGTAAAAATTAACACATACATGTTGCCCAAATGGGGAATCTGATAAATATAGCTCATGCCTTACGAGAGGCATGGAGGAGCTTGGCTTTGAACTGGCAGATGAGGCTTTATGCTATATAGCTTGGTTCACGATTAGTATAAACTTGTGAACTACAGCTCAGAAATGACTTACTTTATTAGCTAATAGCATACTTTCGTGAACTTGCAAACCTTGGAATACAGGCAGAGTATCAGAAAGTGGTTGCACAATCCCAAACTGTTTTAAAAAGGAAAAACAAAAAAAATTAAGTTCCGTATAAAGTTCGTAATCCTGTTATATCTGATGGCTCTAACGTTCTCTTCTTGACTTCTCCATACGATGAATAGCCGTACATTGTTACTTCTGAGCAAGTTGAATCATAAACATCTCCCAAGCCAATTGCATGTCCAAACTCATGGGTTAGTATGTTTTGCAAGTCCATTACTCCGCATGATGAGTCTGTGAAAGCCTCGTTTGAATTGCATTGTGCTGTTGCATTTCCCCAAACCCAGTCGGTATCAAGCATTATATCAAATTCTACTATAGCTCTTGTTGCTGGATTGTACCAGACTGTTGTTACAGCTATAACGTTTGGATCGCCGTAATTTCCAAAACCAATCACATTTTTATAATCTTGGTCTCCCGGAGTTGCGTTGTAATCAATATTATTGTATGAAGAATCATTCATGAGTTCTTTACCTATGTGGTTGTCCCATTCTTCAGCGGCATTTAATACTGCAGAAACTACTAAGCTTGATAAATCTGGTTGAGCAGTATTGCTTGGGTTTATCGTATAGCTTACTGGAAGCGCTTGCCATCTGACTTTCGGTGTTAAGAATTTATAGCATGCAGTTTGTTTAGTTGTTCCACTTGGTTTTGCATAATCCTTTTTGTAATGGATGAACACCATTTTTTCCAGTTGAGGCTCTTGTTTACTTGCTAAAGCTTCTATTGCTGTCATTGCTACCGTTAATACTAAAAGTGCTACTATCAACAGGATTAGAATCGGCTTTTTCATTCCATCACCAATTTTTTTACTAACTTATCTTTTAAATAATTTTCGATTGAACTGGGGACGAGATGGAAAATGAATTCGTTAAGACCAAATTAAGCTTATCGGTTAGCGAATAACCGAACCTCTTGGCTTCCGAATACTCAAAAGAATATCGCCAACTATTTCCTGCAAATCTTCTGGTATTTGCATACCTTCTGAAGGCTTTTACGAATTTAGCAAAAAAATTTATAGAAAAATATTTAAAGAAAAATGAGAGCAGTTAACCTTCGAATTCTTCAAAGAATTCGTTTTTAGCTTTTGTTTTGCTTTTTGACAAATTTCCCCTCTCCCAGTTTTAATCATATGCTAAAGAAGAATCTACCGCCAGAAATCCCCAAACCTTCAGAGCTAATTCATACTTCGTCTCAAGTCGTAAATCTTAAATCCAAAATAAGATAAAATTGTCATGGAATTCAGAAAAGAAATCGAAGTTGCCAAGATTTTGATTGGTGGTAAAGTCGAAGAGAGTGTTGTTGAGATAAGATATGACCCACTAACACTTCAAACTAGTAGGATTGTCAAAAAAACTTTGAATATTCTAAAATCTGAAGGCTTCGATGAAGAAATAGAGAGCTCAAAAACTTGGTGTCCATTCTGTGAAGAGAGAATAGAAGCAATGGTAGCGCGAGACCCGGAGATTATGAAAGGAGAGCTATGGAAGAGAGGAGAATGTAGAGCTTTTTCGAATCTAATCCCCTATGCAAAATACTCGCTTGTTATAAGGCTTTCAGAGAAGCATTTTCTCAAACTTTCGGAATTCAAAGAATCGCATTTCTTTGATGCGTTTAAACTCGTTCAAGAGTACATTAAAAAACTTCCAAACAGAAAGCTTTTCATAACCATTGGCATGAATTATCTAAAACCAGCAGGAAGCAGTATTATGCATCCGCATATCCAGTTCGTTGCAACTGAAAATTCACCTGATTACTTTGCCAGAATTGAGTGGAGTTCCCTAGAATTCATGGAAGCAAACGGAAAAGATTTTTGGCTTGCACTCGTTGATAGAGAGAGGGAAGGGGAGAGATACATTGGCAGAACTGATAAAACTGAATGGATAGCTGCTTTTGCTCCAAAAGGCTTCATGCATTTCATGGGGATTCCAGAGGAGAGAGAATTTGCAGAGATGAGCGATGAACAACTAATGGGTTTTGCAAGGGGGATAGTGAAGATCCTAAAATATTATGAATCAAAAGGATTCAATGCGTTTAATTTCTGCTTCTTCTGCGCAGATAGACTTAACAAACACTTCAGAACAAACTTCCACATAGCTGCAAGAACGCCCTTTGGCAAGTATTACTGGTGCGATGTCTTCTTCCCGAAAATCTTTCAAGATGAGAGTGTAGTGTTTTTCAGCCCAGAAGATTACGCTAGAGAATTGAGAGAGATATGGTAATCGAATCATACCTATATGAAAAGCTGAATGGGGAAGTAAGATGCAAAACCTGCTGGCATAATTGCAAGCTAAAGGATGGACAGTGGGGAATTTGCAAAGTGAGGAGGAATGAAAATGGAAAGTTAATGGTTTACAACTATGGGCTGGCTTCCTCAATAGCGCTTGACCCTATAGAAAAAAAGCCGCTCCACAACTACAAACCAGGAGCCAAGGTTCTCTCTTTCGGTAGTGTTAGCTGCAATTTTAAATGCGACCACTGCCAGAATTTTGAGATATCCTTTGCAGACCTCTCATACCCCTATCTTACTGAGCTAAGCCCAGAAGATGTTTTAAGGCTATGCAAAGAAAGAAAAGCTGACGGGATAGCTTGGACATATAATGAGCCGGGTATATGGCACGAATTTGCACTTGATGCCTCAAAGATTGCAAAGAGAGAAGGATATTTCATAGTCTATGTTACAAACGGCTACATGAGCTTTGAAGCTTTGGATCAGTTCGATGTCCTAGATGCCGCAAACGTGGATGTAAAAGCCTTTTCGCAGAGGTTTTACAGCAAAATATGCAAGGCTAAGCTGGAAAACGTTCTGAAAACCGTTGAATACATGGTGAAAAAGGGCGTCTTCGTTGAAATAACATACCTCATAATCCCCGGAGAAAACGATGAAAAAAATGAAATAAAGGAGTTCTGCAGCTGGGTCGTTTCAGTCGACAAGAGAATGCCTGTTCATTTCTCCCGATTCCATCCCGATTTTAAAATGCTTGACAAACCCATGACGCCCCTAAAAAAAATAGAGGAGGCAATTGAAATTGCTAAAAACTCTGGCATCGAATACGTCTATGCCGGAAACGTCTGGGGACATAAGTACGAAAATACTTACTGTCCAAACTGTGGTGAGCTTTTGATAGAGAGGTATGGATTTTACGTAAAAAGAATAAATTTAAAGAATTCGAAATGCCCCAGTTGCGGATATAAGCAAAACTTGGTGCTATGAGAACGATATTCTGGGATGATGGAATTTGGCTGCTGGACCAGACAAAGCTTCCAGAAAGAGAGGAAATGCTGAAATGCAAAAAAGTCGAAGAACTGGTTGATGCCATAAAAAAGCTCGCTATACGTGGAGCTCCAGCTTTAGAGGCTGCCGGAGCTTATGGGGTTGCTCTTGCATGCTTTGAGAGAGATTTTAAAAACCCCGAGGAAATGAAAAATTACATAAAAGCGAGAGCGGAAATGATTGCCAATGCAAGACCTACAGCAGTGAATTTAGCTGTGGGGGTTCAAAGAGTTTTAGAAAAGGCATTAAATGGGAGAAGCGTTGAGGAGATAAGAAAAATAGCCCTTGAAGAGGCTGAAAAAATTGCCTCTGAGGACATAGAGAGAAACAGAAAAATTGGAAAACATGGAGCAAAGCTATTGAACGACGGTGACAGTGTTTTGACATATTGCAATACAGGGAGACTTGCAACTGTTGACTGGGGAACGGCTTTGGGAATAATAAGATCGGCAATTGAAGAGGGGAAGAAGATAAAGGTTTTTGCATGCGAAACGAGGCCCCTAAATCAGGGTTCGAGGCTGACGTGCTATGAACTGATGAAAGATGGTATAGAAGTTACCCTGATCACGGATTCAGCAGCAGGAATTGTAATGCGAAAAGGCATGGTTAATAAAGTAATCGTTGGGGCTGATAGAATAGTCAGAGACGGCGTTTTCAATAAGATAGGGACCTATTCTGTTGCGATAATCGCAAACTACCATAAGATCCCATTCTATGTAGCTGCCCCGAAGAGCACGTTTGATCTCAAAAAGAGTTCAGAAGAAGTTGTTATTGAAGAAAGGGGTAGAGAAGAATTGATTTACTGCGGAAATAAGTTGCTTGCTCCAAGAGATGTAAAAGTTTACAATCCAGCCTTTGACTTTACACCTCTGAGTCTCGTGAGCGCGATAGTAACAGAGGAGGGTATTCTATTCCCCCCTTACAAAATATTCGACCAGAAAGCCTAGTACTAAAAGCTTAAGTATCAAAACGGCAGCTACGCTCCAAAAAAATAAATTTTCAAAATTTTTGAATATACAACACAAGAACGGAGATAAGAACGGATGAACTTATGATCGCATTTATGTAAAAGAAGGATATCTGAACTTTCTGTTCATTGTAATCTTTTCTAATAATATAGTGCTCAAGAAAAAGCAGAAATGCTACTGGGAAGAGTAAAATCGGATTTTTAAAAAATAGAAAAAGAAAGAAAAAGAAGATCAAATGATTGAACCTAGAAACCCATTTTGCTGATCTTTCGCCAAAATGCGCTCCAATAGAGTGAAGCCTATATCTTCTGTCAAACTCTAGATCCTGCAAAGCATAGATTATGTCAAATCCCGCGACCCAGAAGATAACAGAAATCGAAAAAATTAGAATTTCCGTGCTAAAGTTTACAGAATCCATTACCGCAATCCATCCGCCCAGCGGTGCCAATGCCAAGTTAAGTCCCAGAAAGTAATGAGAAAGACATGTAAACCTCTTTAGGTAAGGATAAACATACGCCACAATCGCAGGAATCGGCGAGAATAGTAGTGCGGTAAAATTTATCAGAAATGCAGATATCAGATAAATTGCCAATCCCGCAAAAGCTATTTTATAGGCTTCTCCAAGGCTGATTTTTCCCGCTGGAAGATGTCTTTTTGCAGTTCTTGGATTCAATGCATCTATTTCTCTGTCTATTATCCTGTTGAAAGCCATCGCAAAAGTCCTGAGTCCCGTGAATGCTGTGAAAATCAAAAAAGCCGTCCTAAAATCTATATTTCCAGCGATTAAAGCTCCGGCATAAGCAAAAGGAAGAGCAAATAAAGTATGTTCAATCTTTACGAATTCAAGATAAGTTTTAAGCTTCAATTTCTCCCTCCTATCACCGCCATAACTTTTTCGTGAAGCTCTCTTAGAACTTTCCTCCTGTCTTCCATGAGCACCACGTCTTCTTCGCCTAGAATGAAAAGATTGAAGGCAAACGGACTTGGATAGGGTACCCGGACAATTTTCAGCTCTATTTCCTTCCCAATTCTAGAAAGGTAGTCCATTGCATTTTTAATGTCCATAGCATCCTCCATTATCTCTCTATAAGTCTCCCTGAGTACGGGAAAATCTGGATAATAGCGCTTAAGGAAGCTCAGTATTGCGTCTGCATTTAATTGTTGTTTCCATACACTCTTTTCCCTCCCCAAGTAATTCCTAAGAATCATAAAACTCCTCACCGCAACATGCCTGAACCTTCTTCTCAGCATTTCCGTGCGATCGAGCGATTTTTTGAGATGATCTTCAAAGTTGGGCATCAAAAAAAGACTTTCTATTTCCGCATCACTCAAACGCTTGTGTTCTGGCAGTATCAAGGCAAATCCATTGTCATTTAAAACAATCTGAACGTTGCAGTCCTTCATTATTCCAACTCTATACGCAAAAACTCTCGAAATTGCGTTGTTGGCCTTTCTGCCAACAAGTGTGTGGAAAAAGTAGTAGTTTTTCTCACCCTCGTATTTCTCGATCACAAGCTTTTTATCAGTAGGAATTTCACTAAAGAGCTTTTGTTCCATGAAATATCTATATATCGCGTTCGCAGAAGCTTTATCAATATTGTAGTTTTCCATGAGCCATTCAACAGCATTTTCTAGTCTCTCCTCCATCTCCCTTCTGAATTTCTGAATTCTTAAAGCCAGATCGTAACTCAAGGGCAACTGCTCACTGAACCAGCTTGGAACTGTTGGCCTTTCGCCTTCAACTTCTTCTACAATTACATTCATTCCCTTTGACTTAAGGAATCTGAAGGTTTTGCCAGCCAAAACGAAAATATCCCCGACTACAAGCCTTTCAGCAAAATCTTCCTCAACCTTTCCAACCATCTTGCCCTCCTTTGTTATAACATTTATCGCAACCTCATCGGGAATAGTTCCAACGTTCAAATAATATATCGGTCTCAGCATCTTTCCACGCCTTCCAAAAACTCCCTCGTGCTCATCGAACCAAATCTTTGCATAGACGTTTTTCCTTTCCAGTTCAGAAAATTCTCCTGACAAATATCTAAGAACGCTGAGAAAATCCTCCCTACTAAGATTCCTGTAAGGATAAGCATTTCTAACCAATGCCAGTGCTTCTTCGACTTTCCATTTCTTCTCTATTGCCATTCCAACTACGTGCTGACATAGAACATCAAGACAATTTTCTGGAATCCTAATTCTATCCAGCCTTCTCTCCATAGCTTCCTTGGCAAGAACTGTACATTCAACCAGATCATCGGGATCCAACACTATTATTCTGCCAACAGAAACTTCATGAAGCCTGTGACCGCTCCTGCCTATTCTTTGGAGAGCTCTGTTTATGCTCTTTGGAGAACCGAGAAGTATTACCAGATCGATATACCCTATGTCTATACCCAATTCAAGGCTCGTCGAAGATACCACGCATTTCAACTTCCCTTCTTTGAGCTCATTTTCAACCTCAAGTCTTACTTCTTTTGAAAGAGAACTGTGATGGGCTCTTATTGGCTCATTAAGTCTTTTTTTCAGATGATAAACAACTCTTTCTGTCGCACTCCTTGTATTCGTGAATATCAGTGTTGTTTTCGAATTTCTGACAAGCTCTGCTATGGTATCGTAAAGCCTTTCACTTATTTCTTCAGCTGTAAGGTTAAAAAAGTCATTTATTGGGGAAATAACCCTTATGTCCATCTTTTTTTCGTAACTCACGTCAGCAACTAGGCAGTCTCTCTCAACGCCGTAATCTCTACCCACCAGAAATCTCGCAACTTCATCTATCGGTGCAATCGTTGCGGAAAGCCCGATTCTCACCATTTTCCCCAGCTGTATTCTCTGCAGTCTTTCCATCGACAAAGCTAAATGAACCCCTCTCTTGTTCTCAGCAACGGCATGAATTTCGTCAACGATTAGATACCTAACATTCCTAAGAGTTTTAGAGAACTTTGGACTGCACAGAGTTATTGCAAGAGTTTCGGGAGTCGTAATGAGGATATGAGGAGGTTTCTTCATCTGTTTTTGTCTTTCTCTTGCATCCGTGTCACCGGTTCTGACAGCTATTCTTATCTCCTGCAAATCAATTCCTTTCTTTTCAGCAAGATCATATATCTCGCTTAAGGGCTCCTCGAGATTTCTCCTTATGTCGTTGTTCAGAGCTTTCAATGGGGATACATAAACGACGTAGACTTCATCTTTCAGCTCATTTTTTTCAGCCTTGTCAACTAGCATGCTCAGCGAAGCCATGAAAGCTGCAAGCGTTTTTCCGCTGCCAGTTGGGGATGTTATTAGAATATTGTTTCCCTTAGAAGATTCGACGATTGCATACCTTTGAGGCGGTGTAAAGGTTTTGAACTTTGATAAAAACCACTCTCTGAGCAAAGGATGCATCGAAGCGAGTATTTCCTCATCACTGTGAGGCCTTGCTGCAACAATCATTTGTCTATTGTTGCATTATTTGAAGAAAAGCCTATCGGGGAGAATTTAACCACCGCTAACCGGCGGAAAAATGGCTACCACATCTCTTTCTGAAACTTCTAGATCAAGATTTCCCCTGAAGTGCCTTCCATTTACCATAATCTGAACGAATTCCTTCAGCTTGCCTTCTGAAAAAAATATGTCTTTCAGCTTCGGGTATCTCGAAACGAGGTTTAAGATAACCTCACCAAGCTTTTTCCCCTCAACCTCGATTTCAGCAATTCCGGCTATTTCTCGGAACATTGCAAAAAGCTTAACCTTTGGCATTCACAAACTCCTCCATTCTGTCCAGAGCCTCCTTGAGCTTCTCGAATTTGACTGCAAATGCCAATCGAACATATCCCTCGCCGCATTCACCAAAGGCATTTCCGGGAACTACCGCAACGTTTTTCTTGAGAAGCAGTCCCTCTGCAAATTCTTCGCTACTCATGCCTGCAGAAGATACGTTCGGAAATGCATAGAAAGTCCCCTCCGGTTTCCTTATTTCAAGAAATTCGCTTAATCTTTTCACTACATAGTTCCTCCTCCTCAAATACTCGGCCTTCAACTTTTCAACTTCTTCAAGACATTTCAAAGCTTCTATTGCTCCTATTTGAGAGGTTATCGGTGCGCAGAGCATACAGTACTGATGAATTTTCAAAGCCGCATTGAATATGTCCTCGGGAGCTATAAGATAGCCAACTCTGAGACCAGTCATTGAAAAAGCTTTCGAAAATCCATTGATAACCACGCATTTATCCTCCATTCCATTCAAACCTGCAATCGAGATGTGTTTAAAATCGTAAGTCAGCTCAGCATATATCTCATCGGAAATTACAACCAAATCATGCTCAATAACACTGTCAGCTATTTCTTCAAGCTCCTTCTTGGTATAGCTAACACCTGTCGGATTAGTTGGATAATTCAGGATCAATGCTTTTGTTTTTTCATCCACATGCTTTTCTATCATTTCTCTGGTTAGCTTGAAGCTTGGATTTGTTGCAATTGAGATAACCTCTCCATGGCATATGTACACCAATGGCTTGTAACTGACATAGCAAGGTTCTGGAATTAAAACACTGTCTCCTGGATCTATTATAGCCCTTATTGCCAAGTCTATTGCCTCGCTAGCCCCGGTTGTAATAAGTATGGTGTCTGGAGATGCGTTAAAGGAAAAACGTCTATAATATTCCGCAATGCCTTCTCTAAGCTCAGGAAGGCCTATGTTAGAAGTATAAGATGTATATCCCTTCTCAAGGGAATATATCATCTCCTCTCTTATTTTCCAAGGAACCGGAAAGTCTGGCTCTCCCACTCCTAGGCTTATTACATCCTCCCTTCCGATAACAAGATCGAAAAACCTTCTTATCCCGGAGGGGCTCAGCTCTTCTACTCTTTTTGCAACCCTACGGGACGAATGCGAGCCTCCTGTCTTCTTCGTCTGCAAAAAGCGTCACCCCTTCCTCTTTATAGGTCCTAAGGACGAAGTGTGTGACAGTATCCCTAACTTCAGGAATTGTCGATATCTTTTCAGCAACAAAAAAAGCTACCTCTTTTAAGCTTTTTCCCTTAACCACGACTTGAAAATCCGCCTCCCCGCTAACTAATCTAAGAGCGTGGACTTCCGGGAATTTTGCAATTCTTCTAGCTATATCGTCATAACCCTTCTCCCTTGAAAGAGATACCTTTACATTGATTATCGCATAAACGTTATCTTCCTGCAATTTTTCCCAGTTTACTATTGTCTTGTATTTCAAAATAACTCCGTTTTCCTCCATTTTTTTTATGCTCTCCTTTACAGTTTCGACGTCTACGCCCAGCGCTTCAGCTAATTCCTCACAGCTCATCCTTGCATTCTCCTCCAAGAGTTTTAGCAGTTCTATCTCGAACTTCTCCACGAGTGAAAGTGGGCTCTTTGTATTTCAAACTATCTATGCGAAATTTCTTTTTTGAAGGAAAAGTTTATTAAAGATAATTTATAACTCTCAGTGGGAGGTGAGCAAATAGGGAAGTCTGGAAAATTTAAAGACAGCAAAACAAATAAGAGTTTTTAAATATTTTTTGATAAATTTATAACCGAAAACCTCACCTTGGGATTATTCTCAGAATTTTTGCTTTTTCAGCCTGAATTGAATAGTTCGCTGTTATGGCCGGGATGAGGCATGAATACCCCTTCTGCAATTCCGCAACCTCTTTTTCGCTTCTCAAAATCGCAAATCCATCAAGGTTCAGCAATATGTTGAAAGTTTCTGTTGCAAAATCTTGTTTTCCGACAACCTCAATTATTTCTGCTGTAAAGAAATCCGTTTCAATTTTTCCCCTTCTACCTTTTATCTCAAAATCCTCAGTTTTTTTAATGTTTAAAGCCTTTTTAATTTTTTCATCTTTTATCTCAATACTAGCTTCGCGGTTCGTTCCAATTTCGATGAACCTCGCATTTTCGGCTGAATGTATCAAACCCGGAGGTATTAGGAATGTGTCATAAGCAGTCGCTTGGATTTTGTTCATCCTTTTCCATACTTCATCATCACGCAGTACCCATTCTAAATCCTCCTCATCCAAATCCTTGTTGAATCCTATGTAAGCGTTGCCGGAGAGCATGATCCAGCCCTTAAACTTCCCGCCATCGCTGATTCCTAGGTTTTCAGCTATTTTTTCGGTTGGATGAACATGCGGGTTCATTTTACCTGAAACTTCAACTATCTTAACGAGCAAAGGAAAAGACTTGTATTTATCTGTCAAAGAACCCATTATTTCGGCTTTTTTCTCAATGAAAAGCTCGGAAAGCTTTACTATATCCTTTTTTAACAGAACTTGGGAGGGGTTGGATACATGAGCCGAAAATTCCCATGATTCTCCTATTCCCCTTCTTCTAAACCCTTTAAGCAGGGCAATCCACTCGCCGCCCCAAGGTCTTTCTACCAGGTTTTCAGTGGCCTGAAATATAAATTTCGGAAGTTCCATGTTGAAAGTGGCCTCTAGATATATATTTTTATAACCGAAAAACCTCCGTCTTAAAGAGGGAATGGGAGAAAGCTTAGTAAATAGAACGCTTTAAAAAAATTACAGATACGACATGTTGCCCAAGTTTAATGAAGAGGTTTAGATGCATAGTCCGCGCCTTAAAGGGGGCATGGAATGGGAGCTATGAGCTCTCCGAACTGGCGGATGAAGGGAAAGACTAAAGCCTCGCTTTTAAAAGCGAGGCTCAAATTGAGTTTAGCAGGGACAGAAACTCTTTCGAGCTTATGATTTCAGCATTGAAAACGTTTCTCATATGTTTTAGTGCATATTCCTGTTCGTATTCGCCAATTGTCTTTGTGCAGTCTTGAATAACCGAAACTTTATAGCCTCTAATAGCCGCGTCGGCCGCTGTATGCAGAACACAAATGTTTGTCGCAACACCGCAAATATAAACTTTGTCAATATTATGCTCCCGAAGAGTTAAGTCCAAATCCGTGCCAAAAAATGCAGAATATCTCCTCTTTCTGACAAAATAGTCCTCCTCCCTTGGATTCAATTCATCCACTATTTCTGCACCCTCCGTGTTCATAATGCAATGCCTTGGCCATATCCTGAATTCTTCGTCATCCCTTCTATGCCAGTCCATGGTGAAGATTACCTTCATTTTTCTCCTAGCTGCTTCAATGACTTTTCTCGTTTTTTCAAATATCTGCTCCGCACCAAATATGTAAAGTGCCCCATTCGAATAACAAAAGTCTTTCTGCATGTCGACAACTATCAATGCTTCCATGAATTGAGTATCAAAAGAGAAATAAATATCTAACTGATCGAATTTTATGGACTTCAGCCATTTAGATGGCGAAAAAGTCAGGATGGTCGACATATCGGAGAAGGATGATGTTTATAGAACGGCAATTGCCGAAGGATTTATAAGGCTAAAAAAGGAAACAATAGAAGCAATAAAGAAAAGAGAAATTGCAAAAGGAAACGTTATCGCGATTGCAAACATTGCCGGGGTTATGGCTGTTAAAAAAACTGCTGAATTGATCCCCCTTTGCCATCAGATTCCGCTAACTTCAATTAATTTCGATTTTGAAATAGGGGATGATGGAATAAGGGTTATATGCAATGTTAAGTCAATAGGAAAAACCGGCGTGGAAATGGAAGCACTTACAGGTGTTTCCATTGCTCTTCTGACAATATGGGACATGGTGAAATCAATTGAAAAAGACGAGACCGGCAATTATCCTTGGACCCAGATAGAAAAAATACGTGTCGTTAAGAAATCGAAAGAACAAATCTAATTCCGCATTGATTTTAGCGAAAGTCTTATTAGAACTAACTCTCAAATTTTTTCAAGCGCCGATGGTGTAGCCTGGTCTAACACAGGGGCTTGCCGAGCCCCTGCCCCGGGTTCAAATCCCGGTCGGCGCATTTTAAAAATTTTGGTGAGTTTTTTTCAATTTCAAAGTCTGATCTTCGGCAACTGACCTCCTCCCCGCCCTGAAAGGGAGACAGGCTACCGCTATTCATCACAAGAGACAACCCGCCAGGGTACAAAAAGAAAAACAATAAAAGCCTCTATGGACTGAGGCTATGCCTTTTAATCATGCCCGCATCTATGGCAGGTTTTTGAGGTGTTCCTGACTTCCTTTTTGGGCAAATGCCTGACTTCTATTCCCTCAAGCAAAGCCTTATACTTTATCATTTCCTGAAGCTTTCGGAAAGGCAGAGAGTGAAACCTTTTGTTAAGCTCTTTGGACTTGTCAAAGTTATCTCTCATTCCATTGAGATCTTCCATGACTCTGACCTCCTCCCCGCCCTGAAGGGCGAGGGTTCCCCGAGGTCTCAGGGGTTACACCCCCTTTGCGAGTGCTACTCTGCTGTGCTCTACGATGAAGGACAGGGTTTCTTTATTGCTGAAACTACCATATTCTTTGCTTTTTTGAGGATGTTTAAAATTACTATTTAGATCCGAATGGAGTTTATGTCCTTTGGGACTAACTGCTCCCCTTGGATGTCCCTTTACTTTAACATTGTGGTAGGCACAGTACTTAGATGCGTCGTACTCAACAACCTCAAACACCCTCATTCCGTATTCCTGTGCCTTTAACTCAATGACATCCATTAACCTGCGGTAAGACCAAACGTTTACCGTGAACTTATTACCCTTTATCTTGTGCAATGTTAAAAGGATAACCCCATGTAGATGGTTGAAACACCTAGTTCAGCATACGCTTCATATTCTCCAATGTCCGCCAAGGATTGGACTTGTGCTATCCTCTTCTGAAAGTAGAAATAGTCCTCCTTAGTTCTAACACCTTTGTAGAGCAGCCATGTGCCATCCTTTAATACTACGCTTGCTAAAACGTTAATGCCTAGAACTGTTGCCTTTTCTCACAGTTCAACTCGTTGAAGAGTTTTGCCGAGATACTTGCTAACTTTCTGAGCTTCCTTTCCTGGAACCGTTTGGTAAGATGAACTACATTTGTTCTTTTGTTCTTGAATTTGACTTCTTAGATGCCCTCCTTCAGTATTGCGGGAGAAATCGGCTACCGCTCCTCATCTCTTAAAAGTTGGCCAGAGGAGGGCATCCAAAACAATATAATGGCTTTTCGAGTTAAAGACTTTTCCCCGTGCTAAGGGGTGAGGTTTGTTGCTCGACAATTTTGTTATAAATTCTCTCGAAATCGTGTTTCAACACTTCTATCAATGACAATCTCAGCTATATCACAGGAGTATGCTAAAATTCTCTCCATTCCGTCTAAAATCGTCTTCAATGCAATTATCTCTGATTTAGAGTAATTAATAATTTTTTCTTGCAAATTTATAATTTTCCCTTTGAGTTTTGCTGCCTTCTGCAAAACTTCTTCAGCCATTTCAATCTCGGATTTCTGGAATGCCATTGAAGATAGTTTAAGAATTTCCAAAACATCTTTTCCAATCGAGAGTTCATCGTAGCTTTTGCCTAGATTTAAAATCGCTTCAGCCATGTGCTCGATATGATCTGCAATTCTTTCCATTATTCTAGCGAAGGATCTATGGAACTTCAGATTTCCAGCGATTCGCAGAATTAAAAAGCAAAGACGGTCCACCTCTCCTTCTCTGATAATTATAGAGCTCACAACACCTCTATCAAATTTTCCAAAAGATATTTTCACAAAATCCGATAGCATACTTATGCAAACGTTGGCGATTCTACCAATTAATTCCTCTACATCGATTCTAGAAGAGTCGAGATGAACCATAAGCTCAATCTCGTCGCCAGTATCTTCCATTACTTCCATCCCTATCAATATATCCGATGCAAAAGCTATTGCCCTTCTCTGCTCATCAGAGTGAACCTTCACCCTCAGCATGTCGTAATTTGCTAGGTAATATGCAATAATCCTTCGAACGACTTCCTCAAAGTTCGAGTTACCAAGATCTAGCAGAGCTTTCTTATTTCGATGATGTCTTGCCAAAATTAATATATGCTCATCAGAAGTCTCCAAGTAAAGTACATCTCCTTCTTTTAACCCTTTTTTCCTAATCCACTCCTTAGGCAAAGTCAGTATGTAGCTACCCTTGCCGCTTCGGAAAATTTTCCTCGGCTCCATAATTACATTCAAGCTGGATATACAGATATAATTTTTGGTATATACCCATCGATATCCAATTTAGAATATATGGATTAAAAATATAAGCAATCGGTTGTATTGAATTCATGAAACGGAAAGCTAGGATTTTGGGGGTTTTTGTTGGAATTCTTGCAGCAGCATTACTGCTCGGCTGCGTATCAGAACCAAAGACGCCAACAGAACAGAAAAAGCAGATAAAAATATACGGCAGTGGGGCAAGCTTTCCCGCACCGCAGTTGGAAAACTGGATTAGTGAGTTCAGCAAATTGAATAAGGAAATAATAGTTGAGTATGCGAGCAAGGGGTCTGGAGCAGGAATAAATGATTTCAAAAACAAACTTGTTCACTTTGCATGTTCAGATCCTCCTGCAAAGGAGTCTGAGTGGAAAGAATTCGAAAAGATAGGAAAACCGCTGCAGTTTCCTTTCATAGTGGGTGCAGTTGTTGTCGTCTACAACTTACCGGTTGAGGAACTCAGACTAGACGGCGAAACATTGGCCAAGATCTTCATGGGTGAAATTGAGTACTGGGATTCACCGGAAATAAAGGCGCTAAATCCGAATGCAAATTTGCCCCATGAAAAGATCATAGTTATCCATAGAAGCGACTCCAGCGGAACGACTGAGATTTTCACAACATATCTCTCGATTGTTAGCGAAGAATTTAAGAAGAAAGTAGGAGCCGGAAAGCTAGTAGACTGGCCTGTAGATAAGCTTGGTAGGGGATTTGGAGGGAAAGGGAACGAAGGTGTTTCCGCAATGGTTAAACAAACTCCAAACAGTATAGCATATGTAGAGCTGGCCTATGCTTTACATGAAAAATTCAGAATGGTAAGTCTCAAGAACGCGGAGGGATACTTTGTAAAAGCGAATCAGGAAACAGTTATATCTGCGGTCTCAGCCAGCTCAGCTTTTGTTCCGGATCCTTTTGAGGGATACAAAGAAGACGTAAAGGCGTTTTTAAACGCGAAAGGTAAAAATTCGTACCCGATCGTAGCCTTCAGTCATGTACTACTGTGGAGCAGTTATCCAAAAAATGAGGCTGAGGCTGTAAAGGCATTCTGGAAATGGGTTCTAACCGAGGGAAATAAACACGTGGTAGAGGGCTATGTTGCCATACCGAAGGAAGTTGCAGATTTAGCGCTCAAGGCTGTGGAAAGTATTAGAGGTGAATGATGGACAGATTCAAGATTTTTTTGCTCCCTTCTGTTTATTTAGCATTTGGAATTCTCTTTTTAATGCTCATCACCTTTGCTTTGAATTCCCTACCGATTTTTGAGCGTGAAGGAATTGCCATCTACACAACCAATATCTGGAGAGCTGCTGAAGAGCCAGAAAATGAATTCTACGGCATACTCGCAGCAATCTATGGCACAATCTACACTTCGATAATTGCGATTGTCATAGCGCTTCCAGTTTCAATTGGCCTAGCTATCTTCGTAATTGATGTTGCACCGAAAAAATTCAGAGAATTGCTGGTGATCCTAACAGACATAATGGCAGGACTTCCTACAATAATCTACGGTATATGGGGGGTTTTTATACTAGCACCAATTATTTCAAAAGTTATGATATTCCTTTACGAGAATTTTTCATTCTTTCCACTTTTCTCGTACAGAAATCCGACAGGCTTCAGTCTTCTCACGGCTGGAATTCTGCTGGCGATTATGGTAACCCCTTTCGCAACTGCGCTAATAAGAGAAGCTTATGCAGCTATTCCACATGTATATAGGGAGGCTGCTCATTCCTTGGCGCTCACTCGATATGAAGTGACCAAGCTTCTTCTGGGTTACATAAAACCAGCCATAGTCGCTGGAACTCTTTTAGCTTTCGGAAGAGCTGTTGGAGAGACTGTAGCTGTTAGCCTAGTTGTAGGCAACTCCTTCAACATACATCCGAGCTTTTTCGCTCCAGGATACACAATCTCGTCTCTCATCGCGAATCAGTTCGGAAATGCCTTCACCTACAGTTACATGCCGTATGCTTTGTTTGCAGCAGGTCTCGCACTATTTTTTATAGGACTAATAGTAAACGTCACTGGAGTCCTTATGCTAAGGAGGTGGAAATATGCTTAGGGAACTAAAAAACAAAATATTTATTCTATACCTTTTAGCGTCGGCAGTTTTGATCTTCCTACCTTTGGCGCACATACTTTACAGCGTTTTTGCATACGGATTGCCCGTCCTAATCGACCGAGGACTAGAATTCCTTACATCTGCACTTCCAGCTCCGAATAGGCCTGGTGGAATATTCCCAGCATTATTCGGGACTTTTTTGATGGTTTCTCTCTCCTCTCTCTTCGGAGTGCCCCTCGCTATCCTTGCAGGAATATTCATCGCAGAATATCCTAGGAGCGTTATCAGCAATTTGGCCAGACCTCTCATGCTTATAATGCTAGAATTTCCCACAATCCTCGTAGGTCTATTTGTAATGATAATATTGGTAATTCCTATGGGAACTTTTTCAGCCCTAGCCGGCTCGATAGCTTTAGCAATAGTCATGCTACCATATGTAACTACATACACAGAGCAGGCCATGAGATCTGTGCCCGAAAACTTCAAAGAAGGGGCTTATGCACTTGGATTGAAAAGGGCTAGAGTTGTTTTCTCAGTAACGATGAAGATGGCTAAAAAAGGAATCTTAACTGGGATGTTGATAGGTATAGCAAAGGTAGCCGGAGAGACTGCACCGCTTATATTCACCGCCGGCGTAACATGGAGAGCCGCTGGAGGAATCAATGAACCAACTGGGGCTATTCCGATCTGGATTTACTATCTCATTCAGCAGCCCTATGCGAATTACCATGAAATAGCCTGGGGTGCAGCCCTCATCCTAATGCTAATATTTTTAGCCATATTCCTGCCAGTTAGGTTGATGATGGTAAGAACATGAACGCGATAGAGATCGAGAGGCTCTGGGTTAAATACGGGAATGTGGAAGTCTTGAAGGGCATTGACCTCGAAATACCTAAAAACATTTGCTTTGCAATAATGGGTCCTTCAGGTTGTGGGAAGTCAACACTACTCAAAGCCATGAACAGACTGCTCGAACTGAATCCAGACACCAAAATCTCTGGGGACATAAGACTTTTCGGGGAAAGTGTTTTCAGGATGGATGTCACAAAAGTCAGAAGGGAAATTGGGATGGTTTTCCAGCTCCCCAATCCTTTCCCGCACATGAGTATCTACGATAACGTTGCATTCGCAGCAAAATGCAACAAAATTGCAAAGAACAAAAAAGAGCTGGATGAACTAGTTATTTGGGCTCTGAAGAAAGCCGCACTTTACGATGGAGTTAAGGATAGACTCAAAAGCAAAGCTAGTCAGCTCAGCGGGGGGGAGATGCAAAGACTCTGCATCGCAAGAGCTCTTGCTCTGAAACCAAAAGTCTTGCTTATGGATGAACCAACAGCAAACCTCGATCCTATTGCAGCCGGAAAAATAGAAGAGTTGATTCACGAGCTAAAAAGAGAGTATACAATTATCATAGTCACACATTCACCCGCACAGGCTGCAAGAGTTGCAGATTTAGTGGCATTCATTTATTTAGGAAAGGTTGTGGAAGTTGGAGATGTGAATGAAGTATTTGAAAGACCGAAGCACGAGCTAACTGAAAAGTATGTAACGGGGAGGATAGGATGAAGTATATTGATGAAGAAATTTCCCGTGTGAGAGAGGAAATTTTGAAATTGCATGAAATTGCCAGAAAAGCCGTAGAACTTTTTTTCAAAGCTACAAAAGATAAGAGTATAGTTAGAGATATTTCGAAACTTGAAGAAATTAGTGATGAGCTTGAAGCAAGAATTCAAGACCATTGCTCTCAATTCATAATTCGCTTCCATCCGATGGCAAACGACATGCGCTTTGCTATGGGAGTCATGAGAATTTCCTCCGCTTACGAAAGAATTGTGGATCTGGCCCATGAAATGTCGCTATTTGAATGTGAATTGAGGGAAAAGATACTGACTGCTGAAAAAACACTTCTAGCTATGTTCGACGCAGTTAAAAGAGGTTTCGAAGACTCCAAAAATCTTAGAGAAGAGATGATTTCTCTGGATAACTTGATAGACGGGATATATATCGAAGCACTTGAAGAAATCGAAGAAGACTTCAGATGTGTTGAAGAAGTGCTCGCTGCAAGACACATTGAAAGGATTGGCGACTTGCTGTGCAAGATTGCCACAAGACTCATCTATATTCAAACTGGAAAGTGGGTATGGGTGAAGTGAAAAAAGTTCTCTTTGTTTGCATAAGAAATACTGCTAGAAGAATAATTGCTGAAGCCATTTTCAACAGCCTTGCGAAGAAGTGGAAAGCTGAAAGTGCTGGAATAGAAAGGGCGGAAAGAATTGACGAAAAAGTAAGAGAAATTCTAGAAAGAAAGGGGCTAAAAGCAAAAGAAAAACCAAGGACTCTGGAAGACGTGAACCTAGAAGAATACGATTTGATCGTCACGGTATGCGAAGAGAGCTGTATAATCCTACCAACAGCAAAAAGGGTTGTCAGCTGGAATGTAGAAGATCCAGTTGGCAAAGGCGATGAAGTTTACGAGAAAGTGTTCAACAGCATTTCTGAGAATATTAAAACTCTCTTAAAAGAAATTGAAGGTTAAATTTGTTTCGAATTACAACTGAAAGCCTCACCTTTCAGGACAGGATGATAGAAAAGCTTATAGGGAGTTGATACCCTTGTTAGGAGTCCCGGAGGGCGAATCTTAGAGAAGCTGGTATTGAATCCCGTATTTGTCTTATGCCCTCTGGGACAAAAAAAACTGGAAGGGACAGGATGAAGAGAAGCCGAAGCTGGAAATGCCAGTGAGAGCTGAACAAATATGGTCTGAAAACATCAAAAAAGCTGATGCAGATCGATTCAAAGGTTAGATTGGCTGTTGAATGTCTAAACAGCATAGAGTTATGCTATTTGCCAGGGAAATCTATGAAGTGGCTGAGGAATACGGAATTGGTTTCTTCATTGGCGAGGAAAAAACTTCATCAAAATGCCCAATGCATGGAGATGGCTGCGGGAAAAGGATTAAAGGCTGAAAAAGTTTTTCAACGCAGATCTGGCAACTGCTTACAAACATACTCATAACCCGAGTCCTGAAAAGGATAGGGATAATTGGCCGGCCAAGGACTAAATCCCCGAAAACGGGGAGATGTAATCCCAGACCTCCCTGCTCTTGCAGCGACATTCGCTTTAGGGCGGAGAGGAGTTCAGGTATTTGTTTATTATTTCAATAAGAGTTCTTCTATTAAAAGGTTTTCCGAGTATTTCCTTTGCTCCGGCCTTCAAAAGTTCATCTCCCCTTTGCGGGGCAAATGCGGTAACTCCAATTACTACTGCCTTAGGATCTGCTTTCAAAATTTCTTTTGTTGCTTCAACGCCATCCATGACGGGCATTGAGATATCCATCAGAACAACGTCGGGTTTGAAGAACTTGAAAGCCCTAACAGCTTCTTCGCCATTTTTGGCGACATAAACTTGAAAATCTCGAAGAAAGACCTGATATATTTCAAGCAGAACATCATCATCGTCAACAACTAGAACCTTGGCTTTTTTGGAGCTCATTAAATCCTTTTAAATCTGCCCATATTTAAAAATTGCTTCTCATTTTGAAATTAAAACCAAAAAATTCCGTAGAAAAATATTTTATCCTGTCAAGAACTTCATTCATGTTCGATGTTGCGATAGTTGGCGGTGGACCGGCTGGTCTCACTTCTGCAATTTACTGCGCAAGATATGGTTTAAAAACAGTATTTTTCGAAACTTTTGACCCAGTTTCTCAGCTTTCAATGGCCTCGAGGATAGAAAACTACCCTGGTTTTGAAGGAAGCGGGATTGAGCTGCTTGAGAAAATGAAAGAGCAGGCCATAAAAGCGGGAGCAGAAAACATAGTTGACAAAATTGTAAAAATAGTAAAAAGAGGTGAAAATTTTGTTTTGATTGGAGAAAAAGAGTACGAAGCAAAAGCAATAATAATCGCAACAGGCGGTAAGCACAAAGAAGCAGGAATTGAGGGTGAGACGAGATTTCTAGGTAGAGGAATAAGCTACTGTGCAACCTGTGACGGAAGTCTTTACAGAAATAAAAAAGTGATCGTATACGGAAGCGGCAGAGAAGCTTTAAGTGATGCGCTCTATTTAAACGATATTGGTTGCAAGGTTTTAATAGTTTCTAGGTCACCAATAAGGGCTGAAAATGCCCTGATAGAAGAAATAAGGAAGAAAGGAATAGAGACGATACTTAACGCTAATATCAGAAGAGTTGAAGGAAGAGAAAGAGTTGAAAGAGCAGTTATATTTCTGAGAGATAAAAAAGAGGAAATCACGATAGAATGCGATGCTGTCTTCGTAGCAGTTGGGATCAGACCAGCAACTGATCTGGTTGTAGAACTTGGTGTTGAAAGGGATCAGTTCGGATACATAAAGGTAGACAGAGAACAGAAAACAAATGTTCCCGGTGTTTTTGCAGCAGGAGACTGCTGCAACAATCCACTAAAGCAAGTGGTCACAGCCTGTGGCGATGGAGCTGTTGCGGCTTACTCGGCATACAAATTCCTCCGTAGAGAGAGCTGAGATTACAAAAACTTCAATTTTCTTTAAGAGGAATTTGCAAGAATTTTCTCAAGAAAATAACCCATTCTTTTCTCGATTTCGCTTACAAGAGCTTCAAATCCATCTCTATATTCTATTTTCACCCCCAGATATTTCTCCACAGCTCTTACAACATTTGAATTCCAGAAAAGGCCATGTAAATAAGTACCCCAGCACATTCCATCATCACTTTCACAGCCGTCGTCCTCAAAAACTGGCTTTTTGGAAATCGTAACTCCTTTGTGTATTTCGTAACCCCAGACAATTTCACCCTTAATTTTTCTAATCAATTCCGCATCTCCAGTAACTCTTTTAGAGACTTGTTTTGTAATTTTTCTGTAGCCTTCAAATCTAGTTTCAGCTTCTAAAAGTCCAAGACCTTTCAATGTTACTCGACCGTGCTCGAAACCATAGTCTTCGATCTTCTCTCCCAACATCTGGTAACCGCCGCATATACCAATTACTAGCTTTTTTCCAGAGATTTTCTTTATTTCTTCAGCCATCCCCGACTCCTTCAAGGCTTTAAGATCTGCTACAGTATCTTTGCTTCCGGGAATTATCAGTATCTCGCAATCAGGCTTTTCCCCCAACTCCACGAATTCAACAACACTCCTCAACGGCTCAAAATCTGTGAAATTGGAGATCCTAGGAAGTCTGATTACTCCAATCAACCCTTCTCCTCTCCATTCCTCTATGTTCAGGGAGTCTTCAGAAGGGAGCGGAGAGTTTATATAGGGGATTACCGCAATAACTGGCAGGTTGGTTATCTCTTCAAGCTTTTTAATTCCTCCATAAAGAAAATCCTCTCTACCCCGCAGTCTATTTATAACAAAACCGCAGATCATTTTTCTTATATCTTCAGGCAAAAGAGAGAATGTCCCGTAGAGAGAGGCAAATACACCACCACGATCTATATCCCCCACAAGTATTATATTCGGTCTTGCCATTCTCGCGGTGAATATGTTTGCCAAATCTCTCTCATAAAGGTTTATTTCTGCCATTCCTCCTGCCCCTTCAATTACAATTAACTCATATTCCTCAGAAAGACTCCTGTAGGCTTCTTCCACAACCCTCCTAAGCTCTGGAACCATCTTATAGTATTCAGCCGAATCTACATCCTTTACAGCTTCTCCGAGAAGGACCAACTGGGAAACGAAGTTTCCCTTTGGTTTAAGCAAAATTGGATTCATCCTTTCATCAGGCTCTATTCCCGCTGCAAAGGCCTGCATGGCTTGGGCTATTGCTATCTCTTTACCATTTTTTGTCACAAAAGAGTTCAAGCTCATATTCTGAGCTTTAAAAGGAGCGATCTCGTAACCTCTCCTAGCGAGAATTCTGCATATCGCCATAGCTACTAGGCTTTTTCCTGCGCTGCTGCTAGTTCCTCCAATCATTATAGCTGCTGCCATCTAAAATCTATCCCCATCTCTTGTATTCAACATCTATTCCCATCAACTCCATTATCCTCGAAACCGTGAAATCTATCATTTCCTCCAGACTTTTGGGCTTTGTGTAAAAAGAAAATACGAGGGGGAATACTATAACCCCGAGATTTGAAAGTCTCAAAAGAGCTTCAAGATGGGCTGAATGCAATGGCGCTTCCCGAAAAGCTATTAGCAGTTTTCTCTTTTCCTTAACAGCCACATCCGCAGCCCTTGTAACAAGATTCGACGTGATCCCATAAGCTATGCTTGAGGCAGTCTTCATCGAGCACGGAACAATAGCCATGCCGTCATACTTGAAGCTTCCACTTGCAACTGGAGCGTAGATTTCGTCTTCGTCGTAGTATTTTGTGGCTATTTCTCTCAGATAAACCTCGTCATAATCAGTTTCGCTCTTCATAGTTATCTTCGCCGCTCTAGTGGCTATTGCTATGACTTCAAAGCCCTTCTCCAAAAGCCTTTCTATGAGTCTAATACCAACTATCTGCCCGCTCGCTCCGGTCAGGGCTACTACGAATTTCATACAAGAGGTTCTATGTCTTCATCGAAAAGATTGAGAGTCTTTTCGATCCTTTCTTTTTCAGCACCCTCTATTTCTCCCCTTGCCTCAACTGCCAGTTTTTGCAGCTCCTTTACTCTTGGGGCATCGGTAACATTTGCAAGCAGAACTAATGCCGCAACGTATTTTGTTCTTCTAGTTGGATAGTCTCCAGCTCTAACCTCCACACCGGAAATCTGTTCCTCCAGCCACATCTTGGCTTTCTCAAGGCCTTTTCTGTCCAAATGTTCCGGCGGACCTGCAACAATTATCAGAGCCCTCTCCGCACTGGAGATGTTACATGGCAAAGTTAATCTCCCAAGCGCCGCTCTCCTCACTAAAGCGGCTATTTTCATGGCCTTATCTCCCTCAATTGTCTCAAGCTCCTCTTTCTTCTTCTTGAATAGCGAAAATCCTTTTTTCTCCTCAGCTAAGCTTGTCGCATATCCAATAGATGAAATTCCCCCTCCCTTAAGCGTGTTTATAACTTCGCTGCTGTCTACCACCATTTCTCCGACCATGTTCTCCTCCAGTGGCTCACCAGCTCTTGAAAGAAGAGCTATTCTCCGAACAATTTCATCGTTTATCTTTTCGAAGGATTCTCTCAAGCTTAAACCCTCATATTTCCAAGCTCCGTTGTCGAAGAGAATCAAATTATCCACGTATTTCATCAGACTTACCATGCTTCTTGCGGCATTTAAGGAATAAAGTTTTCCTTCCTCGGGAGCCGGTAAAATTCCAAATGCGTAAACAGGTTCAGAATATAATTCCTTAAGATGCTTTGCCAAAACAGGGGCCCCACCGCTTCCAGTCCCACCGCCCAACCCAGCTATTATCAGAAATGCGTCGAGATCATGGGTTCCTCTTTCGTCTATAGCACTCAATATTGTTTCGATTTCATCCTGAGTTATTTTAGCCCCAAGCTTGTTGTCAGTTCCAACTCCGTGTCCTTTTACGACTGTTTGACCGATAAGAAGTCTGTCCTTCATCGGAACATGTTTTAAACCGATCAAATCTGTTCTTGCAGTATTTACAGCAAGCCATTTGATTCTGCTCTTAGAACCGCGCATCTTTTCGTTTTCCACGAACATGTCAAGTATCTTTCCTCCCGCCTGTCCGAAACCTATGACAAAGAACCTCATTAGTCCCCTTCAATACTTATTTCACGTTTTATTTAAATCTTTTGCAATACAAAAATGCTCAGCAATAGAGCCCAAAGAAGTTTTTAGGATAAAGGGAGAAATTCCTTCGGGGTGAACGGATGCTCCACATCATCTTTATCAATCTGTACCCATTCAGGCTTAGTCTTTCTCAAGGCTTGAATCTTTTTACAACTGAAAGACTCACCCTTCAGCGGGAAGGAGGTCAGACATATTGGTAGTCACGATCATGATACCGAACCATCAAATTCCTTATAAAATTGTTCGAAAAATCCTCGTAGTCAACTCTAGAAACAGCTTCGATCATCTCCAATTCTTCTCCTTCAAGCTTACTGAAGAATTTCTTTGCAGTTCTGCCCAATAACCCTCCGTAATTGATGCTCTTATATGCAACGCAGAGAAGATAAAGGGTGTTTAACATAGTTCTAATCCTAAAAGCTAAGCTGAAATCGCCCAGACTTTTTTCTATCTTCAATCCAATTTTTTCAGCTCTTCTGCAATCAGCTTTGCATGGATAAAAATTCAATGTGAAAAACTGGGGTAAAAAGAAGATCTCAGATTTTCTCAATTTATTCATAAGCTGTTCAAAAAAGCCTTTTTCAAAGGTATCGACTATCAAACTCGTTTCCAGGGGAAAAGAACCTTTGCTTTTGGCATAAGTTCTTGTACAGCACTCTGGATAACCAAATAGCTTTCCCTCTAATTTTATTAGTCTTCTTCTTCCTTTTTCAAAATCCATTTTTCCATCTAAGATTTTACTCTCAATTGACTGCAATTTCCTGATAAATCTCCCATCCTTTGCCAGCAAGAAGTTTTTGCTTTCAACAAACTTTAAATCGCTCAAAATTCTGCTCACTTTCGTTTCCAATTCGAACAACTTCAAACCATGAGCTTTGCAGAACTCGAATTCGGGGCTTCTTTCCGGAAAAGGTCTTACTGACACTATTTTGGATATATTAGCTAAAATTCTGCTCGACTCGATAAAAAATAATGGATTGGAAAGAAAATGGCTAAACTCAACCTTGAGCACGCTTTTTCTCAAGCTCCTGTACGTAAGCTTTCGTCGCGACGTAAGTTGTTGACCCCGAACTCCAGTAAGCCGCTATTCCCTGATCAATCAAATCTTGAACAATTTTCTTTACTTTTGCTTTGTCCATCTGGGTTACCTTTGCCAATTCGGGGATCTTCCAAGTCTTCTTGCCCAACTGTTCCAGAATTTTCTTCTTCTCCTCTTCAGTATAAGTTACTTCAGTCATTCGAATCACCAAAAAAAGTAGGAGCTGAGATTTATAAATTTACCATCTGAACTGTACGCTCGTCCTCAGTTCGCCATAGAAGTAAGGAGTTATCCTGTAATCATCTATAAGATGCTCCGTAAATTCGAGACCCGTTATCTCAAAGAACTTTTCCCAGCCTATTCTGTCAATCCACTCGATTAGTCTTTCGTGCTTTCTGGCATTGCTTGCCCAAGCCTCAAGAATCTGCTTTATGTATTTAACAAGGGTTGGCCATCTGGGAGGCTCGTTTGGAACCCATGGAACAACAACTTTTGAAAGCTCTGGAGGTCTGCGCGCATCTGAAATCTTTCCACCAACCATTATCGCGGCCCCATCGTTTTCCGGATCAAACAAGGGCATGCCCGGACACATTGTGTAGCAGTTTCCGCAATACATGCACTTCTCAACGTCCACTTTTATAGTTTTTGCCTTCATATCAGGTTTCAAAGCCCCTGTAGGACATGCTGCAACTGTGCTCGGAATTTCACATGTCCTTCTTACCATATCGTCATCCGGTAGGGGAGGAGTTCTGTGAATTCCAACAATTGCAATGTCCGAAGCATGAACGGCTCCACACATGTTAGCGCAGCATGCAAGGCTTATCCTGCACATCGCAGGAAGCTTATGATCCACAAAGTACTCGTAGAGTTCGTCCATAATCGATTTTACTATGCCCGAAGCATCTATAGCTGGGGTATGGCAGTGAACCCAGCCCTGAGTATGTACTATGTTGCTCAGCCCGTATTTACCAGTTACGGCATCCCATGTACCACCGCATGGGAACCCAACTCTTTCCTTAACCTCCTTTATCAAAGCATCTATCTTTTTCTCATCCGTTAGGAAAAACTCGACATTGTTTCTTGAAGTCCACCTCAAATAACCATCGCTGTATTTGTCGGCGATGTCGCAAAGCTCCCTAATTGTATAAATGCTCAAGAGCCTTGGAGTTCCGAATCTAACAACATAGATTACATCCCCGCTCTCTGCTACCCTCTTTATAACTCCGGGTCTAATGACTTCGTGATACTTCCATTTTCCATAGTTCCTCTTTATAATTGGATGCAACATTGTGTCGTATTTTGGTGGACCAAAATCCGTCTTCACCATCAGAACATCCCCCTCTTCTTCAACTCCTCTATAAACGGCGAAGGTCTCAACTCCTCCTTCTTGAAGAACATGAACGGATTGTTTCTTGGCGCTTTAACAATTCTCACATCCACATCTTTCCCTATAACCTTCAAATACTCTTTAACCCCCTTTCTCCATATTAGTTCTGCTAATCTCTCTCTGAACTTTCCTTCTTCATCCCACCATTCCAGAGTTCTGGTTGCAATTTCCTTGATCTCCTCGTAGGGCTTCTTAATCTCGATAAACGGGATCATGACCCAACCAATTACGGCTCCTTCAACAAACGGAGCTTTTCCTCCAATCAATATTGTTGCTCCCCTTTCATCCCCGGGCTTAAGGGCCTTAGGCATCTTGTTTATGCAGTGCATGCAATGGACGCAGTTTTTAGCATCTATTTTCAGCTCCCTTCCATTCCAGCTTATCGCCTTTGTTGGGCAGAGCTTTATCACTTCATTTTCTATGTCCATCCATTTCGCGTATTCTTTTACAGCTTCTTGATCAACCTTTATTTCGTCTTTCCAGTTTCCAATGATTGCAAAATCTGCCCTTGCCTTTGCCGCTACGCAGTCGTTCGGACAGCCGGAGCACTTGAATTTGAACTTGTATGGATACATTGGCCTGTGAAGCTCATTCTGGAAAGTCATGGTGAGTTCATAGCACAGATCGAGTGTATCATAGCAGGCGAATTCGCAAAGCGCTGGACCCATGCAAGCTGAGGGAGTTCGAACTGCTGAACCGCTACCACCTAAGTCAAATGGTATTTCAAGATTCCCAAGATCTTCAAAACACGGCTGCAAGTATTCACTTCTCGTTCCGAGGAATATTATGTCGCCCGTTGAGCCATGCATGTTAGTAAGCCCGCTACCCCATTTCTCCCATACATCGCATAGTCCCCTAAGGGCCTTTGTTGTGTAGAACCAGCCAGTTGGCATGTTTATACGCATTGTATGGAAATGCTCTATCTCCGGTATTTTATCACCAAGGTCAGAATACCTCCCTATAACTCCCCCACCATAACCAACGACCGATACTATTCCGCCATGTTTCCAGTGTGTCTTTTTATCTTTATAAGAAATTTCAAGCTGTTTTAAAAGAGCACGAGCGGTCTTGGGAAGCTTTATGTCCATCCCCTGAGCCGCTCTTTTTTCCATGTTTTCCGCTGTTTTTTTGATTTCTTTCACAAAACTGGGCCAAGGACCTTTCTCGAGTTCGTCAACCAAGGGTGTTTCTGACATTTCTTCACCCCCCGAATTAATAAGATTGACAATATATAAGAATTTCGAATTTCAACTAAACGTTTAATTCTTTGAATACTTTCGTCGTAAGATATAATTGTCCAGAGACAACAAATAAATTGGATGGTGAAAAGAGCTAAACTGGTTAATGACATTGTGGAGCTTATTCCTATCTTCCAGCTTTTGTCTACGGAGATGCACAGAAAAGTATATTCCGCATTATTAGATGAGTGGCTGACACTTGAGGAACTGAAAAGCAGATTTGGAGACGGCTTTGAGGAAACTTTAAAAATACTGAAACATGCAGGAATGCTGGAAGTAAAGTGGAGAATGCCATCAGATCCCGGAGGAAAGCCTGAAAAGGAATATCACGTCAGCTATACCCACATTTCCGCCAATTTTTATGTATCCCTAAAAGACTTCAACCGAATTCTCGAAATCGTATTCATGCCAGATGATGAGGTTGAAAAGCACGTTGAGAGAATAATAAAAGAAGTCCAGATGGGTAGGAATTCTGTTGGTCACATAATGAAGGTTTTGAACTACGATCCGCTTTTCATCAGGGCTATCGTAAAGAGAACTTTAAAACTGAATCTAAAGGGGCAGTTAATAGAGTTGGCGAAAAATGAAGAAATATAGCGTTAGGGAAATTCTTAACAAATTGAAATGGCATCCGAACTACGATTTTTCAAAAGTGCGAATCATCTGCATTGACAGGTTCAGCGGGAATTTGGAGATAGATGCCGATGAAATAGATGAAGTTGGACACAAGTTTATTTTTCTTAAAAATGGAAAGGTTATCCCACAGCATCGGGTGATAGAGATCAGATACGAGGGGAAAACGGTATGGAAAAAGTCGTGATTTGTGTTCTACATCTAAAACCATTGCCAGGATCACCGTTGTTTGAGAATATGAATTCCGTACTTGAAAGCGCTTTAAAGGATGCAAAAGCGATAGAAGAAGGGGGTGCTGATGCGCTAATTGTGGAAAATTTTGGAGACAAGCCTTTCCTAATGGAAGCCGGAAAAGAGACCATTGCGAGCATGAGTGTAATAGCCTGGGAGATAAGAAAAGAAGTTGGAATAGGGCTGGGGATAAATGTCCTAAGAAATGACCCAATCTCCGCATTGGCCATTGCAAAAGCAGTCAATGCAGATTTTATTAGAGTTAACCAGCTTTTCTTTCCATCTGCATCCCCAGAGGGTTTTCTGATAGGAAACGCCGGAGAAGTTATGCGGTACAAAAGATGGATAAACTGTAAGGCTATGGTTTTTGCGGATTTAGAAGTTAAACATGCACACCATTTTGCAGAATTCGAAGAATACCTTATAAATGCTGAAAGAAGTTTGGCTGATGCATTCATATTAACAGGGAAGGCCACAGGAATGGCGCCAAATGTTGAGAAACTGGATATCTTGAGAAAAATCGCTCCAACACTAGCCGGAAGCGGAGTGACTGCAGAAAACGCCGAAAAAATTGCAAAGCATTGCGATGGAGTAATAGTTGGAAGCTATATCAAGGAAAAAGGAGAAGTAAGCGCAGAAAAAGTCAGAAAAATTGTTAAAATCGTTAAAAACACTAAGTGAAAAAAGGTTTTCTCATCTTAACTGCTTTTACGATTTCTTTTTTCAATTCTTCACCGCTAAGATTCGATATGTCAATGAATTCCTCTCTCAAAAGACATAACTTAATTTTCCCGTCTGAAGTAACCCTTATCCTATTGCAATGTCTGCAGAATTCAGTGTTGTCAAGTGGTTTTACGATTTCTACAACACCAAACGGCGTAAAGAACTGTCTTCTTCTGTGCATGTCTCTTAGTTTTACAATTTTGGCGGTTCTAGAGAAAATTTCTTCGAAGATTTCTGGATTTAAGTAAAATTTTCTTGTCTTTTCATTTGGGATGAGCTCTATAAGCTGCAGTATAACTTTAACATCATCTTTGTTAAAAGAGTTAGCAAAACTAAGGACATCGAAAACTTCTTCATCGTTTATTCCCTTCAGCAACACCATGTTCAGCTTTAGGGGAGTTAGATTTGCCTCTACAGCGCTCCTTATCCCCTCCAAAACGGATTCAAGCTTGTCGCTGCCCGTGATTAAACTGAATTTTTCCGAATTGAGGGTATCCAAACTTACATTAACCCTGTCGAGACCTGCTTCCCTCAAATCGTAAGCTTTCTCGCTCAGCAATGTTCCGTTTGTCGTGAGAGAGATTTCATCGAATTCCGGTAGCATGGAAATTATTTCACAGATATCTTTCCTAAGCAGGGGTTCTCCGCCTGTTATCTTTATTTTCTTAACTCCCAGCTCGTAAAAAGCATTTGCTATCTCAGCTATTTTTTCGGCACTCAACTCCTTGGCGCATTCTTTCTCCCCCTCTCTGTGGCAGTATATACAATTCAGATTGCATCTCTGAGTTACCGAAATTCGAAGATTCGTTACAACTCTTCCGTAAAGATCTCGGAGCATAATTCTTCAGCCTTCTTTAAATCATCCACGGTATTTATGTTGAAGAAGGAGATCAGATGTTTATCAAATTTTCTCAGTTCTTCAGCAGGAAAGTAGACAGTTCTCAGCCTGCTTAGCGGAGAAATAATTCTTCTCTCCCCCCTTTTAATCGATTCTTCTATTTCATAAATCGCGTTCTTTGAGTAAAAAGCGAGTAGGGGTTCAGGAAATTCATGCTTTGGGATAAGGGCATCACAAACAATTTGCTTCCCTTTTTCGAATAAGAATTCCAATAGACTCTTCTTTACAAACGGCATATCTATTGCCGTGATCACAGTATCCCCGTTATGCTTTATAGCGCTGTGAATTCCGGCCAAAACTCCATATCCTGGATAAAAATCGCTTACGAATTTCAAACCAAATTCCTTTGCATACCTACTCGCCTGAAACTCATCTCTGCAGACAAAAACAGGATCGTATTCAGAAAATTTCTCAACGGCTATCTCTATTAACCTTCTCCCGCAAAGTCTTATTTCTGCTTTCTCCATTCCAATTCTCTTCCCCATTCCCCCCATTAGAATTGCGAGTTTCACGAAACGAATCAGTTACTTATTTATTACCTTTTCCAACTAAACGCATGGACGTGCTTGAAGAGCTCAGAAAATTCAGGGAAATGGATATCCCTTACTCAAGAGTTCTGAGCTCGATGTGTACCGTTCCGCTCGAAATCGCAGTTAAAGCTCATCAGATGTTCATAAACACCAATCTGGGAGATCCAGGAATTTTTCCTGGGACTCTAGAACTTGAAAGAAAATTGATAAAGATGCTGGGTGATCTTCTACACTGCGAAACTCCATGCGGCTATATTTGTTCAGGCGGTACAGAAGCGAACATCCAAGGAATAAGGAGTGCCAGAAATATAAAGGCAAAAAAAGAGCCGAATATCGTGATTCCCAAGACCGCTCATTTCTCCTTTGAAAAGATATGCGACATACTGAGGATAGAAGTCCGAAGAGCTGATGTAGACGAAGCTTACAGAGTCGACGTTTCAGAAGTCGAAAGTTTGATAGACGAGAATACAGTTTCCATAGTGGGAATAGCGGGAACAACAGAACTTGGACAGATAGACCCAATTTTAGAACTCTCAAAACTCGCGGAGGAAAAAGATATCCCCCTGCATGTAGATGCTGCATTCGGTGGACTCGTGATACCCTTCATGGACAATCCATATCCATTCGACTTCGTGAATGAAGGGGTAATGTCAATAACAATCGACCCCCACAAGATGGGGATGGCAACGATTCCCGCAGGGGGTATAATTTTTAGGAATGAAAAGTTTCTGAAAGCTCTTGAAGTGGAAACACCATATCTCACAACTAAGATGCAGTTCACCCTAACAGGAACGCGCCCCGGAACAGGGGTTGCATCCGCTTATGCAGTTCTTAAAAGTCTGGGGTTTTCTGGAATGAGGGAAATTGTTAAGATGTGCCTGAAAAACACTAAAATTCTTACAGAAGAAATGACCCAGCTTGGCTTCGAACCTGTTATCGAGCCCGTGATGAACGTTGTAGCATTTAAGACTGAAAGGGCTGAAAAAATAAGAGAAGAACTCTACAGGAGAAGGTGGGTGATATCCGCAATAAGAAATCCGAGTGCTATAAGATTCGTCATCATGCCGCATGTTACGGAAGAAGTTATTAAGAATTTCATTTCCGAGTTCAGAAAGGTGATATGATGGAGGTCAAAGTTACAGTCGATGGAATTGAAATAGAGCTAAACCCGTTCGTTACCAAAATGATTGCAAAAGTTGTAGAAGCGATGGTTACCTCGCTAAAGGGAGTAGAAGAAGACTGGAAAAAAATCGAGATAGAAGTGATGAGATGAGAAAATGTGCAAAATTCGAGGAATACATTCCGGGTAAAAGTGTTGAAGAGATTAGAGAGAGACTTGGACTAGAAAAAGTCGTGAAACTAGCATCCAACGAAAACCCATACGGAACCAGTCCCAAAGCGATAGAAGTTCTCAAAAGCTTTGAAGACCTACACCGCTATCCAAATCCAGAATATAGGGCTCTAAGAGAGAAGTTAAGCGAATATACTGGTTGGGAAACCGAAAGGATAGTTGTGGGAGCGGGAATAGATGGGATTTTGGAGACCGTTTTCAAGATTCTGATAGATGAAGGTGATGAAGTCCTGATTCCGATTCCAACTTTCCAGTATTACAGGATCCTTGCAAGGCTTCACTGCGCAAGGGAAATTCTGGTTAGCAGGAAAGAGGATTTTAAAATTCCTGAAAATATCTTTGAATTCCTGAACGAGAAGACAAAACTCATAATAGTACCATTTCCGAACAATCCCACTGGAAACGTTGAAAAAAAGAGGCTGATAGAAGAGCTCGTTAATTCTACAAGAGCAATTGTCTTTATCGATGAGGCCTACATCGAGTTCTCGGATGAAAAGCTGGAAATCGATTCAGACAATCTCATAGTTGCAAGAACCATGTCAAAGGCGTTTGGACTTGCTAACCTTCGCGTTGGTTATGCAAGGTTGCCAAAATGGCTTCTAAAGTTTTACAGATCTGCCTCAACCCCCTTTCCGGTTTCAACCCTCGCCGAAAGATGTTCAATTGCGGCACTGGAAGACCTCGAATGGATGAAAAGCTGTGTTGAAAAGATAAAAAAAGAGAGAGAACGACTGTTTAATGAACTTAAGAAGCTGGTAAATCCTTTTCCCTCCCAAGCGAATTTTATATTCTTTAAAGCCAGAAAAGGGCTTGCAGAAGATTTGCTGATGAGAGGGGTGATAATAAGAGACTGCCAGAGTTTTGGGGTGGAAGGATACAGGGTGACAGTAGGAAAACCAGATGAAAACGATTTCTTCCTGGAAAAACTCAGGGAATTAACATGATAGCCCTCACAGGAACTCCGGGAACTGGAAAAACGAGTGTTGCTGAGGAACTGAAGAGAAGAGGGTACAAAGTAATTTCTGTAAAGGAGTTTGCGGAAATTCATCGATGTGCCAAAAAAGCCGGAGATGAGATAATAGTTGACATAGAAAAACTCTCCAAATATAGGTTTGAGGGTATAATAGAGGGGCATCTCTCGCATTTGCTGAAACCAGACATTACCATCGTTCTACGATGCAATCCACTTGTGATAAAAAAGAGACTTCTCGAAAGGGGATGGGACTACGAGAAGGTTATGGAGAACGTGGAAGCAGAACTCATCGATCTAATTCTAGTAGAGGCACTTCAAAATTGTGAAAAGGTTTATGAAATAGACACAACGGAAATGACAATCTCTGAAGTTGCAGATGCCATAGAGAAGATTCTAAGAGGAGAGGGGAATTTTGAGCCTGGAAAAGTTGATTGGATTTCCGAGCTTGAAGACAGAATAGAGGAGGTAACGAGGTATGGAGGGATTCAAAAAGATCGACTGGGCTGAAAGGCACATGAAGGTTTTGGCAAGGATAAGGGAGGAGATGGAGAGAGACAGACCACTAGATGGAATGAAGATCGGAATGGCCTTGCATGTCGAGGCAAAAACAGCAGTTCTGGTAAAAACACTGATTGCGGCAGGAGCTGAGATAGCAATAACGGCCTGCAATCCAATGAGCACACAAGACGATGTTGCCGAAGCGCTAAGGAGCTTGGGGGTGAAATGCTATGCAAAAAGAGGGATGAGTGTAGAAGAATATTATAGCGCAATTCGTAAAGTTGCGGATTTCATGCCAGACATAATCATTGATGATGGGGCAGATTTGATTTTCGAGCTTCACAAAAGAGGGCAAAAAGTTAAGGGGGCAAGTGAAGAGACAACAACAGGAGTCATAAGACTAAAAGCTATGGAGAGAGATGGAGTTTTGATGTTTCCGGTAATCGCGGTAAACGATGCCCTCACAAAGTTCCTCTTTGATAACAGATATGGCACAGGACAGTCAACAGTTGATGGCCTGCTTAGAGCAACAAACATGCTCTTAGCTGGAAAAAGAATTGTGGTTGCCGGTTACGGATGGTGTGGTCGCGGTATTGCAATGAGATGTAGAGGAATGGGTGCAAAGGTAATAGTAACTGAAGTCGATGAAGTGCGCGCACTGGAAGCGATTATGGATGGTTTTGAGGTAATGCCAATGGATGAAGCTTGTGAGATCGGAGATATTTTCATAACAGCAACCGGGAATATAAACGTCATAAGGGAAGAGCACATGAAGAAAATGAAGGATGGAGCGATCCTAGCAAACGCGGGACATTTCAATGTGGAAATAAACGTTTCTGCCCTAGAAAAAATGGCAAAGAGTGTTAGAGAAGTTAGGAAATATGTTAAAGAATACGATATAAACGGAAAAAGACTATATTTACTTGCAGAAGGGAGGCTCGTGAATTTGGTAGCCGGAGACGGGCATCCAATTGAAGTAATGGACATGAGCTTCTCAAATCAGGCTCTGGCAGTGAGATATATAGCAGAGAACTGGGAAAAGCTCGAAAACAGGGTTTATAGACTTCCAGAGGAACTAGACAGAAAGGTTGCCAAATTAAAGCTCGAGACACTTGGGATTAGAATTGATAGACTTACTGAGGAGCAGATTAGATATTTGAGTGACTGGAGGAGTGGAACATGATCTGGAGCTATAGAGCAATAAAGAATCCTGCAGCAAGGAAAAAATGGCTCATGCTCATAACAGCTCTCTTAATCATATTTTTCAGCTACGGAGCTTATAGGGTTCTAACGGGAGAGAACTGGATTCGTATCGCCCTTCTTCTAGTCCTGTTTTCTCTTTTCATATTTCTATATGCGATAATAACCCTTGGAAAACCCAGGTATTATTCCATTGACGATGATTTCATCATTTACAAGCCTTTCAAGACTAGGTTAGGAGATTTAGAAGATTATAGTGTTGATGAGAATAGATTGATCATAAAGCTGAAAAAGAAGGGTATTTTTGGTGTACGAACGCTTTATTTCGAAAAGGTTGAAGATCTCAAAGAGGCCGAGAAAATTTTAAGGAAAAAATTAAAAAAGACATAGGGTCCGTGAGCTTCAGAAATTCTTTTATCATCCGCCCAAAGTAGGCAATCTCAATAGCTGAGAAATTACAAGTTATTATTATTATTTGAAAAATCAGAAAAATCAATCTCATAGGAATTAAAAAAGAAAAAATTATCTATGAGATCATCGACTCATAGAGGGGATTGCCATGAAGTTCGGAATCGAATTTGTGCCGGATGTGAAATTCTACGAGCTCGAATATTACGTAAGACTCGCAGAGGAGAGCGGTTTTGAATACACTTGGATAACGGATCACTACAACAACAGAAACGTATATTCTATGCTAACAATTCTGGCGCTTGGAACAAAGAAGATAAAGCTCGGCCCCGGAGTTACAAATCCCTATCACATAAGTCCGGCTCTAACAGCTTCGGCAATTGCAACTATCAACGAGATCAGCGGTGGAAGGGCTGTTCTCGGAATTGGAGCTGGGGACAAGGTAACGTTCGAAAGAATTGGTATCAGCTGGGAGAAGCCCTTGACAAGAATAAAGGAGGCTGTAGAAGTAATCCGCGGTCTACTGAGCGGTAAAGCAGTAAAATATGATGGCGAGATTTTCAAGATAAATGGTGCAAGGCTCAGCTTCAAGGCTGGAGAGATACCGATATACATCGGCGCCCAAGGACCTAAAATGTTACAACTCGCTGCCGAAATTGGAGACGGTGTACTGATCAACGCTTCGCATCCAAGGGACTTCGATGAGGCGAGAAAGAGCATTGAAGCAGGATTGCAAAAGGCAAACAAAAGCAAAGAAAAATTCGATGTCGTTGCATACGCATCGATGAGTGTTGATAAAAACAGAGACAACGCCAGAAATGCAGCAAAAGTAGTAGTTGCATTCATAGTTGCAGGAAGTCCAGAAACCGTGCTTCAAAGGCATGGAATAAGCAACGAGGCCGTTAACAAAGTAAAAGAAGCTTTGAACAATGCATTCACAAAAGGCGATTGGGCAGGTGTTGGAAAGGCTGTTACAGATGAAATGCTTGATTGCTTCTCAATAAGTGGAACTCCCGATGACGTTGTTGAGAGGATAAATCAACTGGCAAAAACAGGAGTGACACAGGTGGTTGCCGGTAGCCCAATTGGACCAGATAAGAAAAAATCTATCCAGCTTATCGGAAAAGAGATAATTCCAAAATTTAAATAATTTTTTATTGTCGTTGAAATGGGCAAAGCTTTTATATTTGCGGTTGATATGTTAAAAAGGTGATGGGATGCTAAACTTTCTGATTTACACCGCAGTGGCAATATTCGTTCTGGTACTTCTTGCAAAATTTGTAAAATATTCAACGATGCCAATTCATCTCCGATGGGAAATATACCCCGTACCACATGACCCAAGACATGAGCATGGAGGGAGCTACTACGAAGAGGTCTCTTGGTGGGCAAAACCAAGACTAAAAACACTTGCTGGAGAACTAAAAGAGATGCTAATGGAAATGCTGTTCATCAAAAGAGTCTTTACATATAAAAGACCCCTATGGTGGTTAACATATCCATTTCACACGGGAATTTATCTGATACTAGTCTGGTTCGTCCTACTCTTTATTTCAGCTCTAATAGATATCTTTGCAATCGGAATACTAAAGATGCCTGTGTACTACCTAACCCTAGTCGTAGGATCTATTGCAATCATTCTGCTTCTAATCTTCAGCCTCGCTTTGTTTATTCGAAGAGTTTCTGACTGGGAGCTACGAAGTTACAGCTCATTCCTAGACTACTTCAATCTCATTTTCATCTTTGCTGTAGTATTGACTGGAGCGCTTGCCTGGCAGAAGGACTTCGACTTTACCATAGCAAAAGATTACATGAAGGCCCTGATAACCTTCAGCTCTCCTCCAACAGTATCACTCGAAACTCAGATACACATAGCGCTTCTTTCTCTTCTGCTGATATACTTGCCATTTACGAAGATGACACACTTCCTCACAAAGTGGTTCACATACCACAAGATTCTATGGGAAGATGAGCCTGTAATAGGTAGTGAAATGGAGGAAAAGCTAAAGAAATACCTTACAGGATTCAAAGTAAAATGGAGCGCCCCGCATGTAGATCCAAACCTTAACTGGGCTGATGAGGCTTCAAGATGTGATCTTGCTGGAAAATGCGAGGTGAAGTTATGAGGGAGAGAATTGCAATCCAGGATATTGCAAAAAAAGAGGGACAGCTAGTCAAGATAACCCTTGAAGATCTTATGAAACTACCGCCTCCATATGACAAGCCGGGTATGGAGCCAAATGTTACTGAGCCCAAGCCGGAATGGAGCCAGAACTATGTAACCGAACTCGACGGATACGTTGCCATCGACATACCATGGAAACCTAAGAACAAGGAAGAGGAGGAGGCAATGGTTCAGAAATTTATAAACGGGCTTAAGAAGTTAATGGATAAAGAGGCGAATTGGACATTCCTACAACCTCTACTACTATCCCTAGAATACTGTGCCCGCTGCCAGACTTGCAGCGATGCTTGTCATATATACATTTCCTCCGGCAGAAAGGAAATTTACAGACCAACCTACCGCGCGGAAATTCTTAGAAGGCTCATAAAGAAAATTTCCTCTGGAGGAAATTTCAAGGCGAAATTCCTTGGGGATGTTGATCTAAATGCAAAAACAATACTCCGCTTGGCAGAGTGCGCTTATAGATGCAATCTCTGCAGGAGATGTGCCCAGTATTGTCCTCTCGGTCTGGATAACGGATTGATAGCAAGAGAGATAAGGAAACTATTTGCCCAAGAATTTGGAGTTGCTCCACAAGCTTTGCATGCGCAGGGAACCGCAAAACACCTGACCACAGGTTCCTCGACGGGCCTAACACCCGATGGCTTGAAAGATATGATAGAATTCTTTGAAGAAGAGATAAAAGAAAAGACAGGGAAGAATATTAAGATACCCGTTGACGAAAAAGGTTCAGACATACTGCTCATACACAACGCTGGTGAATTCCTCAGCTGGCCCGAAAACGTTGAAGCTTTTGCAATAATCTTTGAAGAGGCGGGCTTAGACTGGACTCTAAGTAGCGAAATAGTTGGCTATGATGCGGTCAACTATGGAGTCTGGTACGATGATGTCCAGCTTTCCAGAATTGCCTTAAAACACGCCGAAATTGCGAGAAAGCTTGACGTTAATAGAGTGGTCGTTGGAGAATGCGGACATGCGCACAAAGCCATAACTGTTGTAGCGGACAGAATTTTTGTAGGGGAATATCAGATTCCGAGGGAGAGTTGCCTTCCGATTCTATGGGACATCGTTAGAACAAAGAAGTTAAACCTCGACCCCAACAAGAACGATTTTCCAGTCACTCTGCATGACCCATGCAACGTCGTAAGATTGATGGGTATTGTAGAGCCGCAAAGAAAAATTCTAAGGGAGATTTGCCCCAAATTCAGGGAGATGAAGCCAAACGGTGTTTACAACTACTGCTGCGGAGGAGGCAGTGGATTTGCGATAATGAACTCAATGAACTTCCCAGAGTTCAGAAACAAAGTTTCGAGCAGAATGAAATTCAAACAGATTCTCGATGCTTTCCAAGATAACATCTCTCCAGAAGTAAAGAAGTACGTATGCGCTCCCTGCAGCAATTGCAAAGGAGCGATAAGGGATATCCTCGGCCATTACAATGCAACCGCAAACTGCGGAATTCATTACGGGGGACTGGTTGAATTAATCGTTAATGCAATGGTAGATATAGAGCAGCCCTATATAGAAATGTTCTAAAATTTTTCCTTTTTAAAAACGATAGATTAAAGTATTTTCGCGATCATTTTATTTTGTTGGGTGAGAAAATGTGGAGCTATGTGTCTCCCAGATTAATTATTTATGGCGAAGACGCACTTGAGGCTTTGAGTACAGAAAATGCGGAAAGAGTTTTGATCGTTACAGATAAATCTATAGAGAGGCTAGGTTTTATAGACGCTGTCAAAGAAAAACTTAAAGCGTCCAAAATAGAAGTTTTCAACGAAGTTGAACCTGAACCAAGCATAGATACTGCCATTGCATGCGCAAAGACGGCACGCAAGTTCGCACCTGAACTCATAGTAGCAGTTGGTGGTGGAAGCGTTTTAGACGTTGCAAAGATGGCCAGAATACTGATGGAGATAGATGTCGATCCCATCGGAATACTGCCTTCACTAGATCTTACTGAGCTAGGATTCAAAAAGAGGAGTAAACTTATAGCGATTCCGACAACGAGTGGAACTGGAGCCGATGTGACTTGGGCCTGCGTTCTTTCTGACAAAGCAGAAAAAAGGAAGATGACTCCAGCAAACAAAGAAATTGTCCCAGACATTTCTATCCTAGATTACAGAATCGTAGAAAAGATGCCGAAGAATCTAATAGCCGGAAGTGGTATGGATGCTCTAACGCACGCAATTGAGGGACTAGTTTCAATATGGAAGAATGATTTCAGCGACGCGATGTGCGAGAAAGCGTTGGAGCTGATCCTCGAAAATTTAGAGAAATCTTACAATGGTGATCTATCTGCAAGGGCAAAAATGCATATAGCAGCAACAATGGCGGGACTTGGATTTGGGAATTCCCAAGTCGGACTGGTTCATTCTCTTGGCCATGCATTCGGAGCTTTCTTCAACGTGCATCATGGTCTAAGCGTCGGTATTTTTCTGCCGTACGTTCTCCAGTACTACAGAAAATCGAACGCAAAAGACATTCTCGACAAAGTTTCGAAAAAGATAGGTAGCGGTGATACCAATGGCCTAATAGCTAGGATAACTACCCTTATGAGGAATATCAACGTTCCAACAAGAGTTTCAGAAGTTGTAAAGGAAAAGGAGTTCTTTGAAAATATTGAAAATCTCACAATGGCTGCATTAAACGATGCCAGCCTAGCCATGAGCCCAAGAATTCCAGATTTTGGTGAGATCCAGAAAATCTATGAGTGTGCCTTCTTTGGCAGGGAAGTGGATTTTTAGGTGATCCCATGCACGGATATTGCGGAAAAATTCTAAGAATAGATCTTGAGGAAAAAAGTTATTCCGCAATCCCGCTAGAAAAAAGAGATGCCGAACAGTTCATCGGAGGTACAGGAATTGGTATAAAAATACATTACTCGATGAAGAGTTATGAAAAAGACGCTCTTTCCCCTTCAAATCCCTTGGTTATAATGACTGGCCCAATAAGCGGGCTTGCTCCAGGAACTAGCAGAGTTGCCTTTTGTGCAAAAAGTCCGTTGACTGGGATATGGGGCGAGTCGAATTCTGGAGGAAAAATGGCTACCTACTTGAAATTCGCCGGTTGGGATGGAGTCATAATTGAAGGAAGGAGCAAACAACCTGTCTACTTAGTAATCGAAAGAAATTGTGCTCGATTCATTGATGCAACTGGGATCTGGGGTAAGGGCTGCTATGAGGCTCAGGAAATAATAGAGAGAGAACTCGGAGAGAAAAGGGTTTCAACGGCTGTGATTGGACCTGCTGGAGAGAATATTGTCAAATTTGCCTGCATTCAGGTAGACAATTCGAGACACGCTGGAAGAACTGGAATGGGTGCAGTTATGGGTTCAAAAATGCTGAAAGGTATTGCTGTGGTCTATGATGCAAAAGAGAAATTCCAGATCAGCCTTGCCGATGAAAAGGGCTTCAAGGAAGTACAGGAAAAGTTCATAGAAGCTATAAATAACGACTTCGCCTGCACAATGTTCAAAGAGCTAGGGACTTCTGGATACGTCGAGACTGCAGAGGGTTTCGGAGATTTGCCAACCAAGTACTTTACTGAGGGTATATTCGAGGGGGCGAGCAGAATTTCCGGTTCAGCAATGGCATCATCGATATTGAAAGGAAATGACGGATGCCTTGGCTGCATAGTTAGATGCGGAAGGATCGTAGAACATAAGGGCAGAAAAATACATGGTCCGGAATACGAGACTGTTGCTGCTTTTGGATCCTTGCAGTTGAACGACAATTTGGAGGCAATAGTGGAACTCAACTACCTTCTCAATGACTTGGGAATGGATACAATTTCCGCTGGAGTTACAATAGCTTTTGCAATGTGGATGAGCGAAAAAGGCATAGGAGAGTTCAAAGTAAAGTGGGGGGACGTTGAAAGGGTAAAAGAGCTCATAAAGGATATCGCATATAGGAAAGGGGTCGGAAATGAACTCGCAGAAGGTGTAAGATTCCTAGAGAGAAAATACAATCTTGAAGGCTATGGAGCACATGTAAAGGGACTTGAAATACCCATGCACGATGCAAGAGCTTTCTCATCCCTCGCATGCGCTTATGCCGTCCATAACCGCGGTGCCTGCCATTTACCGCATCAGATGTATTTGTACGAAATGGGCAAAGTAATAGAAGAGTACGGCATAGTTTCTCCAGACAGATTTGCAAATGAAGGTAAGGGAATCTTGACTGCAAAAGTTCAGAACTTCAGTGAGCTTTTCAATGCCGCAACAATGTGCGCATTCATGCCGGTAACACCCAAAGTGCTTGCAGAAATGCTGAAATTCGCAACAGGATTCGATTTCACAGTTGAGAAAATAGCAAAAGTCGGGGAGAGAATTTTTACGCTTAAAAGAGTATACAATCTGAAATGCGGAATAAAAGCCGAAGACGATGTTCTGCCAAAGATAGTCCTCCAACCGGTGAAAGGAGGAAGTGAGGGCAGAATTCCCGACGTTAGGAGGCAAGTAGAGGAATACTACGAGTACAGAAACTGGCCAAATGGTATACCGTCTAAAGAGAAGTTAAAAGAACTTGAGCTAGATTGGGTGGAATAATTTTTTAATTTCAGACAATTTTTATGGTTCCAAAGCTCGTTGAAGAGATCTGGGAGAAGTACGGGCTGGAGAAGTCTGTAAGGGAGCACTGCAAAAAGGTGGCCGAACTGGCTTTGAAAATAGCTGAGAAGGCAGAAAAAAATGGCCTAAAATTGGACAAGGAAGCAATACTCCTTGGTGCCCTGTTGCATGATATAGGCAGAGCAATTACCCATGATCCATTCAAGCATTTCCTGATCTCTGCAGAAATTTTAAAAAGGGAGGGTTTGGACGAAAAAATCGTAAAAATAGCCGAAAGACACTTCAGTGCTGGGATAACCGCTGAAGAAGCGAAAAAGCTTGGATTGCCGGAGAAAGACTATCTTCCAGAAACACTAGAGGAGAAGATAGTTAGCTTTGCAGACAACCTAACTTTCGGTTCGGAAATAAGAGACTTCAAGAGCTTCTTAGAAAGGCTCGACAAAGTTGACTCGGAAAGGCCCGATCTAAAGTGGTTCACAGATGAAACGAGAAAGAGGGCTTTTAAGATGAAAGAAGAGCTAGAAAAAATCACCGGAATGAAATTCTAAAGAAATGCTATCCCGCCCTCGTAAGCCTTCACCCTGTATCCCATCGACCTGAGGATTCTTTGAGCTATGTATGCCCTGAGTCCAAGCGAGCAAATCGCTGTTATTTCCGCATCCTCTGGTAACTCTTTTGCTCTTTCTCTCAGCTCTAAAATTGGAATATTTATGGAATTTTGCACTGGATTCTTCTTCGCCTCTTCTTCACTTCTAACATCGAGAACTATTCCAGCAAGATCCCTAGTTGTTTCAAACAAACCTTCGAGCTTGTTTATTGCTACGTATGCGGAAACAATTACGGGATCCAATGCCGGAGCGTATGGAGGCGCATAGGCCAAATCCAAGTTGGCCAAATCGTCTAACTTCATTCCTGCATAAATCGCCGTAGCAAAAACGTCTATTCTTCTATCCACTCCAGCAATACCAACTATTTGTGCACCGAGAACTCTCCCGTTTTCCTCAAATACGAGCTTGATCCTCATGTTGGAAGATTTTGGATAATAATGCGACTTATCCGGAACAGAGAGACGGACAGATTTGGCCTTGAAACCATTTAAAAAAGCTTCTTTCTCAGAAATCCCAGTCTTTGCAACCGTTAAATCAAAAACCTTGAATATGAAGGTCCCAATAATTCCCGGGAATTTCGATTTTTTGCCGGTTATGTTGTCCGCAATTATCCTTCCGTGCTTGTTTGCAATGTCGCCGAATGGAGCAAAAACCATTTTTCCGGTCACCAAATGCCTGTTCTCAACACAATCCCCACCGGCGTAAATTCTCTCATCGTTTGTCTGCAAAAATTCGTTAACCCTTATCGCCCCGGTTTCCCCGAGCTCTATTCCAGCCTTCTTCGCAATTTCAACGTTAGGTTTAACTCCAACCGCTTGAACAACAATATCTGCCTCTATTTCCTCATCTGCAATAACTTTCAGCTTTTCTTTCGCAACTATTTCCCTCACCCTTGTGGAAAGATGAATGTCTATTCCATTTTCTTTCAAATGACTCTCAACGAGCTTCGCCATTTCCGCGTCAAGCATTGGAGCAACTTGATCCATCGCTTCGATTAAGGAAACTTCCATGCCAATATTTCTTAAAGCTTCGCAAAGCTCAAGCCCTATAAATCCCGCCCCAATCACCGCCGCTTTTTCGGCGCCATTTTCCCATAAATTCAATATTTTCTCGGCATCCTCCGCATCAAAAAATGTCAGAATTCTTTCATCGCCTCCAAAAAGTCTCACCGGTTTTGCACCAGTAGCAATTACCAAATAATCGTAGTTCAATTCATCTTCTTTTTCCCTTTTTCGAACCTTCACAACTCTTCTTTTTCTGTCTATTTCCAAGGCCTCCGTTTCCGTTAAAACATCCAAATTAAAGATCTTCTTAAAATAGTTCTCATCCCTCAAAGCTCCATAGGTTGTCTTTCTAAGCTCATCAAGTTCGTGAACAAGTCCGGAAACAAAGTAAGGTAGACCGCATCTTCCTAAAGAGATTCTCTTTTCCTTGTCAATAACCGTTATTTTCGCATCTTCGTTCCTCCTCCTAACCCTAGCCGCGCATTTCAGACCAGTAGCACCCGCACCTATGATCAAAACCTCCATGCTGTTTCAGGAAAGAGATCCCTAATTAAAGTTTCGATATTAACTCCTCACTTATTTTTGCTATTTCAAGCCTCGGTAGCTTTCCAGCAAAGGCTATTGAATCCTCTTTCACAACGAGGACACCAATCAAGAATTTTTTATATTTTTCATAAAAATCTTCAACAATTTTTCCAATGTTGGAGTCATCTTTAATCAGATTTCCAAGCGCTGTTGCAAATGCATCGGCAATGCACGCATCTTTTGCCACTACTGTTGCGCAATCTGCAAATCCAAAGCTTATAGATGGACCAATCTTACCGCTTGAAGTGCAAACTGCTAATCTTTCCCCTGGGGGGATCAAAAAAGCTAATTTCGTGGGATAAATTCCTACTCTTATTTCTCTATCCGTTTTAATTGCTATGTCTCCGCCGTTATCAACTATAGCCAACCTGGCTCCAGCTTCTACCATTTTTTCAACCGCATACTCCGCAATCGCCCCTGCAACCGATGCCATTGGACCAACTCCTGCGATTTTTGCGGCATCACACATTCTCTTCACAATCCCTTCTGCCCTGCACTCGATGGGTTCAAGGCTTATGAGAAATTCTGGATTTAGCATCGAGTATCTTTCTATTTCGCTCCTTGCTTCTAGAATCGCCATAATGGCGATTTTGTAGAATTCCTCGCTTTCGGTAATGATATTTGCAATCGTTTCCTTATATACAAATTTGAACCTCTTCATCTGACCTTCCTCCCCGCTCTGAAGGGAGAGGCTTCCAGCGTTAAGAGGGTTTTGCGCCTCCAGCCTCATCTGGTTCAAAGTCAAGCTCCCCCATCCCATGCCCCTCGTTAAGGCATGGGCTATGTTTATGCATGCATTTAAATCCCTGTTGTAAACGAGCCCGCATTTCTGGCATCTGAACTCCTTTCCATTGACTTGGGCAACGTATCCGCATCTGCAATTTTTACATGTTTATTTATTTAAGCTTTCCATCCCCACCCTCAAGGGCGAGGTTTTCCGGCTATAAAAATCCGGAGAAAGTCGAAAATTGAATGTCTTACAAGCCTCTTGCTTTCGTGTGGAATTATTCTAAACAGTA
>Ga0272445_1000329_pt1 | contig 46319 bp, 42 predicted proteins | sample YNPCB0031_FD_194404 | JGI IMG/M metagenome (GOLD analysis project Ga0272445, IMG submission 194404) | Hot spring sediment microbial communities from Yellowstone National Park, WY, United States - YNP-CB-003-1 | ecosystem: Environmental > Aquatic > Thermal springs > Hot (42-90C) > Sediment... | reverse complement strand
CGCTCCACTTCTGTGAGGCGATCCGTTGCTTCCTGATAGGCTTTTACTTCGGCGCGGCGCTCGGCCGCGGTGAGCTCGGCCACAAGGGGATGCTCGGGAGCCAAAACGAGGAAAGTCGCGCCCCAAAGGGTGTCGGGTCTCGTGGTGAAGACGCGGATTTCCTGGCCAGCCTCAGCCCGGAAGACCACCTCCGCTCCTTCCGAGCGGCCGATCCAGTTTTCCTGCATTTTCTTCACGTGCTCCGGCCAATCGAGCTTCTCCAAATCCCTAAGGAGGCGCTCGGCATAGGCGGTGATCTTGAAATACCACTGCTCAAGCTCTCGTTTCTCTACGGGGGAATTACAGCGCCAGCACCGGCCGCCGATCACCTGTTCGTTAGCCAAAACCACCTCACAGTGCGGGCACCAGTTGACCTTCCCCTTGGCCCGGTAAGCCAGGCCTTTCTCATAAAGCTTCAAGAAGAGCCACTGGGTCCATTTGTAGTAATCCGGCTCGCAAGTGGCAATTTCCCTGTCCCAGTCGTATTCCACGCCCCAGGCCCTAAATTGGCGCTTGAATTCGCGGATGTTCTGCCAGGTCCAATCCCGAGGATGCACCCCTTGCTCAATGGCCGCGTTCTCCGCGGGAAGCCCGAAGGCATCCCAACCCATGGGGTTGAGGACGTTCCATCCCCGCATGAGGAGGAACCGCACGATGGCATCGCCCAGGATGTAGTTCCGGCCGTGTCCGGCATGGAGCTTTCCCGAGGGATAGGGGAACATGTTGAGGTAGTAGAACTTTCTCCGGGTGTCGTGAATTTTGGCCTTAAAAAACCCGCGTTCGCGCCAGAAATCCCGCCACTTCTCCTCGATCTTTTGGGGATTGTAGGGTTCGCGGTTCACAGGAGCCCCCCTTTCACCAAATTCTCCGCCTCATCCAAAACCTTTTGGACCTCCGTAGGATCGTCCATCTCGCAGTAGAGGCGCAAAATTGGTTCGGTTCCCGAAGCCCTAAGAAGGAGCCATCCCCGCGGAAAGCGGAGCTTTAGGCCATCCAGGTCCTCGACCTTTACCACGCGCTGGCCTCCCAGACCATCCGGCGGATTTTTCCGGAGCTTTTCGGCGATTTCCAAGCGGTTGGGGAGAAGGAGATCGCGCCGGGAGTAATAATGCGGTCCAAACCGGGAAAAGAGCTCTCCCACCAACGCCGAAAGGGGCTTTCCTTCGGTAGCTACAAGCTCTAAGAGGAGGAGGTTGGAGAGGATCCCGTCCCGCTCGGGAAGGTGCCAGGAATAGCCGTAGCCGCCGGATTCCTCGCCGGCAAACACCGCTTTTTTGGTGACCAGGCCTTCCACCGCCCACTTAAACCCGATCTTGATTTCCTGGCAGGGAACGCCCGCCTCTTCGGCGATCTTGCTCACCATGTCGGTGAGGGCGAAGGATTTCAGGATTGGGCCCTTGATTTTGCGGTTGCGGAAAAGATGCCAAAGGAGAAGGGAGGCGGTGCGGTGGGTGTTCAGGAATTCTCCCTGCTCATCCATCCCGGCGGCGCGGTCGCCGTCGCCATCGGTGACCAAACCCACGAGGATGCGGCCCCGTACCCTCCCCCGGAGCCCGCGGATCACCGCTTTGAGCGGACCCATGTTTTCCGCGATGGGCTCGGGCTTCTTCCCGCCAAAGAGGGGGTCATGCCCCGAACGGATCGCGATATGGGGGAGGCGAAGCTCCCGCAGGATCGTGGCCAAATAGCCTTGGGCGGAGCCGTACATGGCATCGACAATGGGGAAAAGGGGAGCACGGCGGATGAGCCTCAAATCCACGGCCTGGCGGATTTTTTCTAGGTAAGCCTCCCGGATGGGGCGGATAGGGATTTCCGCTTGGGAAAAGTCCGGCGGTTTTGCGGGAAGCCGCGCTTCAATCGCCTTGGTGATCTCCTCGGTGGCGGAGCCTCCGTATTCGGGCTTGAACTTCACCCCATTGTATTCCGGAGGGTTGTGGGAGGCGGTGATCATTACCCCGCCTGCCAGGCCCTCCTCCACCACGGCGAGCGAAAGAGCGGGCGTGGGAACAGGCTCCGGCGTTATCCAAGCGGGAACACCATTTGCTTTGAGGGCCTTGGCCAACTCCAGGGCGAAATCCCGGGAAAGAAAGCGCGTATCGTATCCCACGAGCACCCCCGCTTCCGCCTCCCGGAAGGGCACCCCCCATTCCCGGTACACGCGGCCCTCCCGGCGCTTGGGGTCCTGGAGGTAGGCAGCGATGGCTGCGCCCACCCGGGCCACGTTGGCAAACGTGAAATCCCGGGCAATCACTCCTCGCCATCCATCTGTGCCGAAACGGATTTCCTCGTTCACTTCTGCCCTTTCCTCTTTATCCCCCGGAAGTCCACGCGCTCGATGTGGGGCGGGATTTTCACCCCGTTGCTTTCCAAAAGCTCCACGATGAGGTCCACCGGAATCGCGGTCTCCAACCAAAGATCCTCTACAGAGACCACGCCATTTCGCACCGGGACCTTTTCCAGGGCTTTTTCCAACGCCCGGCAATACCCTTCCCGCAGTCGGCCCAATTCCTCCTCGAGTTCCGGCATGCTAGTACCGCCACTCCACGGTGTATTCCAGCTCGGCCTTACCCGAAGCTTCCACCGGAATGGCGAATTTTACCCGCTGGGCATCAAGGATCTCGTAGGAAAGGGTGGCACTCAAGATCCGCCAGTACCCGGGAAGGTCCTCCACGGCCTCCACCGTTACCCGCCTTTCCTTGCTCGAGGAGATGAGGATGCGCCTGGTTTCCAAAAACAGGTTTTCCCCAAGCTTTTCCCGCTTGACCACAACGCGCTGGGCCTTGAGGTCAAAGGCCATTCCCAAGCGAAGTTCTACCTCTTCCCCTTTGGCCGTGTGGGAGATGGTATCGGCTCCTACGAAGATTCCCTCGGCATAAACCCGGGCCTCTCCCGCGGGAAGGATCTCCGGGGCCACAAATTGGACGAGGGTTTCCACCTTTTCCCCGGACAGGCGGAACACTTGGGTGGCGGGAAACTCCGCGGAGATCAGGGGAAGGGCCACGGTGCCTTGGGGAAGGTCCCAACGGCCGGGAAGGTCATAGCGGTGATACTCGAAAGCTGGGGCGGACGCAGGCGCCAAGGCCATGGCACGGACTCCGAGCTCCGGCTCGGCTCCATAGATTTCGCCCGCGACCAAAACGATTTTCACATCCGAAAAATCCCGGCCAGTGGAATTTTGTAACACTGCTTTGCCTTGGAGGCGAAGGACTCCCTCGGAAAAATCCGCGTCGTAAACAACTTTCCAGGAAAGCCCGCGCGCCAAATACCGGAAGCGCAAGGTCTTCATGCCCACTTCTTGAGCCCGATAGAAGAGGAGGGCCTGGGTTGGGGAAGGCTCCGCGAATTTTGGACCGGAAATCCAGAGGTACTCCCGCACAACCTTCACGCCCTCCGGTGTTTCCAAAACCAGCCCCTCGGGGAGAATGGCCCTGAGGATTCCGCGGAAGGCCAAGGTGCCCGTTTGCACGGTGATTTCCTGGCCGAGGAGCTCCTCGAGGCTCCAACCCCGGACTTCCCGAGGCCGCAGGGCCTTGACCTCCACCCCCTCCACGGAAAGGCTTTCCCAGAGGGTTTCCCTGGGAAAACCGCGGAGCTCGAGGACTCCTTCCTCCTCCAAGAGAAAAGCCCGCTCTTCCTCCACGAGGGCGAGTCCCTGGGAATAGAGGACGAGCTGGGTTTGTCCCAACGCCAAACATCCTACGGTCGCCAAAAGAAGAAGTGCGCGCACAAGATCACCCCTGGGCATTGTACTATTCCCCGAGCTCGTCAAGTTCTTTCTTCACCGCGGCGATTTCCTCTTCCAGTTCCTTTTGCATGCGCTCGAGCTCGGAGAGGTAGTCGCGGAGGAACCGGCGGTATTCCTCCCGGCTCCACCACGGCCCGAACCGGCCCGGGCCGAAGCGGAAGAAGAAAAACGGTGGGAAACCAAACCCAAAAGCGCCATACCTCCACCAACGCATCGTTCCACCTCCCGGCTAATCATACCGGGAGGCCGTAAAGCTCGCGCTCTTTTGGGGGAGAAGCTCGGAAATGCGTTTCCTTAGCTCCCCTAAATTCTCGCCGCTTTTCGCAGAGATGAGGACGCCCGGCTGAGCTTCCCCGAGGATCTCCTCGGCCCGCGCCCAGTCCGCGGGGGTTTGGAGAAGGTCCATCTTGTTCAGGGCATAAAGGAGAGGGGGCCTGGGCACGGTTCCCTCGAAAATTCCCGCCAAAACCTCGCGCACCACCCTGAGGTGGGTGGAAGCCGCGGGCGAGGAGATATCCAGCACCACCAGGATCAAAGAGGCTTCCCGCACGGCCTCCAGGGTGGCGTGGAAAGCGGGGATGAGCTGGGGAGGGAGATCCCGAATGAAACCCACGGTATCCGCGAGGAGGGCAAAGCGGCCATCGGGAAGGAGCATGCGCCGGACCTTTGTATCCAAGGTAGCAAAAAGCTTGTCCGCCACAAGCGCATCCGCTTTGGCCAGGGCATTGAAGAGCGTGGATTTTCCGGAGTTGGTGTAGCCGACAAGGGCGATTTGGGGGAGGCCGAGCCGCCGGCGCCGGGAGCGCCGCACGTCCCGGCCGCGCTCCGCCTCCTTGAGCTCGCGCAGAATGGTTTGAATCCGCCTTTTTATGGCTCTGCGGCTCTGTTCGAGCCGGGTTTCTCCCGGCCCCATGGTCCCCACAATCCCGCCGGTGTCGGAAAGGACCTGCCCCCAACCCCTAAGCCGGGGAAGGAGGTACTGGAGTTGGGCGAGCTCCACGGCCAGCGCCGCCTCTTTCGTCCCCGCGTGCAAAGCGAAAATGTCGAGGATGAGCTGAGAGCGATCGATGATCTTAAGGCCTGTGTACTCCTCGAGGTTTCGGGCCTGGGCGGGGGTGAGCTCGATCCCGAAGATGAGGGTGTCGGCGCCCCGCTCCCGCGCCAACGCTTGGACTTCCAAAACCTTTCCCTTGCCGATATAGGTGGCGGGGTCGGGCCGCTCCCGGCGCTGGACGGTGGTGGCCACGACCGTGGCGCCCGCGGTTTGGGCAAGCGCCACAAGCTCCGCGAGCCTTTCCAGAGGATCCACGCCTGGGGGAACGACCTCCACGAGGATGGCCCGCTCTCCGCCCCGGATCCGCGCCCGCTCGCCAAGATAATCCTCAATGACCAGGCGCTTTAACCCTCTTCCCATAGTTGGGCGCCAAGGCCGCGCAGTTTTTCCCCCATATTTTCGTAGCCGCGACGCAGGTGGTGAAGTCCGCGGATGAGGCTTGTCCCCTCCGCGGCGAGCGCGGCGAGGACGAGGGCCGCACCGGCCCGAATGTCCGTGGCCTCCACTTGCGCGCCCCGCAGCTTTTCCACGCCCTCCACCACCTGAACATTCCCGCTCACCTGGATTTTCGCGCCCATCTGGAGGAGGGGTTCCACGTGGCCGAAGCGCGCGGCGTACACGGTCTCCGTAATCGTGGAGCGGCCCTCGGCCAGAGTGAGGAAGGCCACAATGGGCGGCTGGAGGTCCGTGGGGAAGCCGGGATAGGGCCAGGTGCGCAAATCCACGGGTTTCGGCCTAGCGGGGCCGGAAACTTCCACCCAGTCCGGACCGCGCTCGATCTCGCAACCCGCGAGGGCGAGGCGATCGAGAAGGGCGGCGAGATGCCGGGGCTCTACCCCTACCGCCCGCACGCGGCCCGCGGTGATGGCTCCCGCCAAAAGATAGGTTCCCGCCTCGATGCGGTCGGGGATGATCGTGTGTTCCGCGCCCCCCAAGGCTTTTTCCCCGCGAATGGAGACGCGGTCCACCTCCCAGGTCACCTCCGCCCCCATTTTCGTCAAAAGGGCGGTCAAATCCGCGACCTCGGGCTCGCGGGCCGCGTTCACGATCACGGTTTTTCCCTCCGCGAGGGCACCGGCCAAGAGGAGCTGTTCCGTCGCGCCCACGGAGGGGAAGTCCAGATAAACTTCGGCGCCCCGAAGCTTCTTCGCTTCCGCGAAGACCGCTCCGTTTGTGAATTTGATCTCCGCGCCGAGGCACGAAAGGCCGTAGAGGTGGAAATCCACGGGCCTGGGGCCTAGCGAGCATCCGCCGGGGAGGGGGACCTTGGCCCGGCCGGCCCGCGCCAAAACCGGGCCCAACACCAAAAAGGATGCCCGCATCCTCTGCACGAGCTCCGAAGGAGCCTCGGGGCGCAGCTCCTTTCCCCCGCGGATCTCCAACACCCCATCCCGCCAATGCACTTCTTTTCCCAAAGCCCGGACGAGCTCCACCGCCGTCTCCACATCGAGGAGCCTTGGAACGTTGCGGAGGATCACCGGCTCCGGGGTGAGAAGGGTGGCGATGATCGCGGGAAGGGCGGCGTTCTTCGCTCCGGAAATCCTCACTTCCCCCTTAAGCCGTTCCCCACCGCGGACGCGGATCACGGAAGGAGAGGCCGGGGATCCACAGGGGTACCCAAATAGCGCACCTCGAAGTGGAGGTGGGGACCGGTGGAGAGGCCGGTGTTGCCGGAGAGGGCGATCACATCGCCGGCGGAAACGCTCTGGCCCACGCTCACAAGGAGCTTGGAAAGGTGCCCGTAATAGCTCTCATAGCCGTTTCCGTGGTCGATGACCACGAGGACGCCGAAGCCCTCGTGCCAGCCGGCGAAGGTCACCGTTCCCGATGCAGCGGCCCGTACGGGGGTGCCCTCCGGAACCGCAATATCGATTCCCGTGTGGAACGAGGGCACCCCGTAGATGGGATGAATGCGGGGCCCAAACGGGGAGGAGATCGTGCCGCGCACCGGCCAAACGAATTTGGCGGCCCAGGCCTCGGCCGTGGGAACGGTTCGGGGACTGGGAACGAACAGGGAAGTCCCCGCTGGAGGATCCCCCCCAAGCCCGTTGGCTTCCCGTAGGCTCTCCTCGCTCACCCCGTACTTCGCGGCGATCTCCTTCAGCGTTTCCCCGGCTTTTACGGTGTGGATCACCCCGCCTTTGGGGATCAAAAGCCGCTGGCCCGGATAGATCGTGGAACTGGAAAGGTTGTTGGAAACCATGAGCCAGGATACGGGGACTCCGTAGCGGGAGGCGATGTCCGCGAGGGTGTCGCCCGGCCGGACCTCGTACACCGCCACTTGGGCCTTGAGCCCAGGAAGGGTCTGCGGGGGGCCGCCGAGCTCCGGCTGGAAGGAGAGGGCGAAGAGAGCCAAGGGAAGACACAGGGCCAAAACTGCAATGAGCCAAAGGCTATTCACTGTTCATCAACTCCAGGAATTGTTTGTTCGTTTTGGTGCGCTCCATGCGCTGTTTGATGAACTCCAGGGCTACCCCTGGGTCCGGCATCTCGGAGATGAGCTTACGCAGGATCCACACCCTCCGAAGGACATCTGGCTCAAGGAGGAGTTCCTCTTTTCTCGTGCCGGACTGGATAAGATCGATGGCCGGAAAGATTCGGCGGTTCGCAAGATCCCGGTTGAGCACAAGCTCCATATTTCCGGTGCCTTTGAACTCCTCGAATACCACCTGATCCAATCTGGATCCAGTGTCGATGAGGGCCGTGGCGATGATCGTGAGGGAACCGCCTTCCTCGATGTTCCGGGCCGCGCCGAAGAACTCCTTGGGCTTGTAGAGGGCCGTGGGGTCAATTCCTCCGGAGAGGAGTTTTCCGGAGGGGGTGATGGAGAGGTTGTAGGCCCGGGCCAACCGGGTAAGGGAGTCCATGAGGATCACCACGTCGTAGCCCACCTCCACGAGCCTTTTCGCTTCCGCGGTGACGAGCTCGGCGAGCTTCGTGTGGTGCTGGGGCTCCATGTCGAAGGTAGCGGCGATCACTTCCGCCCGCTTCACCGAGCGCCGGAAATCCGTGACCTCCTCCGGCCGCTCGTCCACAAGGAGGATGAGGAGCTTTATGTTCGGGTAGTTGGCCTCTAAACCCTGAGCGATGTGCTTGAGGAGCGTGGTTTTTCCGGCCTTGGGCGGGGAGACGATGAGGCCGCGTTGGCCCTTCCCAATCGGGGCGAAAAGATCGATCATGCGGGTAGAGAGCTCCTCGGGATCGTGCTCAAGGACGTATTGCTGGTTGGGGTGGAGCGGGGTGAGCTGGGAGAAATCCTTGCGCTTTTTGACCACCTCCGGATCGAGTCCATCCACTTCCTCCACGCGGAGGAGGGCAAAGTACCGTTCCCCTTCGCGGGGCGGCCGGACCGGCCCCTTCACGATGTCCCCGTCTTTTAGGGCGAACTTGCGGATTTGCGAAGGGGAAACGTAGACGTCGTAGCGGCTGGGAAGGCAGGATTTATCCCGTAGGAATCCGTAGCCATCGGGCATGATCTCCAAAATCCCGGTGACGGTGAGCTCCTGGCGGTCCGCGAGGGCCCGCATCACCGCCATCTCCAGCTCCGCGGGCGAAAGCTCGCTGGTCCCGTCAATGCCGAGCTTCTCCGCAAGCTCCAGGATCTTTTCCTGCCCGAGGGCTCGGATTTCGCTAATTTCCATCCCCATCACCTCGCTTGGGGTTAGATCTTCCGAAAGATCGAGCGGACCACGTGGGAATACATCCTAAGGCGGTCCAAAAAGCCCCACCAAAAGCCGCGCTTCTCCTCCTTTCGGATGTGGGAAACGCCCTCCCAAACCACGGTCTTTTGCCGCCATCCCTCGCGGAAGGCGAGTTTGGTGAGGGCCACCTCGATCCCGAAATTGCTCTCTTTCGCTAACCCTTCCGCCTTTTCCCAAAGCCTTTTGGGCATGATCCTCTGCCCGGAGAGAAAGGGCACCAACCGCTGCGAAAAATCCGTAGCTGGCCTTCCTTTTCGGAACACGGCAATCACCATGTCCGCATCGCCCGCCTTGTAGGCGTTCACCAAATCCTCCAGGTGTTTGGGGGTGAGGCCCGTGAGATCGGCATCGAGGAAAAGCAGGGTGTCGCCGTTTGCCTCCCTGACCCCGGCGGCCATGGCTGCCCCTTTCCCCCGGTTTTCGCCCAGCCGCACCACCTTCACCCCGTACCTTTGGGCCACCTCCGCGGTGCCGTCCGTGGAGCCATCGTCCACCACCACGATCTCATCCACCGAGGGCGCGGCAAGAAGCGGTTCCAGTACGGCACCGATTCTTTCTGCCTCGTTATAAGCTGGGACGATGGCGGAGATTTTCATGGGGATGAAATTCCGGGCCGACAAAACGCACTATAGCGCCGCGGAAACCTTTCGTCAAGCCCCACTAAGGAGGGCCTTGGTTTGGGCCACCACTTCCGGGGCCTCCGCGGCCACCGTGATCTTCGCGCCATCGCGCCGGCGCTCCAATTCCACCTTTTTTTGTTTTGCCGCCCGCGGCCCAACCACCACCAAAACCGGGATTCCCAAAAGCTTCGCGTCGTGGAACTTTTCGCCCGGGCTTTGCTCGCGGTCGTCCAAAAGCACTTCCCATCCCGCTTGCGCAAGGGCTGCGGCCAATTCCTCCCCGAGCCCCAAAAGCGCAGGGTCTTTGGGGTCCAAAACGCTCACGATGACCTGGAAGGGCGCCAAATTCTCCGGCCAGATGATCCCCTCTTCGTCGTGATGGGCTTCGATCACCGCCGCCAAAAGCCTTCCCACCCCAATCCCATAACAGCCCATGATGAGGGGCCTCGGTTTCCCATCCCGATCGAGGAAGGTCGCGCCCATGGCCTCGGAATACTTCGTGCCGAGTTTGAAGATGTGGCCAAGCTCGATGGCCCGGTGGACCCGGAGGCGGCCGCCGCAGCGGGGGCAGCGGTCGCCATCCCGTGCTACAGCCACATCCGCCACGATGTCCGCCTGAAAGTCCCTCGGGAAATTGACGTTCCGAAGGTGGAATCCCTCGCGGTTTGCGCCAGCGACGAGGTTTTTCGCTTTAGGGATGGAATCGTCCACCACGATTTTGACCCCGTTTCGGCGGATCCCAATGGGCGAGGCGTAGCCGGGCACCGCGCCGATTTCGGCGATTTCCTCTTCGGTTGCGGGCCGGAGGTCCGGCCGTCGCAGGGCCCGCGCGAGCTTCGCCTCGTTGACCTCCAGATCGCCCCGGATCACCACGAACACGAGCTCCTCCCCGGCCCGATAGAACACGGCCTTCGCCGTCTTGCGCGTGGGAATTCCGAGGAAATTGGCCACGGCCTCGATGGTGTAACAGCCGGGCGTGGCCACCTCCTCCAAAGGAAGAAGAGGTTCGGGCGGATCCTCGTCCTTTAGGCTCGCCGCGCCCTCCAAATTCGCGGCGTAGTCGCCGTTTTCGCATTGGATGAAGGAATCCTCACCGTAGGGGCTAGGGAGCATGAACTCATGGGATTCCGAGCCGCCCATAAGTCCGGGGTCGGCCTCCACGGGGACCACGGAAAGCCCGCACCTTCGGAAAATGTTCAGGTAGGCTTGGTAAACTTGCAAATAAAACCGGTCCAGGTCATCTTTGGATTCGTGGAAACTGTAGCCATCCTTCATGGTGAATTCCCGGGCGCGGATGAGGCCACCGCGGGGCCGCGGCTCGTCCCGAAACTTCGTCTGGATCTGGTAGAACATGAGGGGAAGCTGCCGCCAGGACCGGATTTCCCGCCTCGCCAAATCCGTAATCACTTCCTCGTGGGTGGGGCCGAGGACCATTTCCCTTCCTGCCCGATCGCGGAACCGACCCAGGATGGGCCCAAAATCCTGCAGCCTTCCCGTCTCGGCCCAAAGCTCCGCGGGATGAATCATGGGCATGGTGATTTCCAGGCCGCCGATGGCGTCCATTTCCTCGCGGATGATCCCCTCGATTTTGTGGAGGACGCGCCGGGCCAAGGGGAGGTAGGTGTAAATCCCGGCAGCGAGCTTGCGGATCATCCCCGCGCGGAGCATGAGCTTGTGGCTAGGGAGCTCCGCCTCCGCAGGATCCTCTTTCCATGTGGGTAAAAAATAGGCGCTTGCCCGAACTACCGCCATCTTGGCCCCAAGGTTACCGAAACACCTCGCCCAAAACAACGTCCAGCTCCTCGGGGCTTCCCAAAAAGCGCGGCTCAAGGGGAAAACTCGAGAGGAAAGCCCTCCGATAGGGGCGGGAGGAAAGCCTTGGGTCAGCGATGAGGATCACACCGCGATCTTCCGGCGTGCGCACAAGCCTTCCCAGCCCTTGGCGGAGCTTGAGCACGGCCATAGGGAGGAAAAGCTCGTAAAAATCGCTTTTTCCTTGGGCCCTGATCCGCGCGGCCTCCGCCTCGAGCACAGGATCCCCAGGATGAGGGAAGGGAAGCCTGGCCACAATTAAAAGCTCCAATTCCCTTCCAGGAAGATCCACGCCCTCCCAAAAGCTTTCCAGCCCAAGGAGGATGGCGGGCGGCGGCATTCGGCGAAAGCGGCGGAGAAGCTGGTCCCTCTCGCCATCCCATCCCTGGGCCAGGTGGGGAAGCCCGGAAAGCTCAGCATGAACCTGCTCCAACGCGCGTTTGGCGGTGAAAAGGACTAAGGCCTTCACGGGAGCCATGGCCAAAGCCCGGCGAACCGTTTCGGCCAACGCCCGCGGGTATTGGGGATCGTCGGGCTCAGGAAGATAAGAAAGGATGGCAATGCGCACGTTTTCGTAGGAAAAGGGGGAGGGCCAAGAGAAAAACGGTGTATCCAAAGGCAACCCCAGGCGCTGAAGGAGAAAATCCGGTTTTTGGTTGACGCTCAGGGTCGCGGAGGTGAGAACTGCGGCCCGGATATGAGGCCAAAAATCTTCGGAAAGCTTCTCCCCTAAAGAAAGGGGCGTCAGGCCCAAAGCCACCTCTTCGTCAGCCCAGGGAACCCAATCCTCCGAGGGCGGGAAAAGGATGCTCTTCAGGTTTTGGGCATAGGCACGGACCGCGGAGGAAAGCTCCTCCTCGTTTTGCCCCTCCAAGCTTTCCCCTAAAGCGGCAAGGGAGGAAAGGAGAGGCTCGCAGGCTTGCCGGAGGGCCTGTAAATCCTCGGGTTTCAGCCGCACGCGCCCGGTTTTTAAATGGTGCCTTACTTCTTCCCAGAAGGCCCGGTGTAAGGCTCGAACTTCCTCGGCTTTCTCCCTGAGCTCCTCTTTGGGGTGCAATTCGGAAAGGATGAGGGGGAGCTCCTTGGGCGTGATTTCGATCCCCATGGCTTCCTGGAGGGATGCGGGAAAAGCGTGGGCCTCATCCACCACAAGGAAGTCGTAGGGCCCCAAAAGGGCGTTTCCCATGGCGAGGTCTGCCCCAAGGAGCGCGTGGTTGGTGATGACCAGCGCTGCCTTTCGCGCGGCTTCTCGGGCCCTGCGGGATGGGCACCTCTCCCAGATTCGGCAGCGGGCTCCGCGGCAGCGCCAAGGTCGGTCCCGGATTTCCTCGGCGATCCACTCCTCGGCGAATCCCAACTCATCGAGATCTCCTCCCCGTGCGGCGAAAACGAAAAGAGGGAGGAGGATCTCCTCGGGCACAAGCTTAAGTTCCAGCTCGTAAAGCCTTTGGAGGCACACGTAGTTTTCTCTTCCCTTGAGGAGGGCACGTTTGGGGTAGATCCCCAAAATTTCCTCGAGTTTGGGAAGATCCCGCTTCCAAAGCTGGTCCTGGAGGGTTCGCGTGCGGGTGGCCACCACGGCCCGGCCGCCCTTTTTCAGGGCCAAAAGGATCGGGATAAGGTAGCCGAAGGTTTTTCCCGTTCCCGGGCCGGCCTCAAGGAGGAGGGTTTCTCCTCTTTCCAAAGCGTTGGCGACCCGCGCTGCGTATTCTTCCTGAAGCTTTCGGGGCTGGAAACCTTTCTCTGTGAGGCGATGAAACGCCTCGCTCAGGGTCTTTACGGGAGGCTGGCGAATCCGGAGCTTCGGAGGGGGAAGGAAATCCTTGGGCAAAAACGAGGAGAGAGCCGACCTTCCTTCGGAAGGCCAGGAGCGCATCTCATCCAGAGCCAAAAGGAAAAGCCGGCCCAAAGCTTCCGCTTTTCCCCACGGATCTTGCCCCTCAAAATCCAGACCAAAACGTTTTCCGAGTTCCTTCAGGTCGGTTTCCTCGGGCCAAACGGCACGGAAAAGGAGGCGGAGGTCTAGGGCGCCTCGGGAAAATTGCGGATTCCAAGTGAATTTTGGAACGTCCGGCCAGGGATCTCTTGGGGATAAGGTTCGTTTTGGGCCGTTTTCGGAAAAGAGCACCCCATAAGGCCCTTCCGCGGTTTCCACAAAAGCGATGAACTCCACCGCTTATAGGCGGGAGAGGAGGTCGATCCGCCGCACCACGCCCACGAGCCGCCCCTCCCGATCCACCACGGGAAGCTGTTTTAGGCCTTTTCTCAACATGAGGTCGGCGGCGTAGAGGTCGGTATCCTCGGGTTGAACGGCCACCACCTCCCGCGTCATGTACCGCTCCACCGGGTGGTTCCCAATCTCCTCAAGTTTTTTCTTGAGCTGATCGAGGCTGGGCAAAAAGGAAGTGGAGTGAAGCATGTCCACGTAGCTGGGAAGGAGGGCACGGATGATGTCGCGTTCGGAAATAACGCCCACGACCTTTCCCTCCTCGTCCACCACCGGCAAAGAGGAGAGCCCGGAATCCTCGAGAAAGCGGATGGCCTGGCGAAGGGGGGTATCCTTCTCAAGGCAGCTCAAATCGCGCCGCAGGAAATCCCGCACCCTCATTCCGCTCTCCTCACCTCTACGCGCTGCATCTCCGCAAGGATTCTCTCCTTGTCGAGGCAGAACTTTTCCTCGACTTCCGCGGAGGCCACAGCAGCGCCCATTCCATAGCGGACGCTCTCGAGGAGATCCATCCCTTGCACCAAGCCCACAAGGATCCCGCCCACCAGGGCGTCATCCGCGCCCACCAGATTCCGAAACGTGCTTAGGGGAACTTTTGCCTCGAGTTTCCAAACCCCGTCCGCGCTCACGAGGATGTCCCCGGTCAATTGGTGGGAAATGAGGCACAATTCGGCACCGCTTTCGATCGCTTTTCGACCGGCGGCAATGACCTCTTTTTCCGTGCGCAGAGGAAGCTCACCAAGCTGTAAGGTTTCGCGCACGTCCGGTTTCACCAAAAACGGCCGCGCGGGGAAGGTCCGAAGGAGGGGTTCCCCTCCGGCGTGGACGATAACGCGCACCCCTTTTTCCCGTGCCCTTTTTGCCAGATCCCAATAAAAATCCGGGGAAAGCCCGGGCGGAAGCACCCCAGCCAGAACCACAAAACTCGCCCGGGAGAGCATCCGCTCGTACTTGCGGAGAAACATCGCCTGGGCCTCCTGAGGGATCGGCGGGCCTGCCTCGTGAATGTGAATGGGGTGGTATTCATGGCCGCGGACGATGAGGGCCACATTGGTGCGGTTCTCCCCCTCGATCCAAACGAAATTGGCGCTTACCCCTTTGGCGAGGAGGTCCCGGAGGATGATCTGGCCCGTGTGGCCGCCAAGAAAGCCCATGGCCACCGTTTCGATCCCGTGGCTCGCCAAAAACACCGAAACGTTGATGCCTTTTCCGCCGGCAGAGGTCAGGGATTTTTCCGCGCGGATCGTGATGCCCTCTTCACTTGGCGCGAGGTTCTCGGGAAGATGATCGAGCCAGTAAAACTTATCCAGCGCAGGATTGGGGGTTACGGTGAGGATCATCGCACGGGCTCCTTAATCTCCGCAAAAAGCGCGGCGGGCGTAGCCGAAGTGATCTCCACCTCCACGAGTTTCCCTAAGAGCTCCCGCCCGCCCGGAAGGAGGACCGTCCGGAAATCCCGCGTTTTTCCCAGGGCAAGCCCTTTCTCCTCGGAATATTCCTCCACCAGGACCTCCACGGTCGAGCCGATTTTCTCCCGGTGGATTTCCAGAGCGATCTTCCTCGTGAGATCCAAAACCTCCTGGAGCCGGCGGGCCTTTTCCGCCGGGGAAATGGGGTCGCCCAGGGGTTCCGCGGGCGTTCCCGGCCGCACGGAATACGCGGCCACGTACACCGTGCCAAAGCGAACCTCCTCGATGAGGGAAAGGGTGGCCGCGAAGTCCTCTTCCTCCTCGCCGGGGAAGCCCACGATCACGTCGGTGGTGATGTTCACACCCGGGATAGCCTTTTTAATGCGCTCCACCAACTTCAGGAAACCCTCACGGGTATAGCCGCGCCGCATGGCCCGCAAAATCTTGTCGCTTCCCGACTGAACCGCGAGGTGCACGTGCTCACAGAGATTTTCCTCCTCCGCCATCGCCGCGATGACCTCGTCTGTCATATACGCAGGATGCGAACTGGTGAAGCGCACCCGAGGGATTGGGATTTTCCCCACTTCGCGGAGGAGTTTTGCGAAATTCGTGCCGTCCCGAAGATCAAGGCCATAGGCATCCACATTATGCCCAAGGAGGGTTACCTCGAGATACCCCTTTTCCGCAAGCTCCCAAAGCTCGCTTAGGATCTCGGGAAGGGGGCGGGAGCGCAAGGGGCCCCGAACTCTGGGGATCACGCAATAGGCGCAGGAATGGGAGCAGCCTTCGGCGATGGTCACGTACGCTTGAAACGCGCTTTTCCTTAGGGCGGGGAGGCGTTCCAGTTCCACGGGGTTGGGAAGGTAGAGGACGCGTTCGCCCCGGCGGGCCCGCTCGATGAGGTCCGGAAGGAAGCGCAGGCCAACTGTGCCGAAAGCGAAGTCCACGCCGGGGCAGATGGAGAAAATCTTTTCCCCACGGCCCTGGGGCATGCAGCCGCCAATGCCGATGAGCAAAGGCTTTTTTCGCTTGAGCTTGAGGAGCTCGCCCACGCGGCCCACCACCTTGTCCTCGCTTTTTTGCCGGACCATGCAGGTGTTGAGGATCACCACATCCGCTTCCTCCGGCTCCTCCACGAGGGTGTAGCCGCTTGCCGCGAGGACCCCGGCGATCTCCTCGCTTTTGTGGTGGTTGAGTTGGCAACCCCAAGTGAGGATGCAGGCGCGCATCGGCTTTATCCTATCCCACGCGTCCTTTTGGGCAACCCTCCTTCGGGTATCATCCCACCGTGCGGCTCGATAGGTACTTGCTGCGGGAAATCATCCCACCTTTTTTCGTCGCCCTCCTTGCGTTCCTGGTCTTCATCAGTTTGGAGCTCATCCTCTCTTTGTCCGAGGCCCTTTTCGCCCGCGGCGTTTCCGCCTCCCTCCTTCTCCGGCTCCTCTCCTACAAGCTCCCGTACATTCTGACTTTGGCCATGCCCGCGGGTGCCCTTTTGGCCACCTTTTTGGCCCTCGCCCGCTTGGCCTCGGATCGGGAGCTTTTGGCCTTCCAGGCCCTAGGCTACTCCCTGCGCCGCCTCATCCTCCCCTTTTTGGCCTTCGGGTTCTTCGTAAGCCTTGGGTCGTTTGCCCTTTCGGAGTTTACGGTGCCCGCGGCTGAAACCCAGTACCGGCGGGAACTTTTGGCCCTCCTCTACCGGGGCCCGGCCCCGTTGATCCAAGAAAACGTGTTCTTCCGGGGATCCGAGGGCGAGCTTTTCTATGTGGAGCGCTATAGCGGTGACAGGGTGGAGGGGGTGGTGGTGTATGACCTTGCGGGCAAGCTTTATCCCCGCAGCTCCTTTCCCGCGGTGATCACCGCCAAAGAGGGCACGATTTCCTCCGGCCGCCTCTTCCTTCGCCAGGGCCGCGTTCTCCATTTCGACTCCGCCGGACGCCTTGCGGAAATGATCGGGTTCGAGGAGCTCTCCCTCGAGGTGGGCGAGCGCATGGTGGAGGCCATTTTGGGGAGCCGTACCCCAAGCGAGATGTCGGCCCGCGAGCTTTGGGAGCGCATCGAGCTTCTTGAGAAAAGCGGGCAAGACGTGCGGGGGCTTTGGGTGGAGTTTCACGGGAAGCTCGCGGTGGCCGCGGCCGCGTTGGTCTTTGTTCTCTTTGGCGCGCCCCTGGGGGCGATTTTGGGGCATCGGGGAAGGGCGTTGGGAATGGTCGTGGGGTTCCTTTTGGCTGCGGGAGCCCAGGCCCTTTTCCTTTGGGCCAGGACCCTCGCCCGGCGGGGTTTCCTTCCCCCGTTCCTGGGCGGCTGGCTTCCCCACCTCGTCTTCGGTGTCCTCGGCCTTTTCCTCTTTTTGGGGGCGGACCGGTTGCGCTTTCGGGGCCTGCTTTTGCTGCTCCTTTTGGGGACCGTAGGCTTGGCCGCCCCGCCCTTCCAGGAGCTCCATGCGGATGAGCTCGTCATCGGGTCCGACGGAAAATCCTTCCAGGCCGTAAATGCCAAGGTTCTCTTCTCGGAGTACACCCTCACCGCCCAGAGGCTTTCCCTCGTGGAGGAGGAGCATTGGGTCCTAAACGCCGAGGAAGTGGAGGTCGAGCTTAAAGAGGGAAAGATCAGGGCCAAAGTCCTTTTGGCCCGGCTTTCCTCCGAAGGGGAGCTGCGCGAGGCCGTACTTCAGGATTTTTCCGGAGAAACGCGTTTTTCCGGCCCGGAAAAAGAGGAGACCCTCCTTTTTTCCGCTCAGGAAGGGGTGGCCACCTTCGAGAAAGGGGAACTCGTTCGGGTGGAGGGTAAAGGCGTGGTTTTCACGACCTGCCCATGCCGGGAAGGCGCGCCGTACCTCGTTTTCGCCGAGGATTTTCTCCTCTACCCGGAGCGCTGGCTTTTCGTGCGGAACCTCCGGGTGGAATCGTTTGGGTATCCCGTGGTTTGGCTTCCCCTTTATGCGGCGCGGCTTGGCGAGGAGGGGGTTCCGTTCCTGCCGGAATTCGGCCGAACAGGGTTGGGTTGGTTTCTGCGTTGGTCCATCCCCTGGAGCTTGGGCGAGGGCACGGTGGGAGCGGTTCTCCTCACCTGGTACCCGGAGGCCGGCCGCGTGGATCCCGGCCTCCAAGCGATCTGGCGGAACGGAAGCCTTTTCCTTACGCCCGAAAGGTCCTTTCTCCGCTTTCAGGGCGAGCTTTTCGGCGAAAAATGGCAAGCCCAAGGCCGCCTGGATGCCTCAGGCCTCCTTCTTTCCGCGTCCGGAAAACTTCGGGGCTGGAGCGTTTCCCTCCAGGCCGGGCTTGCCGAGGCCCCGACAGGAGCCTACGCCCGGCTTCCCGAGCTCACCCTTTCCCGGGCTCTCCCCCTCTGGGGAGGGGAACTCGGCCTCCGCGTGGGCTTCGGCCGGTATCGGGAGGAGGGGGTGGAAGGCTGGCGGGCCGGGATTTCCGGGTCCTGGGAATGGTCCGCGAACCTCTGGGCTTTCACCTTTCAATTTCCCCTGAACTTCGGGGTGGACCAGTACCCAAAAAGCGAGCGCCTCTTTTTGGCCCTAAACCCCAGCGTCTCTTTGGGAAACCTTTCCCTTTGGTATCAGGGGCAAGTGGGTTTGGGCCGTTCTCCCTTTGCCTTTGATGCGACCCCCGCCCAAAGCCAGGTGGGGATTTCCCTGCGCGCCGCGGAACGAAACTGGCGCCAAGGCCTTTCCTTGGGCTGGGACTTTTTGGCTTCCCTTCCTTCCGGCCGTTTTTCCCTCAAAGGCCCCGGTTTTTCCGCGGACCTCTCCTTTCAGCCCATTCCCTTTCGGGTCATCCGAGCCAAATGGGAAAGGATTTGGCGGGGGGAGAATTGGGCTGTCTCCCTACGGGGCGGTTTTTCCGGAAGCTTTGAGGATCTCCTTCTGCGCGGGTCCCTGGACCAAGAAGGGTGGTCGCTGGAAGGCGGCCTAAGGCTCGGTTTTCCCGGTCTTTTTCCCAAGCGTTTGGCCCTTTCCGCTTCCGGAAAGCTTGGCCCGGAATGGAGTTGGGCGGTCTTTGGCGAATTCGACTTCCTCTCCATGGATTTCGTGCAACTTGAGCTCAGCGTTTTCCATGTTTTCTCTGGGTGTTTGCGGGTGGGGTTGAGCCTTTATCTTACGGGCTTTCGCTTGAGCCTGGACGTTCCCGCTTTTCCCGAGGCCAAGGTTCAATTCGCCCCCCTCGACGAGGGCCTGCGCTTCTTTGGGCTATAATCCCAGCGTATGGGCGGGAAAGAGCGGATTCCGGATTGGCTTACGGCGAGTCGTCTTCTCATTGCCATCGCCATTTTAGCTCTTATTCCCGCGGGGCCGGAGGCCCTCGCCGCCGTGGCCGGGTTGCTCCTTTTGGGCTGGACCACGGATATCCTGGATGGCCGGCTCGCCCACCGCTTCGAGAAGGGCCAGACCTGGCTTGGCGACCACGATTTCCAGATCGACATGATCATGGTCCTCTCCTCCGCCATTTTTCTTACGGCCACCGGGCTCGTTCCCCTCTCCTTGGGCGTTCCTTATATGGTGACGGCGGTCCTGATCTCCCTTTACACCCTGCGGTTCCGGCATTTCCTCAAGTTCAAGTCCGTGACGATGCTTTTGGCTTTCCCTTGGGTCTTCACTCCCTTTGTGATCGCGCTTTTCCGGGAGCCCCTGGCCGCCTATGCCGGGCTGGTGTGGATGATCCTCGCCCTCCTTTTGGATTGGCGCCGGTTCCTCGGGGTTGTGGGCGACTTCCTTTCCGGCGCGCGGGCTTACCTTCGGCGCTAAAGAAGGCGGGGAAAAGGCCGGCCCAGGTGGGCGTAGGCCCGTTCCGTGGCCACCCGGCCCTGAGGGGTCTTTCGGATGAATCCCAGGGCGATGAGGTACGGCTCATAAAGCTCGGAGATCGTCTCGGGATCCTCGCCCAAGGCCGCGGAGAGGGTTTCCAATCCCACCGGCCCCCCATCGAACCGGTCGATCATCACCTCAAGGATTCGCCTATCGAGCTCATCCAGGCCTTCCTCATCGATCCCCAGCATGCGCAGGGTCTCCTGGGCTACCCCATGGGTGATCGTGGAAAGGCCCTGGACTTGGGCCACGTCCCGCGCGCGGCGGAGAAGTCGGAGGGCGATGCGTGGGGTTCCCCTTGCCCGCTGGGCCAATTCCCAGGCGGCCTCGGTTTCAATTCCTATTCCCAGCCTCTGCGCGGCCCGCACGAGGATTTCCGCGAGCTCCTCCGGCCGATAAAAATCCAGGCGGAACACCACCTCGAACCGGTCCCGAAGGGGTGTGGTGAGAAGCCCTTCCCGGGTGGTGGCCCCGATCAGGGTGAAGGGAGCGAGGGGAAGCTCGATACAGCGGGCATGCGGCCCTTCCCCCAAAACGATGGGGAGCTTCCAGTCCTCCATCGCCGGGTAAAGGATTTCCTCCACCTGGGGCCGTAGCCGGTGGATTTCGTCCACAAAAAGGATGTCGCCGGGTGAAAGGTGGGTGAGGATGGCGGCAAGATCGCCGGGCCTTTCCAGGGCCGGCCCCGACGAAACCTTGATTTTCACCCCCATTTCGTGGGCAATGATGTGGGCCAAGGTGGTTTTCCCAAGACCTGGTGGGGAAAGGAGGAGCACGTGATCCAGGGGTTCTCCCCGGGCTTTGGCGGCCTGGATGTAGACCCTAAGCCGCTCCTTCACCTTCTTTTGGCCCACGAATTCCTCGAGGGTCCTTGGCCGCAAGGTACGGAGCTGGGGTTCGCTGAGCTCCGCCCGGGGATCCAGCCAACGGTTCGGCATGGCCCAAGCATTGTAGCCCAAAGGAGCTCGCGCCATCCAGTTTGTCTTCGTTTTCCTTCGCCCCTAAAATGGAAACGATGCTCGTTTTGCTTTTGGGCCTTGCGGGTCTTGCGTTTTCCGCTTTGGGCGGGCTTCCCGAGGTCTTGGCCTTCGACTGGTCGCCGGACGGAAGCCAGTTCCTTTTGGTTTCCGGGGGCTCGATCTACCTCTCTTCGGATCCCAACCTCCAGGATCTTTCCCCCCTCTATGCGGGCCTGCACGCGGAATATCTGAGATTTGCGACCCCGGAGTGGTTCGTTTTCTCCGGGCCTTGGGAGGATGGGTTTGCCCTGTGGCGGGGATTCGTTTCGGGAAAGGAACCGGAGCTTCTCTATCGTGCCCCTCAGCCGATCCTTTGGCCTACGGTTTCCGCGGACGGCACCAAGGTCGCGTTCGTTTTGGGGTTGGAGAGCATCGTGGTTCTGGACCTGGTGGAGGAGAAGGCCCAGGTTGTGGTGGGCGGAGCGTGGCCCAAGGCCGGCCCGGAGTTCACCCCGAACGGCTGGGCCCTTCTCTTCTGCGGCCTTTGGCCTCCGGAGGGCGGGGGAAGCTGGGAGCTCTTTTATTTCGATCTTCGCTCGCGGGATCTCATTCAGCTCACTTCCGATGAGTTTTTCGACTGGTGCCCTCGCATTTCCCCCGATGGAACTTGGATTGCTTTTGTCTCCAATCGAGGCGGTTCCGCCGATATTTGGATCCTTTCCCTCCTTGGCGGGCCGGCCTTTCCCCTCACCCAGGATCCCTGGCTCGATGCCTTCCCCGCCTGGGCTCCCGATGGAACCCAGGTGGGGTATCTTTCCTTCCGGCCCGAGGGCTGGGTTTTCCTCCGCGCCGGCGCCTACTGACGTGGAGCGCCTCATCGCCGTAGGCCGCTTCGACGGCGTCCATTTGGGTCACCGCCATCTCCTCTCTTTGGCGAAGGAATTCGCGCGCAAACGGGGTTGGACGGTTTTGGCCTACACCTTTCCTCCCGCTCCTCCTGCCCTCCTTCCCCTGGATGCGAAGATCCGCCTTCTTAGGGAGCTCGCGGACGAGGTGGAAGTGGTGCCCTGGGAGAGGGTGAAGGGCCTTTCCCCAGAGGAATTTTTGGCCAAAGAGGTGAAGGAGAGGCTTTGTGGGCGGGCGATTTGGATGGGGCCGGACCACCGCTTTGGCCGGGACCGCGCGGGCACGCCGGAACTCGCCCAAAAATTAGGGGCCGCTTTGGGCCTAGAGGTTCACGTGGTCCCTCCCTTTCGGGTGGGTGAAGAAGTGGTGAGTTCCCGGCGGATTCGGGAGCTTCTTTCCGCCGGGGAGGTGGAGCGGGCCGGTGAGCTTCTAGGCCGGCCGCCGACCCTCTTCGGCGAGGTCGTCCCCGGCCTCGGCTTGGCCCGAACCCTTGGGTTCCCCACCCTCAACCTCTCCCTCGATCCCCTCCTTCTTCGGCCGAGGGAGGGGGTGTATTTGGGCTGGGCGTTTTGGGAGGGAGGAAACGCTCCAGGGCTTTTCTACCACGGAAAGCGGCCCACCTTCCCTGGGCTTCCGCCCTCCTCCGAGGTCCACCTTTTTTCCTCCCCGCCCGCATCTCCGCCCCGATTTCTCGAGGTCCATCTTTTGCGGTTCCTCCGGCCGGATACGCAATTCCCCTCAAAAGAGGCGTTGGTAAGACAAATCCAGGCGGATGCAGAGGCGGCAAAGGAAGCGTTGCGGGAAATCTCTCCGCCGCGGCCGATCCTGCTTGGGATATAATGCGTCCGTGTACGTCTTGGCCATCGAAAGTTCTGGCCCCGTCGGTGGGGTAGGGCTTCTTGGACCTGAGGAATCCTTTGAGATCTCCGTTCCCCTTGGTTCTGGCCGAGGGGAGGTTCTTCCCGAACTCATTCGCGACCTCCTTTCGCGGGCGAAAATCGGTTGGGAGAAAGTTTCTCTCATCGCTGTGGATATCGGGCCGGGATCGTTCACCGGGCTCCGCATCGGCCTCAGTTTGGCCAAGGCCTTGGCCCAAGTTCATGGGATCCCCCTGGTGGCCGTGCGCCAGACGGAGGCCGTGGGTTTTCCTTTAGCGGAAATCTGGCCGGGCCGGGTTTGCGTCTGGATCCATGATCGCCGCGAATTCCTGTACATGGCCTGGGTGGACCGGGAAAGGGCCGGAGCGGAAAGCGTTTATTCCTTCTCCGAGGCCCTGGCAAAAGTGCGGGAGCGCAGCGGCGTCCTCCTCGCCGGAACGGGGGCGCTGCGCTTCGCCTCGGAGCTCCAAGCGGAGGCAAGCGAGGTCATCCTCGCCCCTTCGGCCTTTTCCTACCCGAGGCCTTCTGTGGTAGCGGAAATTGGGCGTGCCCGTTATACTCGCGAAGGACCGGTAGATCTTTTCGCGTTGGAACCGCATTACGTGCATAAGGAGGGCGAGCATGGCTAGGGTTTGTGCGATCTGTGGCCGCGGCCCAAACTACGGAAGGAGCGTCTCCCACTCGGGAAAGCGCAGCCCCAAGGTACGTTCTCCCAACCTCCAGCGGGTCCATGCCATCGTGAACGGCGTGCGGCGAACGATCCGGGTTTGTACCCGGTGCCTTAAGGCCGGAAAGGTCCAAAAGGCCTGAGGCAAAAAGGAGGTGATGGCCCGGGAGAAAACGGCTTTCCAAAAGATCCGCAAATTTTAAAAGGAGGTGGCTGTGCGCAAGTTTTTCTTGGTTTTTGCGGCGTTGGGCTTTGTGGCGGCGGCGCAGGTCCTCAATATCGGAATTTTTGAGGACCTGACCACCACGAACATCTGGGCCCGGATCGGCCCGGATGCCACGGTGTGGAACACCTACGTTTTGGGCGGCTCGCATGGCGCCCTTTACGGCTCCGTCGCGCCCACTTGGACTTGGCTCCCCTCTTTGGCCGATGGTTTCCCAAGCGAGTTCGTGGAAGAGAACGGGAAGTGGGTAGCCACCGTAAAGATTCGCAAAGGCATCACCTGGACCGACGGCACCCCCCTCACCGCCGATGACGTGGTGTTCACGTTCAACGTGCTCCTCACCGAAGTGGGCGGGCAGAGGATGGCGATCGCTCTCGGTGGGAACTGGCCGAGCTATTGTCCGGACACCCTTTTGGCCGTGGAGAAGGTGGACGATTACACCGTGAAGTTCGTGTACGCGGAGGAGCCCGGGCTTGGCGAGTGGACGTTCGGTGCCCTCGGTTGCCCCATCGTTCAGAAGGCCTATTGGGAGCCGAAGTTCCAGGCGGCCCTTCAGACCGATGACCCCGCGGCTTCCCTCCTCGCGGTGGTTCCCGAGGGCGAGCCCATCCTCGGCGGGTATCGGCTCGTGCGCTGGGAGCCCGGCGCTTTCGCCCAAGTGGACAAGAACCCCACCTACTACGCCACCGGCGAGAGCCTGACCCTTTATGAGGGCGGCGGTGCAGTCATCGATAACCCCAGGTTGGGTTACCACTTCGAGGCCTACGGTGGGGCCACGGGCCCTGTGCTCCACGAGCTTGTGGAGGGTCCGTATGTGGACTCCATCATTTACCCGATCTACCTCAACCAGGATGCCGCTGTTTTGGCTCTCCAGAAGGGCGAAATCGCCATGTTCCTGAACCCCCTGGGCTTGGCGAAAGGATTTGAGGACCGGCTCAAGGCCACGCCCGGCGTGACGATCATTTCCAACCCGCCTTGGGGCTTCCGGTATCTCGCGTTCAACATGCGGCGCGAGCCCATGAGCTACAAGGCCTTCCGCGTGGCGGTAGCTACCCTCATCGACCGGGAATACGTGGCCGAAAGCGTCTTCCAGGGCATCATCACCCCCATGTACTCCGCGGTTCCCGAGTCCAACCCGTTCTGGCATAACCCGGACGTGAAGATCTATGGCAAGGGCCTCACCCATGCCCAGAGGGTGGAAGAGGCCGTGCGGATCCTCAAGGAGGCCGGCTTCTCCTGGGATGCCGAGCCCAAGGTGATTAACCCCGGAACCCGCAACGAGGCCGTGGTAGGGGTTCTCCCCGATGGGACTCAGGTTCCCGCTCCGAAGGGGTTCAAGCTTCCCGATGGCCGCTACTGTCCGGAGATCGAGCTTTTGGCGCCCTCCGCCGGCTACGACCCGCTCCGGGCCACTTTCGCCCTCTACATCGAGCAGTGGATGAAGGAGCTGGCCATCCCCGTGAAGGCCAACCTCACCGGGTTCAACGTGATCGTGAACAAGGTCTGGGCTCCCGATGGCTTCAACTTCGACATGTACATCCTGGGTTGGTCCTTGGGTAACCCGGCTTTCCCCGATTACCTCTACTACTTCTGGCACTCCTCCCAGGACGTTCCCGATGGGTTCAACACTCCGGGCTATCGGAACCCCGAGTACGACGCCCTGGCCGAGGCTTTCCTTAAGGCCAAGAGCGTGGAGGAGGCCCGGCCCTTGGTGTTCAAGATGCAGGAGATGCTCGCTGAGGATGTGCCCTACGTGATCCTCTTCGATACGCCCATCAAGGAGGCCTATCGCGCGGACGAGATCGAGTTCCCCTACACCGAGGTCCTGGGCGGTATCCAATTCGTGTGGCCGCTTACCACGGTCAAGGCCCTGAAGTAGGAAGGAAAAGGGCGGGACACGGGGGGTGGTTTCGCGCCACCCCCCTTTTGTCCTAAGGGGGCTTTCCCATGCTGCGCTACATCGGCTGGCGAATCGCGCAAATCTTCGTCACGTTTTTCCTTTTCCTTACGATGGTTTTCCTCATTTTCCAGGCCATGCCCGGCGATTACACCAAGCAATTCATCATGAACCCCAAAATTCCGCCGGAGGCGCGCCAGGCCCTCGCCGAGCGCCTGGGCCTCACCGGTAGCGTTTGGGACCAGTACCTACATTACGTGCGCAACGTCTTTACCGGGAATCTGGGGATCTCCTTTCAGCACTACCCCCGCGAGGTTTGGGATGTGATCAAGGAAAGGCTTCCCCGGACAGCCGTCCTCTTCTTGGTGGCCGATCTTCTCGCCTTCGCTTTGGGTTACCCGCTTGGGAAATACATCGCCTGGCGGCGGGGCCGGATCTCCGACTACGTGGTCACCGTGACCGGCGTCCTCTTTTATACCATCTTCACCCCCCTTTTGGCCATCATCCTCCTTTTCGTCTTTTCCAACGTGCTGGGCTGGTTCCGAAGCGGCGGCTTCCTCACCCCTTCCCTTTGGCTTAGGCCGCCGGTTTCGCCCCAAACCGTTTTCCTCCTCCTCACCGCCACGATTTGTGGGCTCCTTGGGCTTTGGGCGGGAAGCTACTTCTTGACCCGTCGGATCGGGCACCCGCGGCCGAGAGCCTGGGCCCGCCGCGGCCTTGTCGCCCTCGGCCTCGGATTGGCGGGGATCGCCTGGGGGTACTCGGGCATCGGAAGCTACGCTTGGGACATCGTTTGGCACATGTTCCTTCCCGTTTTGGCGGTGACCCTCATCTCCTTTGGCGGAACGATGCTCCTCATGCGGGACTCCATGCTGGAGGTGATCCGCGAGGACTACATCACCACGGCGAAGGCCAAAGGTCTTCCGGAGAAAGTCATTCGCGACAAGCACGCGGCGCGGACCGCCCTCCTTCCCACGATCACCAACTTCACCATTGGGCTTGGGTTCATCGTGTCCGGCGGGATTGTCACGGAAACCATGTTCTCTTGGAAAGGCATGGGGCTTACTTATCTTGAGGCCGTCCTCCAGCAGGACTTCCCCCTGGCCATGGGATGCCTCACGTTTACGGGCATTTTGGTCCTCCTTTTGCACCTCGTGGTGGACGTCCTCTATGCCTTTTTGGATCCGCGGATTTCCTACTAGGAGGCCGCGATGTTGATCTCCGAAAAGGTGAAAATTGAGCCCCTCTGGAAGATAAGGCTACGGCTTGCCATCCGAAGTTTGCGCCGTAACTGGGCCCTGTTTTGGGAGTCGCGGATTGGCCCGCTGGGGCTTGGGATCATCCTCTTCTTCGTGCTCCTCATGATCGCCCATCCCATCCTCATGGCCACCGTTTGGGATCCCCGCGTCTACGACCCCATTGTGGGCTTCGATCGAGCTTTGGTGGGCCGGCATCCCGCCCCTCCGTCCTGGGCCCACCCTCTGGGCACCGATCCCATCGGCCGCGACGTCCTCTCCCAGCTCATGTGGTCCACCCGCTCGGAGTTCGCCTTGGGCGTGACCTCCGCGCTAATCACGGTGGTCATCGGCACCCTCATCGGCGCGATCTGCGCCTATTTTGGGGGTGTCATCGACACGATTTTCATGCGCTTGGCTGACCTGGTCATGCTCTTTCCCTTCATCGCTCTCCTCATGGTCCTGCGGAGCGTCATCCACCTCGATCTTTGGCGGTTGGCTTTGGTGATGGGCATCCTCTCCGGTTTCGGGGGGATCACGATCACCCTTAAAGCCCAGGCCCTTACGGTGAAGGTGAAGCCGTATATCGAGGCGGCAAAGGTTGCGGGCGGAAGCGCCTTCCACATCATCCGCCATCACATCATCCCCAACATCATGCCCCTCTCCTTCCTCTACATGATGTTCAACGTGACGGGCGCGGTGTTCACCGAGGCCGTGCTTTCCTATTTTGGGCTTTTGGACATCCGCATGAGCTGGGGGATCATGATCCACACCGCGGAATCCGCGGGCTACCTTGGCGCTTTCGGCCAGTATTGGTGGCTTTGGGCTCCTCCCGGCGCGGCCATCACCCTCCTTTGTTTCGCCTTCTACCTTGTGGGCCGCGGACTGGACACGGTGGTAAACCCAAGGCTTCGCAAGAGGTGATCCTATGCCCCTTTTGGACGTGAAAAACCTTACGATGCATTACACGACGAAGATGGGCGATGTCCACGCGGTGGACGATGTTTCCTTTGCCATCGAGCCCGGCGAAGCCATCGGGCTTGTGGGCGAGTCCGGGTGCGGGAAAACCTCTATCGCCCTCACCCTCCTTCGCCTTTTACCGGACAACGCGAAGTTCCTGGGAGGGAGTGTCCTCTTTGAGGGCGTGGACATCGTTCGCATTCCCGAGGAGGAAATGAGAAAAATTCGGTGGCGGGGGATTTCCATGATTTTCCAGGCGGCCATGAACTCCCTAAACCCCGTCTACCGCGTGGGCGACCAGATCATCGAGGCGATACAAACCCATTTTCCCATCGATTACCAAGCCGCCCGGCGCCGCGTGGCCGAGCTCTTCGACCTCGTAGGCCTTGCTCCGGAGCTCATGGATCGCTATCCCCACGAATATTCCGGCGGCATGAAGCAGCGGGCCGTCATCGCCATGGCTTTGGCCTGTGCCCCAAAGCTCGTGATCGCCGATGAGCCAACTACCGCCTTGGACGTGATCGTTCAGGACCGCATCCTCCGCCGCATCGATGAGGTCCGAAAAGAGCTGAACATGGCTATGCTCTACATCTCCCATGACATCGCCGTCATTGCCGAAGTCTCCCAGCGGATCGGCGTGATGTATGCGGGAAACCTCGTGGAATTTGCGGATACCGTGACGATTTTCAAAAATCCCGCCCATCCTTACACCATCGCCCTCATGTCCGCGTTCCCCTCCATCAAGGGCGAGAAGAGGAAGCTCCAGGGGCTTCCGGGTGAGCCGCCGGATCTTCTCCGGCCTCCCTCAGGTTGCCGCTTCCACCCCCGCTGCCCCTACGCCACCGCCGTGTGCACGGAAAGCCCGCCGGAGTACCGGGAAATCCAGCCTCAGCACTACGTGGCCTGTTGGCATCCCCACCTTGGGAGGTCCTGATGGCGGAAATCCTGAAGCTCGTGGAGGTTCGGAAGCTCTACCCCGTGAAACGACGGGTTTTCTCCCTGAGGGTGCGGGACTTCGTCCACGCCGTGGATGGGGTGAGTTTTTCCGTGGACAAAGGGGAGATCTTTGGTCTCGTTGGGGAAAGCGGGTGCGGGAAAACCACGACCGGAAAACTCATCGTAAAGCTCGTGGATCCCACTTCCGGCCAGATTTTCCTCAATGGGCAAAACGTCGTTTTGATCCGAAGAGGAAAGCCTCTCCAGGACTTCCGGCGCGCGGTGCAGATGATCTTCCAGGATCCCTACGAATCCCTGAACCCCAGGTTCACCATCTTCGACACGGTGGCGGAACCCCTCATGATCCATGGGGTTCGCTCCCTAAGCGAGCGGGAAGCGTTGGTGGCGGAGATTTTGGCCCAGGTGGGGCTTACCCCTCCGGAGACCTTCATGTTCCGCTATCCCCACGAGCTTTCCGGCGGACAGCGCCAGCGGGTCGCCATCGCCAGGGCCATGGTGATCCGCCCGAAATTCGTGGTGGCGGATGAGCCCACCTCGATGCTCGACGTCTCCATCCGCGCGGGGATCATGGACCTTCTCCTCAACTTGCGGGCGGAGCTGGGGATCAGCTACCTTTACATCACCCACGATCTTGCGGTGGCCCGCTACATGTGCGATCGTTTGGCCGTGATGTATTTGGGGAAAATCGTGGAGCTAGGGCCCACGGAGGAAGTGATTCAAAATCCGTTGCATCCCTATACCCAGGCCCTCCTCGCGGCGGTTCCCGTTCCCGACCCCACCTATAAGCGCGAGCCGCCGAATATCAAGGGCGATGTGGCCGCGCCCATCAATCCTCCACCGGAGTGCCGTTTCCTTCCCCGCTGTCCCAAAGCTCAAGAGATTTGTGCCCACTCCCCTCACCCTCCTTTGGAGGACGCGGGCGGCGGCCATTTCGTGGCCTGCTATCTTGCGGGGACATGGAAAAATACCGCGTAGGTGACCTCGTTTGGGCCAAGGTTTTGGAGCTCCTTCCCAACGGCGCCCTCCTCCAATTGGACGAAGAGACCTCGGGTTTTTTGCACCTTTCGGAAATTGGGGAGGGGGTGAGCGGCGCGGAGGAAAAACTTGCGGAGGGGATGGAAGTTTTGGTGAAGGTGATCGGGACGGATCATTTTGGCCGGCCGCTTTTGTCCCTGCGGCGGGTTACGGAGGCCGACCGGGAAGCCGCGGAATTTCACCGCGAGGCCTTGGAATTCCGCTCCCTTCTTTCCCGCCGGCCTTTGAGCGCGGAGGAAGGGGGCAAACCCGAGGACCGCCTGGAATGGCGGCTTGCCCGGTGGCTGGCGGAGGCCGAGGCTTCCCTCACCACCCTGCGGCGCCGCCGGAACGAACGCCTTTCCCGCGGCCTTGGCGACTGAAAGGAAGCCTATGCCCAAAGGGCTCGTGATCATCGATAAGGAGAGGTGCAAGGGATGTGGGCTTTGTGTGGCCACTTGTCCGTTTGGGGTCTTGGCCCTAACTTCTGAACTCAACCGCTACGGGTATAACGTGGCCGCTCCCGCTGCGCCGGAAAAGTGCACGGGATGCGCCATGTGCGCGCAGATGTGCCCGGATGCAGCCATTGAGGTTTATCGCGAGCAGCCGGTAAAGGAGGGCGTATGAGGGTTCTCATGCGCGGGAACGAGGCCATGGCCGAGGCAGCGATCCGCGCCGGATGTCGCTGCTATTTTTGCTATCCCATCACGCCTCAAGGGGAGCTTGTGGAGTACATGGCCCGGCACCTTCCCCGCCACGGCGGGGTTTTCCTCCAGGCGGAAAGCGAGGTGGCTGCCATCAACATGGTTTACGGTGCCTCGGCCGCGGGCGTGCGCACCATGACCTCCTCCTCCTCGCCGGGGATCTCCCTCAAGATGGAAGGGATCTCGTACCTTGCGGGAGCCCGACTTCCCGCGGTGATCGTGAACGTGATGCGCGCTGGCCCAGGGCTTGGAAATATTGCCCCGGCTCAAGGGGATTATTTCCAGGCCACGAAAGGCGGTGGCCATGGCGACTATCGCCTCATCGTTCTCGCTCCCTCCACCGTTCAAGAGGCCGCGGAGTTGATCATGCTTGCTTTTGACCTCTCCGATCGCTACCGCGTTCCCGCCATGATCCTTGCCGATGGAATGCTCGGGCAAATGATGGAACCTGTTGAGCTTCCTGAACCCATCCCGCCGGAGAAAATCCCCCCTAAACCCTGGGCGTTGACCGGGGCCAAAGGCCGGCCGCCCAACGTGGTCTCGAGCTTTGATCTTGATCCCTACCGGTTCCGGGAAATTTTGCGCGGCCTTTGGGAGATCTACCGGGAAATCCAAAAAAACGAGGTGCGCTACGAGGAGTACGAAACCGAGGATGCGGAGCTCGTGCTTGTGGCCTACGGGACGATGGGAAGGATCTGCCGCACGGTGGTGAGGCGGGCGCGGAAAGAGGGCCTGCGGATTGGGCTCTTCCGCCCCATCACCCTTTGGCCCTTCCCCTATGAACCGCTGCGAAACCTTTCCGAGCGCGTTCCGGTCCTTCTTACTGTGGAGCTTTCCGCGGGGCAGATGTGGGAGGACGTGCGGCTTGCGGTGGAAGGCCGGGCCCAAACCCCGTTCTACGGGGAACTTGGCGGGGTTGTGCCTACTCCCGACGAGATTTTAAGCGAGGTGAAAAAGTATGTCCGTGGTTAAGACGGAGGTGCCGGCGGGTTTCGTTCCGGTCTATACCCGACCCAAATCCCTCTCGGAAGCGCGCTTCACCTACTGCCCAGGCTGCCATCACGGGATCATCACCCGGCTTGTGGCCGAGGCCATCGATGAGCTCGGGATTCAGGAGCGGACTGTGGGGATTGCGCCTGTGGGCTGCGCCGTTTTCCTTTATGAATTTTTCCGCTGCGATTTTGCCCAGGCTGCCCACGGCCGGGCCTGCGCCGTAGCCACAGGGATCAAGCGCGCGAATCCCAACCTCATCGTTTTCACCTATCAGGGCGACGGCGACCTTGCCGCCATCGGCACTGCAGAGACCGTCCATGCGGCCAACCGCGGGGAGAACATCACCGTGATCTTCGTGAATAACCAAATCTACGGGATGACCGGTGGGGAAATGGCGCCGACCACGCTTCCGGGGATGCGCACCGTGACCACGCCCGAGGGCCGGGATGTGCGCACTACAGGCTATCCTCTGCGCATGTCCGAGATGCTCGCCCAGCTTGAGGCCCCTTCTTATATTACCCGCCAGGCCGTTTTTGACGTGCGGCACGTGCAGATGGCCCGGAAAGCCATTATCAAAGCGTTCCGGAACCAGATCGAGGGGAAAGGTTTTTCCCTTGTGGAAATCGTGGCTGCCTGCCCCACGAACCTCCGGATGAGCCCCGCGGAGGCGAGCAAGTGGGTGGTCGAGCAGGCCCTCAAATATTTCCCGCTTGGGGACCTCAAAGTCCGGGACTAAGGGGGAGGTATGGAAATCGGCGTGGTGTTTGCGGGTTTCGGCGGGCAAGGGATCCTTTTGGCGGGAAAGGTCTTGGCCCGGGCGGCGATGGAGAAAGGTTTTGAGGTGACCTGGCTTCCCAGCTACGGCCCGGAGATGCGCGGCGGAACCGCAAATTGCACGGTGGTCATCGCCGATGAGCCCGTGGGCTCGCCCATCGTGGATTCCCCCCAAATCCTTGTGGCCATGAACGGCCCCTCCTTGGAGCGGTTTGGGCCCAAAGTGGCCAAGGGTGGGACGATCGTGGTGAACACCTCCTTGGTTTCCCAAATCGAAGAGAGGCCTAGTGTGCGGATCGTTCGGCTTCCCATGAACGAGATCGCCCAGGAGCTTGGGGAGCCGCGCTGTGCGAACATGGTGGGGCTCGGCGCCGTGATCAAAGCTTTGGGGCTCTTCCCCTTGGATGCCGTGGCCCTGGCCATGGAGGAGGAGCTGGGCGCCCGTGGTCGGGAGAAGCTCGTGGCCATCAACAAAGAGGCCCTTCTTCGTGGCTACACTTTGGCCGCGCAGGCCCTTTGAGCCCATCGTTTTCTCTTGACGCTATCCTCTTTTGGTGCTAAAGTGCAGTGCATCCCGTAAAAAGGAGGTGATGAAGAGGGGGAAAGTTTAAATCTTGGCGATACGGAGCGTTTCAGGGGTTTAGGTGGGTGACGAAAGGAGGCAATGTATGAAAAAGGCGTTTCTTTTAGTGGTTTTGGGCTTGTTGGCTTTCCCCGCGATTTCCGCTTGGACGGCCTCCGATCTTGAGCGCATGGCCACAAAAGATGTGATTCCCGAAATCCGGCTTGCTGCGGGTTATGCCCTTGTCAACTATTATGCTGCTACAAAATCGGAGGCGGACCTTCTGAAACTCGCGGAAAGCGGGGCTACGGAGGCCGTGAGGCTCGCGGCGTCGCTCGCCCTTTCTCAGAAGTGGGTGGGCGCAGGGAAAACCCGCGATGAGCTTTTGTCCATTCTTACGGAGGGGAAGACCCCGGAGGTGCGGGCAGCAGCGGTTCCTGCGTTCATGGAAGCGATTGTGACCGATAAAGCCGACGCCCTTTTGGAGCTTGCGAAAACCGGAGCCACCGAGGAGCTGCAGTACGCGGCGGGAAAGGCCTATCTCCAAAAGATTCGGGCTAAACTGAACAAGGATACCCTTGAATCCATCTGCGGGGATGAGGCGCTTCCCGCGGGCTATCGCAAGGCGGCCGCTGAAGTCTTGGCCGGCTATTACCTCTTCCCCGCAACCACCGCCCTTTCCAAGGCCCAGCTCGAGGAAAAAGCTTTGAAGGACGTTAATCCCTTTGTGCGTTACGCCGCAGCCTATGCGCTTGTGAACTTCTTGGCCGAAGAGTCGGCGGATGCGCTCTACAAGAAGTTGGTTTCCCTCTTCCTTGCGCCGGGGGTGAGCGCGGAGTACCGCTGGGCTTACGCCCGCGCATTGGGCCTGAAGTGGGCTGCAGGCCTGTAAAAACTTTTTGAGGAGGTGCAGGGATGAAGAAGTTCGGTGCGGCGTTTGCGGTTCTCGCGTTTTTCGTGGGCTTCGCCTTGGCCCAGGAATACAAGGTCGTTCCCCTTGGTCAGGGCGAGTGGAAAGATTTCACCATCGGCAAATACGGCGGCTACCTGGTCGTGGGCTCCCTGGATAACCCCAAGACCTTCAACCACCACATCGCCCAGGAGACCTCCTCCACGGATGTCACGGGAATGCTCCACGCTGGCCTTACCGAGGTGAACCCCATCACGGACATGGTCGAGCCCGGCCTTGCTAAGTCCTGGGAAATCTCCGAGGACGGGATGGTCATCACCTTCCACCTCCGCCAGGGTCTCCAGTGGTCCGACGGCCATCCGTTCACCGCTGACGACGTGGTGTTCACGTTCAACGGCGTCATCTTCAACGAGGATGTGCGCACGGACTACCGCGACGTCCTCCTTGTGGAGGGGAAGCTCCCCACCTGCGAAAAAGTGGATGACTACACAGTGCGCTTCACCCTTGCTGCGCCTTTCCGGCCCTTCCTCCGCGAGATCGGCGGGGCCATTTACCCGGCCCATAAGCTCCAGCACCTCTCCCGGGTGTACAACCCCGATGCCGATCCGGAGGCCCTGAACTCCGTGTGGGGCGTGGACACTCCTCCTGAGGAAATCGTGGGGATGGGGCCGTTCAAGCTCAAGCAGTTCATCCCCGACCAGCTCGTGGTTATCGAGCGCAACCCCTACTACTGGAAGGTTGATCCTCAGGGCAATCGGCTCCCCTATCTCGACGGGGTTAAGTACGTGATCGCTTTCTCCTTGGACACCATCATGCTCAAGTTCCGCAACGGTGAGCTTGACGTGTATGCTCCGCGGCCGGAAGACATCGCTACCTTGAAGGCGGAGGCAGCTCAAAAGGGCATTAAGATCCTCATCGACCCGACGAAGCCGCTCTTTGGAACCACCTGGATTGCCTTCAACCAGGACTGCCCCAACGAGAAGCTCCGGGAGTACTTCCGGATGGTGGAGTTCCGCCGGGCCATGTCCCACCTTGTAGATCGGCAGACGATCATCAACAACGTCTACCTTGGCCTGGGTGTGCCGCAGTGGAGCCCGGTTTCCATGCTCTCGCCGTTCTACTATCCGGATGTGCCTAAGTACGACTACGATCCCGAGGCCGCGGCGAAGCTCCTTGATCAGATCGGCCTCATTGATCGCAACGGCGACGGCTGGCGCGACTTCCCCGATGGCACGACTTTCGAGTTCGAGCTCAACACCAACGCCGGGAACACCATCCGCGAGCAGACCTGCCAGATCTTCGTTGCCGACTGCGCCAAAGTCGGGATCAAGGTGAACTTTAACCCCATCAACTTCAACGCCCTGGTGACGAAGCTCCTCGGCGGCCAATACGAGGCTTGTCTCCTGGGTCTCACCGGCTCCTCCGAGCCCCACGGCGGCGCGAACGTGGAGCGCTCCTGCGGCGGCTTGCACTTCTGGAAGTACTCGGACTGCGAGGATCCCACACCGGTGGCTAAGCGCATCGACGAGCTCTTTGACCTTGGTGTCAAGACTTACGACTTCAACGAGGCCTACGAGTACTACAAGGAGTACCAGATCCTCGCGGCGGAGAACCTCTTCCTCATCTACACGGTGAACATGCTTTACCGCTATGCCTACTACGAGAACCTCCAGAACACCGCGGGATTCAGCCCGCTTGCCGGCGCCCTTGGCTTTGCCGAGGTGCTGTGGAAGAAGAACCCGAACATGGTGGGTAACCGCGTCATCGGATAGGAGAAAGGAACGAGGGGGCGGTCCTTGAGACCGCCCCCTTTCTTTTTTATACTCTTTCGCCCATGCTTGGCTACATCGCGCGGCGAATTCTCTACATGATCCCTGTGCTTTTCATTATTTCCATCATCAGCTTTTTTGTTTTGCAACTCATGCCCGGAAACTTCACGACAGCTTTTAAACTCAACCCGCGTTTCAGCAAAGAGGAAATCGCTCGTCTTGAGGCGCGTTATGGTCTTGACAAACCCGCATACATTCGCTATTGGAAGTGGATCACAGGGATCATAACCCGCGGGGATTTCGGGTACTCCATGGAAACCCAGCAGCCTGCGTTTGATGCTCTTTTTAGGGGCCGATTGGGCTGGACCCTCCTCATTTCCTTTGGCACCCTGATTTTCACATGGCTTATTGCGATCCCCATTGGCGTTTTTTCTGCAGTTCGCCAATATTCGGTGGCCGATTATGTCCTCACCTTCTTTGGCTTTATTGGCGTTTCCATTCCCAACTTCTTTTTTGCTCTGGTAGTGCTTTGGTTCCTCGTCTCCGTATTGAAGGTGGGCGAGCGCGGCCTGGGTATTGGCGGGCTCTTCGATGTGCAGTATGTCAACGCTCCCTGGAGCTGGGCAAAATTCGTGAATTTCATGTGGCACCTTCTTCCTGTGCTCGTGGTGGTGGGGCTTGCGGGAACCGCTGGACTGATTCGGTACATGCGCGGCCAGCTCCTCGATACCTTGGGTCAGCAATATGTCCTTACCGCCCGCGCTAAAGGTCTTCGGGAGAGGATCGTGATTTGGAAGCACGCGGTTCGGAATGCCATTAACCCCCTCATCACGATGCTTGGCATGTCCCTTCCCGATCTTTTCTCGGGCGCATTTTTTGCGGCGATCATCATGGGCCTTCCCACCGTAGAGCGCGCGTTTTGGAATGCCCTGCAGCGCCAGGATGAATACGTGGTCATGTCTGGCCTCCTCTTTTTTGCCTTTCTTTTGCAGGTAGGAAATCTTTTGGGCGATATCATGCTCGCCTGGGTGGATCCGAGGATTCGATATGACTGAAAAAACGGAGCAGGTTCAGGTTGGAGAAAAGGGCGTAAGCCAGTGGCAGCTCGCTTGGCGGCGCTTTCGGCGGCACAAAGTGGGTCGCGCCGGGGCTGTAATCGTTGGTCTTTTCTTTTTTATGCTCATCTTTGCCGAGTTCCTCAGCCCTTATCCGCATACCCAGCAGTTTCGCGATGCCACCTACGCTCCCCCCACAAAAATCCACTTTTTCGACGAAAATGGGCGCCTGACGCGGCCTTTCGTCTACGGTTTAACCCGGGCCCTCAACACGGAGCTTTGGCGCTGGGAATACCAGGAGGATCAGTCGCGCAAGTATCCGATTCGCTTTTTCGTTCGCGGCTTTCCCTATAAACTTTTTGGCCTTATCCCCACCGATATCCACCTTTTTGGCGTGGAAGGGGATGGAAAAATTTTCCTTTTCGGAACCGATGAAATGGGGCGGGATCTCTTTTCCCGCGTGATGATGGGGACCCGCGTTTCCCTTGTCATCGGCCCCTTTGTTCAAGCGATCTCGTTGCCCATCGCCCTTTTGCTTGGAGGCGTTTCCGGATTCTACGGTGGGGGAGTGGACATGTTCCTCCAGCGGGTCTTTGAGATCATCATGTCCATCCCCACTTTGCCCCTTTGGCTTGCCCTGGGACTTGCGCTTCCCAAGGGGCTTTCTCCGACCATGCGTTTCTTTGGGCTTGCGGGGATCATGGCGTTGATCGGCTGGGCCGGCCGGGCCCGGGTCATCCGCGGCGTAGTTTTGGCCATCCGCTCTATGGATTTCACCGAGGCTGCCCGCGCCGTGGGCGCAAACGACCTTCGCATCATCCTCCGCCACATCGTTCCCAACTTGGCCTCCTACATCATCGTGAGCGTGACCTTGGGCATCCCCGGTGCCATCATTGGGGAAAGCGGCCTTTCCTTTCTCGGAATCGGGATCAACGAGCCCATGGTGAGCTGGGGCCTTCTCCTCTCCAAGGCCAATAACGCCGCCACCATTCAGAGCTATCCCTGGCTCCTGATCCCCGGGGTTTTCATCACTGTTGCCGTTTTGGCCTTCAACTTCTTGGGCGACGCTCTGCGGGACGCGTTCGACCCCTTTAGGGTCGTTTAACCCAGTTTTTCAGGTCTTCTTCCAAGGCGTAAAAAGAGCGGGAAAACGCGAGCTCAGAAGCGCGGAAGATGCTCGCTCCTTCATAAAGGGATTCCCAGAATTTGCGTAGCCCGGCAACGCCAAACTTTTCCCAAAGAAACGTCACAAATGCGCCCGCCTCGGCCTCCGCGAGCTCCTGCGGATATACGCCGAAGAGGTTCTGGGTGAGGGAGACCCAACGACCGGCCTCCAGGAGCGCCCTGGCCTCCGCGCGGAAATCCCTTTCCGGATAAACCAGGCGAAGGATCAGCCCCTCCACCAAAGTTTTGTAGGTGGGAAGCCCCCAAGGGCAGAGGGCCTCCAATGCCAGCCGGCAGGCCAACCTTGGGATTTCCTCAGGATCCCGTACCCAAACCACCCCCCAAGGGGTAGAGACACTGGGCGCCTGGGCAAGGACGTAGAAAACAAGATCCTCGGGGAGAAGCTCCGGAATCTCCGGCCAAATCGTGGTTAGGCGGGCTAAAACCTGTTGGGCCTGCAAAGCCCGCGCTTCATCTCCCGCCCCCACCACGATCACGGGCTCTTTCCTTACCTTCGGGGCGCTAAGGAGCGGCCAAAGCTCCGACGCTTTTTCTCCCAAAAGTTCGATTGCTTTCCCTACCTCGCCTTTTGCGAGGTACGCGAGCCCCCGGATTTCCCGGGCCTTGGGATCATCCACGTTTGCGAGAAGCTGAAGGGCTTCTTCGGCTCGTCCTGTATTGAGCTCCTTTAGCGCCAAGAGATGTTCTCGTTCTGGGCTTTCCCGGAAATTCTGTAAGAGGAAGGCCTGAAACTCCTGAGCCAAAAGATTGGGGTCCTTTTGCATGAGGTTCGCCGCTGCTTCCCAGGAAGAGGACTTCCAGAAAATTTGGACGCCTTGGGGACCAAACCGTGTCAAAACCCATTGGGCTACCGCGGCGGCGAAGATCTCGGCGAGCCTTCCGCCCCCCTGTTTGGGCTCATTGAGGGCCGCAAGGACGGTTCGCATCTTTTCCAAGGTCAGCGTGGTTCCCGCCCATGGCGCGTTGAGCTGAAAATAGAGGTCCTCCCACGGATCTTTGGGAAGGAGTCGGTCGGCGTTGGCCCAGATTTCGCGGATGTTGTAGCGCTCCGCCCAAGCCCCTGCCTCCGCGGCCCAAGGGTATCGAGGGTCTGCAAAATACAAGCTTAACCCCCGGGGAAACAGGGGGTTTCCCGGCCGGCCGAAGGCCAAAGAACCGGCGAGTCGGGCCAAATCCCCGCGCGTTGCTCTGGAAAGGACCAAATCCGCTACGGCCAAAGAGGTCCTTTCCTCTTCGGCTCGGGCGGAAATGCCTGCGGGAACTTCCGCGGGCGAGGCAAAGACGTAAAGATAAATTGGCGAGGGCAAAACCTGGGAAGAAAGCCCGAGTTCCTTTAAGGTCTCAAGCCACTGGTCTCTGAGTTGGGATTTGAGGTCCTCAATTTTTGAAGCCACAGGCGAGCTTTTCAGGTAGCGGAGGACAAGCGGCGGGTAGCTGATCTCCGCTAGCGGACTTCGGGCCTTTTGTAAGGCGGGATGGACCCAGAACACGAGGATTCCCAGGACCAGTGCAGCAATCCCGCCGAGCCCAAGCCCGCCCAGGACCCAAAGATATCGTTTCGGAATTCTCAGCGAAGCCACTAGGCTTAAGTATAGACCGGAGCCGAGCGATCTTCACTGGCGTCTTTTCTTATTTGGCCTGCGCTAGCCCGGGCCGAAAAGGATTATTGTTGCCAATGCCCACAAAAAGCGAGGTCTTGACAGAGGGGATCCCAATCGGCTACTATAAAGCTTGCGAGGAGGTGGTCATGCGGGCCAAATTCCTAGTGGCCCTCCTTGTGGCCACGCTGGTCGGGGTAGCTGGCCTCGCCAAAATCATTTGGGTGGGTGAGGTCGGCTACGAGGTCAAGGCCGGAGCTCCGGGTTATGTCCTCCTCCTTATCCCCAACACCCAGGACTTCTCCCTAAACAAGTTCGGGATCTCCCTTTCTGTGGAGGGGACGGTGACCGGGGCTTTGGCCCTGAAGGGCACGGGCCCGGTGGTCATCGAGGGCGGCCCCATGTACTGGGTGGTCACGCTTCCCGGGGATGGCCTTGCTCCCAAGGGCGTCCTCTTGGTGAGCGTCAAGATCCCAGCCGGGGCGGACATCAAGGCCGTGGTGGCCAAGGTGGTGGGGTACAAGATCGGTTAGGAGGTGGAGCTGGTACGAAGGTTTTCCAATCTTCCTCAAACTTGAAGGAGGGTGGAGATGCGCAGATTTTGGGCGGTTTTGCTTGTAGGTTTATTGGCATTGGGCGCCTGGGCTCAGGGCCGCACCGGAGCCTGGGTGGATGAGGTGGTGTTCACTGAAGAGCCCACTTCCGCCAAAGGCGTAGACATGGTCCGCACAGGGGCCATTGATCTCTATGCTTATGCCATTTCTGATCCTGCCTTGATTAAGGTAATGGTCGCTGAGCTTGGGTATGAAATTTCGTATGGTTCTTACAACGAAATTACCTTCAACCCGTACGGTCCCGAATTTGTTGACGGGCGGCTTAACCCCTTTGCGATCCCCGCCATTCGTGAAGCCGTCAACTGGTTAATCGATCGTGACTACATCATCGCCGAATTCTATGGTGGAGTGGCCGGTGTTCCTCGGTACTTCGCGATTACCCCAAGCTTCCCGGACTACGCGCGCATGGCGGATGTCTGCCGCGCGTTGGAGCTCAAGTACGCCCACAACCCTGAGAAGGCAAAGGCCATCATCTTCGCGGAGATGGAGAAGCTCGGCGCAGAATTTAAGGACGGCAAGTGGTACTACAAGGGCCAGCCCGTGGTCCTGAAGTTCCTTATCCGACCTGAGGATGAGCGGAAACAAATTGGCGACTACCTTGCCACGCTCTTTGAGCAGCTGGGGTTCGAGGTGGAGCGGATGTACAAGCGGGCCGCGGAGGCCTCGCCGATTTGGCTTTCCGGTGACCCCAGCAAGGGCGAGTGGCATGTGTACACCGGCGGTTGGGTAACCACTGCCATTTCCCGCGATCAGGGTGGTAACTTCAACTACTTCTACACTCCGCGCGGTCGTCCCGATGCGCTCTGGCAGGCCTACAAGCCCGATCCCGAGTTTGACGAGGTTTCCGATCGCCTCGCTCGCCGCGACTACAAATCCATGGAGGAGCGCCGGGAACTCTTCGCTAAGGCCCTTGAGCTCTCCATGAAGGACTCCGTCCGCGTATGGGTTTCGAACCGCGTGAGCTACACGCCGCGGGCGAAGAACCTGAAGGTCGCCGCGGACCTCGCCGGCGGTGTGTATGGCGCGTGGCTGTGGAGCCGCACCATCCGCTTTGAGGACAAAGTGGGTGGCACGGTGCGCATCGCCCAGCCCTCCATGCTCACCGAGCCATGGAACGCCATCGCTGGTACCAACTGGATCTACGACATGATGATCATCCGCGGGGTCTCCGACTATGCTACTTTGCCGGATCCCTTCACTGGCCTCTACTACCCGCAGCTCGTGGAAAAGGCTGAGGTCTACGTGCTCGAGGGCTTGCCCGTGGGCAAAACCCTCGACTGGGTCGACCTTAAGTTCGTGCCGGAGATCAAGGTACCTGCGGACGCCTGGTACGACTGGGACCCGGTGGCCCAGAGGTTCATCACCGTAGGCGAGGCGAAGCCCGAGGGCCTCACCGCGCGCACGAAGACCGTAGTGTACTACCCGGCCGATCTCTACGAGCGGACCTGGCATGATGGCTCCAAGTTCTCCATTGTGGACGGCCTCATCGGCTTCATCCTTACCTTCGAGCGGGCCAAGCCGGAGTCCCCGATCTATGACGAAGCCGCTGTTCCTGCCTTCAAGACTTTCCGCGCCCACTTCAAGGGCCTCAAGATCCTTTCCGTAAAGCCGCTCATTTTCGAGGTTTATAGCGACCTCATCTATCTCGATGCGGAGTGGATTGCTGCAAGCCGGGCCGACTACCTCATGCCTGTGTACGCTCAGGGTACGGCTCCGTGGCACTCCTTGGCCCTAGGTATCCAGGCCGAGGCGGCCAAAGAGCTGGTCTTCTCCTCGGCTAAGTCCAAGAAGCTCGGTGTGGACTGGATGAACTACCTCGCGGGTCCATCCTTGGAGATCCTTACCCGCCACCTCAAGGAGAACATCGAGACGGGTTACATCCCGTTTGAGTCCGTGCTCGGTCAGTACGTGACTAAGGAAGAGGCCATCGCGCGGTACAAGAATCTCCTCGCCTGGTACGAGGCTCATGGCCACCTCTGGGTCGGAATGGGTCCGCTGTACATCGATCTTGTGAAGCCGGTGGAGAAGGTGGTCGTCCTTAAGCGGTTTGAGGCCTTCCCCGACCCGGCGGAGAAGTGGGCGCGGTTTGCTGAGCCGCAGATTGCTACAGTGGAAGTGTCCTCGCCTGCTCCGGTGCTCAAGCTCGGCGCGCCGTGGGACTTCCTGGTCGAGATCACCTTCAAGGACCAGCCGTATGCCGTGAAGGACATCGACTTTGTGACCTACCTCCTCTTCGATGCTGAGGGGAACCTGGTGCTCTCCGGCCGGGCTGAGCCTGTGCGGGACGGGCTCTTCGTCGTCACTGTGCCCGCTGCAGAAACGAAGAAGTTGCCGGTCGGGTCCATCCGCATTGAGGTGGCCGTAGCTTCCAAGATCGTCGCTATCCCGTCCTTCGCCAGCGCCACGTTCACTGCGATTCCGTAGCACCCATGTAGGGGACAAGGTCGGGGGTGCCGCCTAGCGCGGCACCCCCTTTTTGTTATACTCCCTTTGGAGGTGCAGAGGATGGAAAACCTGAAACGCATTGCTTCCTATTTTGGAGTGCGCAGCAGTTTACTTTTGATCACCGTTGTGGTGGCGGTATACCTGGTCATCCTCATCGCCAACATGGGTGGGCACATGGACAAAATCCGCGAGTCTCAGATTCGCGAACAAGTTGGTCTTGCCCTTCAAAGCCCGGAATTTCAGCAAATGCCGGAAGCCCAAAGGCGGCAAATCTACGAGCAGATGGTAGAGGTCCGCCGGCGTGAGGAGGGCCTGGATAAGCCCTTTTTCCAGCGCAGCCTAAGGTATCTCGTTAACGGAATCACCCTCAACCTTGGCCGCTCCCAGCGGATCACGAGCGATACCGGTTCAAACCAGGTTCGTCTCATTTTGGTAGAGCGCCTTCCTCATACCCTCCTTCTTTGGGGCACGGCTCAGCTTTTACTTTTCTTCATTTCTGTGTTTTTGGCTCTGTACCTTTCCCGTCATTATGGCTCGGCCTTGGACCGCATTGTGGTGGCTTTAGCTCCTACCTCTGCGCCCCCAGCTTGGTTTTATGGGATCATCCTCATTCTCATTTTCTCTTCGCTACTTGGACTTTTGCCCTACGGGGGGTTTGTGGATGCCCCTCCTCCCCCGACGAAATTGGCTTACGCTCTGAGCGTACTCAAACACATGGTGCTTCCGGTTCTTTCCGTTTTGATCGGCGGGATTTTCGTAAGCATTTATAACTGGCGCACGTTCTTCCTTATCTATTCCAGCGAGGATTACGTGGAGATGGCGCGGGCCAAGGGGTTGCCTCCGCGCACGATCGAGCGGCGTTACGTCCTACGCCCCACGGTGCCCCCGATTCTGACATCTTTTACCCTCATGCTCATCACGGTTTGGATGGGCGGTATCATCACGGAAACTGTGTTTTCCTGGCCCGGATTGGGCAGGCTTTTGTATCAAGCCGTAGAAAATGCGGATACGCCCGTGATGGTGGGATCGAGCGTAGTTTATGGGTACCTCTTGGCGATGAGCGTCCTCTTTTTGGATCTTGCTTATGCGGTGTTTGATCCGCGGGTAAGGCTAGGAGCAGCAGGAGGTAGGCGGCTATGACCCTTTGGATGCGTCTTCGCGAGGTTCGTCGATATCCCTCAGCTCTCGCGAGCCTTGTCATTATCGGTGCCCTCGTCCTTATGGCAGTTTACGCCGTCATTCGCATCCCTTATGCCGAAGCGATCCGGCTGTGGCGAGCGGGTGAGGTCATATGGCTGGATAACCCCAGGAACGCGGCGCCCAAATGGGTTAACTGGTTTGGTGCAAGCCAGCCTGAAACCATCATCTTGCCCGGGGATAAGGTCCGCAAGGAAATCGAATCTTTAGGGAGCGGCGTGCGGCGTGAAACTTTCTATTTCTCGTTTGACTTCTTATACGGGAACTTCCCAAGCGAACTTGCCATGTTTTTCAATGCGACCTATGCCAAAACTCCGCCTCAAGTAAACCTCCTTTGGCGGACCCCGGATGGCCGGGAGATCGCTATCGGGAGCCGAACCATAAAAGCATCGGATCGGTACATCATCTCAGGCGACCCCGTCTTGCAAAAGAGGCTTGGGCGTTCTCCTGAAGAGGGTTTGTTTGCCAATCCCCAAGCGCCGGAGAAAACTTTGAAAGGGCGCTACACCCTCGTTCTCGAGGCTTACCTATTTGAAGAGGGTGCGAAAATTGAGCCCAAGCTCGTGGTCTATGGTCGCGTGCATGGTTGGGCAGGCACGGATCATTTGCGCCGTGATTTGACTGTCGCCCTCCTTTGGGGTGCTCCCATCGCCATGATTTTCGGTATCGCTGCTGCCGTGGGTATCTCCCTTGCCCACTTTGTGATCTCCGCCATCGGCGCTTGGTTTGGCGGAGTAGTGGACCTCCTCATTGACCGTCTTACCGAGCTTCGCATGATTCTTCCCCTTTTGCCCATTCTTATTATGGTTGGCGTGCTTTGGACCCGCAGCATTTGGGTTCTCCTTTTGGTCCTCATTGTCTTCAACCTCATCGGCGGAGTGAAAACCTATCGGGCCATGTTCCTTCAGGCGCGAGAAGCGCCATACATCGAAGCAGCGCGGGCTTACGGTGCTGGTAATTTCCGCATTGTCTTTCGCTATTTGATCCCCCGCATGATCCCCGTGCTTATCCCCGCTTTCGTTTTGGCTATTCCGAACTACGTGTTTTTGGAGGCCTCTTTGGCCATCTTGGGCTTGGGTGACCCCCTCTTGCCCACTTGGGGCAAAGTGATCTTCGATGCCTATAGCCAAGGTGCGCTTTATAAGGGTCTTTACTACTGGATTCTGGAGCCGGCGGCCTTGCTCATGCTTACAGGGCTCGGCTTCTCCATGTTGGGGTTCACTCTCGATCGTATCTTCAACCCCAGACTCCGGACGCTGTGAGGAGGGATCATGGCTGACCGCGCTTTGACAAACCTTGGCCCCGTCACGGAAACCCCGTCTTCCTCGGAAACGCTCCTTAAGGTGAAAGATCTGCGCCTTTACTTCCGCACCACCAAAGGCGTGGTGCAAGCCGTGGACAACGTCAGCTTTAGCTTGGGCAGGCGCCGCTCCCTCGCGATTTTGGGGGAGTCCGGTTGCGGAAAGACTTCGCTCGCCAGGGCCATTCTTCGCCTTCTACCCCGAAACGTCCACACCTTTTCCGGGGAGATCGTGCTGGATGGTGTGGACCTCATGAAGATGAACGATGAGTGGTTCCGCCGAGAGATCCGCTGGCGCAAGATCTCCTTTGTGCCCCAAGCGGCGATGAATGCCTTAAACCCCGTTTTGCGCGTGGGCTACCAAATCGCAGAGCCCCTCATCGTGCACCTCGGGGTCTCCCGGGAAGAGGCCTATAAACGGGCGGAAGAGGTGGCCCGGGTGGTCGGGCTTCCCGTGGATTTCCTCAATCGCTATGCGTTTGAGCTCTCCGGTGGGATGCGCCAGCGCGCCATTATCGCCATGGCCCTCATCACCAACCCGCCCCTTATCATCCTCGACGAGCCCACCTCCGCCCTCGATGTGCTTACCCAGGCCAACATCATGAACTCCCTTAAGGACATCAAGCGCAAGTTCGACGTGACCTACATCCTTATCACCCACGATATTGCCACCTCCAGTGAGCTTGCCGACGAAGTTTTGGTGATGTATGCCGGGCATGTGGTGGAACATAGCCCGGCGGAGAGGTTCTACAAAACCCCGATGCATCCTTATGCCCAAAAGCTCATGGCCAGCGTCCCCACCCTTCGGGAAGACAAACAATTGGAATTCATTCCTGGGCAACCTCCGAGTCTCATCAATCCACCGAAAGGTTGTCGCTTTGCGCCCCGTTGCCCCAAACGGTTTGAGCGATGCGCGGAGGAGCCGCCCCTCTTCGCCCTCGATGGCGGTGGCGTTGCCAAGTGTTGGCTTATGGCGAGGTGAGGAAATGCTCGAAAACGGGGTGCTTCTTTCGGTCAAAGATCTGCACACTTGGTACGAACTGCGAAAATTCGGGTTCATCCGTGCCGGCTACGTGCGGGCCCTGGATGGGGTGAGCTTCGATCTGCGGTACGGTGAAGCGCTCACCATTGTGGGAGAAAGCGGCTCAGGGAAAACCACCCTTCTTAAGACCATTTTGGGCCTCGTTCCGCCCACGAAAGGAACGCTGGAATTCGCGGGCCGGCGGGTGGACGCAAAGAACCTGGACTGGCTTCGTCGGCAGGTGGGCTATGTTCAGCAGGACCCGTACGGAGCTTTGCCTCCCTTCATGAACGTGCGCCGCATCCTCCTTGAGCCCATGATCATCAACAAAGCTGGTCGGCCGGAGGAGCGGGAGGCCCGCATCCGCGAGGTTCTGGAAGAGGTGCGCCTCGTTCCGGTGGAGGATTTTCTCCCCAAATTCCCCCACATGCTTTCCGGAGGCCAGCAGCAGAGGCTCGTGATCGCCCGCGCTTTGGTTTTGCGGCCCAAACTCATCGTGGCCGATGAGCCGGTATCCATGCTCGACGCCTCCGTACGTGTGGAAATCCTCGATCTCCTTCGGCGCGTGCAGCGCGCCCATAACCTCGGGGTTATCTACATCACCCACGATCTTTCCACGGTGCGCTACTTCTCGGAGCGGGTGTTCATCATGTACGCGGCCAAAGTGGTGGAGAAGGCGGACGTGCGGGAGATCGTGCGGAACCCGCTTCATCCTTATACGCGGGCCCTGCTTGCCGCTATTCCTGACCCGGACTACGAGAACGCTCTGCGGTTCAAGGATGTTCCGCCGGGCGAACCGCCGAGCCTCGTGAATCCTCCGCCGGGATGCCGCTTCCATCCGCGTTGTACCCAGATGATCCCCGGGGTCTGTGACCGGGAGGTGCCGCCGGAATTCGAGCCAGCGCCGGGGCACTTCGTCTCTTGCTGGCTCTATAAATGAGGGAAAGGCCTTGGCTTCTGATCCTGATTGGTGCAAGCGGGCTTTTCGCGGGGGCTGCGCTTCCTTTCCTCATGGTCCTGCGAATCCTCACCCCTACGCTTGGCCTTAACTTTTTGTCCTTTATCTGCCA
>Ga0272445_1000328_pt1 | contig 46347 bp, 40 predicted proteins | sample YNPCB0031_FD_194404 | JGI IMG/M metagenome (GOLD analysis project Ga0272445, IMG submission 194404) | Hot spring sediment microbial communities from Yellowstone National Park, WY, United States - YNP-CB-003-1 | ecosystem: Environmental > Aquatic > Thermal springs > Hot (42-90C) > Sediment... | reverse complement strand
CCAGACCGTGTTATCAGTTTTTGACTTAAAACAAAAATTTGGTCAGAATCTATCTGCGGTTTTAAACGGCAAAGTTAAAGTCTGGGACAAAGCAGGTAATGTTACTGAGCGTCCTTTTGTGATAAATTATGATGTTACACCACCGCGGTTCAATATTGTATCCAAACCAAAACAAACGGTGAATAGTAACGATGTGTTAGAAGTTAATGTTTCTAACGCTGTGAAAGTTACTTATGAATTGTTAAGATCCACAGAAGGTGGGCAGGTACAACTTGAGTTGTTAGAGTTATCTACAACTTATTTAAAGAAACCGATAGAGTTTAGCAAGTATGGTGAAGGGACTTATATAATCCGTTTACAAGCAGAAACGCCAACGGGTAATGTTGACAACCAGTATTATTATGTTACTTACGATATTACACCGCCAACAATTTCTTCTATGTCAGTGGTTCAGCAGCAGGGTGAGTTCGGGTATTTTAAGGTAAGAGCCAATGTTTTGCCGTATAAAGAAGTTTATGTTTATGCTAACGATGTGTTTATAGACACGGTTTCTTATTATGGCAGACAAGATGTTGAGACGGTTGTTACAGTTGACAAGTTGAAAGAAAAGTTTGGTACTGTCCCGCGTGTGATTAAATTTAAACTTGTTTCTGTTGATGAAGCAGGGAATACACACTCTGCGGAATTTGAGAAATCATATAACACCGATTTACCAACAATTATTGCCTCTGTGCCGAAACAATATGTTAAACATTCTTCTGAAGCAGCGTTTACATTTACAACTTCAGACACTGTGAAGACTGTTTATGAACTTTATTATGTTAAACCTGATGTTTGGGAGCGTGTTGAACGTAAAGAGTTGACCAGTGGTAAGTTTGACATTATTCCCGAAGTTGGCAAGTTAGGTGAGGGGAATTATGTTGTTAAAATAATGGTTGAAGATGAGAACGGGAATTCAAACATGTATCAATATCAAGTTGTCTACGATACTACACCGCCACATCCCGCTGTTGTGAAAAAAACTGATATTTATGCTGGTAAAGTTCAGTTGCAGTTAGAAAGCGAGTATCTATCAAGGATAAAAATTTATGATAATGGTCAGTTATTAACAGACACTACATCACAAGGTGTGAATTTAACAGAATATTTAATGAAACTTGGTCAACATAATTTAGAAATAGTTTTAGAAGATCAGGCGGGTAATATAACAACGAGTTATCATTTATTAGAGGTCAAGCAAGCACCGCCGATAAACTCGCAGAAACCTACTTTGTATGGTAACGAGATGACTGTGATGGTTTCAGGCGAACCCGGTTGTGAGTTACAGTTAGTAGACAATTTTGGCGTAGTTTTAGCCACAGCAACAGTAGATTATTTTGGTCGTGCTGTATTCCAAGATGTTCGTTTACCAAAAGGTGAAAACACTTTGAAATATGTTTCTAAAGATTTAGCGGGCAATGTTGTAGAAGGCGAAACGTTTAAGATGACGGTTACACAACTTCGTCCGTTACCACCGCAAGAAGTCAGGATTGAAGGTGTTAACGAGGGCAATGAAGAACCGATTATTACAAAAAACGATTTCACAATTAAAGGTAAGACATATCCTAACACGTCTGTGATGATTTTGTTAAACAGCGAATTGTTTGCTGTTGTAACTTCTACAACCGATGGTACTTTTGAATACACGGTTGACAAGATTATTGAAAACGGCGAGAATTATCTACAGGTTAAAGTTTACAAAGATGGGTTAGAATCACGTCCTACATCGCCGATAAAGTTTGTTTTGAAAGCGCCAGAACCTGCGTTACCACAACTCGAGATAGTTTTGTGGCAAAACAAGGTTTACGAAGGGTCAACATTTTTGGTTCGTGTGTTTGACAAGACCACGGGTAAGCCTGTTGATGGTGCGAGGGTTGTAGTACAGGATGAAGAATATGTTACAGACGAAGAAGGTTACGCGGGCAGACGTGGTTCTCCGATAGTTCGCGGTGTAAGAGTTAAATCGGTGTATGATAGAGCAAAAGCTTCTTCGTTAAGGAAGTCAATTGGTGTTTCAAGTTATTCTGAAGATAATGTTGACAACGACAAAGAAGTTACGATTTATGCAGCAACTTATGAAGGTGTTTACAAGAAGTATGGTGTGAAGAAAATTGAAGTTGTTAAACAGGATAATAAAAACTTGTTTGTTACACCGAACAAAGACGGGGTTAATGATAGTGTTTCAATATCTAGTGTTCACAACCCTGTGAAGATTTATAATTTACAAGGTCGTCTTGTACGGACTTTGTACGAGTACAACGGTGAAATAGTTTGGGACGGGCTTGATGATAATAAACAACCAGTCCCAGGCGGTGTTTATTTGTATATAACCTCAGACGGGCAACGAGGAAAAATTTATGTTGCAAGATAAAATGAAAAACAAAGTTGTGTTTTCAGTTTTTTGGTTGATTTTGTTTATATTTGACCTTTGTTTTTCTCAGATTCAACAGGATCCCCGTATAGGTCTTTTACCGTATCACGAGCGGTTAAAAGCGTTACAGCGGTATGAGGAGATTCGTCAGTTTCAAGACAGTTTGATGACGCTTCAAGAGAGAGCGCAACGGTATGATTTATCTAAAGATTTAGCACAGAACAATCCGCGGCTGTATGAACAGAATTGGCGTTCTTTAGCTAATTTATACGGCGAATTTGCTCAAACAATAAAGTTACCTTCGTCTTTTACACCGCAGATGCGTGATGCTTTATATCAAGATTTTGCAGAAAAAAGAAAATCGCTTATAAACGCTGCTAATGATTTTAGACGTAATGTTGTAGAGGCAATAGAAAGAGAGAAAGGCAAGATTGTAGAGAATTTTGTAAAAAATACAATTATTACTGCGGTAGCGGTTGCAGCTACTGTTGTGACGGCAGGTGCTTCTTCGCCGTTGTTAGTTGGTGCAGTAGCAAGTTGGGGGACAGACCTTGCTTTGTCGGGGTATCAGTATTACAATTTTGAGAACAGGGATGTTTATGACGCTATAAATTGGTCGCGGTCAGAAGAATTTAAAGCAGCACAGGTAACAGCGTCAGCAGCGAAAGTGGCGATAGGTTTTGGCACAGGACAGTTGGGCTATGATAATACCTTGAAAGGCGCGCAAACAACATTACAGATTGCTTCTGTTGGTCAGCCGTATTACAATGAAGATACTAACAAAACGTTGGTCACAGCGCAGATAGCTCTTTCTGTATATTCTTCTTCTGTAGACTTAGCTCGTGATAGAAATGCAACAAGTGTTGTTGCTCAAGATAAACAAACAGCAGTAAAAATAAACCCGCAGTATGCTTCGTATTACACTACTGCACAGCGGTGGGAGTTAGTTTCGAATGTATCTCGTGATATTTCTGCTACTACACAGATTGTGTCTTCTTTGTCAACTTTATATGCTGTATACAATCCTCAGAATTCTGCTGCGGCAAAATTAAGTTCGGATTTAAATTTTTATTCATCTATTTTGTCTTATGGTTCACAGATTCCTGGTGGTATAGCGACACGTTTAACAATACAAGCAAACGAACGAGTGATACGCGATTATACAGATACCCGTGTGAATTTTCAATATGATACAAGATTAACAAGAAGTCTTGAAATGTTCAGAGGTTTAAAATTTCCTGAATATGAACCTTCTGTTGGTAGGTTATATGAAGTAATGAGAGAGGACGCTAATTTGTCAAATAGATATTCGTTATCAAAGATGTTTTTATATATAATTGCTGACAAACGTGCTTATAACGAAGTAAAAGAAAATTATTTTTTGCAACAAAATACAATTCCGCAATTTACGGACTCAATTTTTACTCCGCGGAGGGATATGAATTATGAAAACTATAAAAAGAATTATTTACCTGACTTTATTAAATAGTTTCTGTCTATATACATTGTTTTGTGGTAATTTAGATTTATACAATTATTACAATTATTCTACCAGCGAACTTTTTAGACAAAATTATTTACAAACTAATTATATCAACCAAGTATCACTTAATTATTTCAGCCCGAATTATGGTTATATTTCTACACTAGCTACTTTTAATCAATACAACCTTCCGTTATCATTTGAGTTTGGTTATAAGAAATTAAGTTGGCAGAATTTTGGTTGGGAAAGGTTGGGGTTTGACTATTCTAATTTTGTTTTTGATTCAGTACAAAAAGTGTTCCAAGAAGGTACGATTGTGACTTTACCTGGTGTTAGAACAAACTTAAGTGGTGTTGGTGAGTATTCAACTAACATTTTTGCTTATGTTTCCCCTCGTGTGAGTATAGGTTATGCTGCTTCTGATAATATCAAACCTGCGTTTTGGGGTTATGATTTTGTTAACAAAACTTATCAAGGGTTTACTTTACCTACAGGTTCGTCTTTATGGCGAGCAAATTTTACCTCTCTTGGTGGTCAGGTAGAATTTTTTGCATCTGTGTCACAAAATTTGTATAATCTTGGTCAACAGGTTGATTTGAAGAAACTTGTTGAATTACCTAAAGTTGAAAATTTGTCTTCTTCTGTTTCCTTGCCGAAATCAGAGTATCAACCTATTCATATAGCAGGTTCTGATACATTTTTCCCGCGGTTAACTCAACTGTTCCCACAGCAGGTTCAACAGAGTAATGTAGGCAGGTTTGTAAGTTCGTTAAAAACGGATTCTTTCAACGCTTTATACCAGCCTGGGTTAACTCTTCACGAGCGTGGTAATCTTGTAGAAAATGCTGTGAGTAAACTTAATTATACAACAGCGCCAAATTTTTATGTTCGCGAATATTCACCACAGAAAGGGGCTATTGAAGGAATTGAACGGAAAATTGGTCGAGAGACAGAGTCTGTTTTTGAAACAACCTCGCGTTTTATGTCACAACCAGGTGATTTACCTTATAAGCCAGAAGAATTGAAAGGTAATGTTTTAGCTTACAAACAATATATTTCGCCGCAAGGACAGGTTTATAGTGTTGTCACAGCAAAAGAGAAAGACAAAGCAACTACAGCAGTTGTGGATAGCCAGAAAGGGTGGACAAAAGAAACTGTTGGATATCAGCCTGAACAATCACAAGTTACTTCTGTATCACAGCGAGCAAAATTTCTTGAAAAAAACTATGCTGAGATACAAAAGATGGAGAATGAGCGTGTGTTAATGCAGAAAGAAATTGATAAAAAAATGCAATCAGCGGTTCCGTATTCAGATTCGTATACTGTTGGTAAGTCAGTGGCATCTGTCAATAGTTTGGGTACATCACCACTTCCTGATACTACTTTTCAAAAAGTGAAATTTGCGGGGTTAGAAGAAAGAACAGACCGTTTAGATTTGGAGACACAGAAAGCACAATTGTTGTTAGCAAAATCACTTGTATATGATGACAAATCTGTTAAAAAGTTAGGGTTGGGCGATTATATTAGTATAAAAGTTACTCCAGACGATATGATAAAATTTTCGCAGTTTTATTTGAGCAAAGCAGAAGCCGCGTATAAAAAAGATTATTTTACTTATGCTTTAGCTAATTTACAGTTAGCAACGAGATATATTCCGTTTTTAGGTCATCTTGATAATATGGCGATGATACAAGCTGAAAAGACAGCAGTAGAAAAATTTTCGGGCACACCTTTAGAAAGAAGTTTTTTAGGCACAAAACTTTTATATGGACGTTTGACATCAGGGGTTATCTTCCAAGCAATAGATTCTGCGATGTATCTTCCTACTTATGCGATTGAATATCAACTTAGTTTAGGTATAGCAGGTAAAATTCTGGGTTCTGGTTTTGTTCTTTCTGAAGAATTGCAAGGTGCGAAGTTACTTAATACCTTGTTAACCAAACATTCAATAACTTCTGCTGTGATGCTTGGTGTAAATTTGCCTTTTACAGCGGAAAATATGATGCAGGCGAGTATACCTGAATATTCTATAACTCGTGAAGGAACATTATTTATAACTCGTCATCCATCTACATTGGAAATTATAGGCAAAGGTTTTGTTAACGCTTGGGCAGAGATGTGGACTGAACAAGCGGGTGGACTTTTAGGTGATTTAAGTAAATTTGGTTTTACTCCGATTGGTAAACTGTTCAACCTTCCGTTTTTACAGGGGCTTCCTGGTGAGGTTTTTGAAGAACAGGTAAACACTGCTATAAATCTTGCTACTAATTTAGCTTTTACAGGTCCTAAGAAAGGATGGGTGTCTGATTTTATACAACAGGAAGTACAGACAACTATAACTTCAGCGTTATCTTTTGCGCCGTATCAGGTAGCTTCTTCAATTTCTTCTATAGGAAGGGGTAATCTAAAAACACAGGTAGTTTCTGGTGGTCAGTTGCAGTCTGATATTAAACAGCCGCCACAATCAGGTTTAGGGTACACAGCGACACAAGCATCTCGTGTGATGGATGTGTTACAAATACTTAAAAATCGTGGTGTTGAAGGTGTGAAACTTACTCCTTTAGGTGAAACAAATATATTGCCTGACAAACCGATTATTGATGTTAAAGCTGATGTTGACAAAGTGAATCAAGCGTTAGCGGGGTATCCGCGGGTACAGAGGTTGGTTACTAACTTTTTATCCGATTATCAACAGTATAATGTTTTATTATTTTCGCAAGGTAAATTCTGGCAGTTTAATCAGCCGAACTTATTACAAGCATTACCGCACGAAGCGTTTGAGTTTAAATTTTATGATGTGCTTCAGAATAGAGAGTTATCTCACCAGCTTTCTAACTTATTCGTAAATTATTACACGCCGCAACTACCAAATTTTGTTTCTTCTTATGAAAACAACATACCACAATTCAAACCCGAATTTAGCAAGTTGGTAAGTGACACGGTTAGTAAATTTAGAACGGATTATACTCAACCTACTCTTACGATTGAGATTCCTAATATTCAACTCTCTCCTGCTGTGACTTTTGCTCGGGGAATGAATCGGCAACAATCAGAAGTTGACAAATTGATGTCTCGTTTGTCTACTGGCGATGAGATAGCGTTTGTTATGCCAGCAGAAAAAGTTGGTGAGTTCCGTAACGAAATAAATAAATTCCCTGTTCATATGGTTGTGGGTTATTATGATGTTAAACACCCGATTTTCCCTTGGGTTAAAACCAAATATGCACAGGTTTTGGTAGATTTAAAAGGTATGGGTGAAATAAACAAAGCTTTAGGTGAAGCAGGTGGTAACGAGTATATACGTGGTGTTACCAATATAGCAGAAAAATATGGTGGTGATACTGTGTTAGTTGGCATTCAATCTATAAAGAGGTACATTGCGACACAAATTTTGCAGGGGTTAGAGCAAGCGAAAAAAGGTTCAGGTTTTGAAGATGTTGGTGATTTAAACTTATCAGGTAAACGTGCAAGATTTTATGAACAGTGGTATTTAGGTAACAGGTTACCGAATAGGTTACAAACAGTCAGATATTTTGATACGAAAGGTACGATGAGTAGGTCAGTTTTTGTAGATTTTCTTGAAGGCAAACGTTCATTAAATGAAATAGATGCTAACAGATTTTTAGTTCGTAAGGTTGACAGCATCGGTGTGGTTGATAAGAATTCTGGGAAACAAGTTTATTTTGAGTTTGAGTATTATGATTCAAAAGGTAACAAAATTGACCGTCCAGTAAAACTTTTGAACGAATATGGTTCTAATATAGGCAACTCTCATCTTGGTGATGTAATTATTAATCATGTAACAAATATTGTTAAAGAAAATCAGAAGAAAGCGCTTATAGGCGGTATCAATGTTAGAGAAATGGAGGGAGAATTGGCAAGGAGGATACAGAACGAGTTTAAAAAGAATAATATTAACACCAAAGATTTAGGTTTTGATATATCCAAGGTGAAAATTAAAATGGTTTGTGTAGATAGCATAGAACAGGGAAGAACATTTTTACAGTATTATGATGATTTTATCAGAAAAGCGCCGTATGGGTATTCAAAATTTTCTGTTGATGAAAATGAACTTGAAAAAATTGCTAAAAAACACATCAATGATATTGACAATCTTATAGAGAAATTCAGTGAGAAAGGTTATGATACTTCGTTTTTGGAAGAACAAAGGAAAAAACATTTAGAGTTTTTAGCAGTGAAAGGTGTAGCTGAAGGGTGGGAAGCAGCGTATGAGCCTATATATGGTCAAACCTTTGATCAATCTTATAGACAACATCAATCTCGTCATTCCCGTCATGTAAGTGCTTTTCAAAGTCAATCTCAGGTTAAAAACTTAGGATCTTTTAATGAGTTGAAAGAGTTGTTAGATGTGGCACAAAGTGGTAGTGGTGAAGGGGGATTAGTATCACCCGCACAGATTTATACTTTGAAAAATAAAATTAGGGCTTACAACATATTTGCTTCAAAAAAAGGACAACCGATAATTAATTCTATACAAGATGCGGTTGAGTTGTGGTTGAAGGACGCTCACAGTTGTCCACATAGTTTATTTATTCCAGGTACGAACAACATTAATCCTGCTATTGCAGATTATTTACCTGACAAAGTTACCGACGATATAATTTCTTATTTTGTTAACGAAACTAATAAAGAAGCAAAAAATTATGAAAACCTCTTGACTGTGGAGGATCAAAAATTGTATAATATATATGGAGTAGATTATATTGCAGCTCTCATTGATGCACAGACTGAGAAAAAAGCTATTGAGTTGTATATTAAAGCGCAAGACAGTTATCTAGAAAAAAGAATAGTTCCTTCTATAGCAAAGTTCTATAAAAAATTAGGTTTAACAGAACAATCAACAAATTTAGAGAACAAAGCGATTAGTGAGAAATATGTTGACGGCGGGTATGGTGATTATGCTCGTACATTGTTTTTGAGAAATGAGAATTTTGTGCAGTTTTTGATTTATACAAACCAAGTTGATGTTGCTGAAAAATTTTTGTTTGATCTTTTTGATGGTGTTTTTAAAGGATATAAAACAGCAAAATCTGCTGTGGATAAAGGTGATATTGCTAAACTTAGGAAAATGTTAGATAAAGATTATAAAGATTTGAGTAAGGCAGAAGAGGGGATAAAGAAACATGAAGAGGAAATCAGCTCCGAACGACCATCTACAGAGGGCTATGTTTTATCTGAAGCGAATAGAAGAAAGGCACAAGAGAGAATACGAGCGGTTAGGAATATGTACGACGGAGCCTTATGCGGGTGTAGTTTGTCGCCCCAAGTTCTTGCTACACTTCCTGAAGGCGTGGATATGTATAAGGAATTTCTTGATTGGAACCTTAGAGAAACTTTTGGACAAACTTTTTCCCGAGACGCCGGAGCAGAAGCAGAGGGAGTTCGAGGATTTCGTGAAACGGTTCACGGAGATAGAAATCAATTATCTGCATCGGGAGTTCAAAAAGTGTTATCTAACAGGGAATCTGTGGAGAGTGGATTTTCTAAGACGGATATATCCCGAGGAGGAGTGGAAGGAAGCGGAGAGACGGTTGATGGCAGAAGCGATAAAGGACGAGGAACTTGGGGACAAGATAGCAATAGCAAAGATACGTTACTATCTAGGAAAGTTAGCGGAGATACAGTTAGAGAAATATATAGAGAATTTCGGGGGAAAGGCTTAAAAGAAGATTTAGAGCATTCAGCACAAACGTCTTTATTATCTTACGCAATTGCAAAACCTTTATTATCCAATTTACCAGAACGATATTCTTTCTTAGCCGAAGATTTATTTATTGCTTCCTTATTACATGATTACGATTTTACCTTGCAGCGTGGTGAGAAAGGACCACCTCGTGTAAACGGAGTTCCTTTAGAGATGTCATCGTTCTTTGACAAAATTGGTATTACTTCGCCGCTTGAACAACAGGTTATAGCGGCACTTATATTTAGAACAGATGCTTTGTTTGATGAAGAAGCAAAGAGAAATTATGTGATATTGTTCAATGATATAAAACAGGTTGATAGCGAGTTAGCGGATTGGGTTGACAGGTTTGCTGAGATAGTGGATTATGCAAGCCAAAACGCAGATTATTACTTTGCTCACAGTGTGAGAGATGTTGTTGATTCTGTTAAAAGTTTATCTTCTGAGATAGGGGTTGATGAGACGGATTTGTTAGCGAGTTTGCCGGTATTTTTAGAAGATAACGCGATTAATCACCGTCTTTATAACAATGTAAAAGGTACAATTTTAGCCAAAAATTTAGAACACAATTTTAAAGATTTGCAGAAATATGTTAAGAATTTAGAAGTATCACCTGCGGAATCTAAAAAAGAATTAGCACAGACTTATATACAGAAAAAAGATAAGTTACTACCTGATATTGATTTATTAAAACTTTATGCTGATGATGTTGTAGACAGGATTTTTACAAAGAAACAGAATATTAAAAATTTGCTTGACGATTATGAAGAAACAGTAAGGAGGATAGTAGATGAACTCAGGGGTAAAACCGTTAAAACCTTCCAAAAACTTAAGGAGACGGCTCAAACAGAGGTTGGACGTAGCGCTTCGGTTTCTGGTGTATCAGGTGTTGATGTACATGAAGTTTTGGAAGAAACCACACATGATGAAACATTACGCGGATTGGGTGATAAGAAAGATGTTAAAGTTTCTGACACCGTTCGAAGTGGAACGGTTGAAGACAACGTATCGGTGGGGAGGAGAGGAGAAAGCGTGGGTGATGTTTCTAGAGATGCTGCATCATTCTCCCGTCGAGCCAGGGGACAAATATCAAATAGTGGAAGATTACCTGCGGGAAGCCTTTTCGAAGATCTTGCCGTCTATATAAAGGCTATTGAGGATTTAGACTTTTCTTGTCAAAAATCAGGTTGGGCTAAGAATCGTGTTAAATTAGAAGGTGTTGAAGAAAAGTTTGATCAGATAAATAAGGTTATTCAAAGAGGTGATTATCTTTTATTTGATGCGTTAGCAGATTATATAAATGCTCATGCTGTTGTGACATTTGGTTTTCCTGTTGATAGATTTAACAAGAGTTTAGCTATAGAAAAACTGCGTGAGTTATATTTTGTTAGTAAACGTGATATAATAGTATTTTATAATGCTGTTGAAAAAATGTTATCAGCACCTGTGATATTGCGTGATTTGTATAACAAAGAATTAGCACAAACTTATATTGAAGAAAAGGAAAAAACTGTTAGTGTTGTTCCGTTGGAAGGTTCGTATGTTGTGATTGACAATCTTAAAGTCAACTTGCAAGAAGTTTTGCGTGGTGATTGGAAGGAAGATTTTGCGAAAGATGATGTTAAGAAAGTTTTGTCTGGTATTTACCACGCGGTAGGCAATTTGCGTGATGTAAATTTGAAGATAACTGTCCCGCTTGAAGTTTATTCTGATGTTCACAGCTGGTTAGGTTTTGATTTTAGCAAACTCGCCGCTGATAGTCAAGCAGATCCTGACCTTGTGTTGTTATCTTATGGTATACAGAGTTTAGTAAAAACAAACAATATTGATATAAAGGTTATTCCACAGGTATCTATAGAAGATTTAACAGAACTACCGCAGGTTGTGAGCAATGTTGAAGTTAAACAAGAGGTTGTGAAATCAGAACAACAGCAAGAACCACAAGAAGTTCGTGCACCACCTGTAGAGGTTAAAGAACAGGCTAAGGTTGGATCCTCGCCGAAACAAACCTCGCAGTTGTTAGAAATACCAGATGATAGAATTCTCACCTTGGATGAAGCAAAAGAAATTATAAGGTCCCATTCAGAACTTAAATCTGCTTTAGTTGACATTCGTCCTATATCTCCGTATCACCAGAAAATTTTGTTGAGAGAACCTTCAGGCAATGTTGTGACTTATGACATGTATTGTGGCAAGTATGGTCTAAGTATTTATTACAAAGGTCAGAATGTGTTGAAGACGAATTTAGGTTATGTTTATGGTGACAAATTAAAAGAACTTTTTAAGCCGCAGCTTGAGTTGCGTGAGAAGAATTTAGAGGCTGTTAAACAACAAACCTTGCGCACACAAACACAGGAAATACAAAGGGAACAACAAGCACAGCAAGTAACCGAGCAAGAGGTAGCAGGTGAACAAGAAAAACAGCCAGAACTTCGTCCATATCCTGTTGTTCGTGTGGCAGCAAACTTTGGTAAGGACTACAACACAGTTCGCAATGCTGATGTAGTTGTAGCACGTGATAATTTTGAAGACCAGATTACGAGTTTGTATCATCGTTTTGGTCAAGGTAAATACACATTGACTGATAGTGTCGTTGGTGCTTATGCAGAGTTTTACAAACAGATACCGTATTATTATGATGATGATGTGAAGATAGACTTACCAGAACCGCCGCGGTTTAACACCGAGTGGGAAACTTTTTATACCAGTTTAATGAACTCTTTTGCTTTGTTTCCTGAAGGATTGTGTGACAAGTTTATTAGTTGGTATGGTGCTTATTTAACAGGTGAGATAGGTCAGTATGGTGTTAAGAACGCAGTTGAGTTAACACAATACATCACACCGCTTGAGAAAGTTACGATTGACGATTTGTTACCGCATCTTTCTAATCCCGCAAAAAGCGGGATAAATCCTTTAAATGTTAACCTACCTCGTGATAATACTGCTGACAGGTTAAGAAACATTTACGAATGGTTGATGCGGTCAGGGTATGAAGTAGGTGTATTTGCTGTGTTTGACCGCGAGTATGGTGAGATACAGGATGTTAAATTTGTTCGTTTTGTAGTTTTACCTAAAGATCAGGCTGGTGATATAAGCAAGTATGCAGAATTTTCTGCTAAAAACCTTGCTGCTTTGAAGATACCGTATTTCGATATTCCGCTTGGCAGTAATGTTTTAGAAACAGAAACACAAGCAAAATATCCTTCTGGATATGTTGCTATAAAGCAGAAAGGTAACGATTTCAAACTTATGCCGCTAAGAGAATACTTGTTGTCATTTGTTGAAGGTAAAGTCGCTGAAATTACAAACAAACAAGATATAGATTTGAAAGAATGGGCAAAAGATGTCCGCAAGAACATTAACTATAGATTACAACAAACAACGGTTTATAAAGATCCTATAGAAGCGTATAAAAACACTGTTGTACCGTGGAATATGTATCGTGTAGTAGTTTTAGATGAGAATGGTGTGCCTATTTCAGAATATTCTAACCGATATATAGACCTTGTGAAATTATATACTGCTTGTTTATATTCTTTGCGTGAGCAAGGGTATGATGTAGAAGTTTACAAACCTGACAACGGTGTTTTAACTTTAGTTCCGAACTCATCATTAGTTTTTGCTGACCCGGGTAAAAAACACAATTTTAGCCGTTTAAACAATATTGCTTCTTCGTTGAAAACGCCGCCAATGGTTGTTTTACCAGTATCACAAGTATCAAACGATTTTGGCAGCAATGTTTTCTTTGTAGTGGCTGACCAGTATGATGATAGTTTAAACATTTTGTGTGATGGTGGTGCGTGGCTGAACCAAAACTCAGCTCTGGGTAAAGCAGAGTTTTATGTTCCTGTGAAATACACTATTGAGTTAACTCCCGGTGTGAATCAAGTTATACCAAACAAAATTTTTGAATTTATATCGCTCAAGAAAGAGTTAGAACACGCTACAAGTACACGTCGTGATGTGATTTTAGAACAACTTAAGAATTTTGCTATAGATCCCGCAATTTGCGGGACTGGTAGGATTATAATTGGTGACAAAGTTGTTAACGCTAACAAGATGTATATCACCGATGTTTCAGTTATAGGTGGTGAAGATTTTGGTGTTAATCTTATCATCAGCGGTAATATTGCTTTGCCGTCAAGCGAGGTGAGTTTCAATTTAGGTTATGGCGGTGCTAAATATGTCCCTGAAGTTGTGGTTTTAGGTAGGTCTGATATTGACCTTGTTTGTAGTTTGAAACAAGGTGATGAACGATGGGTAGAAATTGCGCTTAATGCTGCGTTTACAAGGTTAAAAGAGATGTCTCGTAAAGATGCACCGCTTACAAACACACAACGACAGCAGTTGGAACAAATTTTAGCAAAGGTAAAATCTGCTGGTATAGAGGTTCTTCAGACTGCTGACGGTGTGGTTTATCAATTTAGAGCCAACAATTTGGATAATAACAAGGTTAATTCATATCGTAAGATAATAGATTCCACTGACAAACTTGCCAAAAAAGTTTTTGGTGAAGGGTTGGTAAGGACAATAAAGATCCGTAAAAATGGTCACGAGTATGTTTTCAAAGGTTATTATGTTTTGGGTTATCCTACTGCAACTTCAGCGGTGTATCGTTATCCGATTTCTAATGGTAGATTAGATGCCAAGTTTTTTGAATATATTTCTGCTAAATATGGCGCTGATGTTGCTGTGGAGTTGATGAAATATCTTGATTCCGCTAACAAAACAACAGCATTAAGTTGTTATCAAGCGCTATATAGTGCATTTGTTGATGAAAATGCAGGTAGTAATTTTGAAAATTATAAAGTTGAAGAAGAGTATCTTCAGCAGGCGTTGAAGGACAACAAAATTGCACAAGAGATTATCCGTGAGTTGTTATATACTACACCAAAGAAAGTTGCGTTACCAGAAGGTATTTATTTAGCGGGTAAAGAACAAAAATATGTTTTCTTTCCATCTTTGAACCGCCGTTTTATTGACAAACCATACAAATTCTTCAACGATTTAGAGAAGTCAGCGTTTGCTGTGTTGTTATCACCGACACAAGAAAATGTTGAAAACTATTATCGTGTGTTAGAAGAAAAGACGTTTACTAAAGACGGGTTGTTATCAGAAATTTTTGAAGTTCACAACGATGCTGTGTTAAACCTTGGTCTTGTAGTACCTCGTGGAGGGCAGGGATATACAACAGCAGAGATTTCCCGTGAAGTATTGTTAAAATTTGGTGGTGGTGAAAAGTTGTTGAACAAGTTAGCAAAGGGTGAGAAGGTTTACGCAGTTGTTTTACGCCATCCGTTGATTTCGCCAGACACTCTTGCTGTGGTAGAATTAAAACTTTCTAATGATAACACACCACTTAAGATACATCCTGTTTTATGGTCAGTTTTGAAAGGTGATTTTGACAAAGACAGTGCAGTTTTAGTTACTTCAGATGATATGCAGAAACTTTTGTCTTCAATGTATCGTCAGCAACAGGTTCTTGGCACAGCGAAATTAGATAAACAAATTGAAGAGAAACGGGCTTCGTTAGCAGAAGATTATACTCACAAAGATACTTTAAATGAAGCCTTTGAAAAGGTTAGAAAAACAGATAAAGATACGACATATGATGTTGCTGGTGTGATAGGTGGTTCACTACGAATTTTGACGGGTAATATTCACTGGAGTATGTATGAACTTCGCGAGTTTGTAAGAGCGCAATATGAAACCTGTGATTTAACACCACAGGATTATTTGAAATACGCAGAAATTTTGTGGAAGATAGAACAACAGCCGATTAGCGGGAAGAAAGTTGCTGATTTGTTTACCAATGAAGAATCTGATATACTTAATAATCCTGATGTGCCGATAGATACAAAGTTAAAAATAATAGAAACAGCGTTTGCTCGTAACGGGTTAGATGTTGTGATAGACTTGTCAAGATGGAACAGAGCAAGGACAGTATCGCCTGTGAGGTTAGGACATTTACTTAAATGGCAAGATTTTGTTTCAAAATCAGCTCGTCTTACTTCTCAAGATATAGACGAGTTTATAATGTTGACCAATTTGTATTTTGGTCAGCGTAGGATGGGGTTAAGCAGGTATCGTGAAGGGTTGGTAACAGAAATGACCCGTGCAGAACTGTTGGACAATGTTCCAGCAGGCTGGCATATGGTTAACACTTTATCCAACCGTCATCCGTATAGTTACTGGGAACGCATTGCGTGTGATAAATTAGGTATAGAATTTGCTCCGCTTCCAGGCGAAGCGGTTGTAGTTTCTGGGCAGAGCGGTGAGGAAATTCAAGGTGAGGAAAGAAAGGTTATCCGCTCTGTCCCTGAGCAAACAATAGGGCAGGCTGATATACGAGCCAGATATAAAGAAAACACTCCCTCCACAACCCCTTCTAATGCTACAGGGAAGGAAGTGGTTGTTATTCAGCCTGCCCAACAGGAAACAGAAACAAAACGGGTAGAGAAGGATGTAAACTCTCCTGCTGAAGATACACTCATAACCAAAAAACCTACGGTAGATGACACACAGAAACATTATGCTTCTCGTGGGACTTTTGTTCATCACGGCTTCCCAGGAAACTTAAACCGCGGTGTTGTGATTGTTGGTGATATTTCTGAAGCACGTAAGTATAAAGAGTTTGTTTACACACCGAAAGAGATAAGAAGGATTGTTAATGAGTTCAATAAAAAAGGCGTGATAAATGGTGACAGAGCGAGATATGTTGTGGATAAATTGGCTTATTTTGACAGCAATACAGGACGGTATTCCAAGATTCCTTCTCAAGTAGATTATTCACAGTTTGTGATTTGTGTGAGTAATTTTGATGGCGCTTTGAAGTTGGTGAGAGATTACAAAATGCCAGTTTTAGCGATAGACTCAAGTTATGTGAAGTTTAACGAACGCGGGTTCTTAAAAACAATGCAGAATAGTATAGATGCCGGTGTTAAGGATGTTTATGTATATTCACCGCGTATTAGAGGTGAGGATGTGGTTGGTTCTATTGTTGCTACACTTATGGGACGTGTAGATCTTGCTGTTAAAGAGTTTAAGTCACCTTGGGTGAAAGTGCCATACAGTGGGTATATAACAGAAGAACGGATACAACAAGAGCTTACAGAACTTAATAAGAAAACCTTGCGTAACAGAATTATAACAGGGATTACGGCGGGGGCAATAACTGTTGGTAGTTACCTCGGGATTGATTATTTCAAAAAGTATCAAGATATTGCCGCTAAAACACCGCCTAAAGTAGAGGTTGTGGTAGACCAATCACCTGCTAAAGTTGCGGATAAAGTAGAGAACATAGCACGTCGTGGTTGGGAGACGTTGCGTGCTGAAGGACGTCTTCCTGTGAATATTGCTTATGATGATTTAGTTGGTGTTAAGTTAGCGGCTTATCGTGCTTATTTTGAGAAAGGTCTTAAACAACATTTAGGTGTTCAAAATGAAATTACGCTTAGAGATTTAGAAGGGTTAAGTTTTGACGAGGTTAAAGTAATATCTTTAAAAGCGGCAAAAGAAGCGTTAGGAGCTACAGGGAAAGTAATAGTTGCTTCTGAAGAAACTGAGAAAAGTGTACCACAAGCACAACAAACACAGCAAACACAACAAACTGCTCAACAGGAAACTCAAAAAACTGTTGTGTCTCTCCCCGTTGTGAACCAAACAAAACCGCCTGTGATAGATGGTATTACTATCCGCTCAATATCGGTCAAACGTGGTGATCCAACAGCAGTGTTTGTGAATTTTAATAACGGTTTATTTATTAAATGTCGTGCTGTTCAAGAAGGAGATAATATTCGTCTTATTCCTACAGGGTTACAAGCAAATTCCAAATTTATGGATTTTGTTACAGCGTGGTATACTGACTGGTTGAAAAACAGTTATGATCCGCAACGTGGCAATGGTGGGTATGAAGAGTTTACTATAGAAAGTATAGATTTGGTACCCGAAGTGGATGTTGTGAGACAAAGAAACGGTAAATACATAGTTTCTGTATTTTTTGGTGATGCTTTATGGTTTGAAAAAGAAATTGATGTAGGCCCTCGTGGTGGTATTAGTGGTCTTGAAGCATTACCTAAAAATTTAAGAGACGAAGTAAGAAAACAAGTTAGAGAAATTTTAAATTTACCGGAACCGCCGGCGGGTCCGCCTATAGGAGGTGGACTCTCAATGAACTTGTTTAAACAATTAGTAGACAAAGCCAATCAAGGTGATGAACGCGCACGTCGTGTGCTTGAGTTTTACAAGAAAGATTTTCCTGAGTTGTATTATAAACAGGCACAGAGAAATCGAATGTATGAACCTAAATATGGAAACAAAGATAAGATAGTGTATATTATTGTTTCCAACAGACCACAAGTTGGTAAATCTATGGTGGGAAACATTATCGCAGGTAAAGTTGGTGGCAGATATATTGCTACTTCCGATATTTTAGTAGAAAAACTTGCCCAAAAGTTAGGTATAAAACCCGAAGATATAAAACGTGCAAGGGCTAAGAATCCAGAGGCCTATCGTAAAGAATTGATACAACTTGGTGACAATCTTACGAGAAAGTGGGTAAATTTGAAAGGAGAGGTAATGTATATACCCACTACGCCTGGTGAAGAAGCTCTTAGAAAAGCTAAAGATGAAGGCGCTAACATTATTGTGATAGATGGTATACGTCGTCGTTCCGAACTTAGAAAAGTAATTTTAGACGCTTATGGGTATAAATGTGTTGAGATAGGAGTATTTGGTTATTCAGAATCTATTGATAACACAGAACCTGGTTTGTTGTATGATTGTGATTATGTAATTTTCAGCCGCGGGATTCAGAGTAAGAATGAAGTTGTGCAGGAAATTGATAATATTCTTTCAGATGTCCAAGAAATTCCGCAACATTGGGTTCAAAAGTATAAAAATACAAAAGAGTTTGTTGTGGTAGATCTTGAAACAACAGGTCTAAGCAATGATTCACAAATTATACAGATTGCTGTTTTGAAATGTAAGAAACAGGGTCGCGGTGTGAGTGTGACAGACAAATATGTGACTCGTGTAAAACTGGTTAATACAAATTTAGACCGCGATACTGTTGAAGAAGTTAAAAGAATCACAGGTATTGACCTTACAGAAACTGCTAATGAAGGGAAAGATGTTAAACATGTTCTTGTGGAAATAGAGAAATATCTTTTAAATTATCCGGTTGTAATGCACAACGCAGCGTTTGATTTAGAGGTTTTGAACTATTGGCGTCAGAAATATGGTATGTTGCCGTTCACACCAAAAGTTTTGTTTGACACGAAAGCGTTAGCAAAATATTTATATCCCGCTTCTGAAACACATCTTGAGACATTAGCAATGAAGTATGGAGTAGAGCATACAAAACTGCATGATGCAGAAAATGATGCGCTTGTGACAGCGAAAGTGTTTAAGGCGATGTTCAGTGGTGAGTCAAAAGAAATAAAAGAAGCAAAACAGAAGTTAGAAAAATACAGAAGGGAACAATTAGACGGTCTTATGAAACGTTTGGGGTATGAAAAGGGATTTTCCGAAGAGTTTGTGCAGAGGTTGTTGAGTGATATAAGAGTGAGACAATCTTAATATTTATCAAATTGGTCTGAAGAATTTTTTGAAAGGTTCTATAGATATATTGAATCAGAAAGATTAGAGGGGCATGGATGGGAGATATCAGGTGATGTTAACGAATGGTTAAGTGCTTTAAAAAATGATCGGTTACCAGTTTGGGGCGTTGATGCGTTATGGAAAGAAATGAAAACAAAAAATATTCCGTTGGATAAGGAAGCGAAGTTAGCGTTTGCTCGTTCTAGGCAGGTGCCAACGTATGTGCTGTTTGAGTTAGTGAAATCTGAACATTATGATGTTGATGTGGTTAGGAAAATTGTCGATCGCAATGATATACCTGAAAAATTGTTGTTGGAAATAATTAGAGTTTCCAAAGTCAGGTTAGAAAACACCACTGACACTGTTTCACAATCCAAACTTAAAGATTTGATAGGTTTTGTCTCATACAAATACTCAACATGGCACAATATGTCAGGGAAGGCAGTTTTAGAGAAATATCAGCCCCGCACTTCTTCAGCGGGGTCGTCTTTATCTGATTCATCCAATCAAAAAAACGAATTAGCACAAACTTATATTGAAGATAAAGAAATATTGAAATCTGATTTAAAAAATGATATAATAAACCCGGAGGATAAAGACTATGGACACAAGGTCAATGATACTAATCAACAAGGGGAAAATAAAGATCAAACCTTATATCCCGCCAAAAGAGATACACGAGAAGTTGATGAAGATATACGCAGAGGAGAGAAAAAAAGAACCAATAAAATTGAGTTTCAGAGAGATGATAAAATGTTGGACATTGGCAGAGATATATCTTCCATTGAGGAAGTATTTGAGGAAAAAAGGTTTAAACGAAATACAGATAGAGGAAGTGACGGGATGGTTAGGTCGGAGATCGAGGGAGAAGGGGTATCAGGACAAATGGTACAACCAAGAGAAGAACAAGATTTTTTGGAATGTTGTAAGAAAGCTCTTGCCGAAATTAATAGAAGAGGAATTGGGGTCGTTCTCTTCGGTCAAGGTTCGCTCCGCGCTTATGCAGTACTTAAAGGATTTAAAGTCAGGGAAACAGTCGATTTAGATTTTATTAATGAATGGAGATAAAACACGATGGATGCGAAATCTCATATACTTTTCAACAAAGGGAAGATAAAGATAAAAGTAGACACAAGAATCCCGCCAGAAAAATGTAGTAAAGCGCCAACAATGGATGTAGGGAAAGCGATGCTTCCAGCTTGGAGAATGGCAAAAGTAACATTCCCGCTGATGGATTATTTAGAATCAAAAGGACTATCCACAGTAGAAATAGAGGAGGTAAATGGACGAATATGGTGGTTAGCAAGGAAGAAAGGGATTTCTTGGAAAGAACTGCCAAAGCGCTTGCCGAGTTTAATAAAAGAGGTTACAAATATGTACTCATCGGCTGGGGTGCGATCCACACTTTTGCAATATCTGAAGGATTTGAAATCAGGAAAACTGAAGATTTAGATTTTGTATTTGATAAAAATTACTCAAATTACGAAACCATTGGCAAAATATTAGAAAAATCTGGTTTTGATAGAGTAGAAGATTTGTCAAGAGAGAAAAGGGGACAAATATTACCGATACATAAATTCCATGAAGTGCTTAAACAAAGCAAACTTGGTTCTGTTCGTGTGTATTTGAAAAACAGTAGATATCATTTAGATTTAATTTTCCAACTTCACCGTGAGTTTCTCAATTTTTTAGCTTATAGTGTAGAAGGGAAAATTCAAAATGTTCCTGTTCCAATACTTTCACTTTATCAGGCAGTATATGGAAAAATTACAGCGTCAAGACATACTATAGAGAAAGATGATATACAAGATATAATTAGCGTATTGCCTCTTATAGAAAAAGTTTGTTCAGAAGAAGAAATTCAACTTCTTTATGAGACTGCCAAAGAGAAAAATTGTCAAAAATTAGTTTCTTGTTTTAAAGAAATATTAAAAAGAAAAAAATAAGTTGTTCTAAAAAAACATAAAGTAAAATTTACCTTGTTCATTTTATGGATTATTAAAGGTAATGGATAAACTCACAAGTTTATGTTGTTTCTAATTTGTTAATGGGAAACAATGATAGTTTAAATTATAGTACTTGAAAATTATGTTTTTATTTGCTATAGTCTTAATTACAGAAATAGTTCTCAAATTGAACCTTGAGAATGATGAAGTAATAATTGACACCAATATGATGAATATAATAAAAAAACTAAATTTTTCTACATCAGAAAATTATTACAGAGAAGCGTTACGATATTATAGTAATTATCTAAGAAGATTTCATGATAATATTAATAAATTCGTGCAGAAAATTTTTCTATTCTGTCTATTGTTGTGTTTAGATTTACCGGTATATTCTCATTGGGGTAAGTTTGGGATATCGCTCAATTATCCCGGAGTTGGTTTGAAATATATTTATCGCACTAAAAACATTTTTGAACTGAGATTTCAATATTTGCCTACGGAAGAGTCTGACACAACACTTTTCGGGTTGAGGTACTACCGGATTTATCCACTTATTAAGAACAGAGTTTTGTTTTACTATTTCGGTGTAGAAGGATCGTATTTTAAATATAGCGAAAGATATTTATCTACTGATTTTTATACAGCAAATGGATGGCTGCTTGGTGTATATTTAGGGTTGGAGAAGTTCTTTTTGAAAAATTTTTCAATTAATTTTGATCTTGGCCCTTATACAGCCACTGCTACGATTAGTGATTATAGTAAAAACGAATTTGATTTTGTCTTGAATGCATCAGTTAACTATTACTGGGGAAAATAGTTTTTATGCGTTCTAAAATAATAATTACAATTTTCTTGGTTTTTCTTCAAATACCTCTTTTTTGTCTTCAATTTGGTTCTCTGAATTTAGGAAAAGAAGTCGGGTTTAAAACTATCAGAGAATGGGAACTAAACATTTCTTCACCACCAGATATTGAGCCGCCAAGACCAAATGATCCGCGACTGGTATGGGTATCTCAACAGATGGAAGGACGAATTTACTGGCCATCTGTTGCTATTTCAACTACCTCCAATACACTTTATATCGGTACCAGTGGTATTGATGGTGAACCCGAAGGTGCAGAATATACTAATGCTGTTTACGCAATTAATATGTCTGATGGGAAAATAAAATGGCGATATGATATTGATGAGGATCATGTAATAAAAGGACCGATTGTTATCGGACCTGATGAAACTCTTTACTTTATCACAGTTGATATGCCGTATTATCCGTATGGTTTCCGAGATAAAAATTGGAAGACATATTTGTACGCTTTAACTTCTAGCGGAACTCTCAAATGGAAAAAAATTATCTCACCCACTAATCCACACTTTTGGGGTACAACTTCACCAGCAGTTGATTCCGATGGCACATTGTATATTCATGTATGTATTACTACTTCGCCCCCCTCCAGTGCGTTAATCGCTTTGGATTCTAATGGTGATGAGAAATGGCGTTTTGAATTTCCCGCTACAGAAGGTGTTGTATGGCCGCCACCAGCGATTTGGCAGGATAGAATTTATCTCAATACTAGTAATGGTTTATATGCAATAAGTAAATCAACTGGAGGATTAATATGGCACGCTTCTGGTGGTGGGCAAAATCTTACTACTCCAGTTATTGCCTCTGATGAAACAATTTATATTTGTATTGATAAAATCCTCCATGCGTATGATTCTACTGGGAATAAAAAATGGGAATTTGATGCAAAAGCGTTGGTACTTGCACCACCAGTTATTGCAGAAGATGGTACAATATATTTAGGGACTACAGTAAAAAATGTTGAGGATGATAACAAGAAAGCAGGTTATTTCTGGGCAATAGATCCATCAACCGGTGGAGCAAAATGGATGTATAACATAGACTCCTATATGTATGATGAATACGATCATACATGGAAACAATCGGATATATATGCACCAGCAGCTGTTGGCAAAGATGGTACAGTATATTTTACTACCGAATATAGATACACTTTTGCTTTAAATCCTAATGGAACATTGAAGGAATATTATGATTTGATGAATTTTGCTTTTGGCTGGCGTGGCGGAACTGTTACTTATTCAGCATTGGTTATTGATGAGAAAGGAATCTTGTATAAGCCGGATTCTAACTCTATTGGTGGCAAATACAATGCAGTAATATTTGCTATCCAGACTCAAAGCGGAGGTTTGGCAAACTCACCCTGTCCGAAGGGATACTGTAATTATAGAAATACTAATTCATATACGAAATAAAATTTAACGATTTTAATTCACATAAAGAAAATATTGTTGTAGTATCAGATACAAATATCCCGTTTGATTACACACCAAGTTTGCATGCTGGGATAGAGTATGTATATCGAGATATACTTGCATTACGATTTGGTCTAAAAACAAAAACTATGGCTGACCTCGGAGTAATCTCAGGCCTTTCTTGTGGTATTGGTATAAAAATAGAAAAAATAAATTTTGATTATGCATTCTTACCTTATGGCGAGTTAGGAATGACTCATCGCATATCTATACTGATAAAGTTATAATAATATTTCCTAAGGTGTTTATAGCAAAAATAGCAAAAATTTTTTAAATACAAGTCTGCAAAAATCTTCATAATAAAAATGTTATCAAAAATTATTATTGACTTTTTTTCAGTAATAGTCAAATTCTGATAATCTTTCCAAATAAGATTAAATCGCTAAACAAAAAACTTAGCACAAACTTTTGTTAAAAACATTGAATTTTCTCAAAAAAAGAGGTATAAAGATACTATGATTAACAAAGATTTTGAAGAATTTTTTAAAATTTTGAACAAAAATAAAGTTGAGTATTTAGTTATTGGTGGGTATGCACAAATATATTATACTGAACCGCGATATACTAAAGATTTGGATATTTTGATTAATCCAACTGAAGAAAATGCAAAGAGGGTGTATAAAAGTATTTGTGAATTTTTTGATGTAGACAAGTTAGAAGAAGGAGACTACAAAATTTTCACAAAAAAATATCCTGAGGGATGTTTTGCTTATGGTTTAGGGGTTGTTCCTAATTGTATTGAAATATTTACAAATTTGCCAGGAATAAAATTTTCTAAATCATGGAAAAATCGTGTTAAAGCAAAATATGGTGAAATAGATATTTGGATTATTTCGCAAAGAGATTTAGAACATAATTTCAAAGTTGTTTCTAAAAGAAGCCCATCTCTTGCTAAAAAATATGGATATTTTCTTACGGAGTTAAAAAGATATGAAAAAAAGAAATATTAAAAAATGGATACATATTGTGGGATGTAATGTAGATGATTTTAAGAAAAAGTTTTGGGAAAATGTTCCTGGGGATGAAAAATTAAAATATGCTTGGGATATGGCGGTTGAAGCAATGTACTTAAAAGGCACACCTGAAAAACTTAAATTTAAAAAGGTTATCCGAGTGTTAAAAAAAGACCCGTCTTGTCCTTGGTAAATAACCTTCCTTAGCATTTTAGAAAATCAGATATCTTACTTTTGTTAAAATAAATCCAAAAATATTGACTTTTGTGTAAATATATTATAATTTATATTCAGTATACAATATAATATATAAAATTAGGAGTTATAAAATTGGAATCATTAATTCGTAGCATTCAACAAAAAATACTTAAAGTATTAGCAAAATATTCAAAAACATTTGCACTTTCTGGTGGCACAGCGTTAGATTTGTATTATTTACATCATAGATTTTCTAAAGATTTAGATTTTTTTTCACCAAACTACAATATTAAAGAGATTAATTATTTAATAGAAAAAATAAAACAAGAAACAAACCAAAAGATAAAACTAGAAGAAGAACTTACCTCTACTGGATTAGCAAAAGTGCGTTTTTATGCAATTCCTATAGAAGGTTATAAAGAACCGCTAAAATTAGATTTTGTAGAAGATGTTATTTTTAAGAAACCAACCATAAGAAGTTTTAAAGGTGTACCTGTATACGATGTTAAGAATATTTATATTCAAAAAATCTTTGCTATTACTGGTACACATTTAGTAGAAAACCACATTGGTAGAGAAGTAATAACAGGTAGAATAGCAGCAAGAGATGTTTTTGACATTTATAAACTTTCTCAAAATGTTTGTCCATTGCATAAGTTTCTACTTAATTTACCAAAACAACAACAAAGGGGTATGGTGCAATGGTATCGTTCATATTCCAGACAGGAATTGAAAATTGACTTGCTAGAGTTAGATATTTATGATAAAAATTTTGATTCATCAGATATGATTGCTTATTTAGACAATGAAATGAAAAAGTTTATCGAAATGGTAATACAATGAAAATAGAAAAATATTTTTGGAGTCTAAATAAAAAAGCGCTAAAAGAAGTAAAAAAAATATTAAAAGATCCAGAACATCCAAAATTTATTTCTTATGCATTCACTTTACTTTCTCAATGCGATGTTCCAAAAAAAGTTTTCTCTGTCATAAGAAAAGAGCATTTTATAGAACAATGGCCCAAAATAAAAAAATATTGGGATAAAACTGGTGAAGCAGTTGATTTTAAAACTTGGTGGGATACTATTTATTACACTCTTTTACAAAAAAGAAGAATACAGAAAAAAATTGATGCTAAACCTATGACAACTTTTATAGAGATAGGTAGATTAATTAAAAAAGCGAGGATACAGAAAGGATGGAGTCAAAAGGATTTAGCAGAACACTCTGGTCTAAAACAGCCACATATTTCATTAATTGAAAAAGGGAAAGAAAATTTAACGATTGAAACTTTAGCAAAGATAGCGAAGGTATTGGATATAGATAAAATTGAATTAAAATTTTCTTAAACTTATTTCTTTTACTAACAAAAGGTATGAAAAAAGAGAAGAAAATAGATAAAAATGTAAAGGATAAAAAGAATATAAAAATTTCGTTTGATGAGGATAATGATATTTTATATCTTTCATTAAAAGAAGGAGCGGCTATTGATTCTGAAGAAGTTGCAGAAAATGTGAGAGTTGAATACGATTCAAGAAGAAATATTGTAGGAATAGAAATTTTTAATATCACAAAAATACTTGCTACTGCACTAAGCAAAAAGACAAGAGAAGAGATGATAAAAGTTAATACATAAATAAAAAATACTAAAAAAGAAAAACCCACCTCGTCTGTATCAAAAACTTTTCATTTAAAATCCTATATTTTTAAAAGTTTTTTCTTTATATCCACACATCGGTTTTGATTTTCTTTTCATCTAAACTTCTACAAATATTTAACCTTTCAAAGGAGGACAAATCTATGAACTACAAAGAAATATTTATTAAAACTTGTTATGATGGTGATGATATATTAGAAGCGTTACAAAAAGGATATATTACACCAGATGAGTTAATATCTGCTGATGTACACAGGTTTGCGGAAGCTCTGGTTAATTATTATATTGAGATCGGTCAACTGATACCAGATTGTGTTATAAAAGAGTTATATCTTTCCGATTTGTTAGAACTTTACGCAAAAACAAAGAATCAGCAGTTGAAAGAAAAGATTTTGACCTTAAATGCGGATAATATTTGTTCTGCCTGTGAGTATTCTTGGAGAGTTTATCATATCAAACAATGTGTTACAATAGATGTAGACATTTTAAACTATTTTGCTCAGCAACTTGCTTCTTTACCAGAAATACCAGAGAGAACTATTCGTGAAAATTGTAGCGTTTTATGGGAAGTAATAAAAGCGAAAAGGAAAGAACTAAGGGAAAACAATCGTAGACCCAAAGGCGCTAACCCTACTACTCCACGCTACAAACATAAACTTGAAGAGGCAATAATGAAGAATGATGAAGATTACTATGATCCAATCACTGCGAAAGTTTATCACAGCGCTTTATCTGATGAAGAGTTTTTCAGATTGTTACCACATTGGTTAAAAACAAAACCTGAATTGAAAAAATATATCCTTGAAACACCACAATTTTCTAAACTTCCTTACGATGTTCAACTTGCTGTGATAAAAGATTGTGAAAAAATAATTGCTTATAGAAAATGCGAGGTTAGATATTTTCCCAAAGAAGCATTAAAAGAAGTAGATATGAATACCGCGTATGTGGTACTACTTTCTGAATTTAATGATATTAACGAGCAGATAATTACTCCGCCGATGAATGAAGAGGAAATAATGACTATTTTTGCTCCGTTATGTATAGCGTATCCTGATAAAGTTCCTGTCGCGATAAAGTTGTATCAAGCTGTAGTGTTAATGAGGAAAATAATGAAAGATGAGCCGATAGAAAATAGCGTAGAAGTTGATGAAGCTCAAGAATTCTTTATTGTTAAAACGCTTGATAAATTTTTTGATTTCCAACACAGTGCGGTTTCTATAATGACGCAAGCTAAAAGTTTGTTAGAAATATTGCGCGTTTCTAATCCTGTTGTTAGGAATGAATTGAAAGAAATTATAAGTGAACACAAGAGAATATCTCACAAGTTGTATCTTTAATTTTTGCTCCCGTTTTCGGGAGCTGTCTTTATTTTATAAAAATCACGCTAAAGGAGGATTAACCTATGCAACTTGGACTTTTTACATTAACTTATGACCAAATAAAACAGGTTGTGAAAGAAAATGGTGTGGGAAGATATCTTTTAGTATATTCTGATGGTAGAAAAGAAATCCGTCGTTTGGCTATTGGTTCTTACGGCTCTCTTTTGGAAATGTGCAAGAAAAGCAAAAGATATGGTTATGAGATATATCCTAAAAATGTTGTTGATATAAAACCAGTAAAAACAGAGCCACAAAGCGAGATGGGAAGGTTGTTGAGATTATACAAAAAAGCAAAGAGGGTGTGGTTGAAGGCGCATCCCAATTTGTGGAAAGATTATGCTGAAGGACACAAAAACATTACTGATCAAGAAGTTGAATTATTTTTATTTATCTACGCAGGTTATTCTGGTCTGTATGAAAAGTTTAAAGAATTTTTAAGTTCCAAAGGTTGTGAGACATATAGTTTAGACTATGGAGTAAAGGTTGTTTATCTTTCTTCTTTAAAGCCCACTCGTGGTGGATGGGATGAATATGAGAAAATGATGAAAGAACTAAAACACAACCTTGACAACAAAATAGATTGTGAATACCATTGGTATGGATTTTATGATTACAGTTTGGGGGTGAGCTTTAGAAGTCGCAAAGAGGAATATGGTGGCTGTGCATCTTTAAGTTGTGAATATCGTGGTTGTGGCAATGGGCACTATTATTACTTAGTAAACGAAAAAATGGCAATACATGTTGAGGATGATTGAAGTGGTGAGAATTTTTTTAAAAATATTTATCCTATCTGAGTAAAAATGATTTTGTGCTACTCTTTAAATTTTTTATTTCCTTTTTAGCTTTACTAGCTCCCTCTTTTATATCTTTCACAACTTCTTCAGCAGACATTGTCTGCCATTCTAATTCTTTTATGTAACGATAAAAATGGATATCTTGTAACGCCTTGCATCCGGGAAATTCTTGCTGTACCTTCTTCCGTATTTTCTTTTTTTCTTCTTCAGTAACTTTTCTTCTTGGCATTTTATACCTCCTCTCCGAAAAAATCTTCAGGTGTTGCTATAGTAGGAATTGGAATTTTAAGCCACAAGTTTACTTCACGTATCATTTCTTGTGTCCCACGCTTATAAAGATGCTTAAGATTCCATGTAACTAAAAATTGCATTTCACCAAGACTTGCCAAAGCAAGATGTAAAGCGTCCATGCGCGGCAAATGCCTTTTTGACAAATAAATATCTGCTAAATTTAAAGTATCTTCGTTGACTTCTAAAACTTTGAAATTTTTTATTAGATTCTCCATCTTTTTCGCAGTTTTGTATCCTTTGTAGCTCTAATTTCGTCAAGTACTATTTCAGATATATATGTATCAAAATATGGTAACACTTCTTCCCAAAATCTTCTTGTAATATCTCTTAAATATGGTGCATTTTCTTGGAAATACATACTAATTACTGAACTCTCTATATAAACTTTTAATTTTTCTTGTTTCATTATATGCTGTAAGCCTTTTGTTGTTTATAACTATTTGAACTAATACTTACTTGAACTGAACTATTTTTTACCTAATCCCAGCTCTTGTTTAGCTTTTCGTACTTCTTCTTGAATTTCTTCAATTGTCATATTCTTCCATTCTATTTCGAGAAGATACCGAATATAGTGAAGCTCTTGTAATGCTTTGTTACCTGGGAATTCACGTTTTGCTCTTTCAAGTGCTTTCTTTTTGTCTTCTTCAGTTGGTATTTGTTTTGGCATAATCATTCCTCCTCAAAAAAATCTTCTGGTGTTACTATCTGAGGGATAGGCAGTCCTAAATCCATATTTACCTTGCGTACGATAGATTGTGTACCAGGTTTTACTAAGTGGCGTAGATTCCAAGTGACTAACAGGTCCATACCTTCTATTGACGCAATAGCAATGTGAAGAGCATCAGGTTCTGGAATATGCTTGTAGCGTAGATAAATCTTTGCTAATTCTTTTGCTTCATTAGTTAATGGTAACACTTCAAATTCTGAAATTAAATCGACTAGTTTAGTACGTAGTTCAGGATCTTTTATAGCACTGATTTCTATTATAGTTAAATCAGACACAAAAGGATTTACCTTAGGTAAAACTGTATGCCAAAATTCCCGTGTTACTTCCATAAGAGGGGGAACATCTTCTTGATAATACATACTGACAACAGAACTTTCAAGATATACATTTGCTTTCCTTTTCATATTATTTTTTAATATTTTATTTATTTAATAAACGGGACTAACTAACAATATTCAGAATTGTAAAGAGCAATAGGTTATTTGTATTATTATACTTTTTTTTACATCTAAAAGTCAATTATAGAAAAAACTAACTCAGGTTCTGGTAACTAAAAAGTGAAAGCACATCCCAACTTGTGGCAACGTTATGCCGAGGGGTACAAAAACATTTCAGATCAAGAAGTAGAATTATTTTTATTTGCTCATGCTGGTGATTCTGATTTGTATGAAAAGTTTAAAGAATTTTTAAGTTCAAAAGGTTGTGAGATATATAGTTGGTTTTACGGTGTAAAAGTTGTTTATCTTTCTTCTTTAAAGCCCACTCGTAGTGGGTGGGAAGAATATAAAAAAATGATGAAAGAATTGAAATATAATCTTGACAACAAAATAGATTGTGAATACCATTGGCAAGGATTTTACGATTATTATTTGAGTGTGAGATTTAAAAATTGCAAAGAAGAATATGGTGGCTATGCATTTTTAAGTTGTGAATACAGAGGTTGTGGCAATGGACACTATTATTACTTAGTAAACGAAAAAATGGCAATACATGTTGAGGATGATTGAAGTAATGTAATATAGTTGTTTTGTAATAAAATAGAATATTCAATATCATATAACGTCTCGCGGCTATGCGTCGTTTTAATGGCGTATAGCCGCTGTTGTGTGCTGTGTTCATTAATCCTTTTCAGTACTCGTTTTTTCTTTTTTAGTCCTAACCAATACTTTCCAATACATTACATATACTACAATTACACCGAAAATAAAATTTGAAGTACTTACTTCAACAAAATGAGCTATTCTTATCTTTTCCGGCATGAATGGTAGAGGAATTAACAAATTAAAACCCATTAAAATTGCAAAAGACAATCCTATTACTATGGCTTTTTCAAGTTTATTTCCTTTCAGCATCGAAAGTATCGGTAAGGCAATAAGAACCCAGACCATGCCACGACCTATTTGAAAAAATAAAAACCATTGTGGCAATCTTAATTCCCCATAATAACTAGTGAATGCATAATGCCCGGCAATTGGAACCATTACGAATTTACCAAATAAGGTATATATGAAATAATATATAATACCAAGAGTTATTACCTTAATAATCATTTCAACACTTTGTATTTCAAAAATCTTCACATTTTCATTAATTGCACTTTTTTTCCATTTGCCGGAAATTAAAACGGATAAAAAAGAAAACAGAACTGCAGATATTGTATTGTTTAGCACCAGAATATGCAATGAGCCTTTGGGAAGAATTCTGACCAATTGATCGAGAAATAAATATGATTCTATTTGGGTTAGAAAAACTGTAATTCCAAAATACAAACAAAAAATTGCTAGGAACAGTTTAACTCCAAACCAATTTGATCTTCTGCAGATATAGATCATTAAAGATGAAAAGAAAAAAGAGACCAATACCAAACTTTTTGCAGCTGCCAATTCTTGTTCTTTCGTTAGAACAAATAATTTCACCGAACCTGAAAGCATTCCTGAAATCTGGGAAATAACAATATATCCAATCATCATCAGAATGATTTGTCCGGAAATAATTCCAAACTTCTTCATATGTTTATTTCTCCTTTTATGTTTCTATTTTTATTGCGCTCATTTTTTAGGGTCACAAGCATTGCACACAACGTTCCCAGCATAAAAGAAGTTCCGCCGAAGGCGGAATTTGGGTGAGCGCCATAAAGCACGAACCTTTTATGCTGTATTATATGAAGTGAGGTGTCCAAATCTTTATTGTTCAATTTAGGCGATATGTTAAACACAAAGATTAACATTATTTTTCTACTCTTTTCGCAATAATGTAATCAACAAAAGTTTGCGGTAAATATTCAAGCATTGCTGCTAATCCCGACATATAACCTACCCTATATCTACTTCTCGGTTTTCTATCACATAATGCCCTATAGACCGTTTTTGCAACTTCTATGGGTTCTGTCCTATTTTTATCAAATTGTTTAAGTCTTTCTACTTCTTTTCTTAAGATATCAGCATAAAGAGTTATACCTTCTTGTGACCAATGTTTGAAAGATTCCTCTAGTTGTTTATAGGATTTTTCAACGCCCTCAGTTTTAATTCCCCCGCAACGAATCATAATTTGCGGAATATCCCATTTCTTTAACTCAATTTTCAATGTTCTGATAAGACAATTAACCGCAAAATCACAGATATGTATACTTGAAACAAAAGGAGTAGGTAGCAAAGCAGGGGTTACTATCCACAGAATTCTACCTTGACTTGCACGAATCATAGGAAGGAAGGTCTGGAGAAGTCTTATTGGTCCTATGACTCTTGTTTCAACTTCCGTTTTGAATTTATCCAAATCCATTAGTTCGATAGGAGAAATAAATCCACCTCCTGCATTATTAATTATAGCATACAGTCCTACCTTATTGCGTTTTTTTAATTCATTTGAAATATATTCAAATGCATGATCGATATGTTCAGTTCTGGTTAGGTCAAGAGGGCACACCGGAATAAGATTAGGTTCATTTAATTTACGCAAATTATCAGCATCTTGTTCTTTACGTACGCCAGCAAATGCGTAAAAACCTTTTTGGGCAAGATAAATTGCTGTAGAACGTCCAATTCCTGAGGAACAACCTGTAATTAATAATCCTCCGCTAGGAAATTGGTTGCCAAAGCATTTGTTTGATTTACACATTTTCTTACCTCCTAAATCTGACACCTCATTTCATATAACGTTCCCAGCATAAAAGAAGTTTTTGCAAAGTTATGCTGTATTATATGAAATTGTATTCTTTTTCTCATTTTCGCAGCTCACAGATGAATATTCTTTCTATTCCTACAACAAGGATAAATGCTATTCGTAATACTTTTCAACAAGTTACTATGAATGGATATATCTTCAATAACATATACTACATTCCTAAGATAATACCAAATCTGTAAGCAGGAACGATAGGAAATTGTGCGTGATATGTCCATCCCTGCCATATCCAGTCATGCATTTCTGTTCCTGGTTCTGTCACTAAACCTCCAATTTCAAAGTACGGACCAATTTTCAAAAGTATCTTATTTTGTGAGAGTATATTGAAATCAACCCCAAAACTAAGGTAGAGGCTCATTTTTTCACCATATAAAATCTCGCTATATGCTCTGCTTCCATCTTCATTCCCAAATGCAATTTGATAACTACCTATATTTAGACCAACTCCGATGTAAGGTTCAAAATATTTTTTTATAGGATATATCAACCTCATACCAATTTGTCCTAGAACTGCTTTTGAAACATAGTAAATATCATGAGGTAATGGCGGAGAAATGTCATAATTTCCACCAGAGGCATCCCATATAGAAATACCCTTAAGTTGATGCCCTTCTTTTCCCATAAGAAGTTGATATTGTGCTAAAAGGATATTTAAGAATAAATCAAAATATTTCGCAGGCCTATAAGCCATGCTCATTCCCCACTGGTAACCACCATAAATCTGTTCATCTATATCTGGATCTACAAAACCCCAAAAACCTATATCTTGGTTGTTACTACTCCATAAATCAGTTGCAAATCCGCCAACAAACCTTATATCAAAAGGTTTCCAATAATTGGTTTTATCATCTATCTGTACATAAATAGGCCCGTTTAGTAATACAAGTAACAAAATGCTCAGCAAGATACCTGAACCTATTTTGACACATCTTTTCATGACTTTATTTCTTTTCATAGCTTTTACCTCTTTTTAATTTAAATTTTTACTGCCCGCAATGAGCATATAACTTGTTCATATCTGAACTTATTTCGGATATCCTACCAAGTTTGGTGTTATAGGCGAACTCGGTTCGGATACATCGCTCTTTAGGCGACCCACTGAGACGGAATTGCAAAAGCAATTTTGAGTGCGAGCGAGTCATCATTTTTATTTTCTTCCAACATATATCCCGTATCCAAAGTATTTAAAAAGCCTGAAAATACTTTTTGGCGGTTTATATATTTCCTTGATATATTTCCTTACTTCCTGGCTCTTAAAATATAGTAATAGAAATCTACCCCAAGCACTCAAGAAATCTCTCATATCTATTTCTTTAACTTCATTAGCCCACTGACGCCATGCGGTAGTTGTGTGGGTTCTGGCGATTATGTTAGAGAATCCAGCTTCTTTCAGCAAACCCTTCCAGCCTTCGGTTGTCAAAAATTCAGCTCCGCCTAAGGCACGAGACAGATATTCAACCAATTCTGGAGGAGGGGGTTCTATCCAAGTTACTTCATTGAACCCAACGTAACCTCCTGGCTTTGCCACTCGTTTATATTCATTTATTGCTTTTTGTTTATTCTTTATAAAAGCAATTGTAGACTCGCTAATAACAGCATCAAAAAGATTATCCTCGAAAGGTAATGCTTGTGCATCTGCTACTTTAAACTTAACTTTATCCTCAACACCCTTTCTTTTAGCTCTTTCTTCTGCTCTTTTGATCATCTCTTCAGAAATGTCTATTGCTATCAATTTACAACCATATTCTTTTGCGATGTAGCAAGCAGTTATTCCAACGCCGCAACCCACATCCAGAACATATGAATTTTTATTAACGTGACATAATTCAATTAGCTCTTTAGTAGCTTCCAATCCGCCCATATGTTTAGTTAGGCCCCAAGAAGATTGAAGTGCAAAATAGTAAGATTCTGGTTTAGAAGTTTCTTTTGATGCTATCTGTTTTTGGTTTCTCATTCTTTCACCTTAAATTTAGTAGTTTATATAATTTAAAAAGGCTCTGTAATGGTGGGCAAGCATTTCGTAACATTGCGGATAAAAGAAGTTGCCAAAGCGAAGCATAGGCAATTTAGGGAAGTGCTTGATTTCTCTTTTATCCATTGTTATCTGCTGTTTGCCTTTTATATTTCGAGATTGTTTCTGCTGCTAATACCAAGTGTAATAATTATTGCAAATATTTTTACTATAAAAAAATATAAGTGACCAATAACAGGAATCGAAAATATCACTAAATTTATTGGGCTACTAAAAATTAATAATGGTGTTATCCATAGTAGATGAGGCTTATTTATAAATTTGTTGTAGCAAAAATTATTGCCACAATTGTCATTAACATTGTAGTAGCAACTGTTGCATAACTTACACCACCTTTTGATTTAGCATAAACACGACAACCATATATCCAACCAATATTAAAAACGAGAACGTAGATAATAAATATTACCCATTGTAGATAAAATAAAAATTGTGCCATAAATTTAACCTTTATTTATTTTATAAAAAGCAAATTACAGATAATTTGTTCATATCTGAACTTATTTCGGATATCCTACCAAGTTTGGTGTTATAGGCGAACTCGGTTCGGATATATCGTTCTTTACACATTATGTTGTACATATTTTATCTTTCTTTTACTTGCATTAAGTATTGTAATTCCTACGATTTCACCTTTCTCATATCTAATTATAATATCATCTTCAGTAAGTATAGAATCATCTGCATGGCTTGGTTTTTTAAAATTAATGTATAACACATCAGCATCTTTATCGTAAAATGTCCAAATCCGTAAATATGGTATTTTCAATAAATCAGGTACAAGTGTTAATATGTTTTTTACCTCTAACGCTTCCATAAAACTTTTCTTCTTTCAAATTGTTTTTTACGTTTTGTTATAAAAACAGTAGTTATAACCCATCTTCTTTATTCAATTCTCTATACACAACTACAATATATTTTCCTGTCTCTATTACCTCAACCATATATTCCGCCCGTTTTACCTTCATAAATTACTTCAGGTTCTTCTACTGTTTCGAGAACTTCAAAATAATAACCAGCCATTTCTGAGTGTTCTTCAGTGATATGAAACCATCTCTCTTCTGTTAATCTAATTTGCACACCATTTTTAGACGTGGCTATATCCATATTTTTCTAATTTTTACTCGAATAATTCTCTTTGAGAGATAACATGTAATATCTTGTAAGCAAAACGCTTACTTTATATTTTTGAGTTTAAACGTAATATTTTTTCCTTTATCTTGTCTTTTGCAAGACTTATTACGTAATTTGATAAAAAAATACATCTTTTTTAATTAAAAGTCAATTATAGAAAAAAACTAACTCAGGTTCTGGGAACTAAAAAGTGAAAGCACATCCCAATTTGTAGAAAGATTATGCTGAAGGATACAAAAACATTACTGATCAAGAGGTTGAATTATTTTTATTTGCGTACGCTGGTAATTCTCACTTAACTGAAAAGTTTAAAGAATTTTTAAGTTCCAGAGGTTGTGAGACATATAGTTTATATTACGGTGTAAAAGTTGTCTATCTTTCTTCTTTAAAGCCCACTCGTGGTGGGTGGAATGAATATGAGAAAATGATGAAAGAACTTAAATACAATCTTGACAACAAAATAGATTGCGAATACCATTGGTATGGATTTTATGATTACAGTTTGGGGGTGAGCTTTAGAAGTCGCAAAGAGGAATATGGTGGCTGTGCATCTTTAAGTTGTGAATATCGTGGTTGTGGCAATGGGCACTATTATTACTTAGTAAACGAAAAAATGGCAATACATGTTGAGGATGATTGAAGAAATGTAAGATTGCCTTGAGGTGAAATAGAATGTTTAGTTTATATTAAACATACAATTACCATATAGTTTTCAATCCTATTTTTTGTATAGATTTATCTTTGGTTATTAATGGAAATCCTAAGTATATTGAAGTAGCAGCAATTAACCTGTCAAAAGGGTCTATAATTTTACTTCTCGGGATTGATCTACTTTTCTCAATTATTGGTAGACATAATGGCTCCACTTTATAATTTCTTGAAGAAGATATTAATGCAATAAAATTATCAAGATCAATATTAAGTTTTTTCTTCTCGATAAGATATAGCAATTCAAAAAAGATAATGCAAGGAATATGAATATAATCTTCGCCATTATCTACTTTCTCAAAAGTCATTTTTGCTTTTGTAGAAAGTTTTGAATCATCTGTCATATACCAGACTAGAGAATGAGTATCCGTAACATAAGGCATTACCAGTCCTCCTCAATCTTTGAAAGTAGTTCTTTTCGTGTTTTTAAGATATCTTCTTCTGTGATTTTTATTCCTCTCCAAATACCCTTTAGTTGTATAATATTCTGATTCCTTTTGAATTCTTCTAACTCATTTATATAATTTGTAATAGCAATAGCACAAATATTCCCTTTATCATCCCACCATAATTTAAACTGACCTAATTGTTTATTTGGTTTTCTCCTTACTGGATAGATTTTTAGAATTAATTCATCTTTAGATGGAATGTATGTAATTTTCATCTTCCTTCTCCGGAAAGTAAAAGAAGTAAAGCCAGGATGCCACTAGCAACAAGTAGCAATTTTTCTTGTTCTTCTTTTTTTAACTTCAATGATTTTACATAAGTTGAAACTTTAATCAGAGCCTGTTGAGGTTGTAACGGATTATATTCAATATATTCTTTTCCTTGTAAAGCAGCTAAATCTTCATGCTCAATTCCTTTCTCTACAAGAGGGATAATAGGTTTTCCACTCTTTATTGCATACCCAATCTCTTGGTGAATCCAATTTGTTCTCAACCCATTTCTTGTTAGTAAAACGATTACGCAATCAGCTTGGTCTATTTGCGAAAACACTTTTTTGTCAATACGTTCACCGGGGTTAAGATACCACTCAGCAACAAATGTCTCTATTCCGAGCTTTGTCAAAAGGTTTGCAAGAGTGATAACAATCCCGCGATCTTGAGTACTATGACTTATAAAAACCTTATATGCCATTTAGTCTCCTCCAAATTTTTTTTCAACATTTTAACCTGCATTTTGTTTTGCTGTTAAAATTATACATCTTTTTTAATTAAAAGTCAATTATAGAAAAAAACTAACTCACAGGAGGTACAAAACTATGGACGGTATAAAACTAAACTTCAAAGAGTTGATGCCGTTAGTAGTAAAAACCATCCTTGCGGGTCGTGTTCCAGCGATATGGGGACCGCCTGGGATTGGTAAATCTGCTTTAGGTCGCAAAGTTCGTGATGTGTTAGAAGAAAAACTAAAACAACCAGTTGGGTTCTACATATTGGATGCTCCACTTCTTCAACCGTTTGATTACACAGTCGCTGTTCCAGACCACTCATCTCAAAGTGTAAAACTCTATAGGACAGGTTTCTTACCAGAGAAAGGTCCTGCTGTGGTGTTAGTAGAAGACTTACCACACGCAAAACCTTACCAAGTAATCCCGTTGATGCAGATTGTGTTAGACCACAGGATTGGACCATTAAAATTCTCTGATGATGTTTACTTTATAATCACAGGTAACAGAGAAGAAGATTTTGCGAATGTGAACCCGCTTCCTTCACCACTTTATAACAGATTAGTCCACTTTGATATGACGGCAGATTTAGATGTATGGCGTGAATGGGCAAAAGGAAACGGGTTAGATAACCGTGTTGTTGGTTTTGTGTACGCCTTTCCACAACATTTCTGTGAATTACCTAAAGAAGGTGTAAAAGCGTGGGCAACTCCGAGAAGTTGGCATATGTTAAGTGATGTGATAAAAGATGTTGAAGATGAGACGACACTGCGCCAACTTGCTTCAGCTACTGTTGGTTCTGCTGTGACGAGTGTGTTTCTTTCCTGGGTAAAATACTTACAAGATTTAGATCCTCGTGAGATTTTAAAAACAGGTGAGTTGCCTCGCTACAAAGACAGACAGCACTTGTTCGCAATTGTTACCGCTGTAACTACTGAGATAAAGAAAATGAAGAAAGAAGAAATCAAAAGATCTATCACAAACATTGTGAAAATATGGAACTACTTAGAAGGTGACTATAAAGTTACTTTCCTAAAAGAATTGATAGAATACAAGAAAGATGGACAAATGGATACTACATTGCTTGCCTACATTGTGGGTCTTCCAGAAGCTAAAGAGATGACGAAATGTATTCGGGATTTAATTAGTTAACTCATCTTTACCCTGCTCCAGTAGGGGAAGCTGGGGCAGGGTCGTCTTTATTTTTTATTTTTTATTTTAATCCAAAATCTAACCAATGGAGGTTTAAAACTATGATAAAAGAATTAGAAAAAGCATTGAGTAAAGTATTATTGTTCTTTCCTTGCTTAGGGTATTTCATCTACTCTTGGAAAGTTGAGGAGACAGAAGATATACCGACACTTGGTACAAATTATGAGAAACTCTTATACAACCCAAACTACTGCAAACAGATTACCACAGACCAGCTTGCTGCAGTTGTGATTCACGAGTGTGTCCACAATATGTTTCTACATCCAACAAAAGTTACACAAAAACAAGCACAAGGAAAAGTTTACGACTTATGGATAATCGCTTTGGAGATGGTAACCAATGCTGAGGTTATAAAAATACTCAAAGCAGTAAATACCAACTTTGAACTTCCTGGCAAACCATATTCTCCACTTTCTGATAATCCGCCATTGGAAGATGAACCTATCTATTATTACGACTCTAACTGTGAAAATCTAACCGCTACAGAAATTTATGAGAAACTTTATGAAAAATACAAAGATAAGATTATAAGAATTTCTTTGAACATTCCTTTTGATATGCCACAACAAGGTGGTGAAGAAAACAAAAGTGGAGAAGGAGATAACACAAGCGAGAGAACTTGTCCACATTGTGGTAGTAAAGTTCCCAAAAACGCAAAAGAATGTCCCAAATGCGGTGCTAAAGTTATAGATTTACCATCAACATTAGACAAAGTTTTACCAAGCGATGACAAGGCAAAAATTCAAGAAACAATAGAGAAAACAATTGCTGTTGTGGAGAAGTTAAAGAAACAAATTGGTGATAAACCATTGGGTGTTGAGCGTTTCGTAAAAAGATACCTCCAGTCTCAAGTCCCGTGGTCAAGGATACTTTTGGCGTTTATCGGCAACATTGTGAGTGGTTCTGAAGAATACCGTTGGGAGAAACCCAATCATCGTCATCCGCTTTCATCTGAGATAATAATGCCTGGTCTTGTGGATATAGAAGTTGACGACGTGGTTTTTGTAGTTGACACTTCTGGTTCAATGAGCGACAATCAACTTGCACAGATAGCAAGCGAACTTGGCAAAGTCGCACAGTATGTATCAGAAGTCGTCATATATACAACCGATGCTGAAGTTCAAGAGAAGGTTCGTGTTCATGATGCTGGTGAAATATTTAGAAAACTCAAATTCAAAGGTGGTGGCGGGACAGATTTCCGTCCAATATTTGAAGAGGTAAAGAGATGTGCTTGTATGGTATTCTTCACTGATGGCTATGCTACATATCCAGAGAAACCGCCAAGGTATCCAGTATTGTGGATTTTGACGAAAGACAACCAGACGCCACCTTTTGGTAAGGTTTGCTATGTATTTGACGAAGCTGAAGAATAAAAAATCGGGCGGGCAATTTCCGCAGTTTTGTTCTGTAGAGTTGCTCGCCTTATAAATAAGGAGGGCGCCGTGAAAAAATATTGCCAAGAAGTTATAAAATACAAAGAACTATTGATTAAAAAGATTGAAAAAGTATTAAAACAAATCACACCTGAAAAGTTGTCTGATAGTGTTCATTTTGTGAAAGTAAATGATAATTGTTTTATGACACCTTGTCCAATTGCACCTGATCCCGATGAAGGTATTGATGACTGGATGAAGGTTGGTCTTAGATTTGATTCAAACACAAGCGAATGGGAAATGTAGCTGTTAACTCCGACTACCGGATTTTTGGCGATTGGGATTTCGGTTGGATATTAATTGAAGATTTGGCTTATCTTTTAGATGTGTTAAAAGAAACAAATCCAAAAGCAAAATAATTTACTTGCCTAAAAACTCGCCAAAAAAACAATCTTGTCAATTTTTTGTTCTATAGTCTCACCACAAATTTTCTTCCAAGGAGGATTTTTCACAATGAAACATGTCTCTTTACCATTAGAAAATGTTATGAAAACAATACTTCAACAAACATTGCAAAATTATGGTCTAAACATCTCTGTTGTGTGCTTTGTGAACAATTATAACTCAGCAATCATAAAAACTGCAGATGATAAGTTGGTTTATATTGACGATGTTGGTCAGCTGATTGAAGATTTACAAAAACAAAATTATTCTACATACAGGAGGTTGATATGAAAAAACAAGATCTAATTATCAAAATAGTTAATTACAAAGGAAGAATCTCGTCAAAATGGACGCTGCCGAGAACACACCGTGGTGCTGTTCGTTCAGCGATAAAACTTCTGCGGTTCTATTACAGATGTAAAAACGCTGGGTTGTTAATTCCTTCACTTGTGCAATCTTTGAAAAAAGTTGTTGATATCTACTTAGAAAAATGGAGTTACACAATTTTAGCTGTTCCAGAGTTAGCAACGATGTTTGGTGAAATTAAAAATCTGAAAGTTGAAGACGAAAAAGATTTTGCTGTAGTTGAAGAAAAAGTGCGACAAAGAACTATAGCATATTGTTCTCTATGTGGCACAAAGCTTGTTTATCCCGTGTATGTTATCAAACGCAAAGGATTAGAGATAATAGAAAAATCCTCACCAGTTGGTATTCGTTGTCTTAACAGCCACATTGCACATCTTAACGATTTGGTTAAAACAGTAGAAGTTTCTCAACCGACAGTCGGACAACACAGCGGGTTAAATTCTTGCACAAAAACACAGTCTCAGTCTCACCAACTTCTGCTATTCTAATCGTAAATACCAAAATTACTTTCCAAGCCACCGTTCTCAGTTTTTGAGAGCGGTGGCTATTTTTATTTTCTCAGGAGGCTGCTATGAAAAACAAAAATCATAAAAATAACAAAAAAGAATCACAGAAGTTTATTGTTGACGATCCTTTTCTTGTGTTGTGGTTGAAAATAATGAAACCGTTTCTTCCTAAAAAAGTTAAAATTTTAAAACCAAAGAAAAGATGGCAGGTCATAGTTTTGTGAAAAGGGGGACAAAGATATGTATAAAATTGTGTTACCACAAATTGAAACGGTATATCTCTCACAATTAGAACAAAGGTTATACCGAGCGAATATGCTTAATGTATATGGGTATACTCTTGTTCACAAATCAAAATATACTTGGGAAGTTATAACTCCTGATGGGAAGAAATATGTTGTGAAATATAAAGATGGAAAACTAAATTGCAGTTGTCTTGATGCGAAGTTTAGGGCAAAAATATACGCTGATGGTTGGTGTAAACACAAGTTGTTTGTTTTAACGAAAACAGATTTAGATGATGTTGTCGCTGTTTCTCTTTTAACATATCCTTGGTTAACAAAATATCTCAAAAAACTTGACGAAGGAGGTGGTTAAATTATGTTAGTAGGATTTGAATGTCCGAATGGGCAAAGAATAAGTTTCAAAGAATGTTTACAAAACTGTCCACAACAAAAAAGATGTTTGCCTGTTCCTATGCTTGTTGGTATTGTTCGTTATGCACTTGAAGAACGACCTAATGGATACACTGCTACACAGATTTCTCAATGCTTAAGAAAATCATATTTTGAGATAAAACACAACTATTACGCTAACCCTAAAGACCAACTATTCTTCGCGTACGTGGTAATGTGATACACTCAATACTTTCTGACTTTGACACATTCCGTGATTTAGGTGTCTATTACAACGGCAGATTTGTGATTGAGAAAAGATTTTACAAACCTGTTGAAGTTGTGATAAACAAAGAAAAACATTTGCTAAAGTTTTCAGGCAAGATTGATATATACGACACAAATACAAAAACTCTATATGATTACAAAACAATATCTGACTTTGTGAAACAAGACCTGTTGCCAAGACCACATCATGTTGTTCAAACAAATATTTACTCGTATCTTTTATCACCAACCTACAAAGTTGAGCGGATTGTGGTAGTGTATGTAGCGATGAATAATGTGTACGAAGTTGAACTTGAACCCAAGCAATATGATGATATTTTAGATTTTATCCGCAAACAACTTGCTAAACTCCACTATGCTGTGACACAGAATGTTGTCCCCGAAGCAACTCCAAACGGGTTCTGTAAAATGTGTATTTTCAAACAGAAATGTGCTGAAATAGAAAAACTTATCAAAAAATTCTCAAACTTGTAACTCTTCTCACTATTGACACTTCTGTTACTTCTGTCACTTTTGCTACTTCTGCTACTTTTGTCACTTTTATAATCCCCGCCAGCAGAAAAATTTTGTATAAGGAGGTTACACTATCTCACTACAAAAATTTAAAGAAATATTAAACGAGATTTTGCTTACTACAGCGGACATAAAAAAATCTGCTGGCATAGAATTTAACGCAGATTCAATCACAAAAATGGCGATTGCTGTGTATCTACAGTCTGCTCGTGATGAAGAAAAACAAACCACAACTGTTACAAAACCAGCAAAAAAGAAAAAACGACCCGCTACAAAAAAACAAATACAAGCATTGAAAAAGATTTACGGTTCGCTGCAAAAAGTTCGTGAACTTGCTGGTGTTGATTCTTTGTATGATTTAGATGTATCATTAGCCTCACAACTCATCACAAACGGCAACGGAAGAAAATAATCCCGTACCCACTGAATGTAAGTGCGGTACTGCTGGCGGGGACAAATTTTGAGAGATATTTCTGACGAGGCGATATATATAAAGGACGGTGTTGTTATAATCAAATAAATTTCTACCCTACTTGACACATAAAGTTTATATTTTGTAAAATAATTTTGTATGGCAACACTATTTAAACGAGGCAAAAAGTGGTATATATCATACTATCTTTATGGTAGACAAATAAAAAGAGCCGTATCAACTGATAGACGCATAGCAGAACGTGTATTGGCTGATACCATAAAGAGATTAGATCTACAAAAATTCCGTATTGAGAATCCTAACATATCTTGGGAAGAGTTTGTAGAAAGATATCTCTCCTACTCAAAAACTAACAAAAGACCTAAAAGTGTTCAAAGAGATATAGCAACAATAAAAATATTTACTAATTTAATGAAACCCATTAAAGTTGCTTCTTTGACACCGCAAGTGTTTGAAGATTATAAAGCAAAAAGAGTTGAAAGTGGTGTAAAACCTTCATCTGTAAACAGAGAACTAAATACATTAAAAAATATGGTTCGTAAAGCATATGAGTGGGGCTACTTACCTGAAAATTTTTCATCACAGATAAAAAAATTAAAAGATTCAACACAAGCAAAGAAAGTAAGGTTCTTTAGTAAAGAAGAAATAGAAAAATTGCTTAAAGTTTCATCAGAAACTGTGAAAAAGATAGTACTAATAGGTCTTAATACTGGCTTTAGGATAGGTGAGATTGTGAATCTGACTTGGGATGATATAGATTTTAATCGCAAAGTTGCAATAGTCCAAGCAAAACAGGATTGGCAACCTAAGGATAATGATTTAAGGGAAGTACCTTTGAAAGATAATTTTGTTAAAACACTTAAAGAATGGAAGCAAAAAACAAAATCACAATATGTGTTAGGCAAAAAGTTTACAACAGAACAAGCAAGTAGTTTATTTAGAAAATACGCAAGGTTAGCAGGGATAACTGATGCTTCAGCACATACATTAAGACATACATTTGCTTCTTACCTTGCAATGGCAGGTGTGGATCTTTATACAATAGCAAAGCTTTTAGGACATTCCAATATTTCTACAACACAAATTTATGCACATCTTTTACCCGATGTTTTAAGAAATGCTGTTAATAAATTACCATTTTAATTCTATTTTGAAAAAAATTTTTTTGTTTACATATTGACTTCTGTCCAAAAAATTTATATTATTTTAACAAAACTTTATGATAATTCTGTTTAAAAATCTTGTAAATTTTAATTTGTAAAACAACAAGAACAAAATAAGAACAAACAATGTGCTCTTTCGTCGGTAAAAAGTATAAAATCGAGTCCCGTCTCCCGCTTTGGATCGTGATTAAAAAATAATTAAAAAATTTTAAAATTTTGTTGACAAATTGCCAAAAAATGTTTCTATATTATAATTAGGAGGTGTTGGTTAGAAACAAAATAAGAAGTCTTAAAATATAAATGAAAAAATTTAATTCATTTAAAAAATTTTTCTCACAACAGATCACTTTAATGCTTGTCTTTCATACTACTTATGGTACAATAAAGAAAAATTTTTCATTAGCTTTTATTATATTCCTTTTTATTTTGTGGACAACTTTTACTGCTGTATCAGTATTTTTTGCTACACGACATTTTGATTACTGGTCTGCTAAAATAAGAGCTGCTGTGTTGGGTACAAAATATGAGTATTTAAATAAAGAACTTTCAAAAACATGGGAACTACTTGCTAAAGTTGAAGAAAACGATCGTGCTATACGTAAACTTTTAGGAATGAAGTCAAAGAAAGAAATTATTATAAACTCGCCTGATATGCTTAACCAAGGGGGACCTCTTGTTCAACAAGCAAAGTTTTTGCAAGAAGTTAGTAGTTCGCCACAAGATGTTAACTTGTTGGATTACAAGAAACATTTTGACCTAATTGAGGAATATGTAAAAAAACAGATTGAGAGTCATAATGAAATATATAATTTTATAAAGTTACAGAAGGAACTTTATAGATATACTCCGCTAATTTGGCCTTGTTATGGTAAAGTAACTTCGCCATATGGATATAGAATACATCCTGTATATAGTGTTGAACAGTTTCATACAGGTATTGATATAGCAAATGAACTTGGGACAAAAATTTATGCTACTGCTGACGGTGTAGTTAAGTTTACTGGTTGGATGGAAGGTTATGGTAAAGTTGTTGTTGTTGAACACAAATTTGGTTATACAACAGTTTATGCTCATCTTTCTGTTATAAAAGTGAAACAAGGGCAAAAAATATCCCGTGGTGAAGTTGTAGGACTTATGGGAGATACAGGGACAACTACAGGTCCTCATTTACATTATGAAGTGTGGAAAGATGGTAAATTATGTAATCCAATAAAGTTTGTTAACATAGAAGATTTTTTTAAAGGATAAAATTATAGCTGAAAACAATTATTGAAAAAGAACAAATAAAAAATTTGTGGAAGAAGTTATAAATAAAAAAATATACTTAATTCTTTGAGTTTAATTGAAAGGATTCTTATAGCTGAAGAAGAACTGAAAAATTTAAGGGAACAAATGGAGAAAATGTTTTAGATGATAGATAGAAGTCTGACACAATGGTTAAATTTATAAGTTTTGGTTTTACATTTTTAGCTGTTTTGATAACTATATTTAAATTTATTAAATAAAAAAGAAAGGGTAAAACTATGTTTGGTAAAAAAGAACATTCTGTGCCAAAAGAAATTGAAACAATAATTGGTGAGAATACTGTTTTCCAAGGTACAATAAAGTCAAAAGGGTCAATACGTATAGATGGTAGGTTAGAAGGTAATATTGTTGAAGCAAGTCAAGTAATTGTTGGTACAAAAGGTTATGTGCAAGGTGATATAACTGCTCATTCTGTGATAATAG
>Ga0272445_1000327_pt1 | contig 46362 bp, 39 predicted proteins | sample YNPCB0031_FD_194404 | JGI IMG/M metagenome (GOLD analysis project Ga0272445, IMG submission 194404) | Hot spring sediment microbial communities from Yellowstone National Park, WY, United States - YNP-CB-003-1 | ecosystem: Environmental > Aquatic > Thermal springs > Hot (42-90C) > Sediment... | reverse complement strand
TCTAATATTAAATTAAGGAAAAACAGGATACGATTTTTGTTATTTATGAATCAGGAAATGGAATATTTTATACCTATACAAATAATTATAAGGATTTTAAGCCAAAGTATGAAATAGATGATGGTATTTTACCTGCTCTTGATTTAAATCCGGATGATCCCTATGTTGTTTATATTAAAGATAACAAAATTTATGGGACTGCAAGAATTATAGAGCAAAATGGAAAAAGAGGGTGGGCAACCCCATGGCTTTTATATTCTCCTTCATTAAATTCTACTATCAATTATCCTTCATTTTTTATAAATCCTTCTAATTTTCAAGGTTATGTTTTATTTAAAGAAACTCAAGAAAATAACATTACTTTAAAACTTATATATTTTGATGCAAGAATCCCAAATCCACCTGTCAATCTTTTACCTCCAATTGCAGGTGAAATTTATGATTATTGTATTTCAAAATACAATCATCAAGGAGTTCAAGTTCCTTCAATTGTTTATACGAGGAATACTCCTTCAGGTATAAAATTGTTTTTCAGATACTGGGACCATATTTCAAATTCATGGTCACAAGAAGAACAAATTCCACTTATAAGTGTATTAACACCTTCTCATCCTTTTTTAACATTTCTTCCTGATAATATCCCTGCGTGTGCATGGAGCCAAAATGGAATAATTTATTATTCTGAAAGAAGGAATGAAACCTGGGGAACACCAGTTAGATTAAGCAGTTCAAATTATATTTCTGACTATCCACAAATTTATCCAAAGCCTTTAATAGTTTGCTGGAGACAAACTCTTCCTAATTCAGGAGGTTATCAAATTGTTTATAGGTGGAAAATGGGGAATGAATGGACAGATGTAAAGATTATAGACGAGGGTAATGAAAATAGGGATTATCCTCAAATAGTTTGTGGTAAAATTGGCTTTCTTGATTATCTTTTCTGTATATTTCAAAAGAAAATTGAACCAATTTATGAATTACCATTTAGAAAAAAACCATTAATTCCAACCTATATACAACCTTATTTAATTGATGGTAATTTTCAATTATTAGATATTCCTCCAAACAATTCTCAAAGAATTTCATTATTTGATAATTCCTTACATATTTTATATTCAAAAAATGATTCTGTTTTATAAAATAAAAATTGATTCAAAAAAATTTAAAAAAGGAATATATTTTGCAGTTTTAAAAGGAAAGGAAAAGAAGATTAAAAAATTTGTCATTTTGGAATAAGTTATGCGGAATACCTATTAGATCAAAATTGAAATAATTTTTAATTTTACTTTATAATTAATTTATGAATATTATAAATTTGATGGTTGCGAGTTCTTTTTTTATAAATGGGGGTATTTATTTCTCTTCTAATTTAAATCCCGGTTTTGGTATTGGGGGAGGGAAATATTTAAAAAATTTTGAAATTCCTTTTAAATTTAAAAGTTTTAATTTAGAAGGGAATGCAAATTTTTCTATTTTTTCTTCAGGTCTTTCTTTTCCCTATAAATTTTTTAAAAATTTTTCTACAGGAATTTCAATTTTTTATTCATTTATTAAACTTGAAAAAAATAATTTAGAAGAAATTGGTGGAACAATTTCGTTTAACACTTTTTTAAAAATTTATTCAGAAAATGAAAGATTTGGGAGTGGTTTTGAATTTGAATTTTTAAAAGGTGAAAAACAAAACATTTTTTTAATTGGTTTTTTAATTGAATTAAAATGAAGTTAAATATTTTTGAAAAAATAAAATTAAAAATTAAATTTTATAAATTTTTTAAAAAGAAATATTTTTTTAAATTTCCATTTGATTTAAATTCCTTTGAAAATATTGTGTTTTTCTTACCAGAAGATAGAAAAGAATCACTTTTTCTTTTATCTTTTATTTATAATTTAGAGAAAAATTTTAAAAAAGAAATTAGAATATTTACACCTTGTATTTTCTCAGAATTTTCAAATCTTTCAAAAAATTTAATCTTATACGATAAAATCAATTATAGAATTTTAAAGGATTTAAATGCTAAAATCATAAATAAAAAAACAATAATTTTTGATTTTTACAATAAAAATGAATTTAAAAAATACATAGTTAAACCTTTTGTCTGGATTTCAAATCAAAACACTGGAAATTTGATTATAAAAACTTTACCAAAAAACGTTTTTGATTTATTTTTTAAAAATGAACAAGATAATTGCTGAAAATAGAAAAGCTTATAGAGATTATGAAATAACTGAAGAAATAGAAGCAGGAATAGAACTTCTTGGATGGGAAGTGAAATCAATTAAAAATGGTGCAATCTCTTTAAAGGATGCATTTGTAAAATTTGAAAATGGGGAGGCATTCCTTTTGAATGCATACATTGCTCCTTATAAATATGCAGGTTTTTTACCTATTAATCCTGAAAGAAAAAGAAAATTGCTGCTTAAAAAAAGGGAAATAAAAAGGCTTATAGGGAAGGTAAAGGAAAGGGGATTCACAATTATTCCTTTAAAGGTTTATTTAAAAGGAAGATGGATAAAAATTTTAATAGCACTTGCTCGCGGCAGGAAAAAATATGAAAAGAGACAAATTTTAAAAGAAAGGGAAATAAAAAGGGAAATTGAAAGGGAATTAAAGAGGAATGTTTAGCATTTTTCTTTTTTCTCTTTTAAAACTTTTAAGCCCTGAAATATATCATTTTAATGACAGTGTTAAGGTTTTAATAAAAAAAGAAGGTTATTTAGATAAATTTAAAAAGAAGATAGAAAATAAAGAATTTGTAATAATTTTTTCAAATGCCATTTTTGATTCCCCATTGGAATACAATATTGAAAATGAATATTTAAGAAGTATTGAAGTTAATAAAGAAGATACAAATTTAATTTTTAAATTTAAGATAACCGAAAATGTTAAAAAGTATCGTATAAAAAAAGAGAAAGATAAAATAGAAATTGTATTTTTTGGGGAAAAAATAAAAGATGAAAAAAGAAAAATTAAAAAAATAGTTATTGATCCAGGACATGGGGGTGAAGACCCTGGAGCATGTGGAAAAAACGGAACGAAGGAAAAGGATGTTAACCTTCAGGTTTCAAAAATTTTAAAAAAATTAATAGAAAAGGAATTAAAACTTGAAGTTATTTTAACAAGAGAAAGAGATACATTTTTATCACTTGGTGAAAGGTCAAAAATTGCAAATACGGAAAAAGCAGATATTTTTCTTTCAATTCATTGTAATGCTTCAAAAAATCCATTATCCTCGGGTCCTGAAGTTTATTTTTTATCAGAAGCAAAAACAGATTGGGAAAGAGCAGTTGAGGCACTTGAAAATGCATCTTTGAAATTTGAAATGTCTGAAAAAGAAGCAAAAACCCTTCTTGATGTAATACTTTCTGACCTTGCCCAGACAGAATTTTTGAAAGAATCACAAAAACTTGCTGAATTTCTTCAAAAAAATCTTGTTTCTGATGAAAATTTAGATAGAGGGGTAAAGCAGGCAGGTTTTTATGTTCTATTAGGTGCATATATGCCTTCTGCACTTATTGAAATTGGATTTATAACAAATCCAGAAGAGGAAAAAAAATTAAGGGATGAAAATTATATAGAGAAGATTTGTAAAAAAATATTAAAAGGTTTAAAGGAATTTATAAATTGGTATGAAAAGTAAATTTGTGTTGCAAAATTGCAACATATTAATAAAGATTATATTAATTTAACTTAATTTTAAATCTGGCATAAAAATTTCATAAAAAATAAAAGGGAGGTAAGAGATGAAAAGGATTAATTTAAAATTGCCAGAAAATTATATACCTGCTTTTAGAAGAGTTTTTAAAGAATTAGAAGAGAATTCTTTAAATATTATATATTTATATTCACCACCTGGTTATGGAAAAACAACAACTCTTTTAAAATTTTTTGAGGAAAAAAAATACAATCCTGTATGGATTCAGTTTGAAGAAAGTGATAAGCATATAGATGTTTTTGAAATAGGAATACTTGAAATACTTTCAGATTTTTCATCTACTTTAAAAGAAACCATTTCTTTAATAGAAAGTAAAAATATACCGGCACTCTTCTGGAAAATTTTAAAAGAGGAAAGCAAAAATATTTTTTTACCTCCTAATACCTATTTTGTATTCCTTGATACATACCATTTAATGGAAAATTTTGGTAAAATAATAAAAGATATAATTTTACCAATTTTTAAGATAATTCCTGCAAAATGTGTAATTGAAGCAAATTTACCCTATGAATTTGAAAAAGAGGTTAAAGTAATTGATGAAAATTTCTTTAAATTGTTACCTGAAGAAATAATAAAAATTGGAGAAATTTTTGATGAAAAAATAAGTTATGAGGATGCTAAAATATTAAGAGAAAGAACAGATGGTTGGCTTTTACCCTGTATTTTATTTTTCAAAGATAAAAGAGATACAAAGACAAAATTAAAAGGTCTTTTAGAATGGCCAGAGCTTTTGGAAGGGCTTCTTGAAGAAAACTTTAAAAAATTAAATGAAGAGGATAAGATAAGCTTGCTTACGCTTGGACAATTAAGGGAATTCAGTTTAGGTGCAATAAAATGGATTTTAGGATATGAAAATCCTGAAAGGATAATAAATAGATTAAAGGAAAAGGGGTTTGTAATAATTGAAGAGATAAAAGAAGGTGTTTTAACTTATAGATTTCATCGCCTTTTAAAATCCTATCTTGAAAAAAGATTAAAAAAATTCCCATTAGGATATGATTTATTTTTTAGAATACAAATATATGCTCTTGATTATTTTGAAAGCATAGGGGACTTTGAAAATGCCCTTTATCATGCTATAAAAATGAGGGACCCTGTAAAATGTGGAAAATATCTTAGAGCAATAGCAACAGACCTTTTTAATGAAGGTAAACTCTCTGTGGTGGAGGATTTTTTAAGGGAAATAGAAAAGGAAGAAATAATAAAAACCCCTGAACTTATGTTATGTGAAGGAATTTATCTTAACCTTATTGAAAAATATAAGGATTCAGTGAAAATACTTGAAAAAATTATAAAAGATTTAAAAGATGAAGATTATCTTGAGGGAAAATATTTTCTTATAATGGGTAGAGAATATTTAAATGAAAAAGAGGATATATTAATAGAAGAGGCAAATAAGCTATTGGAGGAAATAAAGGAATATGAAGAAAAATACAGATTTGAACCTGATTTTGAAAAGGATCCATGGAAAATAGTAAGGAGGAAAACATATAAAAGTTCTGATTATTTTGCTTCATTAATGTATAGCAGAGTTTATAACTTCTTAGGTAATCTTTATAATTCAAAAAGGGAAATAGAAAAAGCAAGGGAATTTTATGAAAAAAGCACAGATTTTTCAAGAAAAATAAAGGATGATAAAAGGGCTTTAGTTAGTTTACATAATATAGGACTTACTTATCTTTTTTATGGTGATTTAAAAGCAATTGAATATTTTAAAGATATTATAAATTTCCCCGTTTTAATTCCAGTAAAGGCGAATTCTTTAAATGCTCTTGGTATATATTATGAAATATTTGAGGGAGACCTTGAAAAGGCAGAGGAATGCTATAAAAAGGCTCTTGAAATTAATGAGTTTTTTAATCAAAGGGAAAAAATTATAGCAAATATTTCAAATTTAGCCTATCTTTATTCTAAAAAAGGAGATGAAAAAAAGGTTTTTGAATATCTTGAAAAACTTGAAAAATTTGTTTTTGAAACAGAAAATAAAAAGATTATAAATTCCTTTTATATGGGTAAAACAGAAATTCTTATACACCTTGATAAAATAGATGAGGCAAAAGAGGTATTTAAAAATATAAATGAAATTGAAATTTTAAAGTATGAGGAAGATAAATATTATAAATTTTATGTTGAAGGTAAACTGAAATATGTAATGGGTGAAACTCTTAATGGGAAGGATTTGATAAATAAATTTCTTGAATGGTGTTTTAAAAATTATTCTTATTATAACAAACTTGATACCCTTTATTATATATATATTCTTTATAAAAAATTTAATGACCCTGATTTATTAAAAATAAGAAAATTGGCAGAGGATTTAATAAGAGAAAAGGGATATTTGAAGAGATTGAGGGATTTTGATATAGAATAAAATTCTTATGTTATTTTTCTACTTTTTATTTTGCTTTAATTCGCTTATTTTCTCAAGGGGAGAAATTTATATTTTTGATTCTGAAAAAAATCTTTTAAAAAAAGGAGAAAATAAAATATATCTTGAAAAAAATTTTTACAATGTTTATGATTTAAAATATGACCCTTTATGGATTTACATTCTTTTAAAAGATGGTTTATATGTTATAAATCCTTTGAAGGGGAAAATAGTTTCTTTTTATAAATTTAAACAAAATTATTTAAGATTCACAAAGGATGACGAAGGTAATTTTTATTTTTTAACTCCTTCTGGTAAAATTAAAATTATAAATTTTACAAGAAGGGATTCCTTTTACCTTGATTTCTATTCTAAGAAAAATGCTTTAAAATTTGAATTTTTTGATAAAAAATTGTATTTTGTCTATAAGGATGAAATAGTATTTTTTGATTTGGTTAAAAAGGAAGTAGGAAAAGAAATTGATGGTAAATGGAATGGTATTTTCAAATACCTTTCAAATGTTTTTTTGTGGAAGGAAAATTGTATTAAAATTAAGGATGAAGATGAAAAGGAAATTTGTATAAATTTTAAAATAGATGATCTATTAGTATTTAAGGATACAATTTTTATACTTTCCTCTGATTCAATAATTAAATTGCCTTTTAAGGAAATTAAATGAAGATTATTTTATTCTTTTTTTTATCAAAGATAATAAAAGAAATTTTTTTACCAGGGAAAGAATTTTTAATCCTTAAAAATCCAGTTATAAATACGATTAAAGTTTATTCTAAAAGAGAAATAAATTATAAAATAAATGGGGATACAATTTTTTTTGAAGGTGCCCTTTTTGAAAATGATACAATATATTTGGAGTATGAAAGTATTGAAGTTGATTCTGTATATAAAAAAAATGAAATTAAATATAAAGAAGAAAAAGAAGTTTTAGTAAAAAGGAAAGAGGAAAAAAAAGAAATAGGAGAAGTTTCTGTAAAAGGATTTAAGGAAGCGGGTTTTAAGATAGAGGAAGGTAATTTTATAGTTACCCAGAGCACAAATATTAAAGTAAGTGGTAAAATAGGGAACGATTTTGAAGTTGAAGGTGTTTTTCAGGATGAAAAAATTCCATCAAGTGAAACAGTTTCAATTTCTGAATTTGAAGAAGCCTATTTTAACATTAAATCCCCATATTTTAAAAGTAAAATAGGTGAATTTTCCTTAAAAGAAGAAGATATTGAAAGAAAAATATTGGGGGTAGAAGGTGAAGGTAAAGGTAAAATTTCGTCTTTTAAAATAGGGACAGGTTATGGAAAAGGAATTTTTGAAAGTGTAAAAATAGATTTAATTCCTGGTAAAAATGGACCATATTTTTTAGGAATTAAAGAAGGGGAAAGGATTGTCCCTGGTTCTGAAAAGGTTTTTCTTGATGGCAAAATTTTAAAACCAGGAAAAGATGAAGATTATATAATGGATTATGAAAGGGGAATAATTATTTTTACTCCCCGTATAGACATTTCGCCTTCTTCAAATTTAAGAATTGATTTTGAAAAAATTGAAGGTGGTTTTGATAAATATTATTTTTTAACAGGAGCTTCTCAAAAAATAAACAATATAAATTTAAATCTATTATACTTTTTGGAAAGAGATTTACAAAATAATCCATTTTTTTCTTTAAATGATAGTGACAGAGTTTTTTTAAAAAATTTAGGGGATAAAGAGAGGATAGTTTATAGAAAAGGTTATGAATATGTGGGTGAAGGGAAAGGGGATTATATTAAAAAAGGTGATACCCTTATATATGTTGGAAAAAATAATGGAAATTATGTTGCAGAATTTATGTATGTGGGAATGAATAAGGGAAATTATATATTTAATGATTTAAAAGGGCATTTTGAATATGTTGGGGAAGGAAAGGGTGATTATATTCCTCAAAAAATTATTTATGTTCCCTTTAGAAAAAATTTTTTAAAAATTTCTTCAATTTTTAAAGAACAAGATTTTGAAATTTTTGCTTCAGAATTTGATAAAAATACTTATTCAAAAAAAATGGATGGAGACAATTTTGGTTTTGGTTTTAAATCAAAAAATAAATTTTGTTATAAAAAAGAAGATTATGAAGGAGGAATTAATATTTTAAGTAAATATTTTAATAAAAATATATCTTTTCCTTTTAGAGAAAATGAACCAAATTATGAATTTCTTTGGAAAATAAAAGGATATGAAAAGGAAAGATTTTTAATTTCCCCATATTTTATTTATAAAAATTTTTTAAAATTACAAAATGAATTTGGATATTCAAAAACAGATTCAGGAATTTCTAAAAGGGAAAGTTATGGATTTGAAATTTTAAAGGTAATAGAATTTGGTGAAAATTATGAGGAAATAAAGGAAAGGAAAAAATGTTTTAGAAACCAGGTTTATCTTTCAAAAAAATTTAATAATTATTTTTTTTATTTTAAAAATGTTTTTGAAAATTTTGAATCTATTTCAAATTCAAAAGAATTTTCCTTTGGATTTTATAATTTATTTTTGAAAATTTCTGAAAATATTATATTAAAAAAAATTTATACCATTTCCCCCTCGTTAAATTATAATTTCAAATTCAAAAATTTATTTTCCCTAAATGGTGTTTTCAAATACTTGATAACTAAAAATTATATTAAAAAAAGCAAAAAAAATTATTATTACAACCTTTTCTTTTCTTTTTCACCTTATGAATTTTTAAATTTTAACTTAAGTTTAATGAAAAATCAAGAATCTTCTTATGAAAAAAATTTTGAATATATATTTGTAGGTAAAGGTAAGGGAAATTTTTCTTATGATTCCCTTACAGGCGTTTTTTATCCTGATGAAGATGGAAGCTACATAAAAAAAGAATTCTTTATAACGAAGGATGAAGGTGCTTTTAAAAGAGAAATAAATTCAAGGTTTGAACTTTTTAAAAGCTTTCTCTTTTTATTTTTTACTTTAAATAGAGAAGAAAAAAATTTTTATGAAAAAAATCTATTTAAAAATGAAAATTATTCCTGCAATTTGAATTTAGAACTCCCCATAAATACGAATTTTTATATTAATTTTACAAAAAGTGAAGATAGAGAATATTACCTCAATCCCTTATTTATATACTCTTTTGAATCAAGTATCAATTTTAAAAGAGAAATAAATAACTTAACACCCGGTTTAGGTTTTTCTTATGATTATTCTCTTGAAAAGGAGGAAAGCGGAATAAAAATGAAAAAAATTGGAAACAAGTTTTTAACGGAAATTAAAAGGGATTTTTATAAAAGCAGTTTAAAAATTAGTTTAAATTATGGATTTGAAAAAAGATTTTCTCCAATTTATTTTGAAAAAGTTATGCACAAAAATTATTTTGAATTTATTCCTTCTTTAAATTTTTCCCTTTTTAACATAGATATAAAAAATGAAATATCCTTTATATTTCAAAATGTTAAAAATCCCTTTTCAAATATTTCTCTTTATGAAATAGAAAAATGGAGAATGGAGGAAAGAATTTCTTTTTCAAAGAGGATTAAAGATAATTTTGAGATAAGCTTAATAAATTTTTTAAAAATAGGGCAAAGGACAAAAACAAAAAATAATTTCAATTTTAATTTTGTTGCTTATTTTTAAAAATTTATGTTATAATTTATAAAATGAACTTAAAGGAAATTGCCTTTAGATATGAATCTCCTGCAATGTTTTTGAAAATAAAGGATTTTCCCCATATATTTTTAAAAAAAGCAAAAGGAGTCTATTTTTGGGATGTAGAAGGTAAAAAATATCTTGACATGACTTCATTTTTTGGAGTAATGAATTTTGGGCATTCACCTGATTTTATTTTTAAAGATATTATAAAAAATAAAGAAATTTTAATTCATGGGCTTTCTGATCTTTTCAGTAATTTCTACAGGGTTAAACTTGCTGAAAAAATATGTAATTTAGTAGGAAAAGATTATGAGGCGATTTTTTTAAACACAGGTTCCGAGGCAATTGAAATTTCCTTAAAAACCGCATACCTTTACACAAAAAAAAATTATATAATTTCCTTTAAAAATTCCTATCATGGTTTAACTGGATTATCTTTATCTATTACAGATAGATTTCAAAAAAAATTTTTTTTACCTTTTCTTTATAAAAAAGTAAAACTTTTTCCTTTTCCTGAAAATGAAATTCAAGCAGAAAAAGTTATTTGTAAAATTAAAAATTTAGTTAAAAAAATTCCTGTTTTAGGAATCGTAATTGAGCCAATACAGGTAAGAGGTGGTATAAATATTCCTCCTCAATTTTTTTTAAAAGATTTATATGAAATATGTAAAAAAGAAGGTTTAGTTCTTATACTTGATGAAATATTTACAGGTCTTGGAAGAACTGGAAAAATTTTTGCGTTTGAATGGTTTAATATAAAACCCGATATAGTATGTATTGGAAAAGGAATTGCTTCCGGATTTCCACTTTCAGCATGTGTAGGTAAAAAAGAAATAATGGAAGTTTGGAAAAAGGATATGGAAGAAACCCTTCATGCATCAACTTTTGGGGGACATCCTTTTTCTTCCCTTATTGCAATTAAGATTCTTGATAGATTGAAAAAAATGGATTTTGAAAAAGAAATAATTTTAAAGGGAGATTATATTTTTAAAAAATTTTCTGAATTAAAGGAAAAATATAAAATTATAAAAAATATAAAAGGTAAAGGACTTCTTATAGGAGCTCGGATTGAAAAAGCAAAGGAAATATGGAAAGAATTAATTTACAAGGAAAAAATTTTGACAATTCTTGAAGGAAAAGATCTTCAAGTTCTTACCCTTTCCCCCCCTTTTATAATAGATTATTCAAAAATTGATGAATTTTTTGAAAAATTTGAAAAAGTTATTAAAAGGAGATTATAATTAAAATTGAGAGAAATTTTTAATAAAATAGCACCCTATTACGATGTTTTGATGCAAAATATAGATTATAGAAGTTGGGTAGAATATTTTATAAAAATTTGTGAATTTTTTGGAAGATGTCCTAAAAAAATAATTGATATTGCGTGTGGAACAGGTTTGCCAACAAAATATCTTGCAGAAATGGGTTTTAATGTAGTTGGGATTGACCTTTCTTTAAAAATGCTTGAAATCGCCAAAAAAAATTTAAAAAATTTTAAAAATGTTTTACTTCTAAATATGGATATGAGAAATATATGTTTAAAGGATAAATTTGATGCCGCCTTTTCTTTTTTTGATAGTATAAATTATCTTCTTGATATAAAAGATATGGAAAAATGTTTTAAAAATGTAGAAGGTATTCTTAAAGATGAAGGGATTTTTATATTTGACATGAATACCTATTATTCATTAAAGGAAATTTGGGGTAATTCTGTAACAGTTAAAGAAATTGGTAATTTATATTCAATATGGAAAAATGAATGGGATGAACAAAATAGGATATCAACTTTAAAACTTCTTTTGCATTTGAAAAAAGAGGATGGAAGTTTTTTAATAGAGGAAGTTCACAAGGAAAAAGCCTACTTTCCTGATGAGATAGAAAGGATTTTAAAAAAATGCCTTTTTAAAAAAATATACTTTTTTGATTTTAAAACTTTTAAGGAAATTGATGAAACAACAATAAGAATGGTTGTTGTTGCTTTAAAATAATGTATATAGCTGACTTGCATATTCATTCAAAATATTCAAGGGCAACGAGCGGGGATATGGATATTGAAAAACTTTCTGAATGGGCTAAAATTAAAGGTATAAATCTTCTTGGAACAGGTGATATAACCCATCCTGAATGGCTAAAAATTTTAAAAAATACATTAAAAAGTGGATTGGAGGGATTTTTTGAGTATAATGGAGTTGATTTCATTCTTTCAGGTGAAGTTAGTTTAGTATACTCAAAAGATGGTAAAACAAGGAAAATACATATTTTATTATGTTTTCCTGATTTTGAAAAAGTTGAAAAATTTAATAAAAAAATTTCGTTATATGGCTCGTTAGAAAGTGATGGAAGACCAACCCTTTCCATTGATGCGGAAAACTTTATGGAATTGGTTCTTTCAATTTCTGAACAAATTATGATAATTCCAGCCCATATATGGACTCCATGGTTTTCCCTTTATGGTTCAAATTCCGGTTTTGATAGCATATATGAATGTTTTGGAAAATATACAGAAAAAATAACAGCCTTAGAAACAGGACTTTCTTCTGATCCGAAAATGAACTGGATGGTAAAAGAGATTGATAGATTTTCGCTTGTTTCAAATTCGGATTCTCATTCTCCTTCAAGAATAGGAAGGGAAGCAAATTGTTTTAAGGAAAGGATGAATTATTTTGAAATAAAAGAAGTTCTCGAAAAAAAGGACAATGAAAAATTTTTATTTACAATAGAATTTTATCCTGAAGAAGGTAAATATCATTATGATGGTCATAGAAAATGTAATGTTTCACTACATCCTGAAGAAACAAAAAAGAATGGTTATTTATGTCCTGTTTGTGAAAAACCGCTTACAATAGGTGTTTTACACAGGGTTATTATGCTATCCCAAAGAAAAGAAGGTGAAAAGCCAGAAAAATTTATACCCTATAAAAATTTGGTTCCACTTGATGAAATAATATCAGAGGCAATAGGTTTTGGGAAAGAAACAAAAGAAGTAAGGAATGAATATATGAGGATGGTCTTATATTTTGGAAATGAAATGGAAATACTCTTAAATGTTCCCATTGAAGAAATAGAGAAAAAATTTAATTTTAAAGTTGCAAAAGGGATAAAAAATGTTAGAGAAGATAAGGTAAAGAAAATTGCTGGATATGATGGTGTTTATGGTAGAATATATGTTTTGGGGGAAGAAATTGAAGAAAAGGAAATTAAGGAAAGAAAACAAATGAGTTTATTTTAAAATGATTGAAATTGATAAAAAAGGAATTGATTTAGAAATTTATAAAAAAGTTGTTTATTTAAAAAAAGAAATAAAAGTTTCAAAAGAATTAGAGAATTCTATAAGAAAAAATAGGGAAGATTTTGAAAAAATTTTAAATAAGGGTAAAATAATTTATTCAGTAAACACAGGAGTTGGAAAGCTTGCCGATAAAATTATTCCAAAAGAGAAGATGATTTTATTTCAGGAAAATATTTTAAGAACTCACGCAGTAGGATGGGGAAATCCAGCCCCCCCTGAGGTTGTAAGAGGTGCTCTCTTTTTAAGGATTAATTCACTTTTAAAGGGTTTTTCAGGGGTAAGTTTTGAACTTATAGAAAAAATGATTGAATTTTTAAACAAAGATATAGTTCCTTTTGTTCCATTAAAGGGTTCTGTTGGAGCATCAGGAGATCTTGCCCCTTTATCTTTTATAGGCCTTTCCCTTATTGGTGAAGGTTATGTGCTTGAAAACAAGGAAGTTTTACCAACTTATTTAGTTTTAAAAAGAAAAGATGTAAAACCTTATAAACTTAAAGAAAAAGAAGGCATTGCCTTGATAAATGGCACTCAATTTTCTCTTTCCCTTTTACTCCATTCTTTTTTTGAATTTGAAAATTTATTTAAACTTGCCATTCTTTCTTCATCTCTTTCGTTTATTGCCCTTGATGGTGATATTTTATCATTTGACCCTTTCCTTGGAAAAATAAGAAATTCAAAAGAGCAAATTTTTATTTCAAAACTTTTTAAAAAGATTTTAAGGGGATATAAAAAAATTGGATTAAGAAAAAGCATTCAAGACCCTTATACTTTGAGATGTATTCCGCAAATATTTGGAACAATTTTAGAATTTAAAAATTTTTTAAAGAAAATGATAATTTCTGAAATGAATGCTGTATCTGACAATCCCATTATAAAAAATAAAAAGGTAATATTTGGTGGTAATTTTCATGGTCAAAGAATTTCAGTTTCATCAGATATACTTGCAATGTTCATTTCCATTCTTGGTAATTTTTCTGAAAGGAGAATATTTCAACTCATGGGAGTTGATGAAAATATTTTACCAAAATTTCTTGCAAAGGATGAAGGTTTTTCTTCGGGATACATGATCGTACATGTTCTTTCAAGTGCTCTTGCTTCTTTCAACAAAGCACTTTCTTTTCCACACAGTAGTGATAGTTTGCCAACTTCCTTAAACCAGGAAGATTTTGTCAGCATGAGTGCAAATTCTTCTTTAAGACTTTTTGAAATGCTTGAGAATTTAAAAGGTATTTTAACAATTGAATTAATCTGTGCATTAAGGGCAATATATATGAAAAATTTAAAATTGCCATTTCCTTTAAAAAATATTTATGAATTTATCCTTGAAGATTTTAAGATAATCCTTGAAGACCATATTTTGTTTGAAGACCTTAAAAAAATTAACGAAAAAATTCCTAACATTATTTTAAAATTTGATGAAATTCTTTAAAAGAATTTTAAAATATTTAGGAACATTTTTGGTCATCATTTCCCTTTTTATAATTTCATATTTTTATCCTTATAAAAAAGCAAAAAGTGATATAGTGAATTTTCTTTATAAAAGATGGGGTAATAAGGTAAAAATAGAGGGTTACAGCTTAAACATTTTTAAAGGTTTAAAATTTGAAAAAATAGTTGTAGAAGATGTGTTTTTAATAAAAAATTTAAGATTAAATTATGATTTCATTTCTCTTTTTATGAAGAAAAGTATAGAGAATTTATCCTGTGACACATTTGTATTTAATCAAAAAATTTTTTCAAAAGAAGAAAAAGATAAAGAAAAAAAGGAATTTTTATTGCCTTCTTTTTTTATAGAAAATTTTAAAATAGATTTTTTAGAATTTAAAGATAAGGATAAAAGTTATAAATTTAAAAAAATTAATGGTTTTATTAAATTTTCTAAAAAGATGAGCTTCCTTTCTTTTTTAGAATTATACTCTTTTTATCCATATTCCTTTTATTTAAAAGTGGTTATTGATGGTGATCTTAAAAAACAGAGTTTTAAAATAATAGATTTGGAAAATGAAATTTTTAAAACACAGGGAGAAATTGAAGTTTATTATCCTTTCATTGAATTAAAATTTAAAAGCATAAAAATTTATGATTTTTTATTTAAAGATTTTGAAGGGAAAATTAAAATTAAAGACGATGACATTGATATAGTTTATTTTGAGGGAAAAGAAAAAAGGGGAGAAATTTCTTTTTCTGGTAGGATAAAAAATTTTAAGGATTTAAATAAAATTTATGTGGAAGTTGCAAGTTTTATAAAAGGAAGTTATGGATTTAAAGGGCATTTATTTAATTTTGAAATTATAAATGAATTTAAAATAACTAAAAATTTTTTGAAATCAGAAATTTATTTTGATAATTTAGATTTTGATAATTTTAAAAAAATAAATGGATTTAGTAAATTTACCTTATTTTTTAAAGAAAGAAAGGCAGAAATTGAAACATTAAATCTTAAATATAAAGGAATGGAAATTTATGCAAAGGGTTTATATCCAGAAAAATTGAAATTTAATATTAAATTGGATAAAGAAAATGATTTACCTTATCTTGCAAAATCTTATGGAGAAATATTTGGAATATATGAAAAAAAAGATGAGGAATATGTTTTTGTTGCTTATGGTAATTTAAGAGAATTTAAATATAAAAATTTTTTAATCCCGAAAATAGAATTTACAATAGGAAGAAAAAATTTAAACGAGGACTTTATTACCTTTAATTTAGATTCCCTTTATTATAAAAATTTCTTTATAGGGGAAATGAATTTAAATTTAAAAAGAAAAGACACACTATTTTTTATAAAAGCAAGTATTCATACTCCCTTTGCAGGAAATTTTGAAACAAATGGAACTCTTTTTAAAGGTAAAAATTATTATCTGTTTTCTGATTCCCTTAATAAAATAAATGTAAAATTGAAAGAAAATGTTATTGAAGCAACTTTTAAAGAAATAGAAATTTTTAATGGATTTATAAATTCAAACATATATTTTGATATAAAAAATAATTCTTTTGAATTAATTTTAGATTCAAGGAATTTAAACATAGAGAATTTAAGGTTGAGGGAAAATTTATGGATTTCTGGAATTTTCAATTTAAATTTAAAATTTGAAGGGAATAAGGATAAATTTGATTTTACCTTTTATTCTAAACCCTACAATTTTAAATTGAATGATATAGAAATTTCTGATTTTTTTATTTCAGCAAAAGGTAATCAGAATAAAATAGAATTAAATATAAATGGTAATGCAGGAGGTGGGGAATTAAAGATAAGTGGTTTTGTTTATAATTTGAAAAATTATGAATTTGAAATTGTAGCTAATAGGATAGAAATTTTAAAGATACAAAAAATTCTTAATTTCAAATTTATAGAATTTAATAAAGGTTTTATTTCTTCAAATATAAGAATCAATAAAGAAGGAATTAAAGGTGATTTATTACTTGAAAATTGTGAAGGTGAAATTGTTTATACTCTTTCCCCTTTTCATAAGTCCTTTTTATTTTTAAATATAGATAATGAAAAGGTTAAAGGGAAAATTAATGGGTATTCAAAAGAAGGTGAATTTAGAGGTTATTTGGAAGGGAATCTTAAAGGATATAAATTTTCTAATTTTAAAATTTCTCTTAATTTAAAAAGGGTTCCTTTAATTTATGAATTTGTAGAGGGGAAAACATCCGGAAAATTTGAAATTTTAATAGAGGAGGATAAAATAAAACTTTCCTCAAATTTAAAAATTGATGAAGCATTTATAGTGCCTGTTTTCAAAAAAGAAAAACCACCTTCTTCACCAAATAAAATTTTTCTTGACCTTTTATTTACGAGTAATGGGAAAGTTTTTATTTTAAATGAATGGATAGATGCTGAGATGAAGGGGGAGATGAGAATTACAAAAAAAGATTTGATTAATTATTATATGGAAGGAGAACTTGAAATTTTAAGGGGAAATATTTTTTATATAGGTAATGTTTTTGAAATAAAGGAAGGGAAGATGTTTTTAAAGGGGGAAAAGGAATTTATTCCTGAAATTTCTTTAAGAGCAGAAATGCCTTATGTAGTTCAGGGTGAAAATGTTAAGATAATTCTTGAAATAAAAAATAATTTAAAGGAGCCAGATTTCAAACTTTATTCAGAACCAATTTCTTTTGATGAAAGCACCTTGATAAAAGCCCTTACCTTAGGAGAAATGGGAATAAAACCCTTTTCTGAGATAGGAATGCGTGGAATCCAGGTAGGAGAAAAAATTTTTTCAACAAAACTTAGAAAAGAAGTAAGGATAGCAGAATTTTCCTTAATAAGTGGTGGAACCCCTTCAATAACTTTTGGCACTTATGTTTCACCTCGCCTTTATATAAAATATCAACACGATTTTTTATCCCTTTATAAGGATGAGTTTTTAATAAAATATTTTTTAAATCCAAGATTTTCCTTGTATTCAAAAAGGGAAAGGAAGGGAGAAATAACTACTGGTCTTGAATTTGAAATCAGGTTTTAAATTTTAAATCTTTTTAAATTCTTTAAGTAATTTCCTTATTTCAGAAAATTCCTCCATTTTTTCAATGTTTTCAAGAAATTCAAAATAAAAACAAAGTAAAATTCCAAAAATTGTTGAAATAAAAATCCCCATTAAAATTATAATTCCCTTCTTTGGAAATCTTTCAACAAGTAAAGGGTCTGCTTTACTTAAAACATTAATAAGATTTAATTTTGTAGTTGCTTCAACCTTTGCCTTTTCATATTCCTGTGAAAGATAACTGAATACTCCTTCCATTGCCTTATATTCTGTTTCTGTTCTTAAAAGAAGCGAATAAACATCAGGAAGTTTTTGAATAGGAGAGCCAAGAACCCCTCCAAATCCAAGCGGTTTTGAAGGGTTTTCTAATTCCTTTATTTTATTTCTTATATTTGAAAGTTTTTCCTTTAATTTTTGAACTTGAGGATTATCAGGGGGAGAATAGGTTAACATTGTTTTTAATTCAATTTCTGTTTCAATTTCCTGCTTTTTTAAATCTGCATAAATTCCATAAGTTGAAGTATATTCTCTATCAATTATAAAAATATTATATTTCTTTTTTAAATTTGCAAGAGAATCTGCTATTTTAATCACTTTATTTTTTGCTTCAAGCATTGCTTCCTCAAGAAATTTTACCTTCCATTTTGTATAAGAATAATAAAGTTCCTCTGTAACTTCTTGTAATGCTTCTATATAAGCATTTGCTATATCACATGAAAAATTTTTATCTTTTGTGTTAACCGAAATGCTTACAATTTCTTCTGGACTCGTTTTTACTTTTACATGTTCTCTTAACCATTCAAACGCTCTTTTTAGATCCTTAATTTTTTCCTTCTTCATTAAATCTGTTTTTTCTATTACTCTTTTTTTAACTTTTTCCTCGTTGAGGAAGCTTGCGAATATATCCCCTATGCTGACAACCTCTCCAAATCTTGAAGGTGAAGGTCTTATTCCTATATAAGAATAAAGTTCAAGATGAGTGGAAGGTAAGACAAAAGAGGTTGTTGGTATAAAACTTGCTGTTGCCAAATAAGATTTTGGAAGGGTAAAAGCAAGAATTATAGAAAGTAAAGTTAAAAAAATAATATTAAAATATAAAATTTTTCTCCATTTTGTTATAACCCTTAAAAAATCTATGAATCTCATTTCTTTTTCCTTTTAAAAATAATTATATCTTCATTTTCAACATAAGGATTTGAATTTAAATCTCCTTCATCAATATATTTATTAATATCTATTTCTACTTTATTACCATTCCTTACAAGATATATTTTTCCTTCTTTTAATTTTGAATTTTCAAAAATTCCTCCCATTGCAAGAACACCTGTTACTCTTGTTAAAGGTGAGACCGTATAATATCCTGGATATGGAACATCTCCAACTAAATGCACAACCCTTACTCCAAGTGAAATCAATTCTACAATTACATCTGTTTCAGGATACTTTTCTTTTAATTTTTCCCTTATTTCCTTTTCCACATCTTTTACTTTTTTACCCTTTACATAAAATTTTCCAAGAGGTGGTATTGTATCAAAAAAAGGTGAAGCAGAAGGAACTCCTGTAATTTGAAAATAGGGAATAACAAGTGGAGTTGATGCTATAAGTATTTCTCCGCTTTTTGGAACACTCCTTTTTAAAAGTCCATTAAAATGTCCAAAAAATCTTATTTCCAAAACATCTCCATCACTTATTTTATAATCTTCTGGAAGCAAATAAGGGTAAGAAATGTTTGCATTTTCAAGATTTCTAATTTTTTCTACATAGAATATATTACTCTCAATTGTTTTTTTTATTGGAAGATATTCCTGAAAAATTAACAAAAATAAAATTATTTTCATTATAAAAATAATTATAATTTAAATGAATATTTATTGTCAAATATTTTATAATAAAAATTATTTATGAAAAGTTCAAAAATTATTAAAGGAGAAATTTTAGTTTTAATATTTTTTTCAATTTTTTTATTTTTATATTTTAAATTAGGAGCCTTTCATTTTAAAAGTTTTATAAAGATAATTCTTTCCCTTATCATAATTTTACCTTTTCTTTTAATAGGTAACACTTTTGAAAATGTTGCTTTATTTTTCCCTTTATTTTTATCCACTGGAATAAGATATGTTTTTGAGCACAATTTTCTTTTGAAAAAAACACCACCTTCTGTTCCCTTATTTTTGCATTTTACAGATTTTTTAGCTTTTTTTCTTCTTTTTTATTTTATTATAAATTATTTAATTTCAAAAAGAATCACAAAGGACCCACTTTTTAAAAATTTCTTATTTTTCTTTTTGTCTTTATTTATTTCCAGTTTTTATTCGTATGACAAATTTTTCTCCTTTTTCCATATTTTGATGTTCTTCAATTCTTATCTTATCTACAGGTTTATTCTTGATAACCTTGAAAAAAGGGAAAATAATATAAAAATATTTATATGGACTTATTTAATTTTTTTATTTTTTAATATAATAATAGGTGTGTTTCAACTTTTCTTTGGATATGTTCCACTTTTAGGTAAAGAGTTTATGGAAGTTTATAAATTTGAATTTAAAAGGATAAGAGGTGTATTTGTTCATGGGAATTCGCTTGGTGGAATAATAGCCTTAACAATTCCACCTTATTTGTCCTTTTATTTTAGCAAAGAATTTAAAAATACTTCATTGCAATTAAAAATAATGTATTTTTGCTTTTCCTTTTTGCTCCTTTTTGCTCTTTTTTTTACCTATTCAAGAAACAGTTTGATTTCTTCAATATTAGGTGTTTTATTTTTCTTTTTCATTTATTCTTGGAAAATCAAAAAATTTGAGATATTTTTTAAATATTTATTTCTTTTTTTATTTTCCCTTCTCTTTATAATTTTTGCTTCAAAATTTATTTTTGAAAAGGTTTATGAAAGGATTTTGTCAATATTTCGTCCTTTTGAAGACATAAGTTTTCAGGTAAGAATCCACTACTGGGTTAATTCCTTAAAAACCTTCTTAAAACATCCTATTTTTGGAATTGGTATAAGTCAATTTATTTATATGCCATATGCCTTTTTAGTTATTATTCCCCATAATCTATACATCCAACTTCTTCTTGAAACAGGAATAATAGGATTTTTTTCCTTCTTTTTATTGATAGGAACAATTATGAAATTTTTATTAGAATGTATTAAAAAATCTGAATCCCATGAAAAATATTTTTGGCTTCCTTTTGGACTTTTTGGTTCATGGATTACATTTTTAAATCACAATTTATTAGATAGTTCCTGGACAACCATAAATCACAATGAGGAAATGAAGGTATTCTTTATAATGATCACTCTTTCTGTATTTATTTATAAAAAATTAGTTCTCAATAAGAGATCTATAAATTGAGAGAATTTTTTCTCCTATCCTTTCATATTCAAATTTTTTCAATTCTTCTTCTTGTTTTTCTATTAAATTTTCTCTTAAATTTTGATTGTAATATATTAGAGTTATTGCCTTTTCTATTTCTCCTATATCATAAGGATTTAAAATTATTGCTCCCTTTCCAGCAACATAAGGTAAAGAAGAAATATTTGAGGTAATTACAGGTATTTTGAACTTATAGGCTTCAAGGATTGGTAATCCAAATCCCTCATAAAGGGATGGAAAAAGAAGTGCTATTGCATTTTTATAAAAATATGGTAATTCATTCGTATCTATATTTTTAAGCCAAATTATTTTATTCTTATTTTTTTCAATCAATTCAACAATTCTTTTATATTTCCATCCCTTTTGACCTATAATTATTAACTTTAAATCTTCTTTTATTTTAGAAGAAGCCCTTAAAAAACCTTCTATCATTCTTTCAATATTTTTTCTTGGTTCAAGAGTTCCTACAAATAAAAAGTAAGGAAAATTCAATTTAAATCTTTTAGAATCTAAATTTATTTCAAAATCTTCAAAAATTAAAGAAGAAAAAGAGGGTATAACTACTATTTTTTTTAAAGGAATTTTATAGTAATAATTTAAGTCCTTTTTTGTATTTTCAGAAACTGCTATTAATAATTTTGCTTTTTTTAATGAAAGACGAAAAATATTTTTCCAGTAAAAATAATCCCTTTTTTTTAAATTTTCTTTAAATTTTAAAAAAGCGAGATCATGAACCGTGACAATATAAGGTATTTTTGAAATTAATGGGAAGGCAAAATTTGGAAAATGAAGGAGATTTATTTTATATTTCTTTAAATAAAAGGGTAATATAAAAAATTCAAAATATTGGGCTCCTTTTTTAGGTATTTTAACATCAACAAATTGAAAATTTTTGTTTTCCATTTTCTTAAATTCATTTTTTATATCACTACGAGTAAATATAAAGATTTTTTCATCCTTTGCATTTTTTGATAATATTTTTAAAAGAACCTTAAAATACTCCCAAAATCCCCCCCTTCTTCCTATTCCATGGAGGGAAGCTCCACTTATTCCTATTCTAATTTCCCTTTTCATAAGTAAAATATTATAATATAAATTTGAAAATGAAAAAAAATAAAGGAGTATTTATTTCTTGGAGTAAAGAAGGTTCAAGAAGAACAGAACATTTAGCAAAATTTTTAAATTTTGAAATATTTAGATTTTCTTTATTTCCAAGAAAATTAATCTTCTCAATTATTAAATTTCCAATCCAATTTTTTAAAACCATTATTTATTTATTTAAAACAAAACCTGAAATTGTTATAATAGAATTTTGCCAGCCAATAATTGGTCTTTCCTCTTTTATTTATAAATATTTTTATGGTAAAAAAATCATAGTGGATATGCATTCTGGTCCATTTGTTTCTAAAAAATGGCAATTCTTTAAACCAATTACCCATTTTGTTTTAAAGAATTCAGACCTTATCTTGATTCATGATGAAACAATTAAAGAAAAATTAATTTTTGAGAAAAATAAAAAAATTGTTGTTCTTCATGACCCAATTTTTTTTAAAAAAAGTCCTTCTTTAAATAATAAGGAATATTTTGTATTTCCTGCTTCTTGGGATAAAGACGAACCTATTAAGGAAATTATTAAAGCATCCTTTCTTTTAAAAAATATTGAAATATTTATAACAGGTAAGAAAAGGATTAAAATCCATGAAGTTCCTCAAAATTTAAAATTTACCGGATTTTTACCCGATGAAGATTTTTACAATCTTTTAAAAAATTCAAAGGGGATAATTTCTTTAACAAAATGGGATTATACTTTAACTTTTGCCTCTTTTGAAGCAATAAACCTTGAGAAACCCCTTATTGTGAGCAATAAAAAGTCATTTAGGAAATTTTTTGGAGACAGTGTAATTTATGTGGAAAATGAACCATATTCAATAGCAGAAGGTATTAAAAACCTTATTTTAAATTATGATTTTTATTTAAACAAGATTAAGGATTTTAAGAAAAAATTTTTATTTGTATGGGAAAAAGAAATGGAATTATTTAAAAGGGAAATTTCTTTTCTTTAAAAAATTTTTTAATAATTTCAATAATAATTTTTTCTTCTTTTTCAAATTTAAAAATGATAAAAAACATAAAATAAATTCCATAACATAAAAATATATTTAAAATCATCATAATAACAAAATTTTTTATAAAATTTTTTATAATTAAACTTATGGGATATAAAAGGATTAAACAAAAAAAACCTTGAAGTAAAGGTTTTAAAGTTTTTAAATCGTGAGTATTAAATTTTAAGAATTTTTTAACTTCCCATATCCCTATGCTTCTTAAAATGATTAAGGAAATACATGTAGAAAGAGAAGCACCGATTATTCCGAAATTTGGAATTAAAGAAATAGCAAGAAATATGTTTATTAGAAGACCTATTAAAGTTGTCAATGCCCATTCCCTTTGATAACCACTCATTGTAAGTGTCATCGGGCTTTCTCCAGCAGCATTCTGATACATAAGCCCCGATAAAAGTATTATCATGGGCAAATATCCAACTTCAAATTCTTTACCAAAAATAAATATTAAAAATTCCTTTCCTGATAAGATAAAAAAAATATATAAGGGAAAAGAAAAGTATAAGGTCCATCTTATTATTACTCTAAATAAAATTTTTAAAGATTCAATATCCCTTTTATAACTTAACTGTGAAATAAGAGGAGAAAAAACCTCATTTATTGATAAAAGAAATACATTTGTCATTTCAGCAGTTCTTGCAATTCCATTGTAAATTCCAACTTCTTCTGCTTTTCGAAATATTCCAAGCATTATTATGTCTGTCCAGGCAAATAGAAAATAAAGAATGGAAATAAAAATTATTGGATAAGAGAATATTATTACTTCTTTATAATTAAATTTATAATTCTCATCTCTTTCATTAAAACTTATTTCTTTTTTAAAAAAATATAAAATTAAAATTAAAGATAAAAAGGATGAAAAAAACCAAGGTAAAATAGAGCCTGCCAATTTTTTACCTATTAAATTAAAGAGTAAAAATAAAAAGATAATTTGCAAAATGGGGCGAGAAAAATTTTCACTTAATACATAATAACTCATTTTATTAAATCCTCTTGAACTGTATGCCATTACTAAAAGGGAAGTATAAAAAGGAAGGGAAATTGAAAAGTAAATAAGTCCATTTTTAACTTCAAATTTTTTATATAAATTTGCTATTAATGGAGAAAATAAATAAGTTATAAAAGCCCAAAAAATTCCTGAAAAAAAAGATAATAAAAAAAGAAATATTACCAGTTTTTTAATTGTCTCTTTTTTATTTTCTTCTTTCAAAATTGATATATACCTTATTCCTCCCCTATCAAGCCCAAGGCAGGATATTCTCAACACAACATTTATTATGCTGTAAGAAATTGTATAGATTCCATATATTGCTGTTCCAAAAAGTCGCACCAAAAGAACTTGATATATATATCCTGTCAATCTTTTGATTATTTCCCCTATAAAATTAAAGATTGTTCCCTTAAATAAATTTTTTATATAATTTTCAAGATGTTTTTCAAAGAAATTTTTTTCCATTTGAAAATTTAAAGAACTTTATATTTGCACAAATTTTTAAAACATTTTTCCATTTCCTTTACATAATTTTCAGCATCAAAGTTTTTAAAAACATAATCTTTTGCATTTTTAGATATTTCATTCCTCAAATTCTCATCTTTCAATAAAATTATTATTTTTTTAGCAAATTCTTCTATTTCATCTTCTACAAACAAATGAACTCCATTTTTAACATTCATACCTTGTATTCCAACAGATGTTGTTACTACAGGAACACCTAATGCCATTGCTTCTAATATTTTAACTTTTATGCCTGATCCAAATTTTAAAGGGGCAACAAATACTTTACTTTCACCAAGATAAGGTCTTATATCTTCTACTTCTCCGACAATTTTAATTTTTTCATTAGAGAGTTTAAACATCCATTCAGGTGTTTTTGCTCCTATAACTTGGAATTTAAATTGACCAGAATAATTCTTTTCAATTTCTGGCAATATTTCTTTTATAAAATATAAAACAGCATATGGATTAGGAGGATAATCCATCTTTCCAATGAATGTAATTATGTCCTTTTTATTTTGAACTTCAAAATTGTAAAACTCTTTATCAATTAGAGGAGGAAAAAATCCTATATTTTTTACCTTATTTTTCTTCAAATAAAGAGCATCTTCTTTTGAATTTGTTAAAACAAGATTATAATGTTTAGAAATTTCTCTTTCATATCTTTTTAAAGTATATATTTCATATTTCAAAATAATTTTTTTAAAAAATTTAAAAAGGAATATTTTTCTTAACAATTTTGGAAGAAAATCAATTCCTTCTCCAAAAGGATTTTCTATTTCATTCAAAAATTCTTCCATTCTTTTATATTTTAAACTCTGAGGGTCATCATAGTTTATTATCTTAGGTAATTTTAAACCTAAACCATAATCTCCTGACCTTATATAATCTATAAAGATAAGGTCCGGTTTTATGGATTTTACATATTCTTTAAAAAATTTTATATTTTTGGAATTATTATAAATTGAAATCTGAATTGGTTTTTTAAAAAATCCTTTAATCAAAGATTTAAATTTTTCAATAAAATTGACTCTCTTTGCTATTACTATTTCTTCAAAAATTCTATTTTCAAATTCCCTTTGAGGGGGTGTTAATGAAAAAAGATAAATTTTATTATTATTTTTTTTTAAATATTTTGTAAATATCAAAATTTTTCTCCTCATTCCCGAGATAGGTGGATAAGGAAATTGATTGCATAAAAAAACTATTTTCATTACTTTATATTTTCTTTTTTTATTATAATATAACAGGCTATCATAAAATCAATTATATTTATTAAAATCTTTTCTTTCTCCTTTAAATTTTCTTTTATAAAAGATTTTATTTTTTTTGTTTTTGAAACAAACCTTTCATATTCTTCTTTAAATTTTTTCTTTACATCTGGAAGGATTTTCGGGATGATTTCTTCTTTTAAATATAAAAAATTATTTTCTATTTCCTTCCAAGTTGAATTTTCAAAACATAAATTATGGGTAATGAGGAGCTCTGTAAGGTCATTTACAAAAGTATGTATTTTTTCTCCATGTTCTTCATATATATCTTTAATTTCTGGGAAAGAAGAATAAAGGAGGTTGAAGGGATTTCCTATAAATACTCTTTTTAATAATGGTTTAAATTTTATTCCATAAATAATTTTTTCCTCCTCTTTTTCTTCTCCAATTTCTTTTACCTCTTTTTCCTGTGTTATTTTGAAAAATAATTCTCTATATATTTTTTCCTCTTCCTCTTCTATATTTTCTGGCAAACATTCCTCATATTTTAAACTTGGTTCTTTTTTTAGGCTATTTGCAAATAATATCAAATCTTTTCCATAATTTTCTAACACTCTAATTCCCAATTCTTTTTTACTAATTATAAATTTTAAAATATCAACAATTTTTTCAAATTTATCTCCAATTCCCTTTAATTGCATTAGTATCCTTCCATTTTTCCCTATAAAAAATTCATATCTTTCTTCACCTTTTATTGGCTCACCAATGATTGCTTCCCCAAAAACCCATTCTAATGGGAACGGCTCTCCATAAGGCATTTCTTTTGTAATTTTGCTTACACTTCCTAAATCAAGATATAAGAAATAAGAAGCAATAAAATTAAAAATTATTATTCTTTTTTCATATATAAGATTTTCTATTTCTTTTATATCAAATTCATATTTTTTTTCAAAATATTTTATTTTTTCTTCTTCTTTTTTAAAATATTCCTTTAAAGATGATATTTTTTTGTCAGCTTTTTTTGATTTCGGAAATTTTGGAGAAATAAAACCTTCATATATTTCTTCTTCTTTTTTTACAGGAGGTATTAAAAATTTTTCCTCTTTTTTTTCTCTTTTTTCTTCTTTTTTTAAAAAATCCTTTAAACTTTTTTTGTCCCTATTTTCCATAAATAGTTTTTCTTACAAAAAATCTAATTGAAGTATTTTTATCCTTTTCAAAAACTTTAAGATAATTCAAATTCCCTTTTTCCTTTAAATAATTTGCCAAAATCTTTATTATTTCCAATCTTAAAGTTTCAGGTTTGTTTTTCTTTAATGAAAAAAATTTTTCCCTTTTTGCTATTTCAAAAAGTTGTTTAATGTAAGGACCTATATCCATTTTCTTAATTATTTCTAATGCTCTTATTTGAAGAAATAATGGAAATTCCCTTTCAATCTTATTCCTTTTCCTAATTATTTCCATTATAAATTTCATAAACTCTTCTTTTGGGCTATCTTTAATAAAAAGTAAAATTCTGTCAATTTCCCCTTCTCTTTTTTCCCTTATTATTTCCTCCATATATTTGTTTAAAAATTCAATTTCTTCCTCTAAAATTTTGAAGGCTTCTAACGATATTTCCCTATTTATATTTTTTAAAAATAAATCAAGAATGATTTTTGGTTCCACTTTAATTTTTTCCTCTTTTACAATTTTTAAAAAATTAAAAAGAATTTCCTTCTTTTCTATATCCTTTAAAATTCTTCCTTTTGTTTCTCTTAATTTATTTTTTAAAATTTCCTTAATCAAATTATTTTCAAAGTTCTCTTTTTTTAAAATTTTTAATATTTCGTTAAAATTTTTTAAGGAAAAATCAAAAATAAAATCCTTTAATTTTTCTATTTGAATAAATTTTTCAAAATTATCAAAAATTATTTCCCTTTCCTCTTCTAAATAATCTTTTATTTCTTCAAATTTTTTCTCAATTATTCTTTCAAGATAAATAAAAATTCTTTGTTTTAAATACTCCTTTATTTCCTTTTCTGATTTAAAATAAAATTTAAAAATTTTTTCTGAAAAATAGTCCTTTACTTCTTCAGGAAAAATATGATATAAATTTTCCAGTTTTTCAATCCTTTCCTTTTTTTCTTCCAATTTTTTTGAAACAATATTTCTCAATTCTTCATCTATAATTTCCTTTAATTTTTCCTTTTGATTTATAAATTTTTTAACTTTTACTTCAACATCCTCTTCAATCTCTTTTTCTTTATAAATCTCTTTAAATTCAAAATCCAATTTATCAATATCAAGTAGTTCTCCATATTCTCCACCAACTGTTATATAAACTCTTTCATTTGCATATATTCCTTTTAAATTTCTATTCTCAATCTCATCCTCTATACTTTTACCCTTTAAAACAAGCTCCTTCCCTTCTTTAATTAAATTGAAAAATTCCTTTAAGCTTTCAAATTCAATATCTTCTTTTAATATTATTGATTCAATTTTCATTTCATCAAATAAATCCTTCAATTTTTTTATATAAACTTTTGTTTCCTGTATTTCATTTTCATTTACTATCAATTTTTCACCATGTATTCCAATTATAACATTCTTTTGAATTGATAAAATGTTTTTCAAAATTTCATAAAGTTCTTTTATTCTATCAATTATTATTGAAGAACCTGATGGATATATCTTTATTGCTTCAATACAACCATAAAATCTTTTCAAAAATAAATCTACATCATGAAAAATTTCCATTTTAAGAGGTAAAAATTCAATTTCCCTTTTTACTTTTCCTCTTCTAATTATTTTTAATAACCTTTTTAAATCAGGTATTTCCTTTAATTTCAAAAGAAAATAATTAATTCTGTCAATTGCTTCCTTTGCCTTTTCTATTTCACCCGCAAATTTATAATGCTTTGAAATTTCTGTTTCCTTCAAAAATCCAGGTAAAAATTCTGATTCTTCAAAAATTTTTGCCATTTTTAAATGTAAATTTTTCTTTACTTTTTCATCCATACTTTTATATATAATATCTTTAATCAGTGTATTTTTGAAAAAATAAATTTCTTCTGAAATTTTAGAAATAAAACCCTTTTCAATAAGTTTTTCAAGTATATCAATTATTTTTCCATAATTTATTCCTGTATAATTTGATGCTGTATTTACATCAAAATATTTTTCACCAATTGATAGATTATAAAGGAGATTTTTTTCTTCATCTTCAAGTTTTTCTAACCTCTCCTTTGTTATTTCAATAAAATCAATTTTTCTTGAAATTAAATCATCAAAATTTTCCAGTTTAAAAATACCATCACCAATTTTTATATATTCCTTTTCTATAAGATACATTATTATTTCTTCTATAAGAAAGGGATTGTTTTTTGAATTGTTAGAAAGCCATCTCAAAAATTCTTCTGGATAAATAAATTCAGGTAAAATTTCCTTTAAATAAATTTTTAATAAATTGTAAGAAAGATTTGAAAGTTTTAAAATTATCCCTTTTTCTATTATAGAAGAATCTAAATGTTTAATGTTTGGAACTGATAAAAGGAATAATTTTTTGTTTTTAAACATATCTATAAAATCAATTGAATACTTATCAATGTTTAAAGCATCATCTATAAGGAAACAAATTTCAAAAATCTGTAAAAATTTTTCAAGAAATTCAAAACATTCTTCTAATTCAAATGAAAATTTTTTCTCCCCCCCTGCAATTGGAAAGTATTTAAAATATTTTTCAAATCCCTTTTCCCTTAATATTTCTATTTTTTCTTTATCAAGCCAAAAATTTATGCCCCTTAAAAAAGGAATAAATGGTAAAAATTTATCAGTTTTTAAAGTAAAGGAATTTATTGGTATAATTTCTTTTTCCTTAATTTTATCACTTATATATCTTATCAATCTTGTTTTTCCTGTTCCTGATTCCCCTTCAATTATAAATAAACCCTTTTTTAAATTAATTCCTTCCTCAATAATTTTTCTTTCTTCTTCAAATCCTATAAAATCTTTTGGTGTAAATTTTCTCTTAAGTATTTTTTCCTTTTTTAATTTATAAGAAATTTCCTTATAAATTGCAAAATTGTTTTTACCCTTCCTTTTTATATAATATAAACTTTCATCAGCCCTTTTAAAAAGTTCTTCAAATTTATCTGCATCTTCAGGATAAAAGGAAATACCAGCACTTATTGATGCTTTTATTTCTTCACCATTCACAATCAGTTTTATATTTGATAAAACATTAAAAATTTCCTTTAATTTTTCTATTCCCTTTTCTTTTTCAACATCAAATATTGCAATTAAAAATTCATCTCCTCCATACCTTAAAGGAAATTCATTTTCATTATAAAAAAATTTCTTTAAAATTTCACCAATTTTCTTAAGAAAAAGGTCACCATTTCTATGCCCATATCTATCATTTAAATTTTTAAAATTATCAACATCAATAATTATAAAAACAGAACTTTCACATTTTTTAAAAATATTAGGTAAAATTCTTTCAAAAAATCTTCTATTAAATATCCCTGTTAATTCATCAATGAATAATAAATCCTTTTCAAATTTTTCCTTAAAATACATTTTTAAATTATAAGTTTAAATGTAAAGATTAGGCAAATAGATTTTAACTTGTTTTACCCTTTTTTTATCCCTTTCCATAATTTCAAATTTATATTCTTCATAATCAACAATTTCTCCCTTTTCAGGAATTCTTCCTTTAAGATAAATAAGGAAGCCATTTAAAGTTTCAAATTCTCCTTCAGGAAATTGTATCAAATATCTTTCCTTTAAATCATCTAATCTAACCATTCCATCCACTATTATAAAATTTTTTGCTCTTTTTTCTTCAAATTCAATTTCTCCAAAAAGTTCAAGCATTAAATCATAAAGTGTTAAAAAACCAGTGAGGTTTCCGAATTCATCTATTACAAGGACAAAAGGCATATTTTCTTCTTTTATTCTTTTTATAATTTCCATTATTTTTACATTTTCGGGGACTATAATAGGTTTTCTTAAATACATATATATATCTTCTTTTTTATGAATTCGCTGTAAATCCTTCACATGAAGAATCCCTATTATTTTATCGATTGAATCCTTATAAAATGGAACTCTCGTAAAGCAAGAATTTAAAAAAATTTTAAACATTTTTTCTAAATCTTCATCTATTGAAATTGCAAATATTTTTTCTCTTGGCTTTATTACCTCTTTTATATTTTTTTCAGATATTCTTAAAATAGACCTTAATGCCCTTCCAAATTCCTCTCTTATTTCTTTCTCCTTTTCTTTTAAAAGACTTGTGAAAAATATTTCTTCTTTTATTTCAATTTTTTTTTCTTTAAATAAACTCCTTAATATAAATCTTACAGGGGGATAGAAAATTTTTGAAAGGTAAAAGATAAATTTATGAAATTTCAAAAATATTATTTCAGGAAATAATCTTGATAAAATTTTTGGTAATATTTCACCAAATAAAACGATTAAAAGGAAAGATAAAAGACCACCAAAAAAAGGAGCATATCCCTTTGAAATACTTCTATAAAAAAAAATTGTTAATGAAACGGCAATTCCAACATTTACAAAATTGTTACCGAATAAAATTGTTGATAATACCCTTGAAGGAGAATCTATGAATAAATTATGAAATTTTTTTTCTGATAATTTTTGAATATCAAAAGGGGAAAGGGTTAGATAAGCAATTTCAAACCCAGAAAATATAAAAGAAAAAAAGATTAATATTAAAATGATGGGAATTTCAAAATACATCCTCTTCTTTTATATAAAAAACTTCTGCTTCTTTTATCGTTTCTTTAATAAGTTTTGTCAAAATTTCTTTTGGTCCTATTTCTATAAAATTCCTTACTCCAATTTCCCATGCCTTCTCAACACATTTTGTAAATAAAACAGGAGAATTTAATTGTTTCATAACATTTTTTTTAATAATTTCAGGTTCTGTTTCAACACTTCCTGTTGCATTTTGAATTATTGGAAAATCTGGTTTTTTAAAATCTTTATTTACAAGATAATTTGAAAAAATTTTTGCTGGTTCATCCATTAAAGGGGAATGGAAGGCGGCAGATACAACAAGTGGAATTACTTTTCCTTTTTTCTTTTCTTTAATTTCTTTAACAGTTTCATCAACTTCCTCTTTTTTCCCAGAAATTACTATTTGTGATGGTGAATTATAATTCGCTATTACACAAAATTTAAATCCTTTTTCCTTTATAATTTCTTCTACTTCTTCTTTATTTATTCCTATCATTGCTGCCATACTTCCAGGAAATTTTTCGCCTGCTTCATTCATCAATCTACCTCTTTCCTTAACAATTTCAAGAACATCTTCAAATGAAAGAACTTTTGCTGCATAAAGAGCAATAAATTCACCAAGACTATGTCCAAATGCACATAAAGGTTTTTCCTTTATTTTTTCTTTAACTATTTCAAATATTCCAATGCTAAAAGAAAGAATTGCAGGTTGTGCATAAACTGTTTTTGTAAGAATTTCAATAGGTCCTTCAAAACATAATTTTTTTAAAGGGAAATTAAGTATTTCTTCACATTTATCAAATATTTTTTTAAAATTTTGATTATTTTCATAAACTTTTTTACCCATTCCAACCCATTGAGAACCTTGACCTGTGAAAACAAATGCATAATTTTTTACCATTCCATTAAAACTGAACCCCATGTAAATCCTGCCCCAAAAGATGTTAAAAGTATAATGTTTCCCTTTTTTAAAAGATTTTTCTCAACCATTTCTCTTAAAGCAATTGGAATTGATGCAGCACTTGTATTTCCATATTTTTCAATATTTACATATACTTTTTCCCTTGGTATGCCAAGTCTTTCCCTTAATGCCTCAATTATCCTTATGTTTGCCTGATGCGGAATAATCCAATCTATTTCAGAAGTTTTTATTTTTGCCATTTGAATAACTTTCTCAGCCGATTCCTGCATTTTTAAAACAGCATTCTTAAATACTTCCCTTCCTTTCATTTTTATATAACACATTCTTTTTTCAAGTGCTTCTTTTGAAAATGGAAAAGATACGCCACCTGCTGGCATTATTAAAAGCTCTCTTAAATTTCCATCAGAACCAAGGTCCCACGAAATAATTTTATTTTTTCCTTTATCTTCTTTTTTTAAAAGCATTAAACCTGCCCCATCTCCAAAAAGGACACAGGTAGTTCTATCAAGCCAGTCAAGATATCTTGAAAGAGTTTCAGCTCCAACAACCATAACATAATTTATTTTTTCGGATTTTAAAAGTCCTTCTGCAATTATAAGACCATATAAAAATCCGGGACATGCAGCTGAAATATCAAAGGCAAATGCATTCTTTGCCCCTATTTTTGTCTGAAAATTACAGGCAGTTGAAGCAATTAAATTGTCAGGTGTTGCTGTTGCAAAAATTATTGCATCTAATTTTGATGGGTCAAAATTAATTTCCTTAAAAAGTTTATTTGCTGCTTTTGCTGCAAGATCAGAAGTTACTTCTTCTTCTTTTGCCATTCTTCTTTCCTTTATACCAGTCCTTTCTGTAATCCATTCGTCAGATGTTTCAACTATTTTTTCAAGGTCTTTATTTGTTAAAACTATCTCTGGAACATAACTTGAAATACCAATAATTTCAAAACTCATTTTATTCCTGACCAATAAGGAGAATGGCAGGTTCCAATATTTGTTAATTTTTTTAAATTTGAGCCATCAAAATCCATAACATATACATCATAACCACCTTCCCTTGTTGAAACAAAAACTATATGAAGTCCATCAGGAGAAAAACAAGGGTCTTCATTATTTCCTTCATAAGTTAATTTAAATACTTTTTCTCCAAATGGATCAGTTAAATAAATTTGATTTTTTCCTTCGTCATCAAGTGCAACATATGCTATAAAATCTCCTCTTGGTGACCAATTGCAGGATGTGTTGTAAGAGGTTTCATATGTTATTCTTCTTAAATTTGCTCCATCTTTATCCATTATAAATATATGGGGAGAACCGAGACGATCAGAAACAAAAGCAATTTCCTTTCCAGAAGGAGAAACAGTTGGTGATATTTCTATAAAAGGTGAATATGTTAATCTTTTTAATTTTTTGTTTTCTATATTAAATAGGTAAATTTCAGGGTCTCCTTCTTTTGAAAGTGTTAAACATACCTCTTTTGAATTTGGGAAAAAACCACCAGGTAATGCAAGTCCTTTTTCTTCAATTATTTTTTCTATTTTATTATCATTTAAATCTATTAAATAAATTCCCATCAAGTCCTTTTTTATATATGTAGAATAAATTATTTTTTTCCCACAATAGGATATCCTTGGGAATAGTTTTTTTTCACCTTCTGCATTTATTTTTCTTAAATTAAACCCATCGTAATCCATCATATAAATTTCCCTTTTATCATTTATATCAACAGTAAAGACAATATAAGTTTCAAATATACCTTCTTCTCCTGTTAAAATTTTAACAACAAAATTTGCAATTTTATGGGCAACTTTTCTTTCATTTTCTAATAAAGAAAATTTTTCTTTTGCAATCCTTTTTTGTATCAATAAATCCACAAGCTCAACCTCTATATTTTTTTCTTTTTCAAAAGTTTTTGTTCTTAACAATATATTTGAACCAAGATTTTTCCAGAATAAAAAATCTGAATAATGTTTTTTTTCAAGAATTTGCGAATCAGGAACTGTTAATGTAAAATATAATGAAAATTTGAGGTCATCTACTAAAACTTTCTGGATTTCCTTTAAACTCAATTTTAAATTAGGAGAAATTTTTTCAAATAATCCAAGAGGAAATATTCCTATGTCAATTTTTTTTGCTTCCCCACCTTTTAATTTTAAATAAACTTCTCCCTGTGAAAAAAGATAAATTGGAATGATTAAAAAAAATATTTTTTTCATGGAACTTCAAATTCAAGATGAACCTGTAAAAATTCCATGTTCATTTCTTCTGGTAAAGGAGGAACCCTTTTTGTAAGAACTACTGCCCTTAATGCAGAACCATCAAAAAGTGAGTTTTGAGAACTTTTTTCAATTTTAACATCCTTTATTGTCCCGTCCTTTAATATTACAAAATAAATAGTTGTTCTTAAAGTGTCTTTTCCTAAATATGTATAACTCCAATTTTCACCTATTTTTTGAAGTAAAACAGAAAAATAATAGGAGTAGGGTATATTCATTTTTAATTTTGCCTTTCCGCCACCCTTTAATGCAAAAGTTTTTTCCTCCTTTTCTTTCTTTAATTCCTTTTTTCTAATTTTTTTTGGTTCTTTTAATTTTTCTATAACCTGTGGCTCAGGGGGTAAATTTTCAGAAATTTTTTCCCCTCCTTGAATTTCCTTTAATTCAATGTATAAAATTTCTTTTTGTGGATAACTTATTTTTTCCTCTTTTTTTAATAAAAAAGATGCTATTAAAATAATATGTAAAAAAAATGAAATAAAAATTTCTTTCACCATGTCCTTTTAACTTCCATTAGAAATCCTATCTTTTCAAATCCCTTTTCTTTAATTTCACTCACAATTTCCATAACAAATCCATATGGAAGGTCCTTATCCGCCTTTATGTAAATTTCTTTTTTACCTTTTTTCAAGATTATTTCAAGATAAAAGGGTAGTTTGTTTAAATCAACTTCTTCTTCTCCAAAATATATTCTTTTATCTTTTTTTATAGTTATTATAGTGCTTTCCTCTTTAATCTCTGAAACTTTTTTAGATTTTGGTAAATTTACTTCTAAACCAGTTTGAAGCATTGGGCTTGTTATTAAAAAAATTACAAGAAGTGTAATGCTGACATCTGCAAGTGAAGTTATATTTATTTCAGAAATTAATTTCCTTTTCATTTAAAATCAAATATTTTTTTATCTTTATTTTCAAATCCTTTAAAAATTCAGATGATAAAGAATCATACCTATTTATTTCATTTATAAAATAATTATAAAAAATAAGGGATGGAATTGCAACAAGAAGTCCTGCAACAGTTGTAATAAGTGCATCTGCAATTCCAGGTGCCAAAACACTTATATGGGCAGAACCTGTTTTCTTTATTTCAAGGAATGCTTCCAGTATTCCCCATACAGTTCCAAGAAGTCCTAAAAAAGGGCTAACACTTGTTATTGTTGCAAGAATCGGAGTGTATTTTTCAAGTTTTTCAATTTCTTTTCTTTCTATTTTTTCAATTTTTTCAAATAGTATTTCAATAAGAACCTTATTTTTCTTAATTTCTTCAATATCATTTTTTACCTCTTTTAAAATTATAGATGGAGGGATTTTCTTTTCTAAAAAAATTGGATTTTTCTCAATTATTTCTTCAAATTTTATATCATTAAATTTTTTTATAAATTTTTTTGTTCTTTTTTTTAAAAACAAAAATTCAAAAAATTTTTTAAAAAAAATTGCCCATGAAATTACCGAAAAGATAAAAAGGATTATTAAAATTAATTTTGCAAAAGGACTGGCAGTTTCAAATCCCCTTACAATTATATCAAAATTTAAGAATTTCATTTAATTTCTTTAATTTTTTCCCTTGCCTTTATTGCCTCTTCTGTTTCTGGAAAATTTTTTATAATTTCTTCATAGTATTTTTTAGCCATTTCCTTATTTCCTCCTTCTTCCTCTAAAATTGCAAGTTTTAAAAGTGAATACCTTGCCTTTTGAGATTTTGGATACTCCCTATATATTTCCTTAAATAATTCTTTTGCCTTTTCTTTTTCCCCTATACCAAGATATGAATCAGCAAGAAAATATTTTGCATCAATTATATAATCACTTTCAGGATATCTTTTTATAAATTCTTCAAATTCATTTATTGAAAGAGAATATTCACCTTTTGTGTAATCTCTCAATGCTTGTGAATAAAGATTCATTTCTTCATTTTCTTCTTTTGTTTCTTCTTTTACTTCCTCCTTTTTTATCTTACCTTTTCTTAAAAAATTTTCCATTTCATCAATTCTTGTTTCTAAGGAGGCAAGTTTCCTTTCAATACTTTCAAGTTTCAAAATTATATCTGCCTTTATTTCCTTTAATTCCTTACTTTGTTTTTTTTGTAAAGTATCTATCTTTTGTGTTCTTACATAAATTTCGTCAATCTCGTCTCTAACGCGATTCAATTCATTTCTAAAATTCCTTATTGGAGCACAAAAGTTTAAAAACAAAATTAAAAAGATTAACCTTTTTATTTTACTTTGAATTCTGCTCTCCTGTTTATCGGTTTATTATTTGGGTCTAAAAGGCGAGTTTCACCATAACTTATTATTGAAAGTCTTTTTGGGTCAATTCCAAGTTTAATTAAATAATCCCTTGCTGCTTTTGCTCTTCTTTCACCAAGCCCCATATTGTATTCTTCTGTCCCTATATCGCAGGTGTGTCCTTCAATTATAACATTTACTTCTGGATAAAGTTTCAAAATTTCTGCATTTTTCTTTAAAATTTCCGCATCACCAGGTCTTATATCATATTTATCAAAATCAAAATGGATTGTTTCAAGAACAAGTGGCGGTCTTTCAGGAACTTCTTCTTTAACTTCTTCTTGAGGAACTTCTGGTGGTGGAGGTGGGACTGGTGTTTCAACTACTTTCCTTTTTGCACACACTGTTAGAAACATTACCATTATACCCACTGCTATATATTTTTTCATTTTAACCTCCTAATTTTAAATTTTTAAAGAACAAATATTATAAAGCGATTGAAAAAATGAAGTCAAATTGTTTATAATTTAAAAAATTTTGGTGGGCGTAGCTCAACTCGGTTAGAGCGCCAGACTGTGGCTCTGGTGGTTGCGGGTTCAAATCCCGTCGCCCACCTTTGCCCCTGTAGCTCAAAATGGAAGAGCGCCTGGCTTCGGACCAGGTGGTTGTGGGTTCAAATCCCTCCAGGGGCTATTTAAATATTTTCCTAAAAGTAAGTTTTATAAAAAATTTGATATGTATAATCCTTTATAATATGTTTTTAAAATGGAGGTAAAATGAAGAGGTTAATTTTGATTTTTTTATAAGTTTTTTGAATGCTGAAATAAAAATAGAAAAGATTCTTGAGACAGAAAGCATTTCACAATATAATAAGTGGGTAAAGAAAAATAAGGAAAGATATCCTGGGCTTATGCCAATGTATTTTAAGGTTGAAATGATAAACAATATGAAAAAATATAAAATTCAATATTTTAATGAAGAAGGTAATTTATTAAAAGAAGAATTTGTTGAAGGAGAAAATATTAATGTATACACTGATGAAAGAAATAGAATTTTTATAAGAAAGAGAAATAACGGGGGCACAACAATCGAAGTAAAAGACAAATTTGGTAATAGCTTATTTGTTGTTAAAAATATAGGAAGTCTTTTTTATTTACCCAAGAATCTTTACATTGGAGAACCACCAATAGAAGAAGATGTCACCGAAAGTCCTTATTTGTTAATATTTAATGGGAAAGGAGAACTTATAAAAATTTTGGAATTGAAAGGTTGTGTTGACTTTTCTACGATAAGAATTCCTACAGATTCGTCTTATACATTACTTCGTATTGTGGGAGGGAAAGATGAAACTATTTTAATGATAGATTCAAATGGAAATGAAGTATGGCGAAGGAAATTTGTTGGAACACACTTTGTTCCATTTATTTCAAAAGATGGAAGTAAAATTGGCTTAAATTTTTACTTGAATAAGAAGATCGAAGTATATAATAAAAATGGTGAATTTGAATATATTTATGAAATTTCGGAAAAAGAAGGGAGCAGTCTTTATAATTCTTCATTTTCTTTAAATGGTTCTTATCTTATTACAGGAACAAATTATATTATATATTTTTATGATAATAATACACATGAATTGATTTGGAGAAAAACCATAAAAGAACGTCCAAAAAAATTTGATTTTGTGTTAGGAGACAATTACATATTAGTTGCTTATCTATCTAATGATATTCATTTTTATGATAAAAGAGGCAATTTAATAGGGTCTTTTAAAATCCCATTAAGAGAAAGTGAATCTTTTAAAAAAGTATTTACAGAAGAGGGTGTAAAATTTATGAAAAAGATAAAACCAGAATGGAAGTGGGATATTGAGTTCATAGAACCTTTGATAATTATTAAAAGTATGGGAAAAATCTTTATTTATGAAATTAAAATATAAAAATGAAGGTATTTCAAAGGATTTTTATTCTTTTGTTAATTTTTAAGAAGATTGAGGCTCAAACTTATAATTGGCCAATATTTCCTCCGGAGTTTGTAGTATCCTCTACCTTTGGAGAATTTAGACTTGGGTTTTCTTATACTGAATCTCATTTTCACGAAGGTATAGATATACCTGCAACCACATCTAAAAGTGTATTTCCTATTACCTTAGGGTTTCAAGTTGGGAATATGTTTTATAATCCCCAGATAGGTTGGGTTGTAGAGGTAAGGCATTATAAGGATGATTGTTCCACGGTAATTAATGAGGGTTCAAGGTATCTTCATATGAATGCAATTGATGAGGGAATACAACCAGGAGAAATTTATTGTGGTGATGCCATTTCTACAAATACCACATTTGTAAATAATCACCTCCATCTTGAGCTTAAAAGACCTTATCAAGTGCCCCTTGAAAATACAAATTCTATAAATCCTTTTACTATTCCTGCTTTGCGAATAGATGATTATCAAGCACCAATTATAAAAAATTTGACAAAGAATTTTTTTCCTTTATAATATATTTTTAAAATGGAGGTAAAATGAAAAGGTTAATTTTGGTTTTGTTTATAAGTTTTTTGAATGCCGAAATAAAAATAGAAAAGGTTCTTGAGACAGAAAGCATTTCAGAATATAATAAGTGGGTAAAGAAAAATAAGGAAAGATATCCTGGGCTTATGCCAATGTATGAAATAAAATGGATTAAAAGAGGCGAAGAAGCAAATCCCTCTATAGCAGAAGAGAGAGAAAAACTTATGAAGGCAGAGAAGGGAATGGAGCCTGTTCCACAAAATCCTTTTGTAAGTCAAATAAAAGTGTCTTACTATGATAAAGATGGAAAGTTTTCAAAAGAAGAAATTTATACAGGTTATTTAGATGTTATGGGGTGGAGAGGTGCGAATTTTTCTTACCTTATTATCAGGAAAAAAGATCATCCTTTACTTACAAGTGAAAAATTAATTATTGTTAAGGATTTTACAGGTAAAACCCTTTTTACCCTTCCTAATCTACCTTATACAATACGACCGATTAGTGAAAATATTTTCATAGAAAGATATTTTCAGGAAGGTGATTTAGACCAAAGTGAAGAATATATGGAGTTTAGAGTTTTTAATAGAAATGGAAGGGAAATAGGGAAACTAAAAAATATTCCTGGTGCATGGGAAGGAGATTTTCTCCCTAACCATAAATATTTTTTAATTTATAATTCATACGAAATTATATTTTTTTCCAATGATCTAAAGGAAATATGGCGTAAAAAACAAATGGGAACAAGAGCTTGGTGCAATAATTATATAGCAATAGGATATGAAGGTAAAATATATCTTTATGATTTAAGTGGGGAATTAGTTTACAGGTATGAACTTATTAAAAGTTTTGAATGGCCCCAAATGGTTTTTTCAGAAGATGGGAAATATTTATTTGCAGAAGTAGGAAATTATATATTTTTACTTGATGTTGAAAATAGAATTGAGCTTTGGAGAAAAAAGGCATTTGTGGGCACACACTTTTTACGGTTTTTAGGAAAAAACAAATATATTTTATGTTGTTATATTTCAAGAATAGATATAATAGATAGTAAAAGTGGAGAGGTTATTTATACGGAAAAGATTCCAATAAAAAGAAAAAAGAATGGGAGTATTATAGGCCCCATATATTTTGAATTTCGGGGAAATTTTTTGATAATCACTCAAGGTGTCCCAACTGTTAAAATAATTGTTTATAAAATAGAGGCACTATGAAAATTTGTATAAAAGTTATGATTTTGTTGGTTTTATTTTATTATTTGTCTTTTTCTCAAAATTGTCAAGTAACTTATGATTGGCCTATTCGACCCCATCCAGAAGGTAAATTAATCACTTCTACTTTTGGAGAATATAGACCTTCAACTATTAATCCACATTTTCATGAAGGTATAGATATTCCAGAACCACAGGCAGAAAATGCTAAGGTTTGGAGTTTAAGTCGCGTGTTTCAAGTAACTCAAATAACTACTTTTTCTTATTTTAATCACACAATAAAAATTATTCACTATTGTAATGATACAAGTGCTGCACTTTTGGAAGGCTCAAGATATATACACTTAACCACGGTAAATGAAAAGTTAGAAGTGGGAGAGATTTATACATGGGCAGATACTACCTATCTTTCGGATAGTCCAGAGTTTGAAGAAAATCATTTACATGTAGAACTTCTAAGAGGTTTTGATTTGGCAAATTCTATAAATCCTTTTACTATTCCTGCTTTGCGAATAGATGATTATCAAGCACCAATTATTGATTTTGTTTATGTTGATCATTCATTATATGGTAATGCAAATGTTCAATGCTGGAATTTTCTTAAAAAGAGTTTTTCTAACTATTATGATAGTGTTATAGGAGGAGGCAGAAAATTTATAAAACTTGAAATTCCTGCTGAGACACCTTATGATGATTGGGATGACCCACATATAATTATATCAGGGGAAAGAAAAGCAAGATTTATTGTGAAAACTTGGGATAATGCAACTAATGAGATAGTAGGTCCTTATAAAGTTGAATTGTATGTGGATTTAGGTATAGAAGACCTTTCATGGGAATGGGGTGCTTCACCTATTTATGAAGTATCTTTTGATTCACTCATTAATATTGGTTCTTCTCCTGATAAATATGAGGAGGAAGATATTTATCATGTTGAGCAACCAATACCATCTGGATGGGGGACTGAAAAATATTACAGATTATACCCACATGATGCAAATGGTGATGGTTATCCTGCACCTTTAATTAGAAAGGATCTTCTTAGAACTGAAAATCTTGAAGAAGGGCATCATATGATAAGGGTAATTGTTAAGGATTGGAATGAAATAAGAAAAACAGGAGATTTCCATAATTTATATAAGGAGGAGTGAATGGGTAGATTATCCTCGTTCCTTTTAATAATATTTTTTATTTTAATTTTTGAATGTATTGAAGAACCACCGGATTGGCAACCAGAAGTTCCTAAAATTACTGAAATTAAATTTGGTAAGGACTTTGACCCTAATTCTAATCAAATAAAAGAACCGGATACAGTTTTTCCATTAGGAACCAAAAAAATATATTATAGTATTACATTTGAAAAACAATTTGGAAAAGGATACATGATAAAGAAAAAATGGAATTTAAATAATAGTCAATTATTAGAAGCAGTAATGTTTGTGCCTGCAGGGAAAATAAGAATTGTTGGGGAATTTCATCGGTATGATACCACAGACATGAATATTGGAACCTATGAGTTATTTGTTTATTATTTAGATGGTGATTATAAAGAATTTTCTTATGCATCATCAGTAAATAAAAAATTTAAAATTGAAAATTTAGAAAGGGGGAAAAAATGAAAAAGGTAATTGCACTTTTATTTTATATAAATTTAGTTTGGGGAATGTTAGTTCGTGTTCCTTTTATTCAACAGCCAGAGCCCATTCAAAGAGTAGGATATAAATAGGATATAAATATACAAGGAAATATTTTAACCGCAAATTGTTTGGTTTTCCTTATGGTGTTGCTATGACAAGATTGAGAAACACACAGCCATTGCAAGAATTGATAGTAATAAGTGATTTAGAGTGGCATAGAATTTTATACACAGTTGTTAAAGAAAGCACAGGTGAAGCAGATTGGATAAAGGCATTTGGAAAATGCGGACACGGTCCTGCAGAATTTTTTTATCCAGCAGGAATTTCTATAGATACAACTGTATATAATGGGAATAAAAATGAGTATACCTTATATGTTGCTGATTCCAGAAATTCTCGCATTCAAATACTTAAATATAGGGTTGAGAGGGAAGAGATGAGAAGAATAGGTTCTCTTAATTACGATTTTTTTCTGCCAGTAGATGTTGCCTCAGTAACCAAGGAAGATGGAAATGGTTGTTATATTGTAGTTGTTGATAAAGATGCAAATAATATAACATTAATAGAATCTAAATCAGATGGTTCCTATCATCTTTTAATGAAATATGGCTCACTTGGAAATGGACCGGATAAATTTTCAAGACCCATGGGAATAGAAATTACAAAGGCAGAAGATCATGGATACTTTATATATGTAGCAGATAGGGAAAATAATCGTATAGTTGCGTTAAGATTTATTCCAGAAGAAAATAAGATTTATTTTATAAAAGAGTATCGCATCCCGGGAGGAGGACTTACATCTGTTACTGCAAGCCAATATTATTGTGTTTATGCAGTAGAAAGTTTTACAAACAAAATATATGTATTTACCCATGGATTAAATGAATTATTATATACTTATGGCGATCCTCAACTTCTCAATAGACCAATAAAAGCTTATATTGATTGGGATAGGTTAGGGCTTACTGAGAAATGGACAGACACTACAGGGCTCCAATATTTTAGAATTGTTCCTGAAATAAGGGAATTAAAAGCAGAACCTGACAGTTTTGATGCAACAGAGCAGGATTCTATAAAAATATCTTTTAGAGTTGATGAAACAGCAGCTTATCTTAAAATGGTTATTCAAGGTAATAATCAATCAAGAACTGTTTTTGAAAATGTATATTATACCCCTGGAAGACATTTTGTATATTGGGATGGAAAGGATGATTCCGGAAATTTATTTTTACCGGGAAATTATACAATATATGTTAGTAGCAGTAATTATACACATCATTTAGCAACAGCTCAAATAAAAGTTAAAGGAACAAGAATTAATAGTAATTATATTTCAGGAAAATGGACAAAGGAAAAAGAACCATATGTAATTTTAAGACCTGATGTGGCTATTGGGAGTGGAGATTCTCTTATTATAGAACCAGGGGTAAAGGTTATGTTTTTAAAAAACTATCAAACAAAAATATGGGTATATGGAAAACTTAAGGCAGTTGGAACTTTTGAAGACAGCATTTTCTTTTTACCTTATAAAAAATTATGGGAAATTACTCCCCAAGATACGGGTTATTGGAAAGGTATAAATTTTTTCACGAGCACCATTTATTTTAAAATATTTTAAAATTGGTTATGGGGGTTATGCATATGGTAGTTTAAGCCCTATGATTTATATGCCATCTCTTCAAATAAATTTTGAAATTTCAAATGGTAGAATAATTTTTAGTAAAGGGGAAGGATTAAGGGTTTCTACTATAAAAGAAGCAATAATTGAGAATGTTATTTTTGAAAACAACATGGATTATGGAATAAATGTAATATTTTCAAAGCTCGTAACTTTAAAAAATCTTTCCTTTTTTAATCATAAAAATTCTTATGTTATGAGAATAAATCAATACCTTCCAATCCTTGAAAACATAAATGCAGATTCAAGTAATAGAAAAAGAGGCATATTTTTTGATAATGTTGAAGTTCATGGGGGAGCCCCAAGAACTCTTGGGGATAGAGTTCCTTATGTTATAAAAGCGGGTTCAACTTTTTATGTTTATGACACTTTAAAGGTATTAAAAGGTGTGATTTTTAAATTTGATTCTCTTGCCTCTTTAAATATAAGGGCTCCTTTTATTGTAGAAGGAACAGAGAATGATACAGTGTATTTTACATCTTTAAAAGATGATGAAATAGGTGGAGATACAAATGGTGATTCAACCAATACTTTACCCTCTCCCGGAGATTGGCAGTGTATATATTTTTATTCAGATACTTTACAAAGTAGAATGAGTTATTTTAAAGTAAGGTATGGGGGTGGAGGTTATTATGGTGCAAATATTTATAATTTTCTTGCTTCTGCAATTTTTGAAAATGGAAGCGTTGAAAAAAGTTTAAATTATGGAATAAGGTTAGATTTATATTCAACTACTGCTTCTCCTCGTTCTGTTTTAATTAGAAATGTCAGTTTTACTCAAAATACATCTTATGGTATATATGCAGGAAACACATGGGAACACAATCTTAAAATAAGAAATCTCAATTTTAAAAAGCACAAAAATACTTATCTTATGAAATTTATCGGTAAATTACCGGATATAGATAGTGTTTTTGCAGACACAACGAATAAAAAGATAGGGATAGAAATTTATAATGGTTTAGTTAGTAGTGGAAGACCAAAAGCTTTAAAATGTAAAATCCCTTTTGTTATAAAGAATTCTATTTTAAATTATGATACTTTAAAAATATTCCCTGGCGTGATAATGAAATTTGATTCAGCAGCCTATTTTTCAGTGAGAAGTCCACTAATTGCAGAAGGAACCATTTCTGATTCCATATATTTTACATCTTTAAAAGATGATGAAATAGGTGGAGATACAAATGGTGATTCAGCTAATACATTTCCTTCACCAGGTGATTGGAAAGGGATTGAATTTTCAGGTTCTGGTAAAAGTATATTAAAATTTTTTAAAATAAAATATGGGATAGATAATATATATATTGGTTGGGGAGCTGATTCAACAAAATTTGTTTATGGAACTGTTGAAAAGGCAAAAGAACATGGTTATGTATTCTCTCGTCCAATTGAAATTTATTTTAATAAAATAAGGGAAAATAAAATAGGAATTGAAGCAGGTGGAGCTTATGGTAAATTGAAGGTGAATTTTTCAGAAATATACAATAATACTCAATGTGGAGTTAAAAATACTTTTTCTTCTTATACAATAGATGCTAAATATAATTTTTGGGGTGATTCAACAGGTCCTTATCATCCTACTTTAAATCCAAATGGGCAGGGTAATCCTGTTTCTGATCATGTTGATTTTATTCCATGGCTAAAATTCCCTCCCCAATATTTTTATGGTAAAATTACAAAAGATACTGTATGGGAAAATATAATACTTCTTGTAGGAGATGTATTGATTGATACATTTGCTACTCTCCAAATAAAACCTGGAACAAAGATATTTGTTCTTGATAAAGATTTAGAAAACATTAGAAATGACCCTGAAAGGATAGAAGTAATTGTATTTGGGAAAATATTTTCTATTGGAACTGCAAATGATACTATAATTTTTGATCAATTGAATGGCGAAGAAGGGAAATGGGTCGGTATTATAATAAAAAATGAAGGGAGTTTTTTTACATATACTAAAATTAAAAAAGCATCTACTGGTATTTCTATTCAAAATACAAAGGATGTTTCAATAAAAAATTCAAAAATAATAAAAAATGTAGTTGGATTAAATATAACGAATTCTCAAAATGTCACCTTAAAATCTTTAAATATATCAGAAAATTTAAGAGGGATAAATATTTTAAATTCTCAATGTGCCATTGAAAGTAGTTTTATTTATAAAAACTATGGTAAAACTAAAAATCTTATAGTTTCAAAAGAAGATACATTTTTTACAGATACCCTTACAGGTATATATATATCAAATGGTGATTTAATTTTAAAAAATAATAAAATACATAGATAACTTTACTGGTTTATATACCACTGGTAGTTTAAATCTTCATTCATATGGAAATTATGTAAAAGACAATTTATGGCATGGTTATGATATAGCAGTTTCTCAAAGTTCAAATCTAATCTTTGAAAGTGATACATTTATAAATAATGGCTGGTATCCAAGAGAATATAATCTTTTAA
>Ga0272445_1000326_pt1 | contig 46491 bp, 40 predicted proteins | sample YNPCB0031_FD_194404 | JGI IMG/M metagenome (GOLD analysis project Ga0272445, IMG submission 194404) | Hot spring sediment microbial communities from Yellowstone National Park, WY, United States - YNP-CB-003-1 | ecosystem: Environmental > Aquatic > Thermal springs > Hot (42-90C) > Sediment... | reverse complement strand
TCACATTCCGAACAGTTGGGTGAAACGGCCCGGAGCCGATGGTAGTACCTAAGGGTGCGAGAGTAGGTGCTGCCCGGGCTTTTTATTTTAAAATTAAACTAATGTCAGAAAGGCTTTTAAAACAAATCAAAATTTTTTTAATTTTCATTTCTCCTTTTTTAATTTTTTTATTTTTTTCTCTTTACAAATTTCTTTCTCCAAAACCTACTTGTTTTGATAATATAAAAAATCAAGGGGAGTTAGATATTGATTGTGGTGGTCCTTGTCCTCCTTGCGAAGTCAAAAAATTAGAACCTTTAAGAATTTCTTCTAAAAGATTTATTTCTTACAAAGACGGCAGTTATGATTTTGTTTTTAAGATTTTTAATCCTAATGAAAAATATGGTTTAGAAAAACTTTCATATTATTTTGAACTTTATGATAAAGAAGGTAAAAAAATTTTCGAAACGCCCAAAGAAACTTCTTTTATTTATCCTAACGAAACAAGGTGGCTTATAATTCAAAATGTAAAAGCTCCAGAATTTGATGATTTTAAGCCAAAAGTAGAAATAAATGACTATGATTGGAAAGAATTTGAAGAAAAATTTTCTTCTCGTGATCTTATTTATTATGAACCAAAAATAGAGAAACTAGAAATAGGAGGCTACCTTATTTCTTTTAATGTTTATAACAGTTCAATTTATGATTTTGATAAAATAGAAACTATAATTTTTTTATACAATAAAGAAAACTCACTAATAGGACTAGTTCGAACTTATTTTCAAATAAAATCAAAAGAAACACAAAAAGTCGAATCAATAATTGATTTTCTTTCTGAAGAGCCTGAAGCGGTAGAAATATTCTTTCAAGTGCAAAAATGAAAAAAAGAGTTCTTACAGGTATAAAACCAACAGGAAAAGTTCATCTTGGAAATTATTTAGGAATGATAAGACAAGTGATTGATCTTCAAGAAAAACACGAAGTATTTTTAATGATAGCTAATTTACATGCACAAACTGTTCCTTATGATCCTAAAGAACTTCAAGAATTAACATACGATTTAGTGACTTCTCTTTTAGCTTTAGGAATTGATCCTAAAAAAACGAGTCTTTTTCTTCAATCTGATAATCCATGGCATCCATACCTTTCATGGATTTTAGGTTGTTTTACCTATGTAGGAGAACTTCAAAGAATGCATGAATTTAAAGAACAAAGCGAGAAATATAAAAAAGAAGGAGTAGGTTCTGGTATTTTGATGTATCCTGTTTTAATGGCAGCTGATATTTTACTTTATAATGCAGATTTAGTTCCTGTAGGAGAAGATCAAAGACAACATCTTGAACTTACAAGAGAAATTGCTCGCAGGTTTAACTCCAAATTTGGAAAAATTTTCAAAATTCCTGAAGCTCTTATTCCACAAGAAACTTATAAAATAATGAGTCTTTCTAATCCTTTGAAAAAAATGTCTAAATCTATGCCAGAAGGTTGTTTAGAAATTTTTGCTCCTGAAAAAGAAATTGAAGAAAAAATAATGAAAGCAGTTACAGATTCTGGAAGAGAAATAAGATATGATCCTGAAAATAAACCTGGAATAAGCAATTTGATGATAATTTATAAATATCTTACAAATAAACCGCTTCCAGAAATAGAAGAAGAATTTCGTGATGTTTCCTATGCAGATTTTAAAAGAGAAGTTTATAAAAAATTTTTGGAACACTTTGCTCTGGCAAGAAAAAAGAAATCAAAACTAAAGAAAAAAGAAGTTTTAGAAATTTTAGAAAAAGGGAAAGAAAAAAGCATTAAAGCTTCGGAAGAGATTATTAAAAAAGTTATAAAAGTTACTGGCTTAAAAATTTGACTTAAAATAAATTTTGCCTTATAATTTTTATTAATTAAGCCTAAGAAAAGAGGGGCCAAAAGGCTTAAATCCTTTTAAGGATCCCTCTCGAGGCAAAATGAAAAAAACAAAAAAAGAAAAATCAAAAATTATTGAGAGTTTAAAAACAAAATTTGAAGAAAATCCTGGTTATGTGATTTTTAGTTTACTTAATTTAGATGGAGAAACTCTTCAAACCTTGCGACTCCAAGTTAAAGAAAAAAGAGGTTTGATTGAAGTTGCTAAAAAAACTTTGATTTATAAAAGTAATCCTGAATTTCCTTTCAGTGAAGAAGAACTCAAAGAACCATTTGGTTTTCTTTGGCTTTTAGATGAAAATTTATCTGCTTTAAAAACTCTTAAAGATTATAAGAAAGAAGAAAAGATAAAAGTTTTAGGTGGATATTTTAGAGGTAAAAAACTTTCTTCTCGAGATATTTGGGGACTTGTTGATCTTCCATCAAGAGAAGAACTTATTTCCAAACTTATTTTCTCTCTTTCTTTGCCGCTCCAAAGATTAACCTACGATTTAAAAATGCCATTTTCTAAATTATTATTAATTTTGTCGGCAATTAAGAAATAATAATTAAAAACAATGTCAGAAAAAATTGAACAAATTATTAAAATGATCGAAGAATTAACGGTTGTCGAACTTAATGAACTTGTTAAGGCTTTAGAAGAAAAATTTAATGTTAGTCCTATGCAATTTGCTTTTTCTGCTCCCCAGGCACCTTCACAAACTCAAGAAACACAAACTTCTTCTCTTGTCGATGTTATTTTGGTTGATTCAGGAGCTAACAAGATTAATGTTATTAAAGTCTTAAGAGAGATCAATCCTAACTTGTCTTTGAAAGATGCTAAAGATATGGTTGATAATCCACCACAAAAAGTTGCTTCTCAAGTAGAAAAAACAAAGGCAGAAGAATTAAAGAAAAAATTTGAACAAGCAGGAGCTAAAGTAGAAATCAAATAAAAATTAGTTTCTTTTAATAAGTTTTTTTAATAAGAAAAAAATTGCAACCGTTACAGAAAAGATCTCTTGGTGAAACATAAGCAACATCTCTTCCAGCTGGATCATTGACAATAAAACCTTTGGAAGGATCATAGCCTACAATTAGCATATAATGACCTACATAACCTAAATGATTTCTAACGTGATAAATAATTGGTCCTAAACGAAAAAGATTGCTATTTACGCTACCATCTTGAAAAACAATATCTCTGTATTCTAACTGTTGAGATTCTAAGCCATATTTTCCTAAAATATCATTTCTTCCCCAAGCATTTAAATAAGTTCCTTCATCTCCAATATAACCTTTAAAATCATTTATTAAGCTTCTAAGTAAATTAGCAAATTCCTCTTTTTCTTTATCATCTATTTTTCCATCAGAACAAAAATTCGTCCCTTCATGCCATAACTTAGCCATAGCTAAAGAAACAATTCCGCAACCGCTTGGTCCAACAAAGCCATCACCAAAAGGAATACTATAAAAATAACTATCAATTTGTTTCATTACAGGAACAAAAGTTTCTCCAGATCTGCAATAAGAATCTTTAATTCCTTTACCTAAAATTACTCTACCACCATAATTTTGAGACAAATTAGGATCAAAAGGTAAAAGACCAGCATTTCCTCCGAAAACTGTAAAAACAGGAGGACTTGCCTTTTCTACATAAGGTATTTTTAATTTCACTTCAAAAATTCTTGGATTAATAATATGAAGAATCTGAGGTAAAACTAAAACAACAATTATTGCCCCTATAGAATTCATGATTCTATTTTTTCCAGATTCTTTACTTGTAATACTTCCTGCAGAAAAAAGATATTCTATTGCTCCATAGACCATATTTAAAAAAGCTAAAGAAAACAAAACTACTATTCCTAAATTATAGATAGCCTGAAAACAACTTGCTAAATCTGAACAAGAAGTAATTTGATTAAGCCAAGGCATTATGATAAAATTTTAACTAGAAAAATTTAAAATTTTAGCCCCTGTAGCTCAACAGGAAGAGCGCGTGGCTTCGGACCACGAGGTTGGGGGTTCGAATCCTCCCAGGGGCAAAATTAAAGTTTCCCTCTTTTAATCTTTTCATATAACCAAAGAAGGTAGTATCTTTTACTAAAAATAAAATCAAAAGTTGGCACTAAATCAATTCTTTTTCCTCCAAAACCTTTTTTAAATAAAGTTAAACCATACCAAGGATGTTTTTTTTCTTCTTTTTTTGCTATTCCCCAAAAATTGTAATATTTTAAATTTCTTCTTTTTGTTTCTTGAATAACCTCCCATTGCATTTTGTAATTTAAAGGTTCTTTAATTGGCAAAGAAGCTGCATGATGATAGAAAGAACTTTGATGAGAGAAGATAACTAAAGCTGAAGAAAAATATTTGTTCTCTATTTTCCCTAAAAAAAGAAGAGCCTTTCCTTCTTTAGAAAATAATTTAAATTCTTCTAAGATAAATTCTCTAGAGTAAGGTTTAAATTTTTTTCTAAGATAAAGATCTTCATAAAGCGACCAAAAAATATCAAATTTATCTAAATCTTCTGTTTTTTCTATTTCTAAATAAGGTTTTTTTAAAGATTCTATTACAAGTTTTTTATGTGTTTTATCCATCTCATTTAACATTTCTTCATCGCTTTTTATTTCTTTTATCCAAAAATTTTCACTCACTGCATAGGTTGGTGCTAATTTACCACCTAAAATTTTAAAAAAATTTATATAATCCTCCTCATAAATTAAAGCTGGATTAACCCTTAAAAAATGATACTTTTTCTTAAATCCGTTTTTTTCTAAAAATTCTAAAATTTTCTTAAATCCTTCTTTGAAAAAATCTTTTTTTATCACTGGGCCATGATGAATAACAAGACCGTAAGAAAGTTTTCTTTTATATCCTATCATCTGACAAACACCTACAAGATCACCGCCTCTAAAAATTCCCAATCTTATAACTTCTCTGCCTAAATTTTTTTCAATTTCACCATATTCAAAATCCTGAAGAAAACTTATATAACCTTCATCATCTAAAAATTTGTTCCATAAGTTTTTATCCTCAAAAATTTTTATCTCTATTCTCTCCATTTTTTTAGTTTTTCAATAATGAAATAAGCAGTTTCTTCGCTTATAATAGTAGGTAAATTAAAAATTATTTGATTAATTTCTTCTACTTTAGGACAAGATCCTTTTTCATAACCAAAAATCTCTTCTTTAGCGTCACAAGGCGCTAAGGGGCAAAAATACCAATCACCTAAAAAAATATTTTCTTTTGAAAACTCTTTTATTATTTCGTCTCTTTTAGAAGAAAAATAAGGATATCTCAAAAATATAGGTTCACTAAAATCAGAAATTTTAAAAACAGTTCCTAAATTTTCCATATAGATTTTAGCAATCTTTTTTCTTTGATTATTAAACCTTTCCAATTTTTTTAATTGATTTAAAAGTAAAGGATAAAGTTCTTCAGGAAATTTTTTAAGATAATCTTTGGGCATAATTCCTAATTTTTCTTCTTTGCTTATCATCTCTGGCGTTATTTTTAAATTTCTTAATACTTTTAAAATCTTTCTTAAAATTTTTGAATGATAAAATCTTTTGAAAAAACCAAAAATAAGAGTACCTAAGAGAAGCTTTTTTAAATTAACTTTATTAAATTCTTCAACTTTTTCATACTCTTTTAAAGCTTCTTTAATAATAAATTCATTTCTAATTATTAAAGCCCCGCCGATAATACTTGAAATTACTTTGTTTCTATTAAAGCTTAAAAGAGTAATGTCCCCAAAATTTCCTAAATAAGTATTTTTATATTTTGCTCCTAAAGCATGAGTTAAATTTTCAATAACAAAAATATTTTTTTCTTTTGCTAAACTTAAAATCTCATCTATTTTTGCAGGAAAACCAAAAGTATTTTGAATAATTAAAGCTAAAGAATCATAACTTATTTTCTTTTTAAGATCATCTAAAGAAAAATTAAAGTCATCTCCAATATCAACAAAAATAGGTTTTAAGCCTGAAAATTTTATAGAGTTAGGAACTACTAAACAAGAGAAAGCTTGAGTTATAACCTCTCTTCTGCTATCAATGTTTTTTAGAATTTTTAAAATAAAAGTTAAAGCTGCTCTTGCAGAATTAAAAAACAAAATTTCTCCTTGAGGAAAATATTTTCTAAGCTCTTCCTCAACTTTTCTTTTAGCTTTTAAATCTTCATAACCTTTTAAGATTTGTTTAATAAGTTCAAAATCATCCTCCTCAAAATTAGGTATAAAATCAATGGAGACTATTTTCTTCATTTTCTAAATTTAATTTTATATGAGAAGGAAAACGATTAAAAATAAAAATTCCACTTTTTTCTTTTAAATTATTTAAAAATTCATCTAAATCTTTTTGATTTTTAATCAAAACCGCTTTTTCTTTTAAAATCTTTTTAAAAAATTGATACTCTTCTTTATCCGTAAATAAAGTAAAATCAAATTTTGAAAATTCTTTAGCTAAGTTTTCATAAATTTTTCTTGTTTCTCTTCCCAATTCTAAAATTCCATTGAAAATTACTATCTTTTTTTCAAAATCAGCTCTTTCCAAAAATCTAATTCCTTCTAAAACTCCTTTTAAGTTAGCATTATAGGAATCATCAAAAATAGTAATATTTTTATATTTTATTTGGCTAAGAAAAGTTTTAGGCATTTTTAAATTTTTAATTTTTTCATTTATTTCTTCAAGAGATAAGATTTTTTCTTCTAAAACAAAACTTATAGCACCAACTAAGTTTTCTATTTGTGGAGGATAGATAAGATTTGTTTCTAAAATATGTTCCTCGCCTTTAGCATTTAGTTTAAAAATAGTTTTTTCTTCTCTAGAAAAAAGAATTTCATAGCTATAATCTCCTTGTTTTCCATAAGTGACAATTTCAATTTCTTTGTTTTTACTAATTTTTTCAATTTCTTTTTTTAAAATCTCAAAGTATTCATGACTGGTATTTACAAAGACCTTACCTTTTTTCATTTCTAAAACTGCTTCAATGCCTTCTCCATAAATAATATTTTTAATATTTTCACCAAAAAGAAAATAGTGCTGCTTTGTAATTCCAGTGATGAAGACAAAATCAGGAATTATACCTTTACATACCCATCTTACATTACCTAAAAAGTAAGAACCTAATTCTAAAATAAGATATTCAAAATTTTGGAGACTATTTTTTAGAAGATATTTGAAAATAGCATACTCATGATTTATACGAGGAGGCAGAGAAAAAGTTTTTTTGTCTTTTAAAAGATGATTTAAAAATTCTTTTGTAGTTGATTTACCATAACTTCCGACAATAACAATTTTTTTAATGTTTAAATTTTTTAATTTATTTTTTACACTTTTTCTCAGGTAGAAGAGATAAGGAGAAACCATTAAATCAAAAAGAGACAAAGCTAAAGAAAAAAGAAAGATCTGTGTATAGGAAATAAGAAGGAAAAGATAAAGAATAAAGAAATAATTGAAATCATGAAAAATGTAGGCTAAATAAATAAAAAGAAAATTTAAAAAGAAAAAAATAGAAAAAAGTATCAATGCTTTTGGAGTTAGCTTAATAGTTTTTAAAAGGTTCTTTCTTAAAAAAATTAATGGAAAACAAAGTAAGAAGATAAATAAGTTAAAAGGATTAAGTTCAAATAAAGAAAAAAACTCAGCGAAACCTAAAAAAACAAGACCAAAAATGTAAAAAATTTGAAAGAATATTTTCGGGAAAATAAAATAGACAAAAAAAACCAAAATTACCAAAAGATCTTTTTTATTTAAAATATATTTTCTACCTCGAAGATGGAAATAATCTGCTAAAACTCTTGAAAAAAGCCAATCTTTTATTTGAAAAAGTCTAAAAACAGGAAGACCGCTGAAAAGAAAAACAAAAAGTGTTAAGATAAAAATGTTGGCACCTTTAATAATTTCCATCATCTTCTAAGATTATTTTATTTAAAATTTTTGCAAATTCTTCAGGATTTTCTTTATGAAAACTATGCCCTCCATCAAAAACTATAAGTTTGGCATTAGGCATTATTTTTTCAAGAAAAATTCCGTGTTTTAACGGAGTAATCTTGTCTTTTTTGCCCCAAAGAAGATAAGTTTTATTTTTAACCATTTTGGCTTCTTCTCTTAAATCTTTTCTAATATTAGCTAAAGTTTTTTTGAGAACTTCGTCTGCTAAAAAATAATCATAGCTTTTAACAACAAATTTATAAAAAACTTTTTTAAGAAAGAAAACTAGTTTAGAAGGTAAAATTTTTAAAAACGGCTTACTTATTTTACTTAAAAAATTTAAAAATTTTATTTTAAAAGTATTTGGTCTCAAAATAGCAGCATTATAAAGAAGAAGTTTCTCTACTTTTTCTGGATTTTTAAAAGTATAAAAGAGAGCCAAAGCGCCTCCAAAAGAATGGCCTAAGAGAATCATTTTTTCTATTTTTCTTAGATGAAGTTCGCTTTCTAAATGCTCATTTAAAAAAATAAGATAGTCTTCTAAAGTATATGGTCTTTCTATAGGTATTTCGCCAAAGCCAGGAAGATCAAATAAAATTACATCTATTTTTTTATCTAAATAATTTAAAAGAGGTTCAAAAGATTTTTTACTACTTCCCCAACCATGTAAAATAACTAAAGTCTTTTTCATTGTTATAATTTTCTTATGAAATTAGAAGATTTAGAAATTAATTTAGAAGAAGTTAAATTTATAAGTAAAAAGGTAATTGAAAAACTAAAGAAAAGGAACATCAAAACAATCAGAGATCTTATTTTTTATTTCCCTTTTTCTTATTTAGATTTTACAGAAATAAAGAAAATAAAAGATATTAAATTAGAAGAGAAAGTTTTAATTAAAGGAAAAGTAATTGAAACAAAAACCTTTCTCTCGCCTAAAAATAAAATTTTTATTTTACAAATACTTTTAAGCGATGAAACATCTTCAGTTAAAGTCATTTGGTTTAATCAGCCATATCTAACTAAAAAAATTAAAAGAAATGTTAAACTTTTACTTTTTGGAAAACTTACTCGTTCTAAGGGCTTTGGTTTGTATTTCCAACCTCAAAAATTTCAGATAATTGAAAATGAAGGAGAAGAAAATTTTATGAAAAGAATTGTGCCAGTTTATGAAGAAATTTCTGGTTTAAAAAGCTCTTATTTAGAAAAATTAATAAAAACAGTTTTAAATTTTTATGATATCGAAAATCTTGAAGACCCTTTGCCAGAAAAAATCTTAGAAGAAAAAAATCTTCCTTCTCTAGGCAAAGCTCTTTGGGAAATCCATCAACCCTCTTCCTTTGAAAATTTAGAACTAGCTAAAAAAAGATTAAGTTTTGAAGAGCTTCTTTACATTGAATTAGCCCTTCTTTTAGAAAGAAAAGGTTTAAAAGAAAACCCATCTCCTATCATTTTAAAAGATGAAGAATTAATTAATGATTTTATGAAAAATTTTAGTTTTTCTTTAACGCCAGGACAAATTAAGGTTTTAGATGAAATCTTTAGTGATTTAAAATCTGGAAAACCTATGAATAGACTACTTCAAGGAGAAACTGGCTCAGGAAAAACTCTTATTGCTGAAATAGTTGCTTTACATTTTTTAAAAGAAGGATACCAAGTTGTATTTATGGCACCAACAGAAATATTAGCTCAGCAGCATTTTCAAAGAATTCTTTCTCATTTTGCTAAATATGATTTTGGTTTAGGTCTTTTAACTTCAGGTCAAACTTATTACGGTTTGAAAGGTTATAGAGTAAGTAAATCACTTTATGAAATTTTAAGAATGATTTCTCAAATGAAAATAAATTTTCTTATCGGTACCCATTCGCTCATTGAAAATGAGATACCTTTTAGAAAAATTGGTTTTGTAATTATTGATGAACAGCAGCGTTTTGGCGTTAAGCAAAGACAAAAACTTTTAGAAAATTCTTCTCAAAACTTTGTTCCACATTTTCTTTCTATGTCAGCAACACCTATTCCTCGAAGCTTAGCTTTAGCTCTTTATGGAGATTTAGATTTTTCTTATCTTGAAGACAAACCTCACGGTACAAAGCCTGTTAAAACTTTTGTTATTTTAGATAAAGAAAAAGAAAAGCTGATGTATAAGCTTTGTTTTCGAGAAATTAAAGAAGGTCATCAAATTTATATTATTTGTCCTCGCGTTGAGGAAAAAGAAGAGACTGCTTCCGTAAAAAAGGAGTATGAAAAAGCTCTTAAAATTTTTTCTCCTCTTAAAGCAAATGTAGCTATGCTTCATGGTAAAATGTCTTCTTTTGAAAAAGAATCTATTTTAAAGAGAATGCAAAAAAATGAAATTCAAGTTTTAGTAAGCTCTTCTGTTGTTGAAGTTGGCATTGATCTTCCTTTAGCCACTGTAATTATTATCAAATCACCAGAAAGTTTTGGTTTGTCACAACTTTATCAACTTCGAGGTAGAGTTGGGAGAAGCATTCATCAAGGATATGCTTTTTTAGTTCCAGAAAAACTTACTGAGAAAGCTAAATTAAGGATTAGTTATTTTTTGAAAGCTAAATCAGCCTTAGAGCTTTCTGAATATGACTTAAAACTAAGAGGAGCAGGAGAATTTTTAGGAGAAAAACAATCAGGAATCCCTGATATAGTTATGAAATCGCTTTCTAATCTTGAATTTACTTTAGAAGTTAAAAAAACAGCAGAAAAAATCCTTTCTTTATCACCAGATCTTTCTTTATTTCCAAAGCTCAAAAAAGAGGTAAATTTAAGGAAAAAAGAGCTTTTTTCTTTAGCCTAATTTTTCACAATTTGATTTTGAATTTTTAAAAAATGAGGTAAAATTATATTTAGCAAAAATTAACAAAAAATTCACAAAAAACTTGACTTTTTAAAAATTGTAAGTTATAAAATTTTATATATAAGGTCGTTAATTAAAAATTAAAAATGTAAATTAAAAACTATCCTTCTGTCTTGGGTTAATTAATGAAGGCAGGAGGATAGATAAAGAAAATTAAAAAAATGAAAAAATACTTATACCTTGCTTTAGGTCTATCATTACTTTTTGGAGGTTTTTACTTCACATCACCTGTAAAAGCAGAGTCTTGTGATCCAGAAGCTTTAGTTCCTGTTTCTTACGGACAAAGAGGATCAGCTGTAAGAAACGCTCAGGCTTGTTTGATGGAAGCTGGATATGACATTCCAGCAGGAGCCACTGGTTATTATGGTGAACAAACAAGAAAAGCAGTTCAAGCTTTCTATCAAGACTGGTATGGAAACTGGGATGGAAGAAGGCTTGGTCCTAGAGGAGTAGCAGAACTTAAATCAAGACTTGCTGCTGCTCCAGAAGAAGGCCCATCTCAACCATCTCAACCATCTCAACCATCTCAACAAGATCAAACATCTGCACTTGTTGCTGCTGTTTTAGCTGCTCTTCAGCAAATGGGACTTCTTCCTTCAACATCAACTCAGCAACAAGCAGCTGGGGAAGAAGGTTTCTTAACAGTTGATAAAGATCCAACAGTAGCTGCAGTAACTTTAAGAGAAGGTGAAAGCGGAAGAGTTGTTGGTTTGAGATTTAGAGCAGATAATGGAGCAGTTAGAGTTCAATCTATCTTCCTTAGATGGACAAGCTCAGTTGCTCCTCATAGAGTTATTTCTGCTCTAAGGGTTGTTGATTCTCAAGGAAATGTTCTTTATCAAACAAATGTTGGTCCTAGCACATTCCTTCAAGATTCTTCTCTTAATTACTACTTACCAGTTTCTGGTTTGAATGTTAATGTTCCTAAAAACGGCTATGCTTCAGTATTTGTAGAAGTTACAGTTGTTGGTACTCTTCCATCAGGAGTTAACTCTTTAAGCTTTGCTGTTAATCAAAATGATGTAAGAGGAAGAGATGGAGCTGGAATTGATAGATTTGGACCATCAGGTACACTTAATTGGTCTGCTACTTTACAGCCATCACTTGCTGGAAACGCCAGATTTGTTTTAGCTCTTAATCCAAATACTCCAAAACAAGGATATGTTTTTGGTGATCCAACAGATGGAAGAGCTTATAAAGTAAAAGTTCTTTCATTTGATGTTACCGCTAAAAACGACAATTTAAGAGTAACCAAAGTTGAAGGTTCTGTAACTGATACATCTACAGTACAAGCCGTTTATCTTGCTCAAGGAAATAATGTTATGGACGTAAGAACTCCAGATGATGTAAATAAAACATTTGTCTTTGATGTAACCCCAGCTAACTTCACTGTTAATAGAGATCAAACAGTTACCTTTGATGTTTTAGTTGATCTCTATGCTGCACCAACTCCAGGAGTAGCTACATTTACAGTTTCAGTAGCTACAACAACTGGAGTAAACAGCCTTGGTGACATTGTTTCTAGCACAAGCACAACTGTTACTTCTGAAATGATGAGAGCTGTAAGAGTTGGTCCTCAATTTGCTGCCGTTGAAAAGACAATCTCTGTTACCAGAGATCAAAATAACTCTACAACTACTGTTCAATCAGTTGTCTTTAGAGTAAATGTTACTGCTGTAGGTGGTCCTCTTTATGTACCAGCTGCTAATACTGCTACTATTACTCTCGAAACTGCATCTGGTACAACTTCAACAGCTTCAGTTGCCCCAACAGCTGTAAGAGTTGGAACTACACTTGTTTCACCTTCTGGTGGTTACTACACTGTTCCAGAGGGTGCTACCTATGAATTTGAGTTCAGAACTTCTGGACAAACATTTACCGGTGCTCAATCTGTAAGAGCTAGACTCTCAAGTTTTGTGTTTGATAATGATACAAACCCTGCTTCATATATGGATAACTCTTCATTCCTTCATAATCTTCCAGAGTTCTGGACAAATTGGAGCAACTAAGAAGCTTGTTTGAGGTTTTTTAGCACTCACCCCGGCCATTTAGGCCGGGGTTTCTTTTTTAATAAATTATAATAAAAACATGGCAGTTATTACAAAAAAAAGTAAAAATAAAATAATAAGCAATTTTGAAATAATGGGAGAAAAGTTTGTTGTATTGAAAAAAGAATATTTAGATGAATTATTGATTTTACTTAAAAGTGTTTTTGTTGGCGAAAAATTATTGAAAGAAAAGAAAACAAGAAGTTTTGATGAATTTTTAAGAAGTCTTTCTAAAGAATGAAAATTGCTCATTCTCATACTACTCCTCAATTTGAAAAAGATTTCCTTAATCTTCCTAAAAATATTCGTCAAAAAGCAGAAAGAAAAATTAAATTATTTGAAGAAAATTGTTTCCATCCAAGTCTGAAAACTCATAAATTAAGAGGCATTCTTAAAAACCTTTGGTCATTTTCTATTGATGCAAATTATCGTGTTATTTTCAGATTTTTAAATCAAAATGAGGTTATCTTATTATAGAATTGGTTCGCATAAAATTTATAAAGAATTAGAAAATATTTTTAAATAAACTTTTAGCAAACTACGTTAATTTAAAATTTATGGTAAAATTAATAAATATAAGCGGCGGTAGTTCAGTGGTAGAACGTCTCCCTTCCAAGGAGAAGGTCGCGGGTTCGAATCCCGTCCGCCGCTCAATTAAAATAGATTTCTTTTAATGAAAATAGAAGATATAAAAAATATTGTCTTAACTTTTATTTTTTTTATTCCCTTTACTCTTTTGATTTTTGACCCTAACGTCTTATTTCCCTACATTACCACTAAAGCCATAATTTTTAGAACTTTAATAACAATTTCTCTTCCTTTTATTTTTTATCTTTTTCTTTTAGATAAAAATCCTTTAGAAAAATTAAAATCAAATTATCTTTTTTTATCTATAGTTTTGTTTTTTTTGATCTATTCTCTTTCAGGATTTTTAGGTCTTAATCCATTTCGTTCTTTTTGGGGAAATGCTGAAAGAATGGAAGGAATTTGGTCTCTCCTTTTTTATGTTTTTTATTTTTTCATTCTTTACGTTTTGTTTACTTACGATCCAAAACTTAAAAAAACAATTTTTTATTCTTTTCTTATAGTTTCTTCTCTTATAAGCATTATCGAAATTTACCAATATTTTACTTTAGGAGCACAAAGACCATCAGCAACCTTAGGAAATCCGACATATATAGGCTTTTTCAATTTGCTTATGTCTTTTGTTCTTCTTTACTTTATTTTTGAAGAAAAAAACTCATTAAATAAATTTTTTTATTATCTTATTCTTTTTTTGAATCTATTTTCTTTGCTAACCTCAGAAACAAGAGGAAGTATTTTAGGTTTAATTTCTGGCATTATAGCATTTTCTTTTTATTATCTTCTTTTCTCAAAAATAGAAAAAATTAAAAAGATAAAAATTTTTACCCTTTCTTTTTTTACCCTTCTTATCTTTGCTTTTTTAGTTTTTTATACACCTTTAGCTTCCAAACTTCCAGGTTTTAATAGGCTTAATGAAACTTTAAAAAATCCAGTTTCTATTTTCCCTCGTATTTTTGCTTGGAAAATATTTTTTGACGGTTTTAAAGCAAGACCAATTTTAGGTTATGGCCCAGAAACAGAACCAATAGTTTTTTTCAAGTTTTTTGATGTGAAAATTTACGAATATGAAGCAGCTATTTTTGATAGACCTCATAATAAATTTGTCCAAATATTAGTTAATTCTGGCATCTTAGGAATTATCAGCTTTTTCTTAATTTTCCCTTCCTTTTTTTATCTTCTTTTTAAAAATAAAGACCTAAATCTCCCTCAAAAAGCCTCTCTTACAGGCTTTGTTTTTGCTTATTTAGTTCAAAATTTTTCTCTTTTTGATATGCAAGCAAGTTATTTAGTTTTCTTCTTTGGTTTAAGTTTAGTTTATTCTAAATGGGAATATAAGTTTGATAAAGAAAAATTTATAAGGCCGTACATAATTTTAGTTTCAGGTTTAAGCTTAATTTTCTTAACTTTTCATATTCAACATTATTACATTCTTTATAAGATGATTCAAACAAGTAAAAGTCCTGATTCTTCTTATGCAAGCACAGAATTTTTAAAATTAGCTTCTCTTTCTATTAATCCCTTTTTAACAGAACAAGCAATTCATAATACTTATTCTTATTTTGCTCAGCATCTTGAAAAGGGCTCATTTAAATCTTTAGAAGACATTTATATTCTAAAAGAGGTAATGGAAAAGGCTTATCAAAAAGAGCCTTATGATTATAGACTAATTTCAAAATATAGTTCTTTTCTCTATCTTATGATTATGATTCACTATAAAAATAATCTTCCTTATAAATCTTATCTCGATGAATTTCAAAAAATTGCCGAAAAATCTATAATTTTTTATCCTAGAAATTTGGAGCTAAGAATAGTCTATGCAAAATACTTAGTAGATCTTTACAGAACTGATCCTAAAAACTTTAATTTTAAAAATAAAATAGTGAAAAATTTAGAAGAAGGAGAAAAGATATTTCTCAATTACGCTAATTATTATTTTAATGAATATTTAATTTTAAAAGACATTTATCCAGATTTAGCTAAAGAAAAATTAAAACTTGCTATAAAAAAATATGACTTTTCAAAGGAAAAAAATTTAGAATATGTTTTAGAGGAAGCAACAAAGCTAAAAGACAAAGAAATTTTATCTGAAATTGTTAAAATTGTGGAAAACAAAAAACTTTCAACTCAAACTCAAGAAAAATTGGAAAAAATTAAATCAACTTTTCTAAATTATAGCACTTCTTCTAAATAGCACTCTTGACTTTGAAAAAATTTTTTTTAATAATGAAAGCAACTTAACTTCGCCGAAATTAAAATTTTTTAATTAAATGGCAAAAGGAAAAAACTCTTTTATAACTAGGTTTTTCACAAAAGAAAACGTCCATCCTTATGATGAAGTAAATTGGGTGAAAAGAAATGCTGAAATTCCTGGGTCAGGTTTTAAAATGGAAAATGTTGAATTTCCTGATTTTTATAGCCAAAACGCTGTTAATATTATTGCTTCTAAATATTTCAAAGTTAATAGAGGCAAGCAGGAAACTTCATTAAAAGAGCTTATAGATAGAGTTGTAAAAACTTTTAAAAAATGGGGCTTAGAGCAGGGCTATTTTGATGAAAAAGAAGCAGAAATTTATGAAAAAGAACTAACTTATATTATTTTGTATCAATACGCAACCTTTAATTCTCCTGTTTGGTTCAATGTTGGTGTTGAAGGAAGGATTCAACAATGTTCAGCTTGCCAACCATATAGATCATTAGTAAGCACTCCTTTTGGTTTTATTCCTATTGGAAAAATAGTAGAAGAAAGATTGGTGGGATTGCCTGTTTATGATAGTAAAGGAGTAACTTTTGTTACGGGAGTAAAAGAAAATGGATTCAAGGAGGTTTATAAAATTTATCTTAAAAATGGTTTGTACATAGAAGCGACAGGAGACCATTTAGTGAAGGTCAGCGATGTATATGATAGAGATGGGAATAAATTTAAATGGTTAAGAGTTGATGAACTCAAACCAGGAATGAGGCTTTATGTACATTTTCATAATGTTTTTAGCGAGAAAACATATCTAGCAGAAAAAAATGTTGATGCAAATCAAATAATTTATTGCCAAAGTGCTAACTCTTCGGTTTTGACAAAATCAAAAATAGAAATAAGGTATAGTAATTTACAAAAATTAATAGACGAAGCAGCTTTAGTAGGATGGCTTCAAGGCGATGGTTTTGTTGGTAAATATTCTTACGGAACAAATAAAAGTTGGATAATAGAATTTATGGCGGTTAACGAGGAGCAGTTGAATTATTTGTTGCCCAAAATAGAAAGGGTTTTTAATAGCGTCCATTATAAAGTAAGAGAAACATTTACAAAAACAGGTAGAAAAATTTGGAGAATCAGGTTATACGGGAATAAGCTTAAAAACTTTATTGAGAAATACGATTTAGCGAAAAGAAGAGAAGATATGAGAGTACCTCAGATTTTATTTAGCGCTCCTAAGGAAGCAGTAGTTTCTTACCTAAAGAGCTTTTTTGATTGCGAAGGTTATGTTTCTTTTAGGAAAGATAAAAAACATAATTATCAAAACAGCAGAATCGGAGCAGCAACTATTAGTAAAAATCTTATGGAGGATGTTCTTATTTTACTTACAGGGCTGGGTATTTACGCTAGACTTTATAGAAAAAAAGAAAAAAGACAAAACAGGCAAGATACTTATTGTATCAATATAACTTATGGGAATTCTAAAAAATTATTTGCAGAATTGATAGGTTTTATCTCTAAAGAGAAAATAGAAAAATTAAATATTATTTTAAATGAATTCAAACACAAAAATCATAACCCTTTTAGAAACGAAGAAGTTGTAAAAATAGAAAAATTGGGTGTAGAAAAAGTTTACGATATTCAAACTTTAAGCGGAGAGTATCTTTCAAATAATGTTGCTATTCATAATTGTTTTATCCTTGACGTTGAAGATAATATGGAATCAATTTTGGATTGGATAAAGATTGAAGGATTGATTTTTAAAGGCGGCTCTGGTTCTGGAGTTAATTTATCAAAATTAAGAGCCAAAGGAGAAAAACTTTCAACTGGGGGTGCTTCTTCAGGAGTAATTTCTTTTATGAGAGCAGCCGATGCTGTTGCTGGAAGTATTAAAAGTGGAGGCGCGACTCGTAGAGCAGCAAAGATGGTAATTTTAAATGCTGATCACCCTGAGATTATGGATTTTATAAGAGTTAAAGCAGAAGAAGAAAATAAAGTGAGAGCACTTATGGAGGCAGGTTATGATATGACTGATATGAATAATCCCTTGTGGCAAAATATTTTCTTTCAAAACGCTAATAATTCAGTAAGAATTCCTGATGCTTTAATGGAAGCTGCAATAAAAGATGGAGAATGGAAAACATATTATCGAACAACTGGTGAAGTAGCAAAAACTTATAAAGCTAGAGATATTTTATGGGAAATAGCTAAAGCTGCTTGGGAATGTGGCGATCCAGGAGTTCAATTTGATGACATTATTCAAAAATGGCACACTTGTAAAAATTCAGGAAGGATTGAAGCAACCAACCCATGCGTGACAGGCGATACACTTGTAGCCACAGCTGAAGGCTGGAAAAGAATAAAAGATTTAGTTGGTAAAAAACCAGGAATTATTACTCATCAAGGAGTTAAAAAAGCAGTAAAAGTTTTTAAAACAGGAATAAAACCGGTTTATAGAATAAAAACTAAAGCAGGCTATGAACTTAAAGTTACTGAAGATCATCCTATTTATGTTGAAGGGAAAGGAGATATAAAAGTTAAAGATTTAAAAATTGGCGATAAAGTAAAATTAATTGGTTCTTATTTTGGCAAAGAATCTTTAGATAAAGATATTGCTTTTATGATTGGTTATTTTGCTGGAGATGGTGCTATGAGTTTTGACGCAAAAAGAAATCATTATTCAGTTTACTTTACTGGAGGTGAAGAAGACATTTATGCTTTGAGTTATATTCAAAAGACAATCAATCAAAAACTTCAATATAAAAACAAAAGAAATGTGAGTTTAAGAAGGTTGCCTTCTGAATATGTTGTCACTACAGGAAAAGAAAATGTAGCACAAATAATTGATGAATATTTTGACAGTAAAAAGAAAATTTTTAAAGATAAAATTTTTGATCTTGATAAAGAATCAATTAAATATATTTTGCAAGGACTTTTCACTGCTGATGGCACAATTGCTGGCAATCCAGAAAAAGGATTTTATGTTGGTTTAGATAATTCTTCTTTGGAGCTTTTAAAACAAGTTCAACTTTTGCTTTTGAATTTTGGCATTAAAGCAAAAATTTATGAAAATAGAAGAAAAACATTGGCTCAATATCTTCCAGACTCTCAAAGAAAACTTAAACTTTATAAAGTTAAAAATTTTCATAGTTTAAGAATTACTAGAAGCTCAAGGATTATTTTTGAAAATGAGATTGGTTTTTACCTCAATCATTCTAAAAGCGAAAAATTAGAAAAAATTAATCAAAATTATGAAGCTTATAAAGATCAGCTTTTTGATGAAATTAAAGAAATAAAATTTGAGGGTATTGAAGAAGTTTATGATTTAACTGAACCAGAAACAAGTCATTTCGTTGCCAACGGAATTTTAGTTCACAATTGCTCAGAATATATTTTCCTAAATTGGACGTCATGCAATTTAGCTTCAATTAATCTTCTTAAATTCTTAAAAGAAGATGGAAGTTTTGATGTTCCTGCATTTATTCATACTGCAAGAGTTATGTTCCTTTCCCAAGATCTTTTAATTTCTAAAGCAGATTATCCTCATCCAAAAATTGCTGAAGAAACTAAAAAATATAGAACCATTGGTTTAGGTTATACAAATTTAGGAGCTTTAATTATGGCTTTAGGTCTTCCTTATGATTCAGATGAAGCAAGAGATTTGGCAGCAAGTATTACTGCACTTATGACAGGAACCGCCTATAAGCTTTCTGCTGAAATTTCAAGCAAACTTGGTCCATTTTCTGAATATGAAAGAAATAAAGAACCAATGATGGAAGTAATGAAAATGCACAAAGATCATTTGAAATATGTTAAAGAAAATGAATTTAACAAAGAAATTTTAGAAAAAGCAAAAGAAGTTTGGGATGAAGTAATTGAACTTGGAGAAAAATATGGTTTTAGAAATGCACAAGCAACAGTAATTGCTCCAACCGGTACTATTTCTTTTATGATGGATGCGGATACAACTGGCATTGAACCTGATTTTGCTTTAGTGAAAATGAAACAGCTTGTTGGTGGAGGCTATATGAAAATTGTAAATAAAACTGTGCCTTTAGCTCTTAAAAGATTAGGGTATAGTGAAGAACAGATAAAGGATATTGTTAAACATTTAGAAGAAACACAAAATATCGAAACAGCACCACATATTAAAGAAGAACATCTACCTGTTTTTGATTGTGCTATAAAACCACCAGGAGGGAAAAGATATATTCATTGGATGGGACATGTGAAAATGGTGGCTGCAGTTCAGCCATTTATTTCTGGAGGAATTTCAAAAACATTTAATATGCCAAATGAAACAACTATTCAAGAAATTTATGATGCTTACTTTACTGCTTGGAAGCTTGGCATAAAATGCTTTGCTGTTTATCGAGATGGCTCTAAAGCAACCCAAGCTCTTTATGTAAGTAAACAAGAAAAGAAACAAAAAGAGACATTTACAAGAAAAAGACTTCCTGACATCAGACCTTCAGAAACACATAAATTTTCGATTGCTGGACACGAAGGTTATTTAACTTATAGCACTTTTGAAGATGGTTCTTTAGGAGAAATCTTTATTAGAATGGCTAAACAGGGAAGCACTTTAGCAGGACTTTTAGATGCCTTTGCTATTTCAATCTCTATTGCTTTGCAATACGGCGTTCCTCTTAAAGAGTTAGCTAGTAAATTTATTAATATGAGATTTGAACCTATGGGGCTTACCAATAATGAAAAAATTAAAACTGCAACTTCTATTGTTGATTACATTTTCAAATATTTAGCCTATAGATTCCTTTCTAAAGAAGATTTAGAAGAGTTAGGACTAATGACCGAAGAAGAAAAAGATAAATTAATTCTTAAAGAGCACCCAACTCTTTTTGAAAAGAAAAATAATCCAACTTCTAATAACCTAAAAGATATTTCTGGACCACCTTGCGTTCATTGCGGTGGCATTACCATTAAAACAGGAAGCTGCTATACTTGTATAAGCTGCGGTGAAACAACAAGTTGCGGATAGATGTAATAATGATAAAAGAATTTTTTATTCGCTTGGTTGTTGGGTTTCTGGTAAGTTAATGCCATATTTTGACATTAAATTTCTAATTCTGCCATCTATTGATTTTAAAGCATTAAGAAAAATTATGCGTTTATCTCTGTTACCAAAATAATTGTCTTTTAAATATTTTACTAATTTTTGTGGATCTTTAGTTTCGCTTATATTTTTTATTATCTCTAATGCACGTAGCGGTAGGGCTAATGTACGATAACTATCTGTAGTTAGAAAATTTTCATATTTATTATAAAACTCTATTAAAAAATTTAAAAAACGTGAAAACCCTAGCGTAAGGTTGTTATTTTCAGGATCTAAAAAGTAACTAGTATCTCCACTTAAAAACCACTCTTGTAGTTTGGTATTATTAACTAGAGATCCTAACCACTTAATTTCTTCTATGTGTCTTAATAAAAAACTTTTTAATTTTTCTTCTTCAGGACTTAATTGAGGTTGTGTTTCTTTTTGAGGAATTTGATCCCTTCTTCCAACTCCAAAAAGTCTATCTATTAATGACATATTTTTATTTACCGCATATTAACTACGACGCTTTTATTTTTTATATCTACTACCTTAATTCCCAACTTCTTTAACTCTTCTCTAATTTTATCAGCTTCTTCAAATTTTTTCAAATTTCTTAACCTTTCTCTTTTTTTAACAAGTTTTATTATTTTTTTGTCTATTTTTTGCCAAGGAAAAAGAAAAAGCATAAATTTGTCTAATTTTTTAAGAAAGCTTAAGATTTCTTTTCTGCTTTTTTCTTTAAGCTCCTCTTTAATTAAAAGATTTTCAGCTTCGTTTAAAAGTTCAAAAATATAACTTAAAGCCAAAGGAGAGTTGAAATCATCATTCAATGCTTCTAAAACCTTTTTTTCATAACTTTTGATATTTAAAATTTTTTTACCTTTTAAATTTTTAATTTGATCTAATTTAGCAATTTTTTCATTTAAGCTTTCAAAAGATGATTTTGCCTCTTTAATGTTTTCTTCATTAAAATCTATTGGGCTTCGATAATGATGTTTAAAAACAAAAAATCTTAAAAACCTTGGCGAATTTTCTTTTAAATAATCTCTAAGTTCAATATAGTTGCCTAAAGATTTTGACATTTTTTGTCCATTAACGTATAAAAGACCAGAATGAAGATAAAAATTAACAAATTTTTTACCATAAGCTGCCTCGGATTGAGCAATTTCATTTTCATGATGAGGAAAAATAAGATCAATAGCGCCTCCATGAATATCAAAGGGTATACCTAAATATTTTATTGACATAGCTGAGCACTCAATATGCCAACCAGGTCTTCCTTTACCCCAAGGAGAATCGAAAAGCCATTCATCATTTTCTTTTTTCCATAAAGCAAAATCAACAACTTCTTCTTTTTCATATTTATCTGTTTTTACTCTTGTTCCTGTAACTGCTTTTTCTAACTTTCTTCCCGAAAGCTTTCCATAACCTTTAAATTTACTTACAGAAAAATAAACACCGTCACTTGTTTCGTAAGCATAACCTTTTTTAATCAAAACTTTTATTAAATTGATTATTTCTTTTAAATGATCACTTACTCTTGGGTATTTAAAAGCTTTTTTAATTTTTAAAGATTCAATATCTTTATAAAATTCTTTTGTGTATTTATCAGCGAGATTTTTAGGTTTAACACTTAGTTCTCTTGATTTTTTTAAAATATCATCGTGAATATCTGTAATATTCATAACAAATCTCACTTTATATCCTAAAAATTCTAAATATCTTCTTATAAAGTCAAATCTAATATAAGTAACAGCATGGCCTAAATGACTTGGCCCATAAACAGTAGGACCACAAACGTACATTCTTATAAGCTTATCTTTTAGAGGCTTAAAATCTTCTTTTTCTTTTGTTAAAGAGTTATAGAACTTTATTTTCATTATTTTTATTTTTTAATCTTCTTCTTCGACCATGGAAAGCTTGATGAATTTCTTTAAGTTCTCGGTTTGTGAGGTGAGTATAAACTTGAGTGGTTTGAATATTTTTATGACCTAAAAGCATTTGAATGGCTCTCAAATCAGCTCCAGAAATTAAAAGATCGGTAGCAAATTGATGTCTTAAAGTATGAGGAGTAACTTTTTTTAAAATACCTGCTTTTTTAGCGTAGTATTTAATCAATTTTTGAACTCCTCGAGGTGTTATTCTTTCAAATTTTTTGTTCTTACTAAGATTTACAAATAAAGCTGGATTTTGATCTTTTCTTTTTTCTAAATATTTTTTTAAATAAAGCTTTGCCAAAGGAGAGAGAAAAACTATTCTTATTTTACCGCCTTTACCTCTAATTTTTACTTCTCCTTTTTCTATGTCAATATCTCTATTTAAAGAACAAAGCTCAGAAATTCTCATTCCTGTAGAAAAAAGTGTTTCTAAAATAGCTTTGTCTCTTAAAGATTTAAGACTTTCTCCTTGAGGAGCATTTAAAAGTCTTTCAAGTTCTTCATCTGATAAAATGTTTATTTCTCTTTCAGGAATTTTAGGAAGCTCGATTTTTTCCGGATCCAAAACCTCAAAACCTTTCTTTTTCAAAAATCTTAAAAAACTTCTCAAAGAAATCAAATAATAAGACTGCGTTTTTATAGAAATTTTCTTTTTATCTAAATAAGCACGAAATTTAAAAATAGCTTCTTCATCTAAATTTTGAAAACCGTTTTCTTTAAGCCATTTAAATAGCTTTTTTAATCTTAAAAGATAATTTTTAATAGTGCCTTGACTTTTATTTTTCTCTATTCTTAAATAGTTTTCAAATCTTTCTAAAAGCTCCTCTATTTGTTTTATCTCCATTTTATGCTAAAATTATTATAAACGATGGCAGATTTAAAAGAAAAGATAAGAGAAATAATTAAAAAATACGGTAAGAACGATAACGATACGGGTTCTCCTGAAGTTCAGATTGCTATTTTGACAGAAGAGATTTTAAATTTGGCAGAACATTTGAGAAAACATAGACAAGATAAAAATTCTAAAAGAGGACTTATTTTAAAAGTGGCTAAAAGAAGAAAACTTTTAAAATACTTAAAAAGAATTTCTTTTGAAAGATATAAAAGATTAGTTAAAGAGCTTAACTTATGAATCCTTTTGCTACTTCTGATCAGCGGGTTAATATTTTTATAGATACCCAAAATATTTATCATTCGGCTAAAAATCTTTACGGTAAAAAAGTTGATTTTGGTAAATTAATTTCTCTTTTAGTTGGTGAAAGAAAATTAGTTAAAGTTTTTGCTTATGTAGTTAAATCTGATTTTACACCAAAGGAAATAGATTTTTTTGAAGCTTTAATAAATCAAGGCATTCAACTAAGAATTAAGGAAATGCAAACCTATCCAGATGGTACGAGAAAAGCTAATTGGGATATAGGTATTGCTGTTGATGCTATAAAATTTTCTTCTTTAGTGGATGTTATTATTTTAGTTACTGGAGACGGAGATTTTTTACCATTAGTTGAATATCTTCAAAATCATGGTAAACAAGTAGAAGTCGCTGGTTTTAATCAAACAACTTCTGTAAAACTTAAAGAAACAGCTGATTTTTATTACGACCTTAACGAGTTTTCCCGTATAATTTTAATATCATGAAAAATTTTGTTTATCAAAGTGAAAAACACGGATACAAATTAGAATTTGAAATTAATGATTGGGCTCAAAGGTCTTTTATTTCTGTTTTAACAAAATTTAAAGATTCAAGAATTTTTACGACATTAAATTTTGGTTCAGAAATACCTAATTTAGATTTTTTGCCGCTTACTGTTGATTATGAAGAAAAATTTTATGCTGTTGGAAAAATTTATGGAAGCAGATTTGTTAGAAGAGAAGGAGCACCTTCTCTGAATGCTATTTTGAATGCCCGCTTAGTTGATAGAAGTATAAGACCTCTTTTTCCACCTATTTTTAGAAAAGAAGTTCATATTGTTAATCTTGTTCTTTCTTACGATTTTTCTATTGATCCAGGACTTTTATCTCTTCTAAGCAGTTCTTTTGCTCTTCATCTTTCTGGTATTCCTATCATTTCACCTCTTGGAGCGGTTCAGGTTTATTTTAAAGATGGTAATTTTTTTATTAATCAAAATGTTGATGATGCTGAAATGAAACTTGTTTTTTCAGGAACAGAAGAAAAGATTAATATGATTGAATTTGAAGGAAAAGAAATTGATGAAGATTTATTTTTAAAAGCTTTAGAAATAGGCTTTGAAGAGATAAAAAGTTTAGTAAAGTTTATGAAAAGTATAGAGCCGCTTCGAAAAGAAGAAGTTAAAATTGAAGAAGAACTTTTTCAGCAAGGAGATAAAAAACTCGATGAGTTTTTAGAAAAAAATGCAATTGATTTAGAAAAAAAACTTTTTAGTTTAGAAGAAGGAGACAGACCATGGCAAGAAGTTTTTGATTTAATTAATCAAGATGAAAGCCTTGGAGATTTAAAACCTTATGTTTTAAATAGTTTAAATAGAAGATATAAAAAAATTTTCCAAAAAAGAGTTTTAGAAACTAAAAAAAGACCAGATGGAAGGGGTTTAAAAGATATAAGACCTATTTTTGCAGAAATAGATGTCCTGCCTCGAACACATGGTTCAGCAATTTTTATGAGAGGTTTAACTCATATTTTATCTGTAGTAACTTTAGCAGAACCAGGAGAGGAACTTTGGTTAAGGGATATAGAATTTGAAGGCACAAAAAGATTTATTCATCATTATAATTTTCCTTCTTTTTCTACAGGAGAAATTGGATCAAGCAAAAAACCTTCAAGAAGGGAAATTGGCCATGGTGAATTAGCTGAAAAAGCTTTAAGAAATTTAATTCCTCCTCAAGAAACCTTTCCTTATACCATTAGAGTGGTTTCTGAAGTTTTATCATCAAATGGTTCAACTTCAATGGGATCTGTATGTGCAAGTTCTTTAGCACTTATGTCAGCTGGTGTACCTATAAAAACACATGCTGCCGGAATAAGTATTGGTATGGCTTACGAATCTGATGAAAACTATGAACTTTTAACTGATATTCAGGGTCCAGAAGATTTTTTTGGTGCTATGGATTTTAAAATTGCTGGAACAGAAAAAGGACTTACAGCTATTCAACTTGACGTTAAAATTGAAGGACTGAATTTGAAGCAAATTAAAGAATCTTTAGAAAGAGCTAAAGAAGCAAGGATCTATCTTTTGAATTTTATGAAAGGCATCATTGAAAAACCAAAAGAAATTAGTCTTTATGCTCCAAAAATAGAAATTATAAAAATTGATCCTTTAAAAATTGGTCTTATTATAGGAACTGGAGGAAGAACAATTAATGAAATTATTGCTGCTACCAACGTTAAAATTGATATTCATCCTGATGGAACGATTTATATTATAGGTGATAAAAACTCAAATTTTGAATTAGCTAAAAATTGGATAAAAAGCATTGCTGATGCTTTTAATTTAGGAGAAATAGTTAAAGGAAAAGTAATTAAAATACTTCCTTTTGGTGCTGTTTTAGAGCTAGCTCCTAATAGAACCGCTCTTTTACATATTTCTGAAATTGCTGATAGGAAAATAGAAAAAATTGAAGAAGAAGTTAAGATAGGAGATGAGCTTTTAGTCAAAATAAAAAATATTAGCGAGGATGGTAAGATTTACGTCTCTTTAAAAGATGTCAGAAAATAACGAAAAAGAATTTAAATATACTTTTATCTCTCCAGAAAGTTTACTTTCAGAAGAAGGCTCTTTGGAAGTAAGAGAAAAGAAAGAAAAAGAAGAAAAGGTTTTGCAAGAAGAAAAAGTTATTGAGCCGTCTTTTGAAGAAAAAAAGGAAGAAATAAAGGTTAAAGCTGGCAGAATGAAAATTGAAACGCCACAAGAAAAATTTGGGGTTTTGGAAATAAAAGAAGAAAAGAAAGAAATTCCCTTAGAAAGTTTTGCTTTTAGACAAGAAGTAGAACCTCCTAAAGAATTTTATTTGAAACCTAAGGTTAAACCTGAAGATTTAGAAACCCAAGAAGCGCCCTCAAAGCATTTTAACATTTTACCTTATCTTAAGTACTCTTTAATACTTTTATTTTCCATTTCTTTAATTTTTTCTTTTTTCTATTTCAAACCTTATAAAATCCTTTTAGAAAGATTTTCAAAACCAAAAGAAACAGCTAAAGAAGAAGCGAGAGAAGAACCGATAATTTTACCAGAAGTAAAAGAAGAAACAGAAGAAAAAGTTGAAGAAGTGAAAAAAGAAGAAATAATAGAAGAGATAAAAGAAGAACCGCTTCAACCTATAAAAGAACCTCAAGAAGAAACAAAAGTTAGTTTGGAAACTTCAGAATCAGTTTTTAGAGTTATCTTTTTCCCTAAAAAAGAAATTGTTTTATCCTCTTTATCTGAAAATGAATTATCTTCAAAACTGAAAGAAATTTTAAATAAATATGAAAATCCAGACACCTTTTATATTTTAGAAATTAAAAAAGAAAATCTCTATCTTCCAGCCAATTTTGTTTTAAATTACTTTTTTAAAAATGACCTTAAAGGATACGAAAATATTTTAGGACCAAATTATAATCTACTTCTTTACCATTCCTTTTCAAGAAAAAATTTTTATATTATTTTAGAAACAAAAAACCCCGATGAAGCTAAAAAACTAAATCTTTCTTGGGAAAAAAACTTCAATTTAAAAAATTTAGTAAATTTTTATCCAGAATTTACCCCCACCAAAAGTTTAAGTAAAGGATTTATTTCTAAAAAAATAGGCAATATTGAATATAGAGAGCTCCCCTTGGAAAATAATTATTCTTTTCTTTGGTTAGTATATAATAAATATGTAATTTATGGAAATTCAGAAAAAGGTTTAGAAAAACTAATTTCTTTTTTCAGTTATCTTAAATGATAAATTTAGAGGAAATAAAAAACAAATTGCTTAAAGAAAAAGAAGAAGTTTTGCTTATGTTAGAAACTCTTAAAAAGGAAGAAGAAGGAGTTTTAAAGGAAGATGTTTATGAAACAAGTGATTTAGCCAATAAGTATGAAGCTAGGGAAGATTTACATCTTCAGATCGAAGCTTTAGAAAAAAGATTGGAGGTTTTAGAAAGAGCTTTAACTAAGATTAAGGAAGGTACTTACGGAAAATGCGAAAGATGCGAAGGAGTTATAGAAGAAGGGAGAATTTTTCTTGATCCTGCTGCTATTTATTGCAGAAAATGTGCTGAAAAATTTTAACTTAAAAATATCTTTACTTCTTCGCTTACATTCTCATTATCAATATTTTTATAGATTAATTTTTTGTCTAAAGTTTTTTCATCAATTTCTCCTCTTAAAAACAAATAAAGATCTCCGTTTAAGAATTTAACCTTTTCAACATCGTTTATTTTCTTAACAAAAAGAGAATGATTAAGTAAAGCTATTTTTCTTAAAGATTCGATCAAACTTTCATTTTTTCTCCATAAACCGCCCACAAAAGAAAAGGTATTATTATTTTCAAAAACCAAATACTCGCCACCCCTTCTATTTATAAGATAAATAAAAATTCTTTTGGGATTTAATTTTAGAAAAGATTTTAAAATAACGTCAAATTTCTTAAGTCTCATTTTAATATAAAAATAGATAAAGGGCGACTTTCAATTAATATTTTAACATTAAACTCTTCTTGGATAAACTTCGATTTTTTCTGGATCTAGGGCTAATGATTTTTCTTTTAAAAGAATATAGCCTCCTATAGCAATATTAAGACCATTATCTGTAGAAAGCAATCTTTCTGGGAAAATAACCCTTATATTTCTAAAGAATTTTTTTGCCATTTTTCTTAAAGTCATATTAGCAGAAACTCCGCCAGTAATAATAATTTCTTTAGGTCTATAAATTTGTTTTGCTTTATTTAATTTATAGATAAGAATTTCAAAAATAGTTTTTTGAAGAGAAGCAGAAAGATTACAAATCTCTTCTTCGCTTATACTGCCACTAGCCTCTTTTATTTCTTTGATAAGTTCATTAAAAGCTGTTTTTAGGCCTGAAAAACTGAAATTAAGACCTTTTTCTAAAAGAGGTTTTGGTAAAAGATAAATGTTTTTTGCTTTTTTTGCTTTTTCTTCAATGATAGGACCACCAGGATAACCCAAGTTTAAAGCTCTAGCACCTTTATCCAAAGTTTCACCAGCAGCATCGTCAAGAGTTTGTCCTAATTTTTTGAATTTAGCAAAACTTTCAAAAAGATAGAGATTAGTATGCCCTCCAGAAACGATTAAGACTAAAACAGGAAAATTTATTTTTCTTATTTTTTGCCAAACATTTAATTTGTTTTTAATCAAAACAGAAGCAAAATGAGCATAAAGATGATCTACAGGAATTATTTTTTTGTTAAGTTTTTTAGCTAAATTAAAAACAAATTCTTTTCCTTCAACTAAAGCAGGTAAAAGTCCAGGGCCTACGGAAAAAGCTAAATAGTCAACTTTTTTAAGATCAAATTTTTTTTCAATAATTTTTAAAAGATAAGGTAAATTCTTTTTATGTTCTCTTGCAGCTAAAATAGGTACCACGCCTCCATAAGGAGTATGAATTTTTATTTGGCTTCTTAACTCATTAGCTAAAACTTTCACTCTCTCTTTTTCAGCTTCAATCAAAGCAATGCCACTTTCGTCGCAAGTTGATTCAACGCCGAGTATATACATATAGTATAATTTTATCAAGAATCATCGTATAATAAAATATAGGAAGTCTTAATTTTTTATTTTCTTAAAAAAAACTGATAGATCCTGAGCTTTTAAAAATAAATCCAAAAGAAGTGAGACTCATAGGAAGTGATGGCAGACAGATGGGTATTTTTTCTTTTGAAGAAGCTAAAAAGATTTCTGAAGAAAGAAATGAGGACTTAATTTTAGTAAGCCCGAACGCTTCGCCTCCTGTAGTAAGACTTGGTGATTATAAAGAATGGTATTATAAAAAGAAAAAGAAAGAGAAAGAAATTAAAAAGAAACCTAAAGAAACTAAAGAAATAAGAATAGGATTTAATGAAGCTCTTCACGATCTTCAAAGAAAAGCAAACCAAATAGACGAATTTTTAAGAGAAGGACATCAGGTTCAAATTAAAATGATTTTGAAATCAAGAGAAAGACTTTTTGTTGATTTAGCTGAGAAAAAATTAGAAGAATTTTTAGGTCTTCTTAAGGAAAAATATAAGGTCGCTTCACCTCTTAAAAAATTTTCTAATTTACTTGTCATTATTATTTCAAGACAAAAATGAATCGCAAAACATTTTTAAAAAGATTTAAAATTACTAAGAAAGGAAAAATTATTCGAAAGATTGCCGGTGTTGGACATAACTTTGTTAAAAAAAGTGTTTTAGAAATTTTAAGAAAGAAGAAAAAGGTAAAAGAAGATAAATTAGTCTTAAAATATGCTAAAACACATAAATGATTGAGCCATTTTTTTCTAATATAAAAATAGCTATTTCTGGAGCAGCAGTTACTAAACCATGTAGAGAAAATGTCCATGAATTAGCTTATGAAGTTGGTAAAGAAATTGCTCTTCATAAGTTAGTAATGCTTACTGGAGCAACCACTGGTACTCCTCTTTGGGCAGCAAAAGGAGCTTATGAAAATGGTGGTATTGTTATTGGTCTTTCTCCAGCAAGAAGTTACAAAGAACATGTTAAAGTTTATAAACTTCCTACAGATTATCATCATACTATTTTGTATACTGGTGAGGGCTATAGCGGAAGAAATCTTTTATTAACTAAAATGGGGGATGGTGTAATTTTTATTTGTGGAAGAATAGGTACTCTTAATGAATTTACAATTGCTTTTGAAGAAGAAAAACCAATGGGAGTTTTAGTTGGTTCTGGAGGAACAGAGGAATATTTTATGGAGATTGTTGAAAAAGCAAAAAGAGGTCCTGGTAAGATAGTTTGGGAAAAAGATCCAAAAATTTTAGTAGAAAAACTTTTAGAAATTGTTAAAATAGAAATTGAAGAAAAAATGTAAAATGTCACTTTTAGAAATAATTTACAAATTTTTTTTAGCATCAATTTTAGGAGGAATTATTGGAGCAGAAAGGAGTTTTTTTAGAAAGCAAGCCGGTTTAAGAACTTTTTCTTTAGTAGCTTTAGGAGCTTGTCTTTTTAGTTATCTTGGTTACAAAACCTCTTTTATGGATCCAACTAGTACTTCGAGGATTTTAGCTAACTTAGTTGTAGGAATAGGATTTTTAGGAGCAGGGCTTATTTTTCTTAAAGAGGAAAAAATTTTAGGACTGACTACTGCAGCAGCTTTATGGGTGACAGCAGCTATAGGCGGTGCTGTCGGTTTAGGTTTTTATTTTGAAGCCTTTTTAACAACAATTATTACTGTAATAATTTTAACTTTGTGGCACTATATTGAAGAATTTATAAAAAGAAATGAAAATAACTAAGGAGATAGAAGCGATTTTTATTTTTTTAAGCACGATTATTGGTTTAGGTGTTTTTGTTTTACCATATACTTTTTTGAAAGGAGGTCTTTGGTTTATCTTTTGGTTTCTTTTCTGGCTCTTTAGCTTTTTTATCATTCATCTTATTTTTGCAGAAATAATTTTTCAAACTAAAGAAACTCATAATCTTCCAGGGCTTGCCGGAATCTATCTTCATAAAGATTTAAAACATCTTGTTTGGGTTTTTGATTTTTTTGGAACCTTGGGAGTTTTTTTAATTTACCTTTTAGCTTTTGAAAGGTTTTGGTCGGTAGTTTTAGGAGAATATACATTTTTAGCTAAACTTATTTTTGCTCTTTTTAATATCTACTTTATTTCCAGAAATCTTAAAATTTTTGCAAAATTTGAAACTCTTTTAGGTTTGAGTATCATTATCTTTTTTGTTTTCATTTCTCTTTGGCTCGCTTTTCAAGTTAATTTTTCAAATTTTTATTTAATTTTTCAAGGCAGTAAAGATTTTTTTCTTCCTTACGGAGTTTTACTTTTTGCTTTTTCAGGAACATCGGCAGTTCCTTTAGCTTTAGATGTTCTTGGAAGAAACAAAGAAAAATTTGTAAAGGTTAATCTAATTTCTCTTGTATTAGTAAGCTTAATTTATCTTTTTTATGCTCTTTCGGTTTTAGGTTTTTTAGGTCTTAACGTTTCCGAGACATCTCTTGAATCTTTAAAACCATTTTTACCCCTTCCTTTATTTTTAGCCATCCTTATTTTAGTTACTTTTAATATTATGCTCGTTGATTTAGCTTTTTATCTTAAAAGAGGTCTTATTTTTGATTATAATTTTTCTCAAACTAAAGCAAACCTTATCTTAATTTTTTCTATCCTTTTTCTTCTTTTTATCTCTTCCGATTCTTTAGTGAAAATAATTAGCGTTATTAGTGAAATCTTTTTAGGTTTTAACCTTCTTGTTTTAACTCTTATTTATTTAAAATTCAAAGAAAAAAAATACTTTAAATTTAACAAAGCTTTGATAATTTTTATTTCCTTAGTTTTCGCCTTAGGTATTTTACATGGAACGTTCAAATAAAAAAGGATTTACAATTTTTGAAATTTTAATAGTCATTTTTTTAATAGGTGTTCTTTCGGCTATTTTATTTTTTGCTTTTAATTCTTTAGACGTTATTAAAAGAGCCAGAGATTCAAAAAGAATAAATGATCTTCAAGCTTTAAATTCAGCTATTCAGATTTTAATAAATCAAAATCCAGATGTTTTTTTAGGTGAAGAAAATATAATTTATCTTTCTTTACCTGATAACAATTCTAACTGCTCTTCTTACTCTTCAAAACTCCCTCCTCTTTATCCTCCCTTTTCTTATAGATGCGTTAATTCAAATGACTTTAGAAAAATAAACGGACAAGGTTGGCTTCCGCTTAATTTCTCTAACCTTCTTTTAGGAATTTCTTCTTTACCTATCGACCCATTAAATAATAGTGATTATTTTTATGCTTATACAAAAAAAGGAAATAAATATAAAATAACAGCTCGAATGGAGTCAGAAAATTTTGCTTTAATGATGGTAAATGATGGGGGCATAGAACCTCTTCTTTATGAAATCGGCAGCGACTTAAAAATCCCTAATCCACAATCAGGTCTAGTTCTTTATCTTCCTTTTGAAGAAGGTACAGGAACTGTAACTTACGATCTTAGCGGTTATAACAACAACGGTACTTTATATAATTTTAATTTTAATTCTTCTTCAGGATGGGTGAAAGGAAAAAGTGGTTGGGGACTCATCTTTGACGGGGTAGATGATTATGTGTTAATTCCAACAAGCACTTCTTTAGATTTTAGAAACAAAGATTTTACTATAAGCGTTTGGATTTTTAGATATAACACCACAACTATAGAAAATAGAGTCATATCTCAAAACGAAGGTTCATCTTCTACCTGTTCTCAAATAAATTTTGCTATTAGCTCTGAAAATATGTTTAAAGTAGATTTTTATAACTGTGGTTATATCACACCAAAAACTTTTCTTGATAAAAATAATTGGTATAATCTAACCTATTCAAATAGCAATAGTTCATCTGATTTTGATAAGATTTTCGTTAATGGATTAAAAGAAAATGAAGGAATTTTAGGAAATTATATAGGAAATCCTTCCAGTTTAAAACTAAGTGTTGATTGGGCACTTTATCAATATCAAGGAATAATAGACGAGTTAAGAATTTATTCTAGAAAAATTAATGATTTAGAAGCCAAACTTATTTATTATTATGCAAAATAAAATATGCTTACTAAAAACTTGACAAGCTTAAAATTTTTGTAGTAAAATTAAATAGTGTTTGTTTTAAATGATTAGAAATTAAACTTATAAAACTAAATTTAGGGAGGGTACTTAAACCTCTTTTTTAATGTTTCGCGTTAAAAATTTTTCAAAATACTCTTATTTAGAGCCGCCCCACCTTTTGTCTGATATTCGTGATTCTTTTGAAAGATTTTTAAAGGAAGATATTAAAAGAGCCTTTAAAGAATTTTTTCCTATTTTTGATTATTCTGAAAAAGAATTAAAACTTGATTTTGTTGATTTAGAAATAGGAGAACCACGAATTACTGAAGAAGAAGCAATATATTATGGAGTTAATTATGATGCTCCACTTAGAGTGACGCTTAAACTTACTAACCTTTTGACTAAAGAGGAAAAAACACAAAAGATTTATTTTGGGGATCTTCCTTTACTTACTCCTCGAGGTTCTTTTATTATTAATGGCCATGAAAGAGTTATTGTTAATCAACTTTTGCGCTCTCCTGGTATTTATTTTGATTTTATTCTCTATGGTGAAAAAAAGAGATGGGGAGCTAAAATAATTCCGCAACAAGGAGCATGGCTTGAATTTCAAGTTGAAGCCACTAATTTGCTTCAGGTAAGAGTAGATAAAAGAAAGAAATTTCTTTTCTCTATACTTTTAAAAGCTTTTGGTTTTGAAACTAATGAAGAAATTTTCGAATTATTAAAAGGATACGAAAATCCTGAAAATCCCATTTTAACTACTACCTTGAAAAAAGATAAGACAGAAAATAGAGAAGAGGCTCTTTTAGAAATTCATAGGAAAATGAAGCCTATTGAACCAAATACTTATGATAATGCCCTTTATTATTTTGAATCAACATTTTTGAATCCTCAAAGATATAACCTTTCAAGAGTAGGAAGATTTCATCTTAACAGAAGACTTAATAGAAATTCAGATTCATTAGTTTTAGAAAAAGATGATCTTCTTAGTGTTGTAAAAGAAATCTTAAGATTAGAAAACGATCTTTTGGCATCAAGAGATGATGTTGATGCTTTATACAACAGAAGAATAAGAGACTTAGGAGAGCTTTTAGAAAATCAGGTAAGAATAGCACTTTCAAGACTTAAAAGAGACATTCAAGATAAAATGAGTTCTGTAAGCAAATTAGAAGAACTTACCCCATCTCAAATTATTCATCCAAGAAAATTTTCTAACACTATTTTAGAATTTTTTAATACCTCAAGACTTTCACAAATTTTAGATCAAACTTCACCTCTTTCAGAAATAGAAAATAAAAGAGTAATTACAGCTTCAGGGCCAGGAGGGGTTTCTAAAGAAAGAGCTTCTTTAGAGGTAAGAGACGTTCATCCTTCTCATTATGGAAGAATTTGTCCTATTCAGACGCCTCATGAAGGTCAAGGAGTTGGTATAAAACTTAATAAAGCTCTTTATTCTCGAAGAAATCCTTTAGGATTTTTAGAAACTCCATATTTAAAAGTAAAAAATGGAAAAGTTACCGATGAAACTGTTTGGCTTACTTATGATCAAGAACTTAATGAAGTTATTGCTTCAAGAAATGTAAGAATTGATGAGAAAGGAAATATTTTAGATGAATATGTAGAAGCAAGAGTAAAAGGTGAAGCTACGATAGTTCATAAAAGCGAGGTTACTTTAATTGATGTTTCTCCATTCCAAATGTTTTCTCTTTCAACCTCACTTATTCCTTTTGGCAATCATAATGATGCTAATAGACTTCAGATGGGGACAAATATGCAAAGACAAGCTGTGCCTTTGGTAAAGCCAGAAATTCCTTTAGTAATGACAGGGTTAGAAAAGAAAGCTGCTCTTGAATCAGGAAGAATCATAATCTCTGATGTTGATGGCACTGTAACCAGTGTTGATGCTGATCATATAACTATTGAAACAAAAGATGGAAAAAAAGTAACCTATCATCTTAAAAAATTTGAGATGACTTCGAAATATACATGTTATAATCAAAAACCTATCGTCAAACCTGGAGACAAAGTTAAAAAAGGAGATGTTTTAACAGATGGCCCAGGAATTAAAGATGGACATTTAGCTTTAGGTCAGAATCTTTTAGTAGGCTTTCTTCCTTGGAGAGGATACAATTTTGAAGATGCTATTATTATTTCAGAAAGACTTTTAAAGGATGATATTTTTAGCTCTGTTTATATTGAAGAATTCTTTACTGATGTTGTGGATACAAAACTTGGTCCAGAAATGACTACTAATGATATTCCAGGAGCCCCTGTAGAAAAATTAGCTAATTTAGATATTGACGGAATAGTAAGGATAGGAACATACGTTAAAGCTGGTGATATTTTAGTTGGTAAAATTACACCTAAACAAACTGAAGAAATTACACCAGAAGAAAAACTTCTGAGAGCTATTTTTGGAGAAAAGGTACAAGAAGTTAAAGATACTTCTCTCTATCTTGAACCAGGAAGATCTGGAAGGGTAATAGGGGTTAGAGTTTTAGAAAGAAGCAAGGGAGAAATTTCCGAAATAGGTGTGATTAAAAGAATTTTTGTAAAGATAGCTAAACTTAGAAAAATTCAAGTTGGTGATAAGTTAGCTAATAGACATGGAAATAAAGGAATTATTTCTTTAATCGCTAAAGAAGAGGATATGCCCTTTTTACAAGATGGAAGAAGACTTGATATTATTTTAAATCCTGTAGGAGTTATTTCCAGAATGAATTTAGGACAAATTTTAGAAGCGCTCCTTGGCTTGGCTGCTAAAAATTTAGGTTATCATGCTGTTGTTCCTCCATTTTCTGGAGTAACAATTGAAGAAATAGCCGAAGAGCTTAAAAAAGCAGGATTGCCTCCAGATGGTAAAGTTGATCTTTATGACGGTCTTACAGGAGAAAAATTCCCTCAAAAAGTTTTAGTTGGTTATATGACAATTATGAAACTTGTTCACATGGTTGAAGATAAAATTCACGCTCGTTCAATTGGTCCTTATTCTCTTATTACTCAACAACCTCCAGGTGGTAAATCAAGATTTGGAGGTCAAAGAATTGGTGAAATGGAAATGTGGGCTATCGAAGCTCATGGAGCTACTGAAATTTTACATGAGGTTTTAACAATAAAATCTGATGATGTTAAAGGAAGAAATATTGCCTACCAAAGTATTATTAGAGGAGAAGATATTTCTTATTCCTCTTTTCCTCATGTCTTTTTAGTTCTGATTAATGAACTTCGAGGTTTAGGTTTAAATATTGAAATTCGTTACCGAGAAAAACCAGAAGAAATTCCTCCTACTTATCAAAAAGTCGAAGTTCAAAAAACTGAACCTCAAGGAACAGCTAATTAAAAATGTCTATTATTAAAAAACCAACTTCAGAAATAGAAAGCTTGGTTTTAAAGATAGCTTCTCCTGAAGAGATTTTAAGCTGGAGCCACGGTGAAGTTTTAAAACCAGAAACAATTAACTATCGAACTGGTAAGCCAGATAGACAAGGTCTTTTCTCTGAGGTTATTTTTGGTCCTATGAAAGATTTTGAGTGTGCTTGTGGAAAATATAAAAAGCCTCAAGTTAGGGGTATTGTTTGTGAAAGATGCGGAGTAGAAGTGACTCATTCTTCAGTAAGAAAAGAAAGAATGGGGCATATTACTTTAGTGACCCCTGTTGCTCATATTTGGTACTTAAAAGTTTATCCTTATCCTTTGAAAATATTTCTAGACATACCTTTAAAAGATTTAGAAAGAGTTATTTATTATTCTGCTTACATTATTACTCGCGTTGATGAAGAAAAAAAGAAAAAGCTTTTAGAAGAAGTAGAAAAAGAATATAAAGAATTTTTAGCTCAAGCAGAGTCAAAGGAAGAAAAAAAACAAAGACAAGAAATTTACAAACAAATTAAAGAAGAACTTAACTCTTTAAAACCAAAGAAAGTTTTATCTGATGCCGAATATTTCTATTTCTCTAAAAAATATCCTGGTATTTTTGAGGTAGATATGGGAGCAGAACCTATTAGAAAGTTTCTAGAAGAAATTGATTTGGAAAAATTAAGAGAAGAAACTATTAAAAAATTAGCTAAAGCAGATTCTAAAGAAAAGAAAATTCTTTCTTTGAAACTAAAGTTTATTAATGCTTTTATCAAACACGGAAGAAGACCAGAATGGATGATTTTGACTATCTTACCCGTAGTACCTCCAGATATAAGACCAATTGTTCAACTTAAAGAAGGAAAAATTGCTTCTTCTGATCTTAACGATCTTTATCGAAGAATTATTAATAGAAACAATCGTCTTAAAAGGCTTATAGAGATTAAAGCACCGGAAATAATTTTAAGAAACGAAAAAAGAATGCTTCAAGAAGCTGTTGATGCTTTACTTGATGCTTCTTTGAAGAAAGAAAAAATTGTTGTTGGACAAAGAAAAGTTCTTAAATCTTTAGGAGACTTTTTGAAAGGTAAAGAAGGAAGATTTAGGCAAAATCTCTTAGGGAAAAGAGTTGATTATTCTGGAAGATCAGTTATTGTTGTTGATCCTAATTTAAGAATCAATGAGTGTGGTTTGCCTAAAAAAATGGCTTTAGAAATCTTTAAACCATTTATTATCCATGAGCTTCTTAAAGAGGGAATAGTTACTACTTCTAAAAGAGCCAATTATCTTATTGAAACAATGAGCCCAGAAGCTGTAGCTGCTTTGGAAAGAGTGATAAAAGATAAATATGTTCTTTTAAACCGTCCACCTACTCTTCATAAACTTAGCTTTTTAGCTTTTAAGCCTATTTTGACAGAAGGTTTAGCGATTAAAATTCCTCCTCTTGTTTGTTCTGGTTTTAATGCTGACTTTGATGGAGATCAAATGGGATGCTTTTTACCACTTTCTTCTGAAGCTCAAAGAGAAGCTAGAGAACTTATGAATGCTGCCTTAAATGTTTTAAGACCTGGTACAGGAATGGTTGAAGCTAGACCTGATAAGGATATGATTGCTGGTCTTTACTACTTAACCTTAGAACTTCCAAATCAAAAAGGCGAAGGCAAAGTTTTTAATGATGAAAAAGATGCTATTTTGGCTTATGAAAATAAAATAATAAGTCTTCAAGCAAAAATAAAAGTAAGAAAGGTAAAAAATGAAGAAAATATTGAAACTACAGTAGGAAGAATAATTTTTAATCAAAACTTACCATCAGATTTTCCATTTGTAAATGAAGCGATAAATAAAAAGACTATCAACCCTATCCTTCTTAGAATTTTAGAAATTTACGGTGTAGAAAGATTAAGTATCGTTTTAGATAACCTTAAAGAACTAGGTTTTAAGTATGTAACTGAAGCTGGTATTACTTTAAGCATTAGCGATCTAGAATCACCACCAAAACTTAAAGAAATCTTAGAAAAAGCTTTAGATGAACATAGTAAAGTCTTGGAAGCTTATCATAATGGTTTCTTAAGTCGAGAAGAAAAAAATTTAAAGCTTCAAGAAATTTGGGTGAGAGCTAAAGTAGAAATAGAAAAAGATATTAAAGAAAATATCTCTATAACTAATAATGCTAGACTTATGATAGATGCTGGAGCTAGAGGAAGCTACGATCAGTTAGCACAAATGGTTGCTTTTAAAGGTGTGGTTAAAACACCAACTAACGAACCAATCGACTTAGCTATTTCTCACTCTTATAAAGCAGGACTAACTCCTTTAGAATATTTCAGCTCTACTCATGGAGCTAGAAAAGGTGTAGCTGATAAAGCTTTAAAAACACCTCACTCAGGATATCTTACAAGAATTTTAGCTTCTGCTCTTGACGATTTAATTGTAAGAGAAGTTGATTGCGGAACTGAGGAGGGTATTGTGATTACTCGAGAAGAAGCTCAAAGAAGAGGTGTAAGTTTTGGCGATGCCCTCTTCTCTAGAACTGCTTTGGAAGATATTAAAAACTCTCAAGGAGAAGTTATTGTGAAAAAGGGAGAATATATCACTTATGAACTTTCTAGAATTATTGATAAAGAAAGCTCTATTTCTCAAGTTAAAGTAAGATCTGTTTTTACTTGCAAAACTCTTTACGGTGTATGCCAAAAATGTTATGGATTAGATCTTAGTACACACCAACCTGTAAGACTCGGAGAAGCTGTTGGTCTTATTGCTACACATTCTATTGGAGAAAGATTAACTCAATTCGTTTTAAGATCTTTCCATGCTGGTGGTGTTATTTCAGCAAAAGATATTACTCAAGATCTTCCAAGAATAAAAGAACTTTTTGAAGCTATTACTCCTCGTTCTGAAGCAGTTCTTTCACCTATCAAAGGAAAAATTATTGAAATCAGAGAATTTCCTAAATATAATTTAGTTAAAATTAGAGGAGCAAGAAATAAAGAAATTTCCTTAAAGATTCCAAGTAAATTTAGACTTTTAGTTAAAAAGGGACAAATAGTTGAAAAAGGAGACCTATTAAATGAAGGTATTATTGATCCTAAAGCTATTTATCGTCTTAAAGGTAAAATCGCTGCTTTCAAGTACATTTTAAATGAGGTAAGAAGTGTTTATAGCAATCAGGGAGCTGATATCCATGAAAAATATATTGAACTTGTCATAAGAAAAATGTTTTCTCGAGTAAGAGTTATAGATCCTGGAGATTCAGATTTTGTTATTGGAGAAATAGTTGAAAAAGATATGTTTATTGAAAAAAATAGAGAGCTAGTTAAAAATGGCCTTAAACCAGCAAAAGCTGTTCTTCTTCTTATGGGAATCAAAAAGGTTGCTTCTACGCCTTATAGCTTTCTCTCTGCAGCCTCTTTCCAAGAAACCTCACGTGCCTTAGTAAGGTCTGCTTTAGAATGCAGAGAAGATAAGCTTAGAGGAATAAAAGAAAATGTGATTATAGGTAAAAAGCCTGTTATTGGAGAGGAATTTAGAAAAAGATATCTCAAAGAAAGTAATGTGGTATAATTAAGATAATTAAGAAGCAATTTTAAAAAAATGGCAACAAAAAAAGCAGGAGGATCAGTTAAAACAGGAAGAGATTCTAACCCAAAGTATCTAGGAGTGAAGGTACATGATGGTGAGATTGTTTTTCCTGGTATGGTAATTGTTCGCCAAAGAGGCACAAAATTTTTACCTGGTAAAAATGTAGCTAGAGGAAGAGATGATACTTTATATGCACTCAAAGCAGGAAGAGTTAAATTTAAAACCTTAAGAAAAACAACCTTCAGTGGCAAAAAAATTTGGAAAAAAATCGTTCATGTAATTTAAAGGAGGATGTTAAATGCTTTTGGTAAGCTAAAAGTTTTCTTTTTAGTTATTTTAGTTTTAACTTCTTTTACTCTTTCAAGGCTGAGCCTTTCTTTAGAAAAAAATAAAATAAATGAAGGTATCAATTTTAGATTCATAATATACGATGGATTTTCTTTGTGGGATGAGCCTTTTCTTAGAGAATACGAAATAGAAAATGTAAAAATTAAAGTTTTACCAAATTCTTCAAAGAGATTTGGCTCTCGTGATGCTTATTTTGAAATCTATAGTAAAGGTAGAAGGGTTTTTAAATCAGAAAAGTCTTATTTCATTCAAACCATTTTTGCTTTTGAATACAATGAAAACAAATACTTAGTTATTAACTACGATCCTTCTGGAGGCATGCATTGCTGCTTTACCCCTTATATTTTTTTAATTGACAAAAATGATAACGTCAAACTAATAAAAAAATTTCAAGAAATTGACATCTCAACCTACTTGGATCCAGTAAACTTTTTTATTAAAAATAATAAGCTTTATGTTTTTTGGTCAGACCCAAGATTTACGTTTTTTAACGGTCTTGCTTTCGCTTATTCACCAAGCTTTAAAAGATTCTTTTTGATAGAAAACGAAAAAGTTATTGAGGTAAGCAAAGACTTTAAAGAAGATTATCTTAAAGAAGCCTCAGAATATGAAAAGGAAATAAGAAATATTATCAGATCAGCAAAGAAAATGAGTAAAGAAAAGCTCAGAGAAGAAAAAGATATTTTATATCAGAAATGGTTTAGTAGGCTTTTAGCAAAAACAGTTAATCTAATAATGGCCGGAGAGAAAGAAAAAGCATTTAAAGAATTTGACAAAAGCTTCGAAGAATTTTATTCTCTTTCTAAAAGTTATTATGAATCTAGATTTAAAGAAAAAGATAAAATAAAGAAAGAAATTTTAGAAATGATGAAAGAACTCATTGAGTAAAGAGTTAATATAAAAATGGAAATAATTTTAGTAGATATAGGTTCATCAACAGTTAAAGTTTATAAATATTCTAACGGGAAACTGAGTTTAGTGATTCAAAGAAGTTTATATTTTAAAGAAGGTTTCGATCCTGAAGGCGGAATTTCGCAAGAAAACAAAAAAGAACTTTTTGAAATTTTAGAAAAAGTAAAAGAAGAAAACAAAAATACTCCTATAAGGCTTTATGCTACAGGAATTTTTAGAAAATTAGCACCAGAAACTAAAGTTAATTTTATTGACGAAGTCTTCTTAAGAACTGGTCTTTATTTCAATATTATTGATCAGGATTTAGAAAATTTTTATTTAGAAATGGCTCTTGTTGGAAAATGCAATTTAAATGAACCTTTGCTTTTAATTAATATTGGCGGAGGTTCGACAGAACTTGTAATAATGTATGGCAAAGAAGCAATTGAAAGAGTAAATTTAGATTTTGGAGTTGGTAAAATTCTTACAGAGTTTCCTCAAATTAATGATGAATTTTCAAAAGTAAAACTAGAAGAAATTGTAAATTATGTAAAAAATTTACTGCCCAAAATTCAAAATAAGCCAAAGATTGCTTTTTACACCGGAGGAGAACTAACTTATATGAAGCTTACAGGTTACCCATTAAAGAAAAATAATTTGTTTGAAGACGAAGACCACCCATTTTTAATCGAATTAGAAGATTTTAAAAATAAAAATAAAGAAATTTTTAAAAAGATAACCTTAAAAGAATTAGAAAACTTAATGCCCGAAAATCCTAAATGGATGCATGGAGCAAGACCTTGCTGTGCTATAGCCCAAGCAATTTGTGAAAAATATAATATTGAAAAAATTATTCCTTCTGATTCAAATATTATCAATGGGATTGTGAGGCAAGAATTTGAGCTTATTAATTCTTAAAAACTTATGCTATTTTTTGAACCTACAAAAGAAGAAAAAGAAAAAATTTTTAATGTTTTTAATAAATATAAAAGTGAAAGGCCAAAACCAGACAGAAATCTTGATCAATTTTATGCTACCGAAGAAACAGTATTAAAAAGAGCAGTACTTCTTGGCAATCTTCCTGATATTTCTCAGAAAAAACTGCTTTTTCTTGGTGATAACGATTTAACTTCGGTAGCTTTTGCTTTACTTTTTAAAGCAGAAGAAATTATGGTTGTTGATATTGATAAGAGAATTTTGGAGTTTATAAATATGATTTCACAAAAAGAAAATTTACCAATTAAGACATTTGAACATGATTTAAGAAACCCTCTTCCTAAATCTCAATTTAAAAGATATGACATTGCTTTTTTTTGATCCTGCTTATACTCCTGAAGCTATAAATACTTGGCTTATAAGATCAATTAAAGCGACAATTACCGCAGGTCCTGACTATAAAAAGAAAAGACCAGAAATTCTTTCAAAGAAAAAATATTTTATGTGTTATGGTTATACTGATAGAGAAACTGAACGTGGTCTAAAAATACAAAAAATAATTACATTATTAGGTCTTATTATTCAAGAAAAAATTAGAGATTTTAATCATTATTATAGTCCCGCATCAATTGATTATAAAAGCGATCTTTATGTTCTTCAACCTACACCAAAGGTAAATATTCGCAAAATTGATATTGCTCGAAGCAAATTTTATACAGGCGGAAAATTTATACACGAAGAGAAGAAATAATCTTCAACCACTTTCTATAAGGCAAAGGAAATTTTTTTGTTTTTGTTAAATTTATCTATTAAAATTGTGGGTGATTTTTAAAATCTTTTTCAATGATTTATTTAACCCCGCCTTCATTAATTTGAAAAGTTTCTTTTTAAATTCTTTTTTGTCTCTATAATATTCTTTAATAAAAATTCTTGATAAAAGATCTCCTAAAAAATAAGGAAAATGCCAAAAAGCTAAACCTCGGTAAAAATTTAAAATCCATCGATAATCAGAAAATTCTTTTGCTTTATTTTTACCTAAGAAAAGAGTAATATTTTTCTTATAGATTTTATTAATTTCTTTAATTTTCACTTTTCCTTTTTTCTTAAAAATTTTATAAATTTCTTCTTGAGTAGAAAAAATAGCCATATCATACAAAATTCTTTGCGCTCCTTCACCTTTTATTTTCTTTTCAATTAATTCTTTATCATATTTTTCTTTCAAAGTTTCCAGAGCAAAAAGAACAAAAATTGCTGTTACTGTTTCTTTGACGATTTCTGATTGGTCACTATTTAAAGGAGAATTATATCTTTTTAAAAATTCATTATGAAGAGAATGAGCAAATTCATGAATTAATGAAAGAAAATCTTTAAAAGTGTTATTGTAGTTTAATAAAATAAAAGTTGGTAAAAATTTGCTTCTTGTTACTGAAGCAACTCTTGGCAAAAGATATTTATTTTTTCTTGGATAGACATCAACCAAACCTTTTTGAAATGAATTTAAAACAAACTTTCCGAACGATTTATCAATTTTATTAAAAATTTCTATTACTAAATGAATAGCTTTATTAAGAGATATCTTTTGAGAAAAAAGAGAGTCTATTTTTTCTTTTTGAGTTTCATATTCTCTTATTTCTTTTTTTAAATTTTCTTTATTTTCTAAAACTCTCTTTTTAATAATTTTCATAATTTGGAGGTCAAGACCTTTAATAAGTAAGGGCTCATAATATGTAAATGGCAAATTAAATTTCTTTTCTATTTCAAGATATTCTTTAAAAATTTCATTAAGAGCTTTTTCCATTAATTGACTGTATTTTTTCAATATCTTGTCTTGCAATTTTTTATCATTAAACAATTTCCATTTAGTCTTCTTTATTTCTTTATCAATCTTTTCTCTTAAAATTACAAAATTTTTGTTTTTAAAAGGTTCAGGTGGTTTAAATTCATTTAAAAAAATTTCTAAAAAATTTTTATAATTTTTCAAGAAAGGAGAATTTAAAATTTTATTTTTTTCTTTATCATCTTTCAAAAATTCTAACAAAGAAAAAATTTTCTTATGAGCATCTTCTTGCAGTCTTCTAACTTCTTCTAATTTTTCTTTATATTTTTTATTTTTAGTGTCTAGCAAGCTTTTTAAAAAATAATAAAGATATTCTTTAGCAAAAATTCCTGGTGGAGTTGAAAGAAACTTTTCATAATCTTTCAAAAATTTGAGCAAATTTTTAGGCTTTCTTAAATTTTCTTTGCTCCATTTATTATAAAAATTTTCAATCTTTTTTAAAGCTAAATTTCTCTCCTTTAAAAAATTTTCTTTTTTAAAAATTCTAAAATCCCAACGAGTTTTGATTTTCATTAAATAAATTATAAACTCAGTACCGTTTATAAAAATTAGATTATTTTATTTACAATCTTCAACCACTTTCTATAAGGCAAAGAAAATTTTTTGGTTAAAGCTATAACTTCTTTTTTAATTTTTTCTGGTTTTTCTTTTTTAATTAAAATTCTTTCAAAAAATTCAGCAATTTTTATCATTTCTTTTTCTTTCATGCCTCGAGAAGTAATTGCTGGAGTACCAAGTCTTATTCCTGAAGGATTAAAAGGAGAAGTATCAGAGGGAAGAGAATTTCTATTAGCAATAATATTTGCCCTTTCAAGCAAAGCTTCAGCTGTTTTACCATCTAAACCTAAAGGTTTTAAATCTATCATCATTAAATGATTATCTGTTCCACCAGTATAAAGCTGAAAGCCTCTTTTTATTAATTCTTCAGCTAATTTTTTTGAATTTTTAATTATTTGTTCTTGATAGTTATAAAAATCTTTTTTTAAAGCTTTGCCAAATGCATAGGCAATTCCAGCAATTGTGTGCATATGCGGTCCTCCTTGAAGTCCAGGAAAAACAGATTTATTAATTTTATCTTCCAATTCTTTTCTCATAAAGATTACTGCTCCTCTTGGTCCTCTTAATGTTTTATGGGTTGTCATTGTAACAATGTCAGCATAAGGAAAAGGTGAAGGATGTAAACCAGCAATAACAAGACCAGCAATATGAGCAATGTCAGCAACATGATAAGCACCAACTTTTTTAGAAATTTCATAAAATTTTTTAAAATCTAAAATTCTTGGATAAGCAGTTGTTCCTGAAATAATAATTTTTGGTTTATGCTCCAAAGCTAATTTTTCAAGCTCTTCAAAATCTATACCCACGGATACATACGGATTCGAAACGGATTTATTCGGATCATTTTCGCCTACGGATACATACGGATATGAAACGGATTTATACGGATCGTCTTTATCCGTTTTTATCCGTTCAGAATCCGCATTAATCTGTGGCACATTTTTATCTGTTTTAATCCGTTCAAAATCCGCATTAATCTGTGGTGTAACACCGTATTGAATTGAATTAAATAATTTCCCTGTATAGCTTACTTTATGGCCATGAGTTAAATGCCCTCCATGAAAAAGATTAAGCCCCATAATTGTTTCTCCTGGATTTATAAGCCCAAGATAAACAGCTAAATTTGCTGGTGAGCCGGAATAAGGCTGAACATTAACTGACCATTCATTTGGATTTAATTTAAAAGCTTTTAAAGCTCTTTCTTTAGCTAAATTTTCAATTTCATCAATATATTTATTTCCTGGATAATATCTTTTTCCTGGATAACCTTCAGCATATTTATTCATCAGTGGTGAACCAACAATAAACAAAGTTTCTAAATCAACAAAATTTTCAGAAGGAATAAGCCCCAAAGTCTCTTCCTGTCTTTTGATTTCCTTTTCAATTATTTGCCATAACCTTTTGTCCATCAATTTAAATTTTAAAATAAGTTGTTATAAATTCAGAAGATTGCTGTGTTATAATAAACTTATGAAAGGAGAAAGAAATAATTTGTTTTTACTTATTTTTGTGGGTATAAGTATTTTTTCTCTTATTTTTATGGGTTTTGTAAGTAGTTTTAGAATTGTAAAGAAAGAGTATAATTTAAGTTTAAGAGAAGAAGATCATATTTGGGGTGATCCTAAAAAAGCCAAAGTAATAGTCTATGAATATTCTGATTTTGAATGTCCAGCCTGTCGAGCTTTTGTACCAATAATTAAAAATTTGAAAGAAAAGTATAAAGATGAAATAGCACTAGTTTATAGACATTTTCCTTTAATTGAAATCCATCCAAAAGCTGTTTATGCTTCACAAGCAGCAGAGG
>Ga0272445_1000325_pt1 | contig 46507 bp, 32 predicted proteins | sample YNPCB0031_FD_194404 | JGI IMG/M metagenome (GOLD analysis project Ga0272445, IMG submission 194404) | Hot spring sediment microbial communities from Yellowstone National Park, WY, United States - YNP-CB-003-1 | ecosystem: Environmental > Aquatic > Thermal springs > Hot (42-90C) > Sediment... | reverse complement strand
TCGCCGCCTCGCTAGACGTGAGGCAAGGCCGGGTGGCGGTGGAGGGCTGGAGAGAAGCCGCGGCGTCTGTAGAAGAGGCGCTCAACATCTTAAGACGCTTTGGTAAACTCGCCGCAGTTATAGTCACGGCGGTAGACGTGGAGGGCACCGGGGCGGGCTTCGTAGGCTTCGACGTGGCTCCGCTGAGAGATGTGGCGGAGATGATATACTACGCAGGTGGGATAAAAAGTTGCCGCGACGTCCAAACAGCCCTGAACGCCGGCTTCGACGGCGTAATCGTCGGCTATGCGCTGTATAGGGGAGACTTGAGAAACTGCGCCGGCTTTTAACGATGAAATAGAACAATTGGCTCATGCCCCCTCAGTAAAACACAGCTCTTTTTCACCGTCAACGCCATTTCTCCATAACCCGGAGCAAACGCCTTGATTCAAATATAGAGAGACTACGCGCCCAAGACGGGCCCACACCAACCGCCACGATTAGACAGCGTCTATGTTGTCCACGGCGGAGTAGGAGGGAGGACGATAAAAAGAGGTTTTTTACGTGAAGGCGTTGTGAGACGTGCTAAGGCGCCTTTTGGGGATATCTACTTCTGCCCTATGGAGGGCCTTGATGCCGTAGAGCCTTGTCCAGGGCTGGAGGTTCACGTGCCTGTATTTAGTGGATTTGTGTTGTCTTCGTCGGGTGTGGCGTTTTTAAAAGAGCATTTGGCCGGCAAGTCTCGGAGGAGTCGTAGAGGCGCGGGTAAAGAGGGATCTTGATGGTCTGTGGACCATTGTGCTTATCCTCTTTCTTTCAATTCTCTATTTGAGATGCCGCCGGGCAGGACGGCAGATGCCGCACCAACGGTGAATAAGGCTTTCAATTCTCTATTTGAGATGCTCCGCTCTGGCAAGACTACCGTGCTGGAGCTTGTCCAATCTATCATCTTTCAATTCTCTACTTGAGATGCCCAGGCGGGCCAGTGGCAGAGGTATGGCTGGGTGCAGGACTTCTCTTTCAATTCTCTATTTGAGATGCATGGCCAGACACGTCTAATGAGGGTGGGCCATGAGTATCTCAAATAGAGAATTGAAAGTAGCCGTGGGGTCCGCAATTTTGGAAAAAATCCTTTTCATTTCCGCATCTCAAATAGAGAATTGAAAGCATAAGTAAAGCCGCCCACCACCATAGACATTTTAGGGAACGCGTCTCAAATAGAGAATTGAAAGAAAGAGGATAAGCACAATGGTCCACAGACCAAGGCCGGTGAAGGCATCTCAAATAGAGAATTGAAAGTGGTGCCCCAAGCCGCGTAAGCCGTAAAGCCAAACTTACCGCCGGCATCTCAAATGCAACTATTTGACGTTTTTCTGGGGTGGGGGCGGCAACGTGCATCTCAAATAGAGAATTGAAAGTTGACATAAAAGATGTCAACCCCAACACCTAAAAAACGCCGTAGTTTGTCTGCGGCGGCTACGCGTTTGTTAAGACGCTAAGTACGAGCTAGCGGCTGTTCAGCCACTTCTCTATGGCGTCTGCAAGTTCGGCGAAGCGCCTGAAGCCTTCTAGATGTGCTCTGGTACATACTATCTCTATCTGGCCGTCTTTCCTGCGGTATACCCTCGGCTTTACGCCCGTCAGTGCCTCTATCACGGCGGCGAGCCTCTCGGCGTCTGCCTCTCTTCCGCCGGGGGCGTCGGCCCTGGCGTAGGCGCGCCCCTTGTTTCTACCGTATCTGCCGAAGGTGATCTCGTATTCGCTTCTCACGCCGTCCACTTCAGCAGTTATCTTAATCCTCAGCAGGTTCTTGCCGCTCCTGCCCTCATCGAACTCGGCTCCTCCGCTGATAATGTTTACCACGTACTTCTTGCCGTCCACCTCGACCTCCTTCTTAAAGCCCTCCAGCCTCAGAGAGCTTCTCGACCTCCCCTTCTCCACGATCTCTACGGCCTTTCCGTACACGTCTTCGCCCACCTCCTTAGCCCTCTGGAGTATGTACTCCACAAACTCCGCCGCCAGCTCCCTCTGCTGTTTATCTTTGCCGTATACCGAGAGGAACGCGGCATGCGCTAAACCCTCCCTACGGATATACACGTAGCATTCGCGGCCCTCCTCCGGCATCTTGACCGTGAAATGGGTGCCTTTCACGAGACCCATGTTCTCAAGCCGCTGTGCTTCCCGCTGTATGCTGACGGGGTTGGGGGAGCTGAATCTGACCTCAAGCGCGCCGCTACCTGACAACCCCACGTGGTACTTCGGCCAGCCCTCCATCAGCACGCGGCCCTCCTCCAGCTTCTCCAGCCAGCGCTCCGCCGTGTTTGTATTCACCCAACCTTTTTTCTCGGCCTCCCTGACGACCACGGCGAGGGCTTTTCTGAGCTCCTCGCGCCCAGCCGCAAGCATGTCAGTGGCGGCCTTGACATACCACTCGTCTCTGTTGCCCTCCTTCTTCACCTCCGCGCTGATGTCTGCCAGCTTGAGGAGACGGGCCGCAAGCTCCACGCGGCTCCGATCCGTCGAGTGGAATTCGAGCACCATCGCATCGCCGCGCAGATACACGTTGTATTTGACGGCGGCGCCGGCCTCAGAGATTGTCAAGTCAGCGGCGACGTAACCGCTCTCGGTAAGCCTTATGTTGCCGACCCGCACCTCCACCCGAGCCGCCTCCATGAACTCCTCGAACTTGTCGCTTAAATACTCCCCGCCGGCTGAGGGCGCAGAGACGGCGAGGAGGCGCCTAAGCCCAGCCGCATTTTCGCCGTAGGCTGTTATGTTGTAACGACTGCCGTTCCTCACGTATGCCCGCACGCCGAACTTCAGCCCGTCTGGCAGAAGCTGGCTGAGCAGATACAACGCGGCTAAGCGCAGTAGTGCGGCGCCTCCGCCCAGCTCCCCACCGACAGTCAGCATAATCTCATCTGGCCCCACGTGGCCGTCTCCCGCCACCGCAGTTGCATACATCTCGCCGAAGATGAGCAACGCCTCCTCTCTGTCGAACTTGTTGTTCAGCGCCTTGTCCAGCATGATGAGCTCCAGAGCAGGGGCGACGAATTTCCTGACGATCCTCTCATCGGCGCAATCCCTAGCAAGACAGTACATATCGCTGAGGATGAACTCGACGATGCCCCACACCTCCCTCCTAGAGACGCCGACCTCTTCAGCTAGGTTTTCGATGCGCTTCTTCGCCCTTTCCTCACGCCTCTCAGCGTAGTAGATGATCAGACCGGCCAGTCTCTCGGCGTGATCGCCGACTATCCTCCCACCGCTCAACGCCTCTACGGCTCTGGTCAGCCTCTTGACCCTCTCCTCCCTCCATTCGCGATCGTTCTTACCCCTCCTGGCCTCGGCGAAGTGGACGAAAAGCGCAAGCTCGCCCAGCATCCTCCTCATGAGGTCCTCCCTCTCAGCATCGCTCGCATCCTCGCGGCCAATCCAGGGCTTCAACTCGTCGACCAGCTCCTCGACCTTTTTCAAGACCCAGCTCCAGTCTATGGCGTCTACCAGCTCCCGCCAGCTCTGGACGGCGCGGCCAAGGAGAGGCTCCAGCTCTTCTCCCTCCTCGGCGATGATGCGGTCTAAGACCTCCCTAGGCCAGCGCATAGCGACGTTGGGCTTGACGCCCTCCTCAGTGATGCTGGCTCTGCCGCTGATAGACTCCGGCTCGCCGAAGAGGGCGACATACCAAGCCGCCTGCCAAAGATGGGCGGTGATGCCCTCTATCCACCCTCTATCGAATGACACGTCTGTGTTAAGCCACTCCAGCGTCTGCCATATCTTCTTGATCCCCGTGAGATCTGGCGCCGCCCTCCTAGCCTCCTCCACAAAACGCCTCGGCTCCTCCTTGCTGACGTTAAAGCGGGCCGTCGACTCCCCTATCCACAGCTCGCCGACGGGAGTCTCGACGCCGCCGTAGGCCCTAAACACCTGGAACCCCCTCACGACGCGTCTCTTCTCGCCATCCTTCTTGCCTTCCTTCTCGACGAGTCTAAACTTGAGATCCGCCTCGCCGTATCCAATCAAAAACCGCAGAAGCACAGAGGCGGCTCTATCCTCCCAGTCTACCGCCCCCTTAGGCGAGCGGGAGGGGTCGACGGCCTCGCCGCGTCCCTTGGCGATCTCCCAGGCCTTGTCGTAGGCGCTCTTCGGCGTCAACAACGCAACATCCGCTAGAGCGCCCTCCCTCATAAGCAACATCGCCGCGTGGCCGTACATCCCGCCTCTGGCGATCGATAGAAGAGCGGCGTAGGCCTTAGTACCCATGTTGGCGTTTGAATACCTGCTCAACTCTACGCGCCTAGCCTCCGCCAGCTCCTCCGCCTCGCCCAAGTCCACCTCCAGAAGTTGCTTGAGCTTGTTGAGGAGGTCGGGCCTCTCCTTATAGAAGCCGCTCTGCGAGTACAGCACCAACACCCTGTTCAACTCCCTCCTCACCTCCTCCGCCACCTCCTCAAGCCTCCTATGCGCCTCGCGGAGCCTCTCGATATCGCTGGTCGCCACAGTGAACTCCTGCCTCTCAACCAGACTCCTCGCCCATCTGTACAGCTCAGCCCACTCCCTATACGCCTCGGCGTTTTTCACTAGCGTCTTATACAAAACAAGCGCCGCAACCACAGCGGCGTCTTTCTTCGTCTCGTCTTTGACATTCTCCAGCGCCTCCTTCAGCTTCATGAGGGGTGGAGGCAGATTACCCGACCTGGCCAGCTCCTGAAGCGCTCCATATGGCCTCCCTCCCCTCTGAGGGGCGTTGATGACCTCGTTAATGACTTTCTCGTCCTTCCACCTCTCGTACCCCTCGGCTACCGCCCTAAACCTCTCAGCCGCCTTTCCGCCAGTCTCCGCCAACCCAGCCACGAACGGCGCAGAGGCGGCATAAGCCAACTTCTCTAGCTCGATTATACCCCATATGTTCAACGCCGTGGCCAGCGCTATTACTCCAGCCGCCGCGGCGGCCATCAAGAAGAGATACGCCTTGTGCTCATCCACCCAAGCCAACACCCGCGTGACGGCTTCCACAAACAGCTCAACAAGGCGCTGGACCGTCACCTTCACGCGCTCAAACGCCTCCTTCGCCGCCTCGTAGAGGGCCTTAGCGGCCTTCTGCACGTAGTCAACAGCTTCTCTGAAGTGGCCCACCTCCACAAGCGCCACGGCAGAGGCAACGGAGGAAACCACGGTCTCTGAATACAGCCCGTGGTACACGGAATACAGCGCCGCCGCCGAGAAGCCGGCGAAGGCGGTGGCCCTAAGCGTCTTTTCGACGGTGGAGACCGCCTTCAGTGCGTCTTTCCTGTACCGCTCGCCAGCCTCCTCCAACCGCTTGATCAGCCAGAGGATGAACTGTTTGATGCGGTACTCTGCGTCTGGGATGCCCGCCTCCTCCGCCTTTCTAACAGCTTCTCTGACAGTACGCTCGATACGCGCAAACAGCACCTCCCCGTCCCGCGTCTCGTAACCCTCGAAGTAGTGGAACAAGGCGTCGTGTACATGCCTCGCCGCGTCTGGCGACGCCATCAGCCGCCCAAAGGAGCTCAACACGCGCTCAGCCACCTCAGCCAGCAGATGCGCAAACTCCGGCTCCTTTGCGGCTACCTTCTCCAGCCGGGCCTTCACCTTCGCCTTGACGAAGCCCTCCGCCTTAAAGGCCGCCTCTATGTCGAGAACAACGCCGAAGCGCTCCACTAGATACTCCACAGCCTCCAACACCCTCTCTGGAATGACGTCGGCAATAGGCGCCTTCGGCTTTTCACCAAGCTGTCTTAAACCACGTACAACCTCAGACTCGACCTCCAGCCCGGCGACCCCGGGCCTCGGAGCTTCTGGCCTAACGACCTCCGGCTTAGCCGCCTCAGGCTTGGCGGCTTGTTTTTCAGCCTCACGTCTTAAACCACGTTCCTCAAGCCTCTGAACCTCCACAGCCGGCTTCTGAGCTGGCCTCTCGGCCGGCTTGACAGCCTCGGGCTTAGCCGCCTCTCTCTTGGTCTCGGCCGGTCTGGCGGCTTCGGGCTTCTGAGGCGGCGGCGGGAAGAGCTCTTCGTACTTAAAGCCGGCGCCTACGAAGGCGTTGAATAGCTCCACCGCCTTTCTCGCCACCGCCGGCTTCTTTGGCGTGTGTGGCGCGGCCATCCTCTCAAACCACATGTTGACGGCGGTGACCCACGCCGCCTTGAACTCCGGCCCACCCTCCGCGTCGCCCACCAGCCTAAGCCAGAAGAGCGGAGCCAAATCCACCGGAAGCCACCTCCCCAAAGCCAGAAGATCGCCGAAGGCCTCCTTAGTCTTTAACTCCCTACCAGCGCCGCTCTTCAGATAAGCCTCAAACTCGTCCGCCAGCCTAAACGCCAGCCACGTCAAATACAGCTCGTCATGCCGCTCCCACAGACGGTCCTCAGACACGCCATACCTCTGCCTAAGATACTCCAACGCCGCCTCAGCCCTCTCCCGGTCAAACTCGTACACGATCTGCCAAAGCGTTCTGTTAAGCCGGGCCTCATACAGCTCACGCACTATCCTCTTCATCTCGTCGAAATTCCTCCCGCGCAGAGCCTCGCCAAATTTAGACAAAGGCACCTCAATAGAAAGCCTGTCGATGGAGTAGGCCACGATCCACTCACCCTCCCTAACCGGCTGCCTATCCCTCAACACAAACCACAGGAAGGCCTCAGGCACAGGCCACTCCACCGGCCTGACGCGGGCGACGCCTTCACGCGCCCCATCCACATACTCAACCACAGCATTCTCCACTGCCGACAGATCGAAACCAAAAGGCGCAACCACGTAGCCGGTGCGCCACTCCTTAGGCACCCCCTCCTCGAAGGAGACAGGCCTCTTAATCTGCCGCACCTCCCAACCAGCCTCCCCCGCCCTCCTCGCCAGCCTCTCGTCCTCGGTCCAGTATGCGACGTACGGCTCCAGCCTCCCGCGCCAGCCGCCTTTTGCATACGCCTCCACCAACTCCTCAGGCATCGTCGAGAGACCCAGCAGAAGCGCCCTCTCAGCCGCCTCCCTCCCAATCCTCAGACCTGTGTCTCTGGCGAAGTGCCGCATCCCCTCATGCATCTCTCCCACCGCATCTTCCAGCCTGTCTGAACGCACAAACCGCTCAGTTGCCTTGGCGCCGTACGCCGCCAGAAGGCCGTCCACGGCCTTCTCAAGCTCCTTGGTGTCTGCCTCTCCCCTCTGCACCCTTCTGGCATTCTCGATAACTTGTTTGACGTATTCACGCATCTCAGGCCATTCGCCGTTGGCGGTGAAGACCTTCTCAAGCGCCTTCTCGAAGCCCTCCAAGTTCATCTCCACTCCCTTCTTCACGCCGATGCCTGCGCTCTTCAACACACCCCGCACCAGCTCGTATACGGCCTCCTCCTCCCTCCTCGCCACAGCCTCCTTAACCGCCGGCGGGAGGGCATCCCAACGCTCCTCCACCGGCCTAGCCCAGTACCGCGCGTATTCGTTCAACGCCCTCCTCCCCATCTCATAAGCGATATGAGACATCCATCTCCCTATCGAGTCTAGCCCGCCCTCCCTAGCCGCCTCGCCCAGCGCCAGCGCCGCCTCAGGCGAGAACTTGGCGATGGCCTCAACGGCAGATATGTATTCTCTCTTCGCGTTTACATACTCCTCATACGCCGGCCTCAGCCTCTCCTCCACGGCCTTCAGCACCGTCTTCACGTCTTCGCCCTCTGCCTCTATGCCCAGTGCCTTGAGGGCGGCCTTCAGCTCCTCCAACGCCTTGAGGGCCTGCTCCTTGTCCCTGGCCTTCAGCGCCTTCTGAAGCGCTTGATACGCCCTCCTCACCTCCTTAGAGGCGTGACGCGTGTCGCCTTTAACCAGCGCCAAGTAGACAGCCGCCCTCTCCGTCGCCTCCCTCAGCCTTCCGTAGTAGGCCGTCAAGACGTCTTTAACCACCCTAGGAACGACCTCCTCCACACGCGACTTCGGAGGCGGCGGCTGGGGCTTTACGTCTGAGAAGAAGCGGCCAGCCTTCTCCAGGTCGTAGACGGGCGGAATAGGTTCAGCCTTAGCCCTCAGTATCTTCTCAAACTTGTTGTGTATCCTCTCGGCGTCTGCGATCCTGATCGCAATCTCGCCCAGCTCCCTCGGGAGCTTTAGCTCGTCGGCCCAGCTTATGACGCGCCTAACGTCCACGGCGCGTATCATCTTCTCAGCCACAGCCTCCGGGTCGCCGACGAAGGCACGCGCCGTCAACCCGAAGTACTTCATCCCCACCTCCTTAACGTCCCCACCAACGAAGTCTCTCACCTCGCCCAGATAGGCCCTATACCTCGCCCGGGCGTCCGCCAGATACTTCTCCGCCTTCTCCCTAGCCGCCTCCTGCATCTCCTTGGCCCTCCTCTCCAGCTCTAGACTAGCCTCTACGCTCCCCGGCGTCCCCTCCTTCAGAAGCGCCTCCGCCTCACGCATAAGAGCCTCTGCCCTCCTCTCGGCGCCCTTTAGATACGTCTGGATAAGGCGCACCTCCTCATACGCCGCCTTAGCCCTCAACACAGAAGCCAACAGCTTCAGCTCGTTGGCCTCAGCCACAAGCCGCTTAGCGGCTTCGTCGGATGCGGCCATGGCCTCAGAAAGCATCTGCGCGGCTTTGGCCGTTAGGAAAGAGGCTGCTTTGTCGAAGAGCTGTATCTTGGCGCCTCTCACCGTCATCTCCGAAAGCTCTCTAAACGGCCTCCCCTCGCCTTTGTAATACGCCTTGAGGCCGCGCATCACTGCTTCTTGGCTGAAGTCCCCCAGCCACTTCATCATCTTGCTGGCGTAGCTGAAGCCTCCTGTTATGCTGACGGGGGCTCTCGCCACCACCGCACTTGTCTTGGCGTGCTCGTAAGCCGTAGCCAGATACGAGCCGTACTCCACGAAGAACCCGTACCACCTGGCGTATACAGGCTGGAGGACGTCGGGACCGAGGCGGTCTACAACGTAGCTGTACATCGGCGCCTTGACCAAAGACCTAACCCACTCCTGGTCTATGAGGTGCTTAACCTCGTCGTAGAGTGGGTTTCTAAAGACCTCCCGGCCCTCCCTAAGCTGGTATAACGAAACCTCAGACAAAGCTCTAAACAGCTTGTCCGCCTCCTCAAGACCCAGCACCCTAGCCGCGCCCCAGGCGCGGCCGAATTCGGCGTCTGCCCTAGGCCTTCTGACATACTCCACAAGCTCAAGAGCGCCGTAGATCCTGGCCAGCTCCCTCTCCAGCTCTCCCAAGGCCTTGGACACGTTTTTCTCCGTCGGCCTCTCAAGGGCCTTGACGACCTTTGCGAGGCCAAGCTGTTCTGCCAGAGCCCTGGCCTCCCTAACCTCTCTCTCCAGCGGCTCAAGCCTCGCCCTCTTCTCCTCGATAATTTTTAGAATCTTGTCAAACTCTGCAACCGCCTTCTCGAAGTCTCTCCTCTCCAAGGCCTTCAACGCCTCGCCGAAGACGGCTTTGACGTCCTCCGGCGCCTTCTTGAGGGCGCCTTCCAGCTGTTTTATCTTTTTGTCTATGCCCGCCGCCGCCTCTAGCGACTCCTTCGCCGCCCCCAGCGCCTTGACCAGCTCGTTGAGCTGTCTCTGCCGCTCCGCCAGCTTCGGAAGCTCTGCCTCGACGGCGGGCAGGACGGAGTAGTCGCCTGCCTTCAGTTTCTCCAATAAAGGCTTCAGATGCGGCGCCACCAGCTCCACCGCCGGCTTGACGTCGTCGATGAGCTTGACGAGATGCTCCTCCACGTCGCGCTTAGCCGTAACCACCTCCTTGGCCTCCCGCGCTAGGGAGGCCAGAGCGGAGTAGTAGCCGTATTCAGCCACCTGCCTCACGATGGCCTCATCCCTCAGCTTTACGATTAACTTCTCAGCCTCCTCCACTGCGGAGAGGAGCCTCTGTGTTATCTCCTCAGGCGCCCTCCAGGCAATGGATTCAGCCGCCTTAAGCGCAGTTTCAGCCGCCCTCCGCAGGCCCTCCGCCTCAGTCTTAAGCCCACGCTCCTCGAAGGCCTTAGCCATCTTCTCAGTCTCCGACGCGAAGACGCGTCTAAACGTGTCAGCCCTCTCCCCCTCCGGAGCCTTCAGCGCTTCCGAAAGCGCTTTTATAAACACGGGATAGACGTCGCCTGCCTCTCTCCGCACCTTCTCCACAGCTCTAAACAAGGAGGCGGTTTCAGAGAGGCCAAAGACTTCGGCGGACCTGGCGGCCTTCTCCGGCTCGACGCGTTGCACCGCTATCGGCAGATCAGCCAGAGCCCTCAAGCTTTCGCCCACCTTTTCCAACTCTCTGACGGCTTGCCCCCTGTACTCCGGCGAGTCAAGACGCCTAGGCTCTACGCCGAGGCGCTCCAGCGCCTTAGCCACCGTTTCCGCCTCAGCCGACTTGGCCAGCCTCTCGTTGACGGCTCTCTCCACGGCCTCTATTAAAGCAGAGGCGCGGCTGTAGCTTCTGCCGGCGGCCGCCTCAAGGGCCGTCTTCACCGCCGCGGCTTCGAGGCCGGGGGCGCCAGCCGCCGCCAGCGCCAGAGCGTAAACCCTCTCCTCCGGCTTAGCCGCAAGCAGGCTCTTCGCCTCTCTAACGGCTTTTACAACCTCCTCAGCGGCCCCCGCCGCCTCTATCCGCGTCAGTATCTCCCTCACCCTCTCCGCCTCTCCGCGGCGTATTGCCTCTAATGCCTTCTCCAGCTCTGGCCTGAGGGTAGGCGCCTTTTCCAAAGCCTCCGCCAGCTTCTCCGCGGCGCGGGCCAGCCCCTCAGCCTCCACCCGCACCTCTCTAACCAGCCTGAGGACGTGCGGCTCCTCCAAAGCCTTCTCCACAGCCTCCAGCCGCCTGGCGGCCTGCCCGTACTCCCCCCTCTGAAGCGCCTCCAGAGCCGCAGAGAGGAGCCTCGCCGCCTCCCCCTCCAAAGCGCCTGCTCTAGACGCCAGCTCAGAGATCTTTCTACCCACCGCCTCAGCCGCGTGCCCAAGAACAACAATCCTCTCCACTCCGCCAGCCGCCTCCGCGGCCCGATATTCGCTATCTTTTACAACGCCCTCCACACGCCCCACAGCCTCAGCCGCCTCCGCCCACCTCCCAGCCCTTAGGGCCGCCTTCGCCTTCTCCACCTCGTCCTTGGCCGAGGGCATAACTTCAGCCGCCTTCCGCAGAACCTCGGCGGCGTTCACAGGCGTCTCGGCCACCTCGCCCAGCCGCCTCTGCCGCACGGCAAGCTCCGCCAGCCCCTCCTCAAGCTTAGGCAGGACGGAGTAGTCGCCGGCCTTAACCCTCTCTAATAAAGGCGCCAAATGCGGCGCTACGCGCTCCACAGCCAGCCTCACCTCGTCTATCAACTTCACAAGCCTCTCCTCCACATCACGCTTAGCCGTAATAACCTCTCTGGCCTCCCCCGCCAGAGAGACGAGGGCTGAGTGGCCAGTATATTCATAGATCCGCCTCACAGCGGCCTCATCTCTCAGCTTTGCAATCAGCCTCTCAGCCTCCTCCACTGCGGAGGAGAGCCGCTGTTTAACCTCCTCAGGCGCCCTCCAGCCAATTGCCTCGGATAACTTAAGCGCGGCTTCTGCCGTCTTTGCCAGCGCCTCTGCCTCTTTCCTCAAGCCGCGGCTCTCGAAATCTCTCACAGCTACGTCCACCTCAGCCGCGAAGACCCGCCTAAACGTCTCAGTCCTCTCCCCCTCCGGAGCTCTAAGCGCCTCTGCGAGGGCTTTTGCGAATGCGGCGTAGACGTCTCCAGCCTCAGCCTTAACTCTCTCCAAGACTCTAAACAGTGAAGCTGTTTCGGCCAGGCCGAAGGCCTCCGCCGCCTTGGCGGCCTTCTCTGGCTCGATGTGTTGAACCGCCGCCGGCAGATCAGCCAAGCCGCGTAGAGCCGCAACGGCTTCCTCCACCTCCCTCACGGCGCGTTGCCTATACTCCGGCGAGTCGAGGCGTCTAGGCTCAAGGCCGAGATGCTCCAACGCCTTAGCCACAGGCTCCACGTCTCTCGCGGCGGCCAGCCGCTCCTTGACAGCCCTCTCGGCGGCGTCTACGAGAGAGAAGGCGCGGCCGTAGTTCCTGCTGACCGCCGCCTCAAGCGCCGCCTTAACTACGTCTGCGTTTAAGGCCTCAGCCCGCGTGGAAAGCTCAGAAATCTTCCTGCCCACTGCCTCAGCCTCGCGGCCGAGGGCGGCCGCCCTCCTTAACCCCTCAGCCGCCTCCGCCGTCAACACCTCCGCAACCGTAGAAGCCAGCCCTCTGACCTCCCTCGCCAGCTCCTCTACCTGCCTTAGATACACAAGCCCTCTATACGTCTCAAGCGCCTCGGTGGCGAAGAGGCTGTGTAGAAACTCCAGCCTGCCCAACACTTCTCCAGCGCGCTCCGGCGATAGGAGAGGCCTAAGCCTCTCCACTGCGCCCCACCCGCCGGCGTAAACCTCCTCAGCAATCTTCTGAGCCGCACTCCTCACGCGGCTCGCAACGTCACTCATCCCCTGTTGCTCCAACTGCTTCGCCGCCTCCTCAGCCCTCGCCTTAAACTCGTCAACAAAGCGAGACCCATCTCTCGACTCGCCCACAGCCCTCGCCGCCTCCTCAAAAGCCCTCCCAACGGCCGGCAGTACAACTGCGACGTCCTCCACAGCCCTCCACCCCACCGCCTCAGAGATTTTGGCCAGCTTCGCCGCCGCGCGGCGGATCCTCTCCACTGCCTCCACATCGCCCCGCCTTGCGTACTCCTCCACCAGCCTCTCCACCCGCTCTGCGAATGTCTCGCGGAACACCCTCTCCCTGCGCTGAGGCGCCTTAAGCGCCTCCGCCAAGGCGTCTTCGGACGCCTTAGCCACCTCCCTCACCTCAGGCACCTCCCTCCTAACGACCCTATGGCCCTCCAGAAGGTCTTTAACGAAGAAGAACTCCTTTCTAAATCTTCTAAAGATCTGAGTAGTCTCCTGTAGGACTTCTTGCTTCAGCCTCTCGGCGTCGGCCGTGAGCCTCTCCACGGCGTGAGGCGTGAGGCGGAGCTCCTCCGCCCGCTCCAGCATATGCATGATGCGGCTATACTCAACGGCCTTCCTCAGCACCTCCAGCGCCTTCTCCTCGACGCGGAAGCCGGCCAAGTATTTAGCGTATTCGGCTGTGAGGACAACGTCAGACTTTATCCTAACCGCCTCGCGCGCGTCCAGCGGCCGCTCGTGGATGTATGAGAAGCGGTGCTCAACAGCCTCCCAAGGCCTCCCCTCGTAGACATCCACGACCCTAAAGCGGCCGCCCACTATGGCCCACCTCTCGCCGTGGACGTCTCTAGGCCCCCAGGCCTTAAGCAGTGCCTCCCCCTCCTCCGCGCTCCTGCTCCCCAGCACGATTCCGCGGGCGGCTCCTGTGATCTTCAAGGTGGGTAGCTGCTCCTCGATCTTCCACTTCACGACTTCAGCCGCAATCTCTCGTGTGTCATACCTCGTAGGCGCCACTGCGTAGTGCGCCTCAAGAAACCTCTCGGCGCTCCTCAACACCTTAACCGCTGTCTCCAAGTCCATCAACGCCAAGTGCTTAACAACGCCTTCGACAGAGGCGTCTCTGGGGATCAGAAGCGCCTTCCCCTCCGCGACGCGCTGAAGCGCCTCGTTAAGCGCAGATACCACCCTAGCCCTAGGCGCCTTGTCGACAGCGGCGAAGTGGCTAACCGCCTCGCTTAGGTGCTCCACCACCTTCTTCACCTCCCCCGCCAGCTTCGCCCTCTCCCTCTCATCCAGCTTCGAAAGATCCTCCGTGAAGTACCTCCTCAAGACTTCGAAATGCTTCTGGAACTCTGTTGTGAATCTGCGGAAGTCTGCTAGCCCCTTCTCAGCCTCCTTAACCATCTTCTGCCTAGCCTTCTCAAACTCCTCCCTCGCCTGCTCCACATAGTGCGACACCGAGTGCAACCTCGCCCAACCCCACCTCATCTCCCTCATAAAGCCCTCCACGGCGGCGCGCAGGTTCAAATAAACGGCGGCGTCTTCCGGCTTCACCTTCCCCTCAGCCACCAGCCTAGCCACCACATGCGGATCCAGGCGGAGCAGACCCCGCCACATATACGGCAGTCTGTCCAACCTCCACCAGAAGAGGTGGTATGCGAGGGAGCCCCGGCTCATTTCTACTTTTTCCTGCACCCACATGTCGAAACGGGGAGAAAGCTCCCTAAGAACTTCGATAATGTTATCCGCCTTGAGGGCGTCCCAGATACGCCTAGCCGTCTCCAGAGCCGCCTTCCTCTCCTCCTCAGCCCTGCGCTTCTGGTTCCGGATCCACTCCACGTCAGCTCTCTCCTCAGCCGCCTTCTTTATCCGCGCCAAGGCCTCTTCCCTCGCCTTCGTCTTGATTTCTTCGCGTATCTGCTCAGCCGGGTCTCTTACGGCGATTTCTCTCCTCCAGAGGACGTACCGCCTGTAGTACTCCTTAAGGTCTGGACTGCGGAGGTATCTGAGGCCGGGTATCCGCGTGGCGAAGAAGGAGTGGACACGCGCCGCCGTGCGGACTGTCGACCTCATGACAGGCCTCTTGACGGCCAGCCATATGCGCATAAGCAACTTCCCCTTCACGGCGACGCGGAACGGAAGCCAGTAAGTCCAGTCCTGAATGACGCCTATTACGAAGCCGAACACCGCCCTCATAGGCGTGGGGAAATCGAAGAGAGCACCGAGGAACTCGAAAACGGCGACTATAGACAAGATGGTGACGAACAGAACGGTGAAGAGCCAGCTCAACACGTTGCTCTGCGTCATCTGCACATCCTCAAGGTTCTGTATGTCCCAGAGCGGAATACCCGTCTCGTTGTCGGTCGGAGGCATCTTCATGTGAACGTCGTAATACGGCCTGTAGGACAACGTCCGGTTGTTCCAGGGTATGCGCCACTGCTTCACGAAGCCGCTTAAATTCGCCGGCGGCGGAGGAGGCGGCGTCCCGAAGACATATTTGAACATGTCGGCCTTGGCCGTAGCGACGGCCTCGGCCACCTTCGAATGCCCCATTGGGTAGGAGGCGGCCCACCACTCCCTAGCTGGATACAGATTCAACGCGGCGGTGAGGTTCACCGGAGCTCGCCAGTCATACATGACGCATGCGATGAGGACGTTCTGCCCCCTGTAGCTGTCCGGCGCCGTGTAGTAAAGCGGCACGGCGGCGGGCGTCTGGTTTATAAGCGCAAGGTACTCCCTGGCGGATGACGCCGCCGCCTTGGCAAGGGAGGAGTTGCTGGCCTCAGCCGCCGCGAGGTACGGCCCCACCCGGGCGAAGTATGCCAAAGAGACGTTTCTAATGACGACAAGAGTCAAGTAGTTGTCTTTCAGAAGCTTAGTTAAATTATGCTCAGCATCAGCCACAGACCTCCACCTCGGCTCTGCCGTCGGCACGAGGGCGGGGTAGCAGTAGTATTGGTGCTCCACCCCCTCTAGGTAGTGGATAACCCTCACCCCGTCGGTGTCTGTGTAGTTGGCCAGCACGTCCGGCAGGCTTCCTCCACGTTGCGGGTATTCAACGCCTACGTTGCTCATCCACGTAAAGGCGTACAGCACACGCGGCGGCCCGGGGGCAGCTCTGAAGAAAGACAAGACCATATACGTCCTGTTGTCGTGGGTGTAGCAGTATGCGTCGCTTGGCGGCGTCCCGTCCCCCCACCACGACCCGTAATCGAGCCAAATCCTCACGTCCCACGTCCTCGTGGTGACTGGTATCTGACCGGTGTAGTTCTGCTCCTCCTCGGGCACCCAGGGCCACGCGTATATCGTAGTGTTGTATTGATAGTGGCCGGAGCCCAGCGTCTTGGTTACCGTGGCCCTCTGCCAGACGTCTCTAGAGGCGGAGCACCACTGCGTACATGTGCCGTTGACGTATTCACAACACCACTCGCACGTCTCCACCCAGCGGTGGAGCCTCACAGACCTGTTGGGCACAGGCTGAGAGGCGTTACGCACGGCGAAGCTGAACACAGAGCGCACTGCGTCTGTAACTGGGTTGATGACCCACTTCTCCCCCGTCCACAGGGAGAAGTTGTATATGCCCCTCCTAACCGTCGTGTCCAACATGGCGCACGTCGTCTTGTTGCCAAGGGCGTCGAAGCAGGTCTCGTTGTCCGGCCCAGCCAGCCAGCCCCACACTCCGTTCCAGCCGTAGACCACGCCTCTGTCCACAACCCCGTGTCTGTCCTTAGCAGTGTAGTTCACGGCCACTGTGAGGAGCCGCCAGTGTGCCGGGACGTCTATCTGGAGGTGGTAGCTTCTGTAGCCGAGCCACTGGTGGAATTGACAGATGACCTTCGACAAGTTGGCCGCCCGCTCCTTAAGCCTCTGCGCCTCCTCCGGCGGCGCGATGTAGTCTATAAACTCCCGGAAGTCTCCGTAGGATATGCATCCGCCCTCTTGGGGCGCCAGCGCCGGGAAGTCAAGCCAGGTGTTTATGGCGGTTGTGGAAAGCCACGTCTTGTTGCCGTAGGCCAGTGGCGTTATGGACCCAGCCGTGGTTGTTACCCAGTCTGTGCCGTTGAAGGCGGCTTTATCAAACACTTTGTACCTCTTGGCCAGCTCCAAGGCGGTGGCCGCCGCCTTCTCCACGTGGGTGGAGTTCAGCGGCACGTCGGTGAGGTTCAACACCTCCCGCATCTTCTCCCCCAGCTCCGTGGCGTTAGGCTTCACGAAGGTGTTGTTGTAACGCGCGAAGAAGAGGGTGTGTGGAGTGCCCTCCACGGCCATGAGCGGCACCGGGGCTATGCCTGTGGCGTTTGCCGCAGTGGCGTTTAGCCACTTCGCCGTCTCCAGGCCCCACGTGGCGAATTCCTTCCCCAGCGGCGCCAGGTAGTAGCCGATGTAAGAAGGCACTATCATAATCAGGGCGAAGAAGAGGAGGGCGCCCCCCAGCGCCCGCGTGGGGCCGAAGATGACGGCAAACAGCGAAAGAGCCAGAAGCGGCACAGCCATCTTTACTGCTAACTCGGCCATGAACTCCAAGAAGTGGAAAACCATGACGAAGGCTGTGGCGGCGTTGTACGTGGTTAGGGAGATCTGCAGAACCGGATCCCCAACCTTGGAGACATAGAGTGCGAACTTGGATAGCTGGACGAGGGTGCCTCCCGGCACCAGCGACGCGACGATGTTAACCACAGTCTCCGCCGCCGCCACCGCGAATAGGGCTGTGTAAGAGGCTTGCTGAACCGCCAGAAGAGTCTCGAAAGTCTCGTGGATGGCCTTGTAGTTCCTCTCAAGGGCCTCCTGCAACGACCCGGCCGGGTATGGGTATGGGAAGAACTCTCCCTGCCTAATTTCAAAGAGGGGCGGTAGGGGAGATCCCTTGGGGGTGAAGTAGGCTATGGTCAGCATAGTCACCGCCGGCACTAGAAACAGCGCCACGGCGCCTATCAACGCGGGGAGTGTCCACTTGGGGTCTCCTCTCGGCAACATCACGAAGGCGGCTATGCCCACCAGCGCGATTATGCCTAAGTCGTACATCTCAATCGACTAGAGGCGTGGTGTGTCTAGCCGCCGAGGCGACTGCGTGCCTCGGCTCAACCCAGGCGCGGGGGTCGCGGTGGATCAATATCGACGGATCTAAACGCGGCCTACGAGCCATAGCCCCGCGTATGTTGACAACGCCAGACAGCATGTAGCCAGCTTCGCCGCCTTCAGCGCCGACGCGCACGAACATACACAACGCCGAGTAGACACTCTCTAAAAAAATACAACTAGTTATAACAAATTGAAGCAAGACGTACTCCCCCAAAATTTCTTCGAACACAATATAGATAATGTATTACATGAGACTTGGTGGTTTTTATGAAGTGTCTCTCCGAGTGGGGCCGCGGCGTAGATGCAGAGTCGCCGCCCTAGCGCTAAAACGAAGGCCGGCGGAGAGAATACGCCCACAAGCCGTCGGGAAAAGAGAGAAAGCGTCTCCGTGAGCGGAGGAGTGCGTTTGAGACGGGGACTGTTGCTGGTACGCAGTTTGGCGTATACACCGTGCATGTCGCCAGCAACAGGACTCAAGAGGACTTGAGGCCCACCGCCTCGGGCAAGGTCCAGCCGCGGGAGCCGTCGCTAATAGTGGAGGTAGTACAGCTTCAACAGAGCCAACTTGCACCCCTCGCTGTTTAAGTCGCCGCAGTTCTCGTAGACAGCGCGGAAAAGCCGCCGAGGTAAGGGCTCCTTAATCCTCGCGGAGCCTAGCAGGCCGTGTAGCCTAACCGCGTCGGCCCTACCCTCCACGGCCACCAGCAACATGAAGGCAAGCAGTGCTTGAGAGCCTCCAGGCGCCAGGACCTCCACTAGAGTCCTCCCATCCGCCTTACCCAGCAAGGGACGCGCCTCAGGCACTACTTCCTCTATGGCTGATCTCAACATCTTGGCGGCTACTCGATCACCTGCGGCGGCCGCCACGGCGTCCACGCAGAGTTCGGCCATAGATAATTGGGCGTTGGATAATTCATCGCATTCTTTATGAGCTTCGTCTCTCTGCAGGCGGCCAGCCAGCATCAATAAAGCTGGCCGAAACTCCGGCGAAAGCCATGGCCCAAACACGTCCACAACCTCTTCCAGTTTCGCCCCCTCCCCCACGCCGAAGAACCTAAGCATAAGCCGAGCAACCACAGAGACCTCCCGGTCGTAGTCCAGCAACCACCGCCGCTTTTTCAACAACTCCTCTGCCTTCTCCTTGTCGCCGGAGGCCGCCAGATAGACCAGACACTCGCCGAGTCTGGAGGCCGCCGTTGTTAAATATTCCGCGATTAGTTCAAGGTGTTCCTCTGCCTCCTTCCACAGCTCCCAGAAGCCTTTAGCTTCCTCGAGAAGCTCCTTCAAATTCTTTGCGGCGAGGATGCGGATTCTAAGGGCAAGGCCACGGGCTGCTAGGTAGTTGTCCCACTGCTTCAGCTTTTCGCGTATCTCTGCCGCCTTTTTGAACTCCCCTGCGGCCTCTTCCAGCTTCCCCGCGTCCAGCTCGCCCCTCTCGTCAAGGGCGTGGTTCAACTTGTAGCGAGCCAGCTCATACGTGAGCCAAGCTCTCAAATCTTCGATCAGCAACCCGGCGTCACCTGTGACGGCGCGCGCCGTCACCCATTTGGCGAAGTCCGCGTCGTTTTCCATAATTTTTCTCAGCTTGTCCGGACGGGCCGCCTCCTCCAGCGTCTTCCTCACGGCCCCGGCCTCCTCTACGAGGTCGCCTAAGCCGCATTGCTCCTTCACAAGCGACGCCAAGTCGTCAATTTCCAGCGCTACGGCTAGCACACGCGCCCTAACTGTGGCGTCGAAGAGATGATGTGCCGAGAGGCCGCTGTCTGGCGCCGCCGCGGTGCCGTGCTTTCCAACTTCGCCGTACAGCCGGCACATATCCACTACCGCGTCCTCCCAGCGATCCTTGATGTGTTCCGAGTGTTTTCTCATCAGGTTTGAGTAGGCGCTGATAGCCTCCACCAGAGGCCAGCGGCGCTCCGCCTCAAGGAGGCGGCTCTTGTGCTGTTGCAACGCGCCGTATATGTACTGCGCGGTTTCTGGATCCAGCCGCGTCAGCTCCGAGGCGGCGGCCAGCAGATGAACGTATCTATGCGGCGCCTTCTCGCCCAGAGGTCTCAACGCCGCCAAAATCGGCAACACCGCCACCGGATGGGCCGCCAATTGAACCGCGGGAGACGCAGCGTAGAGTAGCAGGTCGGCCGTCTCCTCATCCACCTCGATCCCGGCGGCTAACGCCGCCAGACCCAAGGCGTAGAAGGCCTCGTGGACGTTGAAGCCTCTACTTCTCCACCTTGCCGTCAGCTCCCCCGCTGTCTTCTTCGCGGCGTTTGCGGTCTCCGCGTCCGCGAAGGGGAAGAGGACGCCTAGCCTTTCTCTGATCTTCCGAATCTGCGAAAGATCTCTGGCGTAGGGCACCTCAATGTAATACAGGAACCCGACTACGCTTGTTGAAAGCCACGGTATCTTGCCGTCTATCGTCAAGTAGTCGTCCACAGCGCAAGGCTTCAAGGCGTCACCCAAGGCCTCTGCGACATCCTCCGGCAACTGCTCCCTCCTAGACAACACGGGATAGCCAGCCAGCGCGTGGCCAGCGATAAGGACCGCCCTACGCCAACAACGCCTACTCTCGCCGCTCTTGAAAACAGCGGCGAGCCTCTGGTTCACAAAAGCCCACAGAGCCGTCCACAATTCCCACTCCTCCTTGGGGATTCCGAGCTCGGCGAGGGTTTCTGCGCCTTCATTCAATGCCTTGCGGCGGGACCAGTCGAGCGCCTCTATCAAGTCGCTTAAGGTCTCTTTGTAGGGGTCCCTATCCTTTTCGTCGTTTAGGCCGGCTAGGTTTCTCAGCGTCTCCTTTACCAGGTCCTCATGGGGCTGGGCGAGCCAGCTGGCTATGGGCTCCAGTGCATCGTTTTTCAGCGACCGCAGGTCAGCGCCCTCTAGCCTCTCCAGCGTTGAAAGACGCCACACACCTCCCTCGTACACCGCCTTCGTGATGTAGGTTACACCCACCGGCACCGGGCCGAAATAGGCGTGGAGGAGGAGCGGCACAGAGACTTGCATGGCCAAGTCGCCGCTACCCCGAAGCAACATGTGCCAGATGTAGTGGGCGAAGAAGAGCTTCGGCTGAGACTTCGCCTCCTCCACAGCCCTCTCCACACTCTCCACCTTACACCCGTTGTCCCTCAGCCAGAGACCGGCGTATTTGGCGACAAGAGTGTAGGCCCCGTCTGGGTGGTGCTCCTTAATTATACGCGCCAACTTCTCAATCCCCTGACAACTCTCCGCGCGTTCCCCCATGTAGCTCCTCACGACTTCGGCAAGAAACTCCACATCGCCGAGGTCCACTCTATATACGGCGGCTGGATCCAGCTCAACGCCAAATGTCCTCAACTCCTCCTCAGAAGCCGCCACCAAGACGCGGAGTCTGCCCACGGGGTCTAGCTCAGCCGCCGCAAGTAGAGAATTGATAGCTCTAACCGCCGCCTCAAGCGGTTTCTCCGCACCCTCCGCGGCCCCAAGGACGAACCTCGGCGTGTAGACCTCGCGGGGATGTACGTCAAAGAGAAGCAACACACGCCTCCGCAACGAGGTGGCTGTTGTAAGAAGCTCGTTGACGTTTATAGGCCCCTCCGGGACTACTACGTAGTCCACCTGCTCTTGCATCAACATGGAGTGGGCTACGTATTTCGCCAGGGTGGATTTCCCAACTCCCCTAGGCCCCACCAAGGCCACTGCCCTATTGCTTCCCAGGAGACGCATCACCTCCCCGGCCTTCTCCACGAAGACCTTCTTGGCTAGGGGGTACCGCACGCCTGCCTCAACCACGTATTCATCTGTCACGCCGAGCTCCTCTGCGTTGTACCTGGCGTAGACCCTGCCGAACTTGCTCAGAGAATCCACATGCCGGCCGTGCGCCAGCCAGTCCACGAGGGAGGGGTCGCCCAGCGCCTCGACAAGAGTCTTGAACCTTCCAGTCTCCATCCCCCACTCCAAAGCCACTGAGTCCACCAAAGCCTCAAACTCAAGCCGCCGGACGTATGTCCGCGCCTTCTCCGCCGCCTCGACGAATTTCAACAAGCCGGCGACCTCGCCGTATCTCTGCCGGATCGCGCCTTGGAAAAAGTCGTAAATAGCCTTCACAGCCGTAGCCACGCCGCCGAAGGGGCTTATGACGCCGGCCGCGTCGAGCAACAGACGTAGGGCGGCCTCGCCGAGGCTCTTGTGCGACCTGCGGAGAGCCTCCAGCGCCTCGACGCCGGCCTTCAGCTCCTCAAGCGGCAACGACAACAAACCTGGCGCAGGCCCTTCGCAGGTCCCACCCACGACGCGGCCTTCATACGCGGCGCACAGCCCGCCATGGCTAACCCAGGCGAGCTTCCTCCTACGCCCCTCCACGAGAAGTTCTCCATAGAGGGCGGGGAGGTACACTAGCCTAAGCCGCCCGGACAGAGACGTCTCCTCGGCCAGCTTCACCGCTTCCCAAGAGCTACTCACCACCACGAAGACCAGCCCCCCGGCCCCCTCCAGCCGCCTCGCCAAATCCTCAACGTCTCTATACTCCTCAGCCGCCTCCACTCCGTAGCCCCTGGGGACAAACACCTTGAAGCCCCGCCCAGCCAGACATCGAGCCAAGCCGCGCCTCCCAGTACCAGGAGGAGCCAACACATAAACACCATCCCCAAGCCGAGCCAGCCGGCCACAGACGACGCTCAACGCCCCTTGCAAATCCACCAAATAGACAACGCAGAGGGGTTATATATCCACCATCTCTCCGCGAGATATTCTCTTTGGAAGCTCACGCCCAGCCCTTCGACGCGTAGTCAACCTCTCCCCTGGCCGCCAAGGAGTACATGAGACACACATCTCCTAAGACGCGAGAGATTTCGCAAGATCTCCTAGAACATCTAAGAGACCAACACAGGTGAAGAATACCGCAAACTACTCCGCATAAGATCAGAGACGATTGCCTGGCTCTACATCCTACACAGAAGACTCACCTCTTAAAGCCCACCCTCAGTATAAACTCCCTCCCCCTGCCCACGTAGTGGTTGAAGCGGCCGCCGCAGTTTCTGCAGATGTAATGCGTCACGTGGTATCCTCTCTTAGGCATATCCCACTCCTTCACCCTCTCCACGTTAGAAGAGCCGCAGAAAGGACACTTCATGCCAGTGTCTATGTCTGAAAAATTTATTGATACTGTTTACAATTTGGGAGTGCGACAGCTTATTCTTCCTCCCTCTACCCCAGGCAATTAACGGGATGGGAAGGAGGTGGCTAGGAAGATGTTGAAACGTGCCCAGAAAGGTCGGGGCACGTAGATAAAGGAATTAAAGAGGGGCTTCGTAAACACGCTGACGAGAAAGGGAAACTGATAACGCTGAGAAGACGGGCTTAACTCATGAAGCTGAGCAGGGTGCCTCTATGGCTCGATGCTGAAAGTAATTGAATAACTAGTCGATCGATCTCAGCTAGAATATCCTTGACGACATTTTCCCTGATGTAGTCCCTCAGCCTGCCCACCTGGTTCGGCGCCAGCGGCCTAACCTGCCCGCCACTACTGAAGCCGTACATGTAATCATAGTAATTTTTGACGATGTTCAAATAGCCAAGCTCCTTAAGCACCCTATCCAGCTCTCTGCAGACAGCCTCCCTCGCCTCCCTGCCGAGCTCACTAAGCCTCCTATGCACCGGGTTATTGGACTCGTATCGAGGTATCGGGAACTCAAGGGGCTTTTTAACTATATGTCTTTCACCAAAACTACCCCTAGCTTGCATAGGTTTGATCAAATCGTTGAGTATGTTTGAGTTAAGTATGGCAGTCAAGTAATGGGCCTCATCCACGTTACTAGTTTGGAATAAATATAATGTATGACCAATAACTACACCATTAACCCTCACTCTACCACCCCTCGCCTTAATCTCATAAGGTTCGTCAACCACCACCGTCGCCGCCAAGTTGGTGCCAGACGTTAAATAAACAATCTTATACTTAAAACTAGGATTTTGTTTAGTTAATTTGTTCTGATAATTCAACCACTCATACACACTAGTGCCCCTTTGACGTTCAGTCCTCACCCTAGCCCACTCTCTTTCAACCTCTTCCAGGTACCTGGCCAAGTGAGCCTTACCACTCGCCTGGGCCTTAGTCCTCTGGATTATTTCATAGCCACCGCCCCTGCGCATTATCGGCAGTACCGCTAAGTTTGGCGGCAGATGGCAGAACGGAACCACCTCGGCGCTTGTCAATATGCCGTAGATGAACTCCCTCTCGACAGGCAACGGACCTATGCCAACGCTGACATGACTCCTCTCCTCTACCCTAGCCCTGTTGGTCTCAACGATCACGAAGTCGGGGCTTGAGGCGTCAACAATCCTAACGAACCATAAACCCTGCGGTACTATTGTAGCGCCTTGAAAGAAGTCGTCGTAGTAATCGCTCCTCCTCGCCTTTATGTTAAACTCGTTATAGTCTAGGAATGTCCTACTACCAACGCTGTTGAGGAACAGCTTCTTCTCCTCAATCTTCAACTGCCTTACCGCCTCGCCCAGCGGCATGACCTTGTGTCTATCTTCGGGTAGCCTACCGCTAATGACCGTAGCCTCAATGGGCCAGTTTGTTGTGCCTCTTTCGGCAATGACGGCTATTGCCGGCACGTAGAACAGCGGTTGAACATTCTCGCAGTCAATTATCTTCCTGAAGGCTATGTGAGCCCTAGTGGCGCCTATCCTGATATTGTGGTGCTGATCTGCACTGTATATAGACTTGGGCATGACGAAACCGACCCTACCGCCATCCTTGGCATAATAATCAACAGCCCTAGCCAAAAATAGTGCCGCCATCTCCATCTGGGTGATTAAATGCTCCTCTTCTGTCAAGGCGTAGACATCTTTAACTATGTTCTTAACGATCTCTTGATAACTTGGGTCCGCTATGTACCTAAAGGATAGCCACGGCGGGTTCCCGATCACGTAGTTGAAGGATTTTCTATAGAGTATCGGCAGTACGTAGCTCTTTATGACAGGTATCCAGACGTCGTCAACCCCGCGCCTCCTTAATTCAAGGAGCTTCTCGTAGAACTCCCTGAGTACTTCATCCTCAGCGTCTTCTAATCCGAATTTCGCCCTCAAAGCCCGCCTCAGCCTTACGTAATCTAAGTCTTTCCTCAACCCGTTAAGTATTTCATTAAGTACGTCATTAGCTAACCCGCTCATTACCAGCCTGGCTGGCAACATGAAGCAACACTTTTTCTCCTCACCACAGTCGCATATGCTTGTGGGTATCTTAACTACCTCAACCGTCCCGTCTTTTACAAAGACCTTACTGATCATCAGCTCGGCTGGGACGACGGAATTTGCCATGTATATCGGTATCTCAACAGCGCCGCCGCCTTTGTACTGTAGCAGGCCAGCGCTTGCAAGCGCTATCAGGTAGTTGGCCCTGGCGGTCATTAGGGCCAGGACGTCGATGTCGAAGCCGACGACATTACGCACCACCTTACGCAACGCCTCCTCGGCATCTTTCGGAGGTATACTACCGCCATAGATCTTCCTCAGGTATTCGCCAAGGCGTTGTATGTAGAGCGTTAGGAACGTGCCGGTGCCAACACCTGGGTCGAGGACCCTAATGTCGAGCGGGTCTTTGCCCTCGCTTCTCATTTTCATCATGTTGTCGACTGTTAAGCCGAGGTTGTCTAGGATTAGCTCCGCCAGCCAGTCCGGCGTCGTGTATATGCCCAACCTCTGCCTAACCTCCCTCCTGGGTACCAACTCCTCATAGAGTAGCTTAAACACGTCCCTAGCCCACCGAGGGTCATTGATTAGCGACTCGACGTCGTAGTCGCTTAACTTCTCGACGACCTCCTTAACGGTATTATAAACATCGCCGTTCCAAGCGTCTAAGTACCACGAGAACAACTGGCCCTCGAGCAAGTTGGAGATCCCGTACCAAGCCGCTGGTCCGCCCTCCTCGAACTCTTTCAACTTATTTCTCAACTTCTCCTCGTTGCCTATTTCAAGCTTCAGCGTGTGTATGAACGACTTCAAAGCCGAATCGTAGAATCTGCTCGCAACCTCGGCGGCAATGAGCTTAAGTACAAGCGCGTAGTAGGTCTCTATTGCGAAGAACAGCACAGAACCATCGATCTTATCTCCGGCGATGCCGTAGTCTCTGGCTAGCTGGGCCAAGTCGGCGGTGTTTATTGGGTAGACCATGGACGCCAGCTTCTTCCACTCCTCAAACAACGCTTCGACCCTCTCATTTCCACTATCTAGCGCCTTCATTAACGCGTTGTACAACGCCTTAACGGCTCTCTTAGCGGTCGCACTCTCGTAGCCAAAATCCGCCGCCAGGAGCCTGGCATCTAGCCTCTTTTTCCACGACGCCAACACAGCCCTAATGATTCTTCTCAACCTATCGTAGTCAAGTTCATAGACGCCAACCTCTGGGTCTAGCTTGAAATCATCGGTATCGACGTTGTACTCAACAAATATTACGTGGTAGCCGTCAAGTATTACGCCAGTTATTAACGGGCTGAGTCCCGCATTCCTGATTTTATTAATTATCGCCTTCGTGTTTTCATCATTAAGCAACCCTCTGATGTAATCCCTAACTTGCTCAATAGCCGCCTCCCTAACGCTAGCCTCGCGAAGACCTGGGTGCGGCTTCTTATATTCGAAGATGACCAGCCCGTAATAGGCGTCTATCCTGCCGTAATGCCTACCGACAAAGCCCTCATCAACATGCACCCTATACTCATATTCAGGCTTGACGCCTAACTTATCCCAAACCTCTCTCTTCAGTATATCCTCAACCTCGTTCATGAAGTTCCGCTCACTACATCCAGGATCGCCCCTCTGACAACGAAGTTCATATTTACGGGCAACCTCTCTGATTCTATCCACAATTTCCTGGAGTCTAAACGATAACATCTCCAGCATCTAAAAGATCTGAACCCAAGAAGATAAAACTAGTTACCAAATTATCATACATACGCCGCTGTATGTGCCATAGTTGAAGAGCCGCCACGCCATGACGGCTCTCGGCCAGTCGCACGCCCTGGCTCACGCCAACAGTTCCGGCGCGTCGCAATCTTATCGCGAGGCACCGAAGCGCCGGCATGTCGTTTCGCTAAGCCGCCTAGATAGAGTTGCCTGAAATTACAACGACGATTCCCTGCGTCGTCTCTATTCTAGGTATATCAGCTCTACCTCTTCGTCGGTGTAGGGCAGCTCCACGGCCCAGTGGCCGTCAACGTAATTCACCCAGGCCTCGCCTACGTATAGCTGGCGGCCCCTCTTGACGGCCACCTTGGCGGGTCTGGCCGGGTTGTCCGGCTTGAACGGGAGTAGGAGTAGCCGTACTGATCCTCCCGTCTGAGGAGGCGGATCTTCACGTCGTTGAGTATATGCGCAGTTTTTTGCCCTTTCTACATGGCACAAATCGACACCGGTGGAGAAAAGACAGCTGGCGGGGGAGGAGAGGCGGCGGGGGGCGTTGAGCGCAGAGGGGAGCGCGACGTCGTATCCGTGGGCGGCGGGGTAGAGCGCGTATTGGAGGAGGTGAGGAGGGAGTTCTCCGGCCTCCCCGTCTACGTCGGCGTGGAGGGCGGCTATTCCACTGCGCTTACCTCGGCCTCCGCCGAGCCGACCTAGGCACTGACCAGCGCCGAGACGACGTAGCGACATCGTCGAAGCCCAAAGCCCGGCACACCCGCTGTCCCACAAAACCGCCAACTGCGAAGAACGGCGTTCTCTTCCGCCTTTTTCCTCGTTTTCGCTTTCGCGAGGCGCCGAAGAATGGCGTGTCGATTTTACCCAACGCTGAATGAAATGAATGTAAAGCGTGGTTTCAAGCCGACCGCCGAGAAGACAAAAAACCAAAGAAAAACTTAAAAACCCACAACAACCAAGAACACAAGCCCCAGAATCTCAAGAAGGGTTGAAACACTCCGTCTACGCACGTATGATAGATGACAGCCTTATGAAGCGCCAGAATCTCAAGAAGGGTTGAAACGGCTTTTGAGGGTATGTCTGGTTGGAAGTTGCCTTGGAGTCTCATGGGGCATACAGCGTTTATCGGCTGGCGAACGTAATTGCAAGGGATAACGCCGTAAGCGGCGTTGGCGTAGTAGAGTCTCGTAGGCGCGGATCCTGTTGTCTTCTGCTTGGGCGTCTAGTTCGCCGTTACACGTTTCTATGTTTGTAAACGGGGTTTCTGACATGTTCATATGCGTCTGCCGGCGAAGCGCCGCGTCTCTTCGCCGTCTAGCCTCCGCCTGTTGCGCTGTTTTCGTAACCGCTCTTTACATTCATCTATACATAATTTTTTATTGCTACACGATTCGGAGACTATGCCCAGGGAGCTGGGGCTCGTCCGGGGGATGCGGACGGAGTTTAGGGAGGAGCTGAAGGCGGGGAAAGCCGCCTTGGGCGGGGCTCAACGCTTTCCGCAGGGCGGCCGCCTAGAGAAACTGCCGGCGTAGGCCATGTATCTCTACGTAGGGAGGGTGCAAGTGGGTCCGCTTTCTGGCTTCCTCTGGCTTCTCGGCAGTAGGCTCTACCTGAAGCTGAGTTGGCGCCCAAGCGACACGTACTTTTTGGGCAACCTCTCAGACCCTCTCACCCTAGCCGCCAGGCTCAAGCGGCTTATTCCCCGTCCAGTGGACGTGAGGAGGGCCGCCGTTCAGCTGGCCAGAGCGCTGGCGGCCGCGCTGTACGTGGCAAGACGATGCAGAGACAGCCCCCGGTGGAAAATCCGCACATGGGAGGCCGAAATGATGATACTAGACGCCGCGTCTGCGCTGGCGTGGATATGGCCAACGGCCCATAAGGCGCTTAGGAGAGAGCTCAAGAAGCTGGGAGAAGAGGCGCCGGTGTAGACCGACGCCAATCCAACGACGGCGAGGACTCTTGCGGCCCACAGCCGCAGGACTCGACCGCCGGCTCAGCGGCGTTTGACGGAATTGTACTTTACAGTTTCAACCTTGAGATTCTATAGGTAGGCTTACCGCCGAGCAAATGGCTGAGTTGATAAAGTTTCAACTCTTCTTGAGATTCAACTGGTAGCAGTTACGTGCTGACGCGCTCGGAAGCAGAAGAGTTGCTGTTTCAACCCTTCTTGAGATTCTAGTGAGGCGTATGTAGGAATGATGCGACCTTACTGGTTAGCAATGTTTCAACCCTTCTTGAGATTCTAGGGCTCGTGTAGTCGGTTCTTGTGGGTTTTTAAGTTTTTCTTTGGTTTTTTGTCTTCTCGGCGGTCGGCTTGAAACCACGCTTTACATTCATTTCACACGGCGTTGGGCAAAATCAACGCGCCGTTCTTCGGCGCCCCGTAAAAGCGAAAGAGAGGGGGAGAGGCGGGGAAAGAACGCCGTTCTTCGCATTTGGCGGTTTTGTAGGCCGTAGGCGGTTTGGCGTCGGGTTGTCAACAGGGTGGGCCGGTCCAGTTGACCACCTCAGCCTCCCACACGTACTGGACAAGCCCCCTCTCGCGCAGGGCATACACCGCCTCTCTGACGGCGGCTACAGCCCGCCACCACGTCTCTGTGCCTGGCGCCGGCGGGGCTACGACGCCTTTCACCACCTCCACAGCGCCTACCTCGGCGAAGAGGTCTAGCCTCCGCCGCGTTAGGTCGAGGGTGAGGCGTAGAAGCCCCACGCTTCTGTGCCTGCACAGATACGCGGCTATTGCCTCTACTAACCTGTCCATGGAGAGGAGGGGTGCGGGCTGGGTGGAGGCGTCGGCGGGTGTCCAGCCTGCGGGGGTCCGTGCTGAAGTTGACACGGGTTTATATCTCTAACGCTTAAGTAGACTCCGCGCGCCTTTCGTCTAGGTTGAGCTATGGCAACAGCCGCAACCGCCTGATGCCGATTTTCGGCCTTTAAACTAATTTGTCAAACTGAAAATTCGGCGTCTTAAACTGCACCCTCTACACCGGCTTTACAAAATATGTTAGTTGAAAAAGGCGGCGTCTTAAACTGCGTCTTTTTGCTTAGCTTGACTAATTTATCGTTTTTCTTTCGTATAATATTATTGGTTTTTCGAAAAATTTTTAAAGGCGTGTTTTCTGAGGGTCATGGGCTGGGTGGAGGTATTGGCGATGCCGGAGGTGCGTCTCGCGAAGCGTTGTTGGCTGTCTGTGCGCGGCGTGGATGAGGACGAAGTTATTGTGGTGTGGACTGGGGACGAGTACGTAGTGGGTACGGTGCTCGACGACTGGTTTAAAGTGCCTGCGGAGGCAGTAAAGCGGTTCTTGGCGAAGCTACTTAACGTCAAGGAGGAAGAAATCTCGCTGAGCTGTTGATATGGAGCTCTGGCAGTTCTACAGACAGGCGTGGGAGGCGGAGAGGGCGCTTAAGGCGGCTGTGCCCACCGCATGGCTTGTGGCGGGCGTGAGGGCATTTGCCGTCGTCAAATTCCCGAGGGAGACGGAGCCCGGAGAGTGGTGGATGGAGAAGACGTGGGTGGCAACGCCGTGGATTTTTGGAAACGGCCTTTTCGGAATTGAGGTGGCATTCGAGGACGCCAGGTTTACAGCGGTGGCGTGTCCACAGTACGGAGAGAGGCTGGTAGAGGTGGAGGAGGTGCACATCCTGCTAAACACGAAGCCCGTGGTCGGTCTCCAGTTACATAACGAGGCAGTGCAGTGGCTCAAGGGGTGGGCTCTAGCGCTTCAGAACAAAGACATCAAGCGAAAAGCCGTTGAGAGGGCTAGGCGGTACTGCCGCTTCTAAACCCAACCTTTTTTGTCAAACCCCCCTTTTCCGCTGTCTTAAACCGTTTTTTCTTTCAAGCTTTACATTTTTTGTTATATTTGAGCGTCGGCGTCTTAAACTGCATATATTTTAGACGGCTTAACTATTTAGTCGCTTTTCCTCTTTATTATTATATCGGTTTTGCGAAAACTTTTCAAAGGTGTGTTTTTCTCCAGGTCATGGCCGGGTGTCCGGCCTGTGGGGGTCCACTAGTAGACGACCGGGAGAGGGGAGAGGTGGTCTGCGCCCAATGCGGCTTGGTGGTAGCTGAATCAGCAGTAGACACTGGGCCGGAGTGGCGTTCTTTTGACAAGGAGAGGCGGGTTAGGACTGCACCGCTTAAGCTGGTTGTGAAGACGGACATGGCGGTAAAGGCGGAGCACGGCGCGCGGTGGCGTAGGCTGGCGAGGCTCCACAGAGAAACTCTCCACGGCCGGGAGAGGAGGCTGGCGGCGATAGGCGGAGAGCTGAAGCGTATTAGGGAATGCGTCGGTTTGCCGCAACACGTAATGGAGGGGGCTGAATCACTAGTGAAGCGGTATTTCGACCTTGTGGCTGGGTTCCCGCCGGAGGTGGTGGCGGTGGCTGTCCTGTGGACCGCGGCGAAGGTTGCTGGGGTGCCTAGGCCGCTGGAGGACTTCCTCAAATGCAGTAGGGCTGAGGGGCGGAGGGTTAGGAGGGTGGCGTGGAGGTTGAAGGAGGAGATAAGGCTGGGGAGGAGGCCTATTGAAGACTACGTAAAGACGCTGGCGGCTAGAGTCAACCTGCCGGCTCCTGTAGTCAAAGCCGCGGTGGAGCTTTTGGAGCGGAATAGGAGGGTTTTGTTTGGCAAAAACCCGTGGGTTTCCGCGGCGGCGGCTTTGTGGTTGGCTTCGTTTAAAAAGCTGGGTCTTCTGAAGGCGTTGGCTGAGGCGGCGGGCACAACGACGGCGAGTATCAGAAACGCCGCCGGGAGGATGCGGGTATGAAGGTCTGGAAGATTAGGCAGTACCTCCCCGCACTGCTTTTATACGTCCAGAGGCGGCTGGAGGGTGGGAGGGGCTTTCTAGTCGCGGTGAGGACGCGTGATGTGTGTGGGGTGGATAGGAGGTGCGGCATGGCTGTGCACAGCCTCATGATGAGGCTTGTGGAGAAGGGACTGGCGAGGCGGTTCAAAAAGGGAACATACATAATCGAGAGGAGGGCGGTGGAGGAGGTCTTAACAGCCTTGAAGGAGTGGATATGACGACGGCGGCCAAAAGGATTAGGACCACGGCCTCTGTTTTTGAACTGCCGCAGAAGCTGGGCATCCTCCAGTATGTGGAGTACGAGCCGCCTCCGAGGGAGTGGTGCGTCAACGGATGCCTCTACGAGGGGCTTCTAACCGCGGAGGGCTGTCGCAAAGGAGTATGCGTGAGGTATAGGGTGTGGGTTCACTCAAAAGACAGGAGGAAGTGGGAGGCTAAGGAGAGGTGGAGGAGGCGTAGGGATGAGGAGGTGGGTGGGTGCCTTAGGCAACAGGTGGCCGAGGCGTTGTGGGAGCTGAGCGGACAGCACGACATGGGTGTGTGGTATGAGTACGTAAAGGTGAGCGCGGGGGTTAATCAATACGACGTCTTTTGCGGCGTCGTTGTAAACGGGGTAAAGCTGTACCAGCCCCACTGCCGCTCCGCAGACGACTGTGTCAAACAAATCATAGAGGACTACAAGAGGGAGGTGGAGAAGATGAAGGAGCCGCCTCAGCCGGCTTTAATTATCAAGACAGACCCCGTGGAGGAGCTCCTTCGGGAGTGGCCGGAGCTGGAGGCCTTCGGCGCGGAGTGGGTCAGGGCGTGGGCCCCCCACGCCAAAGAGGAGCTTGTGGAAATAGCCAAGATTATGCGCAGATATCCGTGGATGGTTGAGGTGGTGAGGCAGAGGCCTGTGTCTAACCCCCACCCCTACATGGTGGAGGTGTACGTGGCGAGAGACGAGTCGGAGGTGTGCCTATCGCTTAACCAGCTGAAGACGTTCTGTGCGCGGGACGGAGCCGTGAAGGAGGTAAGGCTGGAGCTGGAGTTTAGGCGGTATGAGGTATATGAAGACAAGATTAGAGGAGTATACCGCCCCAAGGGCCTGCTGGCCTTCAGCACGGCGGCGAGGGAGTACGTAAGAATCCACTAAACCCCCCCTTTTTCCTCCCACTTTTTCGCCTCACTTCTCCCGCAGCAACTCACCCACGCGCCTAGCCGTTTCTCGATACCTTTCCATAACCTGCTTGACAAGCTACCTGTATATGTCGATGTAGGAGACGCCCTCTGCAGAAGCCAACACAGTAGCCAGAGAAAGCAGAAAAGAGGGGGTACACTCCACCCGGTACTTCTCCCCCCGCCACGTCACAGTACACAAATCACCCACACAACCACAGATAAGCACCATTATATCACCTCTACGCACAAACACCACAGGCAGGAGTATAACAAAAATTATACCGCAGACCCTCCCGCCGTCTTAAACTGTGTCTATTTCAAAGGACGCCGTCTTAAACCGCGTTGAGCCGCGGGATAGGGGAGCCCTTCTGTAGTGCCGTCTTAAACCGCGTCTATCTCAAAAAGCGCCGTTTTAAACCGTGTCTATTTCAAAAGTCTTAAACCGCGTCTATCCTCCCCACTTCAAAAGACGCCGTCTTAAACCGCACCTAGCCTTTCACGACGCCTATGGGCCTCTGCCTGACGACCTTTCTGGCGAAGCCTACTTGGTGCGCGGTCTCGACCACGCGGTCTACGTCTTTGTAGGCCCAGGGGGCTTCCTCTGAGATGACCTCGGTTTCGGCGCTTCTCACGATGATGCCTCTCTTGGCCATTTCCTCCTGCACCTTGTGAGGCGGGTACATCCTTATGGCGGCTTCTCTGCTGAGGACGCGGCCTGCGCCGTGCGGCGCCGTGCCGAATGTGAGCTTCATGGCCTCCGGCGTGCCCACCAGTATCCAGGAGGCTGTACCCATGCTGCCCGGGATGAGGACGGGTTGTCCTATCTCTCTGTATTTAGCCGGTATCTCGGGCCTGCCGGGCGGGAAGGCCCTCGTGGCGCCTTTGCGGTGGACCCAGACCTTCCTCACGGTGCCCTTATCATCGACTACGTGTTCCTCCAGCTTGGCGATGTTGTGGGCCACGTCGTATACCAGCTCGAGACCGACCTTCTCTATGGAGCCGAAGACCTTCTTGAAGGCCTCCCTGACCCAGTGCATGATTATGTGGCGGTTGGTCCAGGCGAAGTTGGCGGCGGAGGCCATGGCCTTGATGTAGTCCTCAGCCACCTTGTCCTTCAGCGGCGCAGCCGCGAGCTCCCTGTCGGGGAGGTTGAGGCCCCACCTCCTCATGTTCCTCTCCATGATCAGTAGGTAGTCTGTGGCGACCTGGTGCCCGAAGCCCCGGCTACCTGTGTGTATCATGACCACCACCTGGCCCTCCCGCTCTATGCCGAAGGTCTTGGCGGCCTTCTCGTCAAATATCTTGTCCACCACTTGGATCTCTAGGAAGTGGTTGCCTGATCCCAGCGTGCCGAGCTGATCCCTCCCGCGCGCCTTGGCCTTCTCGCTGACCTTTGAGGGGTCCGCCAGCTTCCAGGAGCCCCGCTCCTCTATGTACTCCATGTCCTCGGCCCATCCGTAGCCCCTCTGCACGGCCCACTCAACGCCCTCGGCCAGCGCCCTCTCGAACTCCCCTGGCGACAGCCTCAGATGCCCTGTGCCGCCCACGCCTGGAGGCACCAGGCGGAAGATGGCGTCCACCAGCTCCTTAAGCTTAGGCCTCACCTCCTCCTCCGTGAGGTTCGTCCTGAGGACGCGGACGCCGCAATTGATGTCGTAGCCGATGCCGCCCGGCGAGATGACGCCTTCCTCTGCGTCTATGGCGGCGACGCCGCCGATGGGGAAGCCGTAGCCCTGGTGGCCGTCGGGCAGAATGATGCTGTATTTGTATATGCCGGGGAGGCAACCGACGTTTATGCCCTGTTCGATAGTCATGTCGGCCTTCATCTTCTCCAGGAGGGCGCTGTCTGCGTAGATCCTCACGGGTACCTTCTGGCAGGGCTTGACGCCAGGCGGTATCTCCCAGACGTAGTCATTAACCTTGTTAATAGGGATATTCCTCATAGGACGAGACGTTGTATGCACTTAAAAAGTTTTGGGCGGCGTAAGGGTTATAAACCGGGGCTTGACTAGACGCGAGCCGGGACTGCGCCGGGTGAGGGCGGCATGTGCCGCGCTGTGAGGCCGGCGGGGCACCGCCCCGTGTTAATTTAAATATATGGCCATTGTATACCATGAGAGGCGCGGTTGTGAGCATCCAGGTGGCCATCCTTATGGCTGTTATATTGACGATAGCCATCGCCGTGGCTGGATACCTCTACACCACGTTCTACTCCTCCCTGCAGTACATCTACGTCGCGGTTACGCAGGCCTACGCCTACTCCCGAGACGGCGGTACTGAGGTTAAGCTGTGTTTCATGGTGGGCGGCTCCGGGGGGCTGAAGATCGTGGGCGCGGAGCTGAACGGGAAGGAGGCGTCGGGGGTGACCGTCGTCGTGAGGGGGCGCGAGACGTCTGAGGTGAAGGCCGGCGATGCAGGGTACGTGAAGGCCTTCTTTCCTGGGCTCCAGCTGGTGCCGGGGCAGATGGCGGTGGGCCGCGTGGTGACGTTGCAGGGGCTCAGCTTCCTCTTCACGCCGCAGGTCTCAAACACAGAGGGGGTCTGCCCGGGGGAGTAATTTATCTACATCTTTTTTCCTCCATGGGGCCGGAGGATTTAGCAAAGCTCGTGTTGGTGTCGGGCCCCGACGCAGGCGGGGGCCGTGTACTTTTCACAGTCACTAGGATAAGCCTGGAGCAGAACAGGTACGAGTCTTCGGTGTGGGTATACGAGGGCGGCTCCGCGAGGGTCCTTCTGCCGGGGCCTTTTGACCTGGCGGCTAAGGCGTCTCGGGACAGGTTGGCGTTTCTGTCGCGGAGGGGGTTTGGGGAGAAGGAGAGGGGCGTTGGGCTGTGGGTGGCGGAGTGGGGCGGCGAGGCTAGGCAGCTGGCCAGGTTCTTGGGTGTCTTAGATTTCGTCTGGGGGCCCGGCGGCGACTTGCTTGCCGTCGTGGCCTACGAGGGGGCGCCGGAGGACGACGTGAAGCACGTGGAGAGGCTCCCGGTGTGGATGAACGACTTCGGCTTCTCCTACAACGTGGCGAGCCACCTCTTTCTCGTCGACGCCTACAGCGGCGCCGTGGAGAGGCTGACGGAGGGTGAGGTGAGGGTTTTGAAAGCGGCGTGGAGCCCAGACGGGAGGAGGATCGCCTACGCCGTTGCGCCGGACTGGAGGAGGCCGTATATGGTGGACGTGGTGGTTTTGGATCTTAGGACGGGCGAGCGGCGGACGTGGGCGTCTGGTTTCTCGGGGGTTTCCGACCTCGCGTGGAGCCCCGACGGCCGGCTCCTGGCCTTCACGGGGCATCTGCGGCCTAGGGGCTTCGTGTCTCACGCCAGGGTGTGGGTGGCGGCTGAGGGGGAGGAGCCGCGGTGTCTGACCTGCGGCTTTAAATATGGCGTTGGAAACGGCGTTAACAGCGACGTCAGAGGGCCCAGCTACACGCGGTCTCTCTATTGGACCGGCGACGGGGTGCTGTTTCAGGCCACCGTAGGCGGCTCGGTCTCCTTGTTCAAGGCGGATCTGGGCGGGTCTGTGGAGGCCGTGTTGGCGCCTGGCGGCGTCGTGGATGAGTTCGTCCCGGCAGACGGCGGCATCGTCTATACCTACATGGAGGCGCATATGCCGAAGGAGCTCTACCTCTGGGATGGCCGCGAGGCGCGGCGGCTGACCCGTTTCAACGACTTCGTGTTGGAGCGGTGGCGGCTGAGGCGGCCGCAGAAGTTCGCGTTTAGGGCGAGCGACGGCGAAGAGGTGGAGGGCTGGGTGCTTCTACCGGAGGGGGAGGGGCCGCACAAGTGGGTTCTCTACATACACGGGGGGCCTAAGACGGCATATGGCGAGGGCTTTATGTTCGAGTTCCACCTCCTCGCGTCGAGGGGATACGCCGTTGTGTACACGAATCCGCGGGGTAGCGACGGATACAGCGAGGAGTTTGCCGACATACGCTGTAGATACGGCGAAAGGGATTTCCAAGACCTCATGGAGGCGGTGGAGTACGCGGCGGCGCGCTTCCCCCTGGATCGCGAGAGGGCGGCTGTGGCGGGCGGCTCATACGGCGGGTTCATGACCAACTGGATCATCGCACACACGGACAGGTTCAGGGCCGCGGTGACGCAGAGGTCTATCTGCGACTGGGTCTCCATGTACGGCACCACAGACATCGGGTGGTACTTCGTGGAGGACCAGATATGTTGCACGCCGTGGAGAAACCGGGAGCTGTGTGTCGAGAAGAGCCCCCTGTACCTAGTCGACAGGATAAAGACCCCTACGTTAATTATACACTCCATAGAGGACTACAGGACATGGCTCGACCAAGGCGTGCTGTTCTTCACAGCGCTTAAGCTCCACGGCGTAGAGACCAAGCTGGTGCTGTTCCCCGAGGAGAGCCACGAGCTCACCCGGAAGGGGAAGCCCCGCCACCGGGTGGAAAACTTTAAGGAGATCCTCAACTGGCTCGACAAGTATGTATCGTAAGGTCAAGGTCGTCCTGGACAACGGCGACGTCTTCGAAGGAGTGTTGATCCCGCCGACGCAGTTCAGCGAACCAGACGTGGTTGTGGTGAAGCTTAGAAACGGCTACAACGTGGGGTTTAGGAGGAGCAGGGTCAAGGAGGTGGTGGACCTGGGAGAGGTGCAGTCTCCGGAGGCCGCGAGGCGTGACCTGCCGAGGGTGGAGGGGGAGAAGGTGTGGCTCCTGGCGACTGGGGGCACCATCTTGTCCCGGGTGGACTACGTGACCGGCGGCGTCTACCCCACCCTAAGCGTGGAGTACCTCTTTGAGGTGCTGGGCGGCTTGGAGGCGCCTATAGAGGCTGAGCAGGTCGCGGCGAAGTTCAGCGAAGACATGACCCCCTCCGTGTGGTCCCGGATAGCGGCTAGGGTGGGGGAGGCCCTCCAGAGAGGGGCGCGGGGCGTGGTGGTTCTCCACGGCACAGACACCATGCACTACACCGCGGCAGCCCTGGCCTTCGCCTTCAGAAGCGCGCCGGGGCCCATAGCGCTGGTGGGGGCGCAGAGGTCGAGTGACAGGCCCTCCACAGACGCCGTCCTCAACCTAAAGGCCGCAATCGCGGTGGCGGCCAGGGCGCCCTTTGCCGAGTCTGTCGTCGTTATGCACAAGGCCAGTAGCGACAGCGTAATAGCAGTGCATAGGGGGACCAGGGTTAGGAAGATGCACACCTCCAGGCGCGACGCCTTCCAGTCCATAAACGCGGCGCCGATTGCCGAGTACCACCCGGAGAAGGACCTGCTTCAAGTAAACGCGGAGGAGTACAAGGCCAGGGGCCCGCTGGACTACACGACGAAGTTCGAGGAGGCCGTGGCGCTGGTCAAGTTCTTCCCGGGGATGCACCCCCGCCTCCTGGAGGTTCTACTCGACGTGGGGATCAAGGGGGTCGTCGTGGAGGGGACCGGCTTCGGCCACGTAGGCGAGTACCTCCTGCCCTCCATCAAGAAGCTCGTAGATGCGGGGGTCGTCATCGCCATGACGAGCCAGACCATATACGGCAGGACAAACCTCTACGTGTACAGGAGGGGCCGCGAGCTCCTCTCGCTTGGCGTCGTGCCGCTTGAGGACATGTTGCCCGAGGCGGCGTACGCCAAGATGAGCTGGGCCCTGGCCAACTTCAGGAGGGAGGATGTCCCAGCCGTGTTGAGGACGCCCCATGCGTATGAGATAAGCCCTAGGTCGGACCCGCTGGTCTTCGGCGTGCCATGACGGATCTGCTGGCTGTGGCAGATACGCTCTGTAAGACGCCTAGGGTGGGCTGGCTCCAGCGAGGCGTGGGAGATGCCGAGACCGTCTGCGCGCACTCCCTCCTCGTCATTTTGCTGGCGGGGGAGATCGCGGCGAGGCTAAATGCGGAGGGGGCAGACGTGGACTTGGCCGAGGTGCTTGCAGTGGCGGCCGTCCACGACCTGGCGGAGGCGGTTCTGGGGCATCCGGGCAGGGAGGTGCGGGATAGACTGCGGTGGGAGGAGGTGGAGGAGGATGTGTTTAGAAGGGAGTTCCCGCACCTCGCGGAGCTGTTTCGGTGGTACCGCTACGAGACAAACACGGTGGGGCGGATCGTGGCCTTCGCCGACAAGCTCGCCACGTTAATAAGGGCGTGCCGCTACAGACAACTGGGGCATCACACCGACGACTTAATAAGAGGCCTCCACAAGAAGCTCCTGGCATACGACGACCTCGCGCATCTGCTCGATTACTACCTGACGCAGTACTGCCCAGGTCTCACCCCCTAGCCTCGTCAAGGTGCTCGACCCTGACGGTTTCTTGACGGTACGGCATTATGAAGGATTTGCCGAGGGGATCCTCCACGACTAGGGTGAAGCCGCCTTCCTCTATTTTCCTATGAACCGTCTCAATGAATCGTTCAACTTCCTCGGCTGTTTCTGGCTGTAGTAGCTTCAGTCTCTCCGCGTAGTCGATGACTTTGTACATGAACCCCTCCACCGTGGTGATGAAGCTCTCGGCTTGTGTCCCTGGCTCGAGGGAGAAGCCGAGGTCCGGCGAGTAGATGATGCCTGTTTTGCTTCTAATTAGGAAGGACTTGGCCACGTCTAGGCCGTCCTTCGCCGTGAATATGACGCGGGTGGGCCGCCCCACCTCTGCGTATTCTACGTCAAAAAGCCTGTAGCCGCAGGCGGAGCAGTACCCGCTCTGTATCAGCACGTTGCCGAAGAAGGGGGTTTCGTAGAGAAGCTCCACGTATCTGAAGGTCTTGGAGCCGCAGACCGGGCACGTCACCTCTCCGCCGAAGACTACGGTCACGGCGGGAGCGGGGCAATAATTTAAAAACCTGTCGATATTGCCGCCCATGGACAAGTTCGACGTTGCCGTCGGCTTCGCCGTGCTTATCTTCATATCGCTGGTACTCAGCGGGCTCTGGTCCATCTTCGACCCAGCCAGGCCCTTCTGCAACACGCTTCTCGGCTTCGTCATACTCGGCGTGTTGGCCGGCGGCTCTCTGTTGCTGAGCAGATGGTACAGAGGTCTCGAAACCGTGGGCGTCGCGCTGACGCTCCTCTACCTCGTCGTTATGTGGATAGTCTACGTCAGCCCGGGCGTGTTGCAGTACTGCTAGTGAGCTCAAGCCAACCCCGGGTACCCGGGCTGTGAGCCCCCAGGTAGCGGCAGAAAGGAGGTACTGACAGTACATTAACTTTATAAATCTCGGACACGGCGTGCCTATGCCTACAAGAAGCGAAAAGAAGAAGAGGCGCGGAAAAATTTTCATAATAGCGCTGGCCGCTCTCATATTCGCCGAGACGGGCTACATTCTGGGAACTACAGGCCTTAGCCACATCATCTTCGGACCTGGAGGCGCCGCAACTATAGACTTCTCCGCTGTTCTGTCTGTCTCTGAGGCGTATGTGTTCTTCAACGGTACGGTGACTAGAGGCAAGCCTGAGTATTATCGTGACGCCTATGTCTACGTGGTGGCTTACACCCCCGGCGTCTCTCTTCCAAACGCCGTGGTTATGAAACTGACATTCGACGCCGCTGAGAGACCTGTCTACGTGTTGCCAATACCCCGGACAAGTGGTGTCATCGCCCCACAGGACTTTGCAGACGTCTTGCCTGACAATGCAAAAAACCCCGTGGTGTTATTGATATATCCCATGGATAAAATAAGCCTCGTAGAAGGATGGGTCCAGGGCATAAAAGATCTGCCACAAGGCTTCTACATAAGGATTCATCTTGTAGAGGGTAAGCCTGTGAGTGCTGTATCTATCGCCTAGGGCTCCACAGAGGTGCAGTTCTCTGGGGCTCCGCCTCTTGCGATTATCTCGAGGGATTCTCTGTCAGATATTGAACAGTAGAACACGGGGGTTCCCAGAGCCGCTATGGCCAATCCAGCCTCCACCTTCTTCCTTATACCCCCCGTGACGTCTACACCGGCGGTCCCCTCTAAATATACGTTACTTTTTAGCCTTCTTATTTTTTCGGCGTTGGGGCTTCCGGGAGACGCCGTGTAGATGCCGTCTACGTTCATGAGGAAGATCACGGCGCTGGGCTTGTAGAACCTGGCGAGCTCAACCGCGATGTCGTCACCGCTGACCACCACGTAGCCCTCGTCTGAGGGGACTATGTCGCCGTGGAGGAGGGGGTACAGCCCCCTCTCCAGCGCATGTGTGATGACCTCACGCCGGACCAGCGATCTGCCCCAGAACACGTCGCTGGGTTCCACTGGCATGGCCGGCAGGCCAGCCTCTAGTAGCTCCTCGGCCACTAGGGCTGTTAGGCGCTTCAACGTGGCCTTGGTCAGGGCTATGCCGGTTGGCGTCAAGCCGAAGGCCTTGACGTGGGGGTGTGCGAAGGAGCCCGCGCCGTGGATTAAGACGGCTCTCCTCCCGCGGAGCGCCGGCGCGGCTTGCGCGATCCGCCCCCGGAGGAAGGTGTAGGGCTTCGTCTTGTCGGTGATGGCGGAGCCGCCGAATTTCACGATAAACATCAGTACTGCCTCTCCAATATGAAGTCCAGTAGCTCCTTCAGCGTCTCGTTGTTAGGTATTTTTGCCAGCTGGCGCTCCGCCTCGCGGCGGTACCTGTCGGCGAGCTTCACAGCCTCGTCTCTGGCCCCCACCGAGTCCAGAAGCGCCACGGCCCTCTTCACCTCTTCCTCGCCGACATTTTCCCTGGCTAGTATGGCCAGTAGCTCCTCCCTGTCCCGGGGCGGGAGTCTTGACAGGGCTATGGCGACCACTGCGTTGCCCCTCTTATGTTCCTTTATGTCCTTGCCTATCTCCTTGCCGAACTTCTTGGGGTCTCCATATATGTCCAACACGTCGTCGATTATCTGGAAGGCGACGCCGGCGTTTAGGCCGAAGCTCCAGGCGGCCTCGGAGAGGCCGGCATCGTCGCTTACGGAGAGGACGCCCCACTTGGTTGCGGCGGCTATCAACACCCCCGTCTTGAGCGAGACCATGTGTACGTAGTCCTCCGGCGTTACGTCTCTCCGCCTGGCCTTCACGAAGTAGGGGTCGACCCGCCCTGCGTACTCGAATAATATGTCCAGCCGCTCCCCCTCGTCTATCGCCTTGATGACCTTGGCCACCTCCTTGGCGAAGGTGAGGGGCTTGGGGGTGTCCAAGACGGCCTCCTCTATGGCCTCTCTGTACCATATGCCTATCAAGATGGCGGCGTTGTCGCCAAAAGCCTTCCTAACGGTGGGGAGCCCCCTCCTGACGTCTCCCCTGTCTATTATGTCGTCGTATATGAGGGAGTAGTTGTGGATCAGCTCCACGATGGTTGCGGCGGGGAGGGCCGGCCTCCACTGGCCAGCCACAGCCTCGGCCGTCGCCAGCGTGAGGAGGGGCCTCAGCCTCTTGCCGCCTGTCTTGACTTGGTAGAGGACCTCCTCGCGGAAGTCTGGAGCCGCGTCGATGGTTAGGTAGTGCTCCAAGGCCTTTTCCACAGCCTCGCCGTATTTCCGGTGGAGCCTACTTACAATGTCCATGGCGGTAGAAACCAATAAATATATAACTGATGGCATCGGCGATGGAGTTGTATCTAGTCGCGGTGCCTTCCATCGCGGCTTTGGCCCTTTTCGCGCTTAAGAGAGGCTTCCTCACCGTGAGGGGCACGGTATCCGCCATAGCGGTGGGCTCCATCGTCGCCGTGGCGCATGTGGGGCTTTTCCTCCTACTTGTTGCTTTTTTCCTCTCCTCTTCCCTCTTGACCCGGCTGAGGGCTGAGTGGAAGCGGGCGATGGGGCTTAAGGACGTGTCTGGGCGGTCGCTCCGGCAAGTCGCCGGTGTGGGGACGCCGATAGCGGTATTCGGCCTGCTCTACGCGGCGGCCGGGGACCCCAGGTTCCTAGGCGCCGCCGCCGTCGCCGTGGCTGCGGCAAACGCAGATACCTGGGCCAGCGAGGTGGGGGTGGCCTACGGAGGCCGCCCCCGCCACATCTTGACGCCGTGGAGAACACTGGAGCCCGGGGTCTCCGGCGGCGTCACCCCGGTGGGTGCCGCGGCGTCTTTCACGGGCGCGCTGTTTATAGCACTCTTCGCCCAGCTACTCGGCGTCGGGGGCCCTCTGTGGAAAGTCGTTGCCCTTGGCTACTTGGGCGAGGTTCTCGACAGCGTTTTGGGCGCGACTCTTCAGGTCAAGTACATATGTAACGGCAAGGTGTCTGAGACCCCGGCGGCTGGTTGCAGGCGGCGGGGCCTCCTCAGCAACGAAGCGGTGAACCTAGTGAGCGGACTGGCCGTGGGCGCGCTCTTCGCCGCAACAGCTTAAATACGGGGGAGGAGGTTTCTGCGATGAAGGTGCACGTGGAGGAGTTCCACGTCTCAACCAAGGCGCGGGAGGAGGTCGTGGTGGTTACAGATAAGGTCGAGTCCATCGTGGCGAGGAGCGGGGTTAAAAACGGCATAGCGTTGATATACGTCCCGCATGCCACGGCGATAATTACGGCCAACGAAAACGAGCCTAGGCTCAAGGAGGACATCCTAAACAAGCTCAGATCGCTGTTTCCCCGCGGCGCTGGCTACCGCCACGACGAGATAGACGACAACGCCAATGCCCACCTAGCAAACTTATTCGTAGGGTTCCACCTGGTGATGCCCGTGGTCGACGGGAGGCTGAGGCGGGGCACCTGGCAGGAGGTTATGCTAGTGGAGATGGACGGCCCCCGTAGTAGACGTAGCGTAGTTGTAGTTGTGCTCGGCGAATAAAAGACCATCGGCGGGTTTCAGCCCATACAGGGATTATACAGGGAGAAAGATATCATCTAGAGGGGGATGTGTTCGGTGGAGTTTTATTTCGGGCGGTGCATACATCCATGAATCATCGCTTTAACCTGTCTGACTTCAGATCTGTGCTCAAAACCGTCCACCTCGGCATGCAGAAGATCGTGGGGGAAGCGAGGGGGTCCTGCGTATCCTTCACCCCGCGGAAGGTGCTGGAGTTCGGCGGCGTCGACACGACGGCCCCTGTCGCCCTCACCCTGGTGAAGCACATCCTAGAGAGGCTGGTGGAGGCGGGGCTTATGCAGAGGGACGACTCGCGGGCCAGGACCCGCTACGTGCTTTGTAAAAACTCGCCGCTTTGGCAGAAGCTGAGGGGCGGCGACTCGGACACGTTGAAGATGCTGGAGGAGATAACCGCCGAGTGACGTGGAGAAGAGCTTCCTCCGGCGCCTCCTCTCCACGCTGGGGGTTGAGGAAAACGACGTGGTATACGTCGACGGCCTTGCGCTTAAGATAGACGGCTCCGCCGCCTCCACCTCCAAACTGCCCTTCCATAGCTGGGCCGACTTCGGCTGGAGAAACGTGGCCGCCGCCTACAGCGATATGAGGGTGAAATACGCCGAGGCCCGGCACCTCCTGGCCTCAGTCACAGCCCCCGACCTCGCCACTGCGGAGGAGGTGATAGAGGGCATATCAGCCGCCGCTTCTTACTTCTCCCTTGCGTATGTAGGCGGCGACCTCAACCAAGGCGGCGAGGTGGTGGTGGACGTGGCCCTCGTGGGCAGGGCTCCACATAAGGTGGGACGCAAGCCGCAGCCCGGCGACGTCCTCGTCACCATACCGGAGTTCGGCTACACGAGCCTCGCCTACAGGTTCTGGCGAGAGGAACACCCAGCTGTGAGGAGAGGCATGGATATGTTGCGGCGGCCGGCCCCCCTCTGGCCTCTGCCGCAGCCTCGCTGCGTCTCGGCGTCTATGGACTCCTCCGACGGGCTGGCAGACGTGTTGTGGTCCATGGCGCGAGACGTGGACATAGTGGTGAGGCGCCTCCCCACCACCGAGGAGGTGGAGAGGTTCGCCGAGGAGAGAGGCCTGGACATAGGCGATGTGGTGTTTAACGGAGGCGAGGAGTTTCTCCCGGTCTTTGCCGTGAGGCGCGGCTGCTCCGTGGAGGGCCCATATGTCGAGTTTGCGGAGGTGGTCGAGGGGGAGGGGGTTGTGTGGTGGGAAGGTCAACCGCTGAGGTGGCGGGGCTGGAGCTACTTCTAAATCCGTAGCCGTCCCCAACCTAGGTGAGTTTTTATGTACGTGGCGGATGTGGCGCTGTTTGCCACAGGATGCGGCATTTCTCAGCGTCGTATGGCCTATTCGGCGTGTTTACCCTCGCCGGCTACTTACTTATGTACCTGGCGTTGCGCTCCCTGAGGATTTCGAAGACGGCGTTGGCCACCCTCTTTATGTCCTCCACAACGAGGTCTATGAAGGGGTATCTGCTGTAGACCCCAGACTTGTCTAGCCCGTTGTATTGAAACTCGTGAAGGCTCAGCGCCAAGTTCGTCATGTCGTATAGACTCAGACCTGTAGCTTCTTCCAAGTCTTTGGCCACGGCGAGCATGTAGCCCGTGGGCATAAACGCCACCACGAAATCCGCCAAGTGGACCCGGCGCCCATCTCTAGTGGTCCTAACCCCCTTAAACCTCTCAGCCAACTTATCTCTGTGTTCCACGGCTAACGCGGCCAACAACGCCTTCCACGCCTGAAACGCCTTACCTGCGGCGTTTCTGTAGAGACCCTCCTCCAAGAATTTCAGCGCGAGCTCAGCCTCGTATTTAGCCTCCAGGAGGCGGCCCCGCCGATACCCCTCGGGGTCTCTCCAAGGCTTCTCCAGCTCTATCACGACAGAGCCCCCATCCATATTTAAAAGCTATAGGTGCCTTTTAAGGGCCGTTAATGGGTGTGGTGGGCTGTTTACTTCACTGCCGTTACCCTCGTGCTCCTCGCCGTGGCTGGAACGCTCGCCGTGTTGACAGACGCATACTCCAAAGCGCTGGATGCCTACCGCCTGGCGAAGCTGACCCTGGACCAGTGGAGTTCTCTATCCAGCCAACTTAACCATACGGTCTGCACCGCGGCGGAGGAGATGGCGAAAGATGCCGTGAAGACGTTAGACGTCGAGAGGTACAGAGAGCTGGGGCCCGCCTTCGCGAGAGCCATGGAGGAAGTTAAGACGAAGACCTTCCTCAAGAGGCTGAACTACAGCTGGGCCTTCCAGGGTGACGTATTTCGGTATAACCTCACCTTTCTGCGTCGAAGCGCGGCAGGCGCGGTGGATTGGCTGAGGCCCACAGAGCTGATAGAGGCCGTCCAGCGCATCAAATCGACGTCGTTCGACTTAACAACCTCCACCGTCTACGACACGTTGAGGCCCCTTGTCCCAAGAGGCGTGGCGCTCAGCGGGGTGGTGTACGGCCACTTGACGGGAAATGGGACGTACACAGGCACGCTGACTGGGGAGTACACGCTGAGGGACAAGACACCGCTTAGATGCGCAAGCGGGAGCCTCTCTGTGAGCTTTACGGCGTCTCACTACGCCAGCTTGACCTTGAACTCCACGCAACACTCTGTATATGTCTACGAGGTAGTCTACATTGACAACTAGAGCGTGTATATCTTGCCGTCTTCCCGGGCCACCAAGACCACCGCGTCTCCCCGCTTGCTAAAGATGCCCGTCTCAACGACGCCAGGGATAAGCTTAAGCGCGTCCTCCGCCGAGGGGTCCAACGCAGAGGGCGGGGTCCAGTCGAGGATGTAGTTCCCGTTGTCCGTCACCACAGGCCCGAGCTTGCCGCCGTCCTGTCTCAGCTTTGCGACGCCGCCGAACCTCCTCTCCACCTCCCTAGCCACGTGGCGCCAGCCCCACGGCACGACCTCTATGGGCACGGGGTTCCGCGTTGGGATCCTATCCACAAGCTTGTGCTCCTCTATCAACACCACAAACTGTCTCGCCGCGTAGTCCACAAGCTTCTCCCTCAGCAAGGCCCCGCCGCGCCCCTTCAGCAGGATTTTCTCGCGTGTCACCTCATCCGCGCCGTCGACTGCGAGGTCCACCCTGTCAACAGCCCAGAGAGGCCTGAGGAGGCCGCCTAGTCCAAGCTCCGCGGCTAGAATTTCGCTGTCGGCAGAAGTCGGCACGAGCACCACGTCGCGGGGGCCGACCTCAGCAAGTGCCCTTATGAACTCTCTGGCTGTGGAGCCGGAGCCGAGACCAACCACCATGCCGCTCTTTACAAATTTCACGGCCTCCCTGGCCAGAGCTACCTTTGACATGGAGGTAGGGAAAAAGAGTGTTAAAAACCTAGGGGAAAGCTTCTGCCGTCAGCAAAGCCCTCAACACGTCCCTGATACTAATCACGCCAACAAGCCGCCCCCCCTCGACCACGGGCATGTGGCGAATGTTGTTCTCGATCATCTTCACGGCGGCAGACAGCGTTGAATCCT